>Ga0335079_10003364_pt1 | contig 18481 bp, 14 predicted proteins | sample Lox_Sample_33_FD_206719 | JGI IMG/M metagenome (GOLD analysis project Ga0335079, IMG submission 206719) | Soil microbial communities from Loxahatchee National Wildlife Refuge, Florida, United States - Lox_Sample_3.3 | ecosystem: Environmental > Terrestrial > Soil > Wetlands | place: USA... | reverse complement strand
CCCGACTCGCGCACCGCATCGATCGCGACGCGCATGTTCTCCACCCAGTTGAGGCAGTCGAAGATGCGGAACAGGTCGATGCCGCGCGCCGCCGCGCGCGCCACGAAGAAGCGCAGCACGTTGTCGGGGTAGTTGGCGTAGCCGACGGCGTTCGCCGAGCGCAGCAGCATCTGCAGCAGGATGTTCGGCACGCGCTCGCGCAGCTGCACGAGGCGCTCCCAGGGATCTTCCCTGAGGAAGCGCAGCGCCACATCGAAGGTGGCCCCGCCCCAGCACTCGAGCGACAGCAGCTGCGGCGTGAGGCTCGCGTAATACGGCGCGATGGCGGCGAGGTCGATGGTGCGCAGCCGCGTGGCGAGCAGCGACTGGTGGGCATCGCGCATCGCCGTGTCGGTGAGCAGTACGCGCTCCTCCGCGAGCATCCAGCGCGCGAAGCCCTCGGCACCGAGCTGCTCCAGCTTCTGCCGCGTGCCCGGCGCGGGCGCCGGCAGCGCGCCCGGCGGCAGCCGCGGCGGAGCGCTGCCCGGTGCCGGCCGCGCGCGCCCCTGCACCTCGGGGTTGCCGTTGACGATGGTGGAGCCGAGACCTGCAAGGATGCGCGTCGCGCGATCGCGCTTCGCCGGCCACCGGTACAGCTCCGGCGTCTCGTCGATGAAGCGCGTCGTGTAGTCGGCGCGCGCGAAACGCGGGTGCGTGATCAGCTGATCGAGGAAGCGCAGGTTCGTCACCACGCCGCGGATGCGGAATTCCCACAGCGCCCGATGCATGCGCGCGATGGTCTCCTCGGGCGTCGGCGCCCACGCCGTCACCTTGACGAGCAGCGAGTCGTAGGAGCGCGTGATGATCGCGCCGGTGTAGGCGGTGCCGGCATCGAGGCGGATGCCGAAGCCCGCGGGGCTGCGGTAGGCGGCGATCTTGCCGTAGTCCGGCACGAAGTTGTTTTCGGGATCCTCGGTGGTGATGCGGCACTGCAGCGCGTGCCCGGAGACGCGGATCTCCTGCTGCGCCGGTACTCCGCTGTCGGGCTCACCGATGCGCGCGCCGCCGGCGATGCGGATCTGCGCCTTGACGAGGTCGATGCCGGTAACCTCCTCGGTGACGGTGTGCTCGACCTGGATGCGCGGGTTCACCTCGATGAAGTAGCAGCTTCCGGAAGCCGCGTCCTCGAGGAACTCCACCGTCCCGGCGTTGCGATAGCGCGCCGCGCGGCCGATGGCGAGCGCGGCGGCGGTGAGCGCGCTGCGCTGCGCAGCGGAGAGGAATACCGCCGGGGCGCGCTCGACCACCTTCTGGTTGCGGCGCTGCATGCTGCAGTCGCGCTCATAGAGATGCACGAGGTTGCCGTGGTGGTCGCCGAGGATCTGCACCTCGACGTGGCGCGCGCGGCGCACCAGCTTCTCCAGATACACCTCGTCGTTGCCGAAGGCGGTGCGCGCTTCGCGGCGCGCGAGCGGCAGCAATTCCTGCAGCTGCGCCTCGTCCTCCACGGCGCGCGTGCCGCGCCCCCCGCCCCCCCAGCTCGCCTTGATCATCACCGGGTAGCCGATCGCGTGCGCCAGACGCGCGCACTCGGCGGGGTCTTCGGGCAGCGGTCCGGTGGCCGGCATGACCGCGACCCCGGCCGCGACCGCGAGCTCGCGGGCCGCAATCTTGTTGCCGAGCAGCTCCATGGTGTCGGGCTCGGGGCCGATGAAGATGACGCCGGCGCGCGTGCAGGCGCGCGCCAGCTCCGGGTTCTCCGACAGCAGTCCATAGCCCGGATGGACCGCGTCCACCTGCGCGTCGCGCGCGATCCGCAGCAGACCCTCGATGTCGAGGTAGGCCTCGACGGGCTTCTTGTCGCGGCCCACGAGGTACGCCTCGTCCGCCTTGGTGCGGTGAAGCGAGAAACGGTCCTCCTGCGAATAGATCGCCACGGTGCGCAGCCCGAGCTCGCTCGCCGCACGCATGACGCGGATGGCGATCTCTCCGCGGTTGGCGACCAGGATGCTGCGGATCCGCTGCGACGGGGCGGCTTTCACCTTAAGATCCACCACTCAGGAATCAATGGGAGGCCCGCGGCACGCGCGGTGTCGCGGACGCTTCGATCATAGCCGCTTTGGGGGACCCCATGTCGCGCCCGCTCGCCCGTCCGCTGCGCTGCCTGCTGCTCGCCGCCGCGGCACTCCTCGGCTCAGGCCCACTCGCCGCCGCCGATCGCCCGCTGGTCATCGTCATCCACGGCGGCGCGGGCGTCATCGAGCGTGCGCACATGAGCCCGGAGCGCGAGGCCTCCTTCCGCGCGGGTCTCGCCGCAGCGCTCGATGCGGGCTACGCGGTGCTCGAGCACGGCGGCGCGGCGCTCGATGCGGTCGGCGCTGCGGTGCGCACCATGGAGGACGACCCGCAGTTCAACGCCGGCCGCGGTGCGGTGCTCAACCATGATGGGCTGTGCGAGCTCGACGCCGCCATCATGGACGGCGCCGCCGGGCGCGCCGGCGCGGTCGCCGGCGTCCACCACGTGAAGAACCCGATCGACCTCGCGCGGCTGGTGATGGACAAGTCGCCGCACGTGCTGCTCGCCGGCCAGGGGGCCGAGGAGTTCGCGCTCTCGCAGGGCGTGGTGCTGGTTCCCGAGAGCTACTTCATCACCCCGGAGCGCCTGCGCGAGCTCGAGGAGGCGAAGCGCGCCGCAGCCGGCCGTGAGCCGACCGCGCCGCTCCCCATCCGGCCGTACGCCACGAAGGGCATGGGCACGGTGGGCGCGGTGGCGCTCGATGCCCAGGGGCATCTCGCCGCCGCCACCTCCACCGGCGGCATCACCAACAAGCTCTACGGGCGCGTCGGCGACACGCCGATCATCGGCGCCGGCACCTACGCCGATGAGAGCTGCGCGGTCTCGGGCACCGGTCAGGGCGAGTACTACATACGCCAGGTGGTCGCCTACGACATCTGCGCGATGCTCGAGTACCAGCACCGGCCGCTCGCGAAGGCGGTCGACGTCATGATGCACGACAAGTTGCAGCGCACCGGCGGCGAGGGCGGCGTGATCGCTCTCGACAAGGACGGCAACACCGCCATGGACTTCAACAGCGCCGGCATGCACCGCGGCGTGCGCGACTCGCGCGGGCGGCGCGAGATCGCCATGTATCGCGGCAGCAACTGAAACGAAAGGAGCGCCATGTACGCCATCGCCATTCATGGAGGAGCGGGCGCGGTGCCGCGGGCCACGCTCCTGCCGGCGCGCGAGCAACGCTATCGCGCCGGGCTCGAGGCGGCGCTCGATGGGGGCTACGCCGTGCTCGAGCGCGGCGGCTCGAGCCTGGACGCGGTGACCGAGGCGGTGCGGATCCTCGAGGATGATCCGGTGTTCAACGCCGGGCGCGGCGCGGCGCTCACGCGCGAGGGCGCGGCCGAGCTCGATGCGGCGATCATGGATGGCCGCAATCTGCGCGCCGGCGCCGTCGCCTCGGTGCGCCACGTGAAGAATCCGGTGGAGCTCGCGCGGCGCGTGATGGAGAAGTCGCGGCACGTGCTGCTGGTCGGTCCGGGCGCCGAGGAGTTCGCGCTCGAGGAAGGCATGGCACTCGTGCCGAACCACTATTTCCGCACCCCGGAGCGCCAGGTGCAGCTCGAGCACGAGCAGCGCGGCGAGCGGGTGTCGGACCTGGTGCCGCCGACCCGGGCGACGGAGGTACCCAAGGGCACCGTGGGCGCGGTGGCCTGCGACCGCGACGGCAACCTCGCCGCCGCCACCTCGACCGGCGGCATGACCAACAAGCGCCCGGGGCGCGTCGGCGACTCACCCATCATCGGTGCCGGCACCTACGCCAAGAACGGCGTGTGCGCGGTGTCCGCCACCGGGCACGGCGAGTACTTCATCCGCGCGGTCGCCGCGCATCACGTGTGCGCCGCGGTCGAGTACCGCGGGCTGACGCTCGAGGCGGCCATGCGCGAGCTGCTGCACGATATCCTCAAGGGGCTCGGGGGCGACGGCGGGCTGATCGCCGTCGACGGCGGCGGTCAGATCGTCATGGACTTCAGCACCGAGGGCATGTACCGCGGTGCGCGCGACTCAAGCGGTCGCAACGAGCTGGCTATCTATTAGATTGGACGAAATCGCAGGAAGCGATTTCGTCAGACATCACTCCGGTTACCGCCGGCGAAAGGCGTGGCTTTCGCCGGCTGCGCAGCGGGAAGCGATTTCGTCAGACATCACTCGGGTTACCGCCGGCGAAAGGCGTGGCTTTCGCCGGCTGCGCAGCAAGAAGCGATTTCGTCGGACATCACCCTGGGTTACCGCCGCGCAACGCGCTCGGCGGCCGCGCCTCCCATCTCGCCCATACGCGCCGCAGGTGCTGTGCCGAGCCGAAGCCGGCGCGCGCCGCCACGCGCTCGAGGTCGAGGCGGCTGCCGGTCACGAGTTGCCGCGCGAACGCGTAACGGATCAGCTGCACGTAGTCGAGCGGTGAGCAGCGTGCGTGCTCGGCGAACAGGCGCGCGAGGTTGCGCGACCCGGTACAGGCGACCGCGGCGAGCTGCGCCGAGTCCCAGCGGGCGGCCGGGTCGCGCGTCACCGCATCCTGCACCCGATGCACCGCCGGATGCAGGTGATTGCGGTGCATGACCCAGGGCGAGAGCGCCGGATCGGAGCCCGCGCGCCGCAGGTACACCACCAGATCACGCGCCACCTCGGAGGCGACCTGCGGGCCCTGCTGGGCCCCGATGACGTGCAGCGCGAGATCCAGGCCGGCGGTGACGCCGGCGCTGGTAGCCACCCGCCCGTCCTCGACGAAGATGCGGTTGTCGTGCACCCGGGCCCGCGGCTCGGCGCGCTTCAGCTCCTGCAGATGCGCGTGGTGCGTCGTGCAATCGCGCCCGGCGAGGAGCCCCGCGTACGCCGCGATGACGCTGCCGGTGCAGACGCAGAGCAGCCGTGCCTCCGCGGCGGCGTCGCCCCGCAGCCACTCGACGGCGCGCCGCGTAGCGCTCTCCTGCGGATCGATGGCCTCACCGCCGACGCCGGTCAGGATGAGCAGCGCTTCGGGCGCGAGGACGGCGGGCAGCGGCTCGAGTGCGCCGAGGGTGAGTCCCACGGCCGCCGTCACGCTCGGCTGCGGCGCCACGAAACGCAGGCGGTAGCTTCCCGGCACGCGCTGCCCGGCGCAGCGGAACGCTTCGGCGCTCCCGGCCACGTCCAGCAGCACCACGTTCGGCAGCAGCAGGAACACCACCTCGCGCACCGTGGCACCCGTGCGCTACGCCGCCCTCAGGCCCAGGCCTCGGCGCTCGAGACGATGCGCGCGAAGCGCTGATCGAGCACCAGCTCGGTGCGCTCGCGGATCTCGGCCGCCGATACTTCGCGCCCCGTGCGCGTCCGCATCGGAAAAGTGAGGGTCGCATCCGTCACGTAGCGCACCTTGAAGCCCAGGTCCGAGGCGTGCCGCGCCGTGGTCTCGCAGCACTGCTCGGTGCGGATGCCGGTGATCAGCAGCTCACCGACGCCCTGCGCACGCAGCCAGGACTCGAGAGTGGCGCCCGTGGCGTCGGTACCGAGGAGCGCCGAGTGCACCTGCTTGCGGAACACGGCGTCCGGCGAGAGCCGCAGCTCCGGCATCGTGCGCACGAAGCCGGAAGCGGCAGTGAAGGGGTTCGCGGCGTCATCGCCCGGCTCCTGATGGAACACCTGCACGAGCCAGGCGCCCTGCGCCCGGCTGCGATCGGCGAGCGCCTGGACGTTCCTGAGGAATGCCGGCAGCTCCTCGGCGCGGAAGTACGGCCGCTGGCGGAAGGATTCCTGCACGTCGATGACGAGAAGTGCCTGCTTCATGGGCTCTCCGTGAGCGTCTGTAAAAACGGCCATATGGTGAGGCAGCTGGAGCACTGTGGCTACCGGTTCAGGCGACATCAAGCGGTCAAAAACGGACATGATGGTGCCGGAAGCTGATGCGGCGGGACGAGCCCGGGCCGGAGCCGGGCCCGGCCGCCGCGGCGCGCCCCGCCGCCATTAGCACCGATACCGGACTTCGCCCTAAACTACCGCGCCACCCAAGGCGGCGCCCACGGCGCTTGCCCGCTGGATTAGAAAAATCAAAGGGAGAGAAGCAATCATGCTGCCGACCAAGCTACGGATTCCGTTCCTCACCTGCCTCGCGCTCGGGGGACTCACCGCCAGCGCGCTCGCGTCGGCCGCCGATGCGCCGCCGCCCCAGATCCCGACCTGTGACAAGAAGATCGGGACGCTCGCGGTGACCGAGCCCGAGAACAAGTGGTGGCTGCAGTATCAGCTCGACTCTCCCGAGGCGCTGATCAAGGTGTTCGTGTCGCAGTCGAAGTGCTTCACGCTGCTCGATCGCGGCAAGGGGCTCGCGGCGGCCGAGAAAGAGCGCGCGCTGGCGAGCTCCGGCGAGATGCGCGGCGGCTCGAACATCGGCAAGGGACAGATGAAGGCCGCCGACTACGTGCTGGTCCCGGACGTGGTCACCAAGAACAACAATTCCGGCGGCAGCCGCGTCGGCGGCATCCTGGGCGGCATGCTCGGCGGCGTCGCGGGGGCGGTGATGGGCGGCATCAGCCTGAAGAGCAAGACCGCGGACGTGGTGCTGACCCTGACCGACGTGCGCTCGACCGAGCAGGTGGCGCTCGAGCAGGGTCACTACAAGAAGACCGACCTCGGGTGGGGTGCAGGCGGGGGCGCCTTCTTCGGCGGCTTTGCCGCGGCCGGCGCGAGCAGCTACGCCAACACCGAGATCGGCCAGGTCGTGACCATGGCCTACCTCGACTCGTACACCAAGCTCGTCAACGACATCAAGGGCATGAGCCTCAACGCCAAGGCTGACAACGTCTCGCAGTCGGTGACCATGGCGAAGCCCGGCAAGATGTACACCGCGGCCAGCGTCAAGTCGCCGGTAGTGCGCGACCTCGATCCCGGCATGACGCTCTACCCGAGCGGCGACAAGGACGGCATCTGGTGGAAGGTCACGGACGAGCTGGGGAACGAGGGCTGGGTGCCGTCGACGCTGTTCCAGCTGGCGAAATGAGCCGCGTCCCCGCTGCCGCTCTCCCCACCGGGGCGAAGGGGGCGGCGGGCGGCGCCATCGTCGCGGACGCCTCCGCCGCCGCGCGCACTTCGGCCGCGAGCAGCGTCAGGCCGTGCATGTGGGCCTGCTCGAGCGCACGCGGCTCGCCGGCGTCGGCGGCGGTGAGGAGCTCGCGCCACACCTGAGGCCGCCCCGGCCATCGCGGCCGCAGCCACTCCGGATGCCGCTCGGCGAGTGCGTGAACCCGCCGCAGCGTCAGCGCCGCGATCGGCCCGGCACACGCGGCCGGCATCCCGAGCAGCAGCCGCGCAGCGCCGAGCTGGGTGCGGGCGAGATGCCAGGCGAAGGTCAGTACCAGCCGCGCGACCTCCACCGTCGCCGGTACGGTGAAGTACGCGGGGCCGCCGGCCGCCGCCGCCGCATCCCCCACCTGTCCCGGGGGCGCGCAGCGCCAGCGCGCGACATCCGTGAAGCCGGCATCGAGCAGCAGGCACGGACAGGCCGCGGCGCGCCTGAGCGCCTGCGGCTCGAGCTTCGGGGCAAGCACCGCGAGCTCCCGCAGGAGCGGCGCCGCCTGCGCCCCGTGCAGCGCGGCCTGCACTGCCGCCTGCTGCGCGAGCAGCTTCAGGCCGAGCTCGTTGAGCTCGGCCAGCGTCTCGAGCGTCTCCGGGCGCAACCACCAGGCGGAGTGGCGCGCCTCCCCGGCGGCGCGCGCGGCGTCGATCCCGCATTGCAACAGCATGAGTCCTCCCTTCACCCGTGCCCCATGGTAGCCGCGCCATGCGCCGGCGCCAGACTGGATTTGGGAATTTTTTACCAAATTTCACGCATTGTGTTTTGCGGAAATTACACCAAAATGGGACACCCTCGGCCGCCGGGCACAGCACATGCGCATCTCCGACGATCGCTACCACCGCGAGCGGCTGCGCATGGAGCTGGCGCTGCGCTTCCTGAGCCACGAGGCGCGCACCCACACGATCCGCGACTGGACCGGGCTGTCGGACGACCGCATCCGCAAGCTGTACCGCTCCTACATGAGCCACGCGCGGCGCTACCTGCCGCGTCACCGCGGCAAGTCCCCGCACCAGGTGGCCTACTTCACGCGCTCGCTGCGGCTGCAACAGGAGAGCGCCGTGCTGGCGAGCGTGCTGACGCTGCTCGGCGTGGTGCCGGCGCAGGGCGCGGAGGCGGCGGCGCCGCTCCCGGGACTGAAGCGCGGTGAACTGCTGTGCGAGGCCTTCGAGGCTTACCGCACGCTGATTCCCACGGCGCAGATCTCCTTCGAGCACGCGGTGTTCCTCGCCACCGCACTGGCGCGCGGCGATCAGCTGCGCGTCGGCGCCTGTGCCGGCTGCGGGAGCCTGATCGTCACGGAGCGCTTCCCGGCGCGCCTCACGCGCTGCCAGCCGTGCATGCAGACGCCGCGCACGCCCGCGGCGGCGGGCGGGGCGAAGACCGAAACGGCGCACCCGCACTGATAGAATGCGCCGCACCTCGCACGGTGAGCGGCGCTACATGGACCCCCGACCGAACTTCTTCGCTGGCCCGTATCTCGACCGCCGCGTCGAAGCGCGCGAGGACCCGGAATGGATCGCCGCCGCCTGGGCCGATGCCGGCAGCCGCTACGTACTGTCGCAGGGCACGGCGCAGCTGGTGAGCGGCGACCCGCCGCGCGCCGCGCTGCTGACGCGCGAGCTGCCGCTGGTGCGCTCGGCACCGGCGGCGAGCCTGACGCTCCTCGGCTGGTTTCAGGGTGCGCGCTGCGTGCTCATCGACCTGCCGCGCGGGCGCGAGATCGAGCCGCCCGCCGGCACGCGCTTCGAGGAGCTGCGGCCGCTGTCGGCGCTGCTGCCTGCCGACGAGGCGGCGCTGCTCGCCTACGCGCGCGCGCTGTCGGTGTGGCGCGCGCGCACCGCTCACTGCAGCGTGTGCGGTGCACCCACGGCGCCGACGCGCGGCGGCCACTGTCTCGTGTGCAGCAATGCGGGCTGCGCCGAGGAGTTCTTCCCGCGCATCGATCCGGCGATCATCGTGCTGGTGTCGGACGGCGAGCGCGCGCTCCTCGGACGCCAGGCGAGCTGGCCGCCGCGGCGCTACTCGACCATCGCCGGCTTCGTCGAGCCGGGCGAGAGCCTCGAGGATGCCGTCAGGCGCGAGGTGGAGGAAGAGACCGGCGTCATCGTGAACGGCGCGCGCTACGAATCCTCCCAGCCCTGGCCGTTCCCCTCCTCGCTCATGCTCGGCTTCCGCGCCGAGGCCGCACCGGGGAGCGAAGTGCGGGTGGGCGGCGAGCTCGAGGACGCGCGCTGGTTCACCCGCGCGCAGCTGCAGGCGGGCGAGGCGCTCGCGCCGCCGTCGCACTCGATCTCCTGGCGGCTGATCTCACGCTGGCTCGAGGGCGGATAGCGCGCCGATGTGCCTGCTGGTGCTCGCCTGGTCCGCGCATCCGCGCTATCCCCTGGTGGTGGCGGCGAACCGCGACGAGTACCATGAGCGAGCCGCCGCACCTCTTGGCAAGTGGCCGCAAGCGCCGGGCATCCTCGCCGGCCGCGACTTGCGCGCCAATGGCACCTGGCTGGCGCTCGACCCGGCGCGCCGCTTCGGCGTAGTCACCAACTTCCGCGAGCTGCAGAGACCGGAGCACACGGCACCCTCGCGCGGCAGCCTCGTGCCGCAGTACCTCAGCGGGGTGCCGGGTCCGGAAGAGTTCTTCCGCCGGCTCGAGGCAAGGAGCGACGACTACTCCGGCTTCAACCTGCTGCTCGCCGACCGCGAGTCGCTGTGGTACGGCTCGAACCGCGCCCATCCCTTCGCGCGGCAGCTGCCGCCCGGGGTCTATGGACTGTCGAATGAGCTGCTCGATACGCCGTGGCCGAAGCTGACGCGCGTCAAGGCGCGCTTCAGACAGTGGCTCGAGGACCCGGCCGCGGGTGCCGAGGCGCTCTTCGCCCTGCTCGCCGACCGCACCCAGGCGGCGGACGGCGGGGCACGGCTGCCGGCGGGCGGACTGCCCGCCGACTGGGACCGGATCCTGTCGGCTCCCTTCGTGGTGCATCCGGCCTACGGCACGCGCTGCTCGACGGTCGTGCTGCTCGAGGCCGGCGGCGGGCTGTACCTCGCCGAGCGGCGCTTCGACTCTGCCGGCGCGAGCGCCGGCGAAACTGAATTCCGGCTGAATGCCGGCGACTGGCCATGAGGTAAGCGCGTATCGCCCGCGGAACCGCCGCCGCACATCCGCGCTCTGACCTAAAGAGCGCCGAGCGGTTGCGCTCGCGAGCCTCTAGAATTCCTCCAACTTCCTGACTGCACGTCGAAATGGCGCAGCGCACAGTCAAGCCTCGGGCCCGCCGCAGGCACCGGCGGGCTCCGGCGGTCGTCATGGCTGCGCTCGCCACCGTGCTCGCGGGCCTCACGGCCGCGCCGGCGCGCGCCGCGGCCGGTGTCAACGTCGAGATCCGCGGAGTGGACGAAACGCTGCGCTCCAACGTGCTCGCCTACCTCTCCTTCGAGCGCTACAAGAAGGGCGGCGTCGAGCTCACTCCCGACATGATCGAGCGGCTGCACAACCGGGTGGAGCGCGAGGTACAGGAGGCGCTGCGCCCCTTCGGCTACTACGAGCCGCAGGAGAGCTCCACCGTCACCGACCTGGGGCGCGGGGAGTGGCGCGTGGTGGTCGATATCAAGCCGGGCCGGCCGGTGCTGGTCGGCAGCATCCTCGTCAAGGTCTCGGGTCCCGGCGAGACCGATCCGCTCTTCCGGCGCATCCTCGCGCACCCGCTGCTGAAGAACGGCGAGCGCCTGAACCAGGCGGCCTACGAGGCCCTCAAGTCCGACCTGCAGCGCACCGCCTCGACCTATGGTTACTTCGACGCCAAGCTGACCAGGAACGAGCTGCTGGTGGATCCGCCCAACTACACCGCGAGCATCGCGCTCGAGATGGAGACCGGGGAGCGCTACCGCTTCGGCCCGACCACCATCGGGCAGCACGTCATCAAGGACAGCCTGGTGCGGCGCTACCTGCGTTACCGCGAGGGCGAGCTCTACGACCTCACCCAGGTGCTGCGCACCCAGTTCGCGCTCGATGACACGCAGTACTTCAGCAACCTCGAGGTGCGCCCGGGAACCCCGGATCCGGCCACGCACATCGTCGCGGTGGACATCCACGCCGATCCCAACCGCCGCCATCGCTATTCCATCGGCGCCGGCTACGCCACCGATACCGGCGCGCGCGCCACGCTCGGCTTCGAGGACCACCGCATCAACGACAACGGCCAGAGCTTCAACGCGCAGCTGCAGTTCGCGCAGGTGACGCGCTACGCAGTGCAGACGGCTTACGTGTTTCCGGTCGGCGACCCGGCGCTCGAGCACTTCGCGCTGAACGGCAGCATCGAGCAGCAGATTCTCGCCGACGTGACCGCCTACACGCTGTCGACCGGGCCGAGCTTCACCGTGGTGTCGGACGGCTGGCAGCACGTGTGGAAGCTGTTCGCGGTGCGCACCACCAGCGAGGACATCAACGGCACCACCACCGATCGGCTGCTGGTGCCGGAGGTGGATCTCGCCTCGGTGCCGAAGGATTATCTCGGCGAGCCGCTGTTCCAGTATCCGTTCGTCGCCACGTTGCGCGGCTCCGACAGCGTGCTCGGGTCGGATTCCAACTTCGTGCAGCTGCACATGCAGCTCGAGAACGTCTTTCACCTCGGCGGCCCGTGGCATCTGCTGCTGCGCGAGGAGGCGGGGGCGACCCTGGTGTCGCGGTTCTCGCAGCTGCCGGCGGTCTACCGCTTCTTCGCCGGCGGCGACAACAGCGTGCGCGGCTTCTACTACAACCAGCTGTCGCCCACCGAGCCGTTCTGCACCGTGGGTTCCGGCGGCCAGTTTCTCCCCAATCCCAGGGGCGCCACCTGCCAGAGCATCGGCGGCAGCACCGCGGGCTACATCAGGGTCGGCGGCAAGGACCTGATCACGGGCTCGGTGGAGGTGGTCCACGATCTGCCGCGCAACCTCGGGGTGGCGACCTTCATCGACTACGGCAACGCCTTCGATCACTTCGGCACCAAGCTGTTCTGCTCCGCCGGCATCGGGCTGCGCTTCCGCACGCCGGTGCTGACGCTCGGCATCGACGTGGCCCAGCCGCTCAATAACCCCGGGGCCGGACCACGCCTGCACATCAACTTCTCCCCGAAGCTCTGACCGCTCCGCCATGCGCCGCCTGCTGATCCTCGCCGCCGCCTGCCTGCTGGTCCTCGTGATCGTGGTGGTGCCGGCGGTGCTCATCGGCTGCGCGGTGTTCACCGAGGCGGGGCTGCAGTTCGTGGTGCGCCACATCCCCGAGCACCTCGGTCCGGTACGGCTCACGATCGTCGGCGTGCGCGGCACGATCGCGAGCGGCCTGCACGCCGATCGCGTCGAGATCGACCACGAGCTGGTGCACCTCACCTTCACCGGCATCGACGGCCGCGTGGCACTGGCGCCGCTGCTCCTGCAGACCATCCGCTCGCCCGATGCCACGGTGCACAGCGCCCTGATCGAGGTGAAGCGGCGCATTCACCCGCCGACGCCATCGCCCGCACCGCCCTTCCTGCCACGCTGGCTGCTGATCAGCGCCGAGCACGCCACGGTCGATGAGGCGGTGCTCACCGTCTTCAACGGCGTACGCCTCGAGGCGACGCACATCACCACCGCGGGAGTGGTGCGCCATCGCAGCATCCGTATCTTCCAGGCCCAGGGGAATCTGTTCGACGCGCGGGTGAATGCCATCGGCGAGCTGCGGGCGCGCGATCCGCTCGGCATCGAGGGCCAGGGACATCTCGAGTGGGCTCCCGCCGGTCAGCCCTCATGGAGTGCGGATGGCGCCGCCAAGGGTGATCTCAACCGGCTCGAGCTCACGGCGCACGCACTGAGTCCGTTCCGCGCCGACTTCCGGGGTGCGGCGCTCGATCTCACCAACCACTGGCACATCGACGGCAATGCCACGGTCCAGGCCTTCGATCTGCGCGCCTGGGCAATCTCCTCGCCCCTCGGAGTGATGACCGCAAAGCTGGCGGTGGGCTGGGACGCGCAGGGCTTCAGGGGTCGCGGCGCGGTGGAATCCTCGGGCCTGCGTGCCGGGCCTTTCGAGGCGGCTTTCGACGGCGCGTTCGCCGGGCACACGCTCACCGCCAGGCACATGGAGGTGCGCCACGGTTCCGGCGCGCACGCGCAGGGCTCGGGCACCTTCGAGATCGTTGCCAACGGCCCGAAGCTCGATCTGACCGGCAGCTGGGAGGACTTCCGCTGGCCGCTCACCGCACACGAGCCGGCGCTGAAGAGCGCCTCGGGAAACTTCACGCTCCAGGGCCTGCTCCCGTATCGCGTGCATGCGCAAGGCGCGGCGAGCGTCGCCGATCTCCCGCCGGGCACGCTCGAGCTGACCGGCACTCTCGGCAAGGACAGCTTCGCGGTCGAGCAGGCCGCGGTGGAGCTTTTCGGCGGCCATGCGCAGGTCGCGGGAGCGGTGGCCTGGGCGCCGCGCAACACCTGGTCGGTGAGCGGCCAGTTCACCGGCATCAATCCGGCGGCGCTGCGCCCCGACCTCCCGGGGAGCCTCACTTTCTCCCTGAATGCCTCCGGGCGCGGCTTCGATCCCAAGGGCGATCTCACCGTAACGGTGCAAGGCTTGAGCGGGAAGCTGCGCGGCGTGCGCGCAAGCGGCGGCGGCACGCTCGGCCGCGAAGGCCTCGCGTGGAGCTTCGATCGCGTGCGCCTCGGGCTGGGCGGCACGACGCTCGCCCTCGATGGCCGCGCGGCCGACACGCTCGACCTGCGCTTCACGGTGGCGAGCCCGGACCTGAGCCTGCTCGCCGGCGCCAGCGGCGAGCTCACCGCCTCCGGAAGCGTGCGCGGCACGACCGCGGAGCCGGCGATTCTTGCGAGCGCGCACGGCCACTCGCTCGGCTATGGCGGAATCGCCCTCGGACAGCTGGATGCCGACGTCGACTTCGACGCCGGAAATTCCGCCCGCCCGGTGAAGATCGACGCGCGGCTCGCGCGCCTCAGCTACGCCGGCCACACGCTGGAGAAGGTCGCGCTCGGCGTCACGGGCCCGGCGGCCAGCTACCAGGCACATCTCGAGGCAGCGGCGCCGGGGCTGGCGCTCAGCGCGCAGGCCGACGGTGCCTACGCGCACGGGCTCTTCCAGGGCCAGCTCGAGGCGCTCACGGTGAAGGGGCGCGATGCGCTCAATCTCGCGCTCGAGCATCCGGTGGGCCTCAGCGCCTCGCCGCAGCGTGTGCGGGTTGAATGGCTGTGCCTCGCCGGCACGCCCGGCAGCCTGTGCGCGGACGCCGACTGGAGCCCGCAGCACTGGTCGGCCACGTTCATGAGCAACCAGCTGCCGCTGTCGGCGCTGACCGCCGGCATGACGCCCGCGGTGCAATATCAGGGCACAATCGACCTGCTGGCACGCGCGGCGGGCGGGGCACAGGTACCGCTCACGGGAACGCTGCGCGCGCAGTTGAGCGATGCCGTGCTGTCGCACCGCCTGGCGAGCAAGAAGATCGAGCACAGCCGCATCGGCTCGGGAACCGTGACGGCGAGCGCCACGCCCGACGCCCTGACCTTCGCCGCCGTGCTCGAGGACGGCGAGGTCGGCACCATCCGCGCGCGCGTCGACGCGCAGCGCGGCAGCGGGCGCTGGCAGGACATGCCGCTCAACGGCTCGGTGCACGCCGAGACCTCGAACCTCGAGCTGCTGTCGCTGTACTTCCCGGACATCGATCGCGCCGCGGGCCAGCTGCACTCCGACGTGACGGTTGGCGGCACGCTCGGCGCGCCGCTCCTCAACGGCGATCTCAAGCTCACGGGCGGCGAGCTCGACCTCTACCAGGTGAACCTCGGGCTGCGGCAGGTGGCGCTCGCTGCGCATCTGAGCGATTCGGGCCTCGACTTCCAGGGCAGCGCCCATGCGGGCGCCGGCAGCGCCGCCGCCAGCGGCCATCTCGAGTGGCGCAACCTCCAGCCCTTCGGCAAGGTCCATCTCGAGGGTACCAGCCTCAGGGTCGCGGACACTCCCGAGGCGCAGATCGATGCCTCGCCCAACCTCGAGTTCGACGTCGAGGGCCGTCGCATCGAGGTGACCGGCAAGGTCGTGGTGCCGTACGCGAAGATCCAGCCCAAGGACATCGCCAACGCGGTGCGCACCTCGCAGGACGAGGTGATCGTCGGCAGCGAGCCGGAGAGCCCCGCCGAGCGCCTCGAGGTCATGAGCACCATCACGCTGACGCTGGGCGACAAGGTGACGGTAGACACCTCGGGGCTCACCGGCCGGCTCACCGGCTCGGTCACCATCAGGAGCGGCTACGACGCCATCACGCGCGCCACCGGTGAGCTCGCGGTGGCGGACGGCAAGTACCTCGCCTACGCGCGCAAGCTCGACATCCAGCGCGGGCGGCTGATCTTCACCGGCGGCGCGATCGAGGACCCGGGCATCGACCTGCGCGCCATCAAGGAATTCCCGGACGTGACCGCCGGCATCAACGTGCGCGGTACGCTGCAACAGCCGCGCATGTCGTTCTTCTCCGACCCGCCGCTGCCGCAGTCGCAGATCGTGTCGCTCATCCTCTCGGGCGGCTCGACGCAGTCGGCGCAGACCGCGAGCAACGCGGCGCTCGGCCAGGGCGCGGCGCTGCTCGCCGCGCAGCTCGGCTCGCGCGTCGGACTCCCCGACGTGAGTCTCGAGACCGATCCGATCGCCAACGAGACCTCGCTGGTGCTCGGGCGCTATCTGACGCCGCGCCTGTACGTGAGCTATGGCGTGAGCCTCACCGAGACGCTGAATACCCTGAAGCTCCGCTATACGCTCGGCGATCACTGGGTGATCAGGACCGAGCTCGGCACCGCGCGCGGTGCCGACCTCGTCTACTCGATCACCAAGTAGCCGCGGCTACTTGCTGCAGGCGCCCACGCGCCGCGCCGACATCTTGATGGTGACCTGGCCCCGTTCGCTGGTCGACACTATGGTCCCCTGGAAGGAGTCGGAGGCGAAGCTGCCCTCGAAGTGGGACACGCGCGCCCCACACTGACTGGTGAACTTCACCTGACTGCCGCTCACCGAGTGCTCGGTGATCTGGCAGCTCTCCGGCTGATTGCTCTGCCCCTGCGCGATCTGCTGGCTGACGTGATCGACGTCCGCCTGGCTGATGCAATGCTGGGACACGTGCGGCTTCTGCATCGTCGCCAGCGCCTGCGGCGGCAGGCGTGCCGCCAGATCCGGCGGCAGCTGCACGTCGTGCGTGCTGGTGAACTCGTACATTCCGGGCGACAGGCCGAGTGTCTGGGCGTAGAGGGCGAAGGACACGCCGGTGGCGGCGGCGAGCAGCGCGGCGCGGCTGGCGCGCATCGGGCGTCGTGACTGCATGGAGTCCCCTTTATCTAGACGGCGCGGCATTCTAGCCCGCGGCACGCTGCCCTTGACGTCTCTGCATTAATATGCACAATAATCGCATATTTATGCTCAAGACATCACGCCCATGCTGAGCGACACCCAGCAGCTGCAACGGCGCGGCGCCATCGTGCGGCTGCTGCGCGCGGGCGCGGTGCGCAAGCAGCAGGAGCTGGTGCGCCTGCTGCGCAGGGAAGGCCTGGATGCCACCCAGTCCTCGATCAGCCGCGACCTGCGCGACCTCGGCGTATCGAAGGCGAGCGGCCGCTACGTGCTGCCGCCGGACGAGCTGACGCGCACCAACGGCGATTTCGGCACGCTGGCGCAGTTCGTGCGCGAGCTGCGCCGCGCCGGCCCCTCGATCACGGTGCTGCGCACCACGATCGGCGCCGCGCAGTCGGTCGCGGTTGCCATCGACAAGGCCGAGTGGCCCGAGGTCGCCGGTACCCTCTCGGGCGACGACACCATCTTCATCGCCACCGCCAGCGCGCGGGGGCAGGAAGAGCTCATCTCCCGCCTGCGTGCGCTGTTCGGAATCTGACCATGCCCCAGAACCCCATCCCCGGCGCCCCGAACGGGGGCACCCCGCCGATCGTCCTCGCCTACTCCGGCGGCCTCGACACCTCGTTCCTGGTGCCGTGGATCGCGGAAGGCGAGCGCCGCCCGGTGATCACGGTGACCGTCGACACCGGCGGGATCGACGCGCCGGCTGCGCGCACACTCGCGGAGCGCGCGCGGGCGCTGGGCGCCATCGCCCACCACCAGGTGGATGCCCGTGCAGCCTACTTCGAGCAGGTGCTGCGCTTTCTCATCATGGGGAACGTGCGCCGCGGCCAGCTCTATCCCTTATGCGTCGGCGCCGAGCGCGTCATGCAGGCACAGACGATCGCGCGCATGGCGCGCGAGCTCAAGTCCGACACCGTCGCGCACGGCTGCACCGCGGCCGGGAACGACCAGGTGCGCTTCGAGGTCGCGCTGCGCACCCTCGCCCCCGACCTCAAGGTGCTGGCGCCGGTGCGCGACCGCGCGTTCAAGCGCCAGGAAGAGCTCGAATATCTCCAGGCGCGCGCTCTGCCGGTGCCGCCGACGGGCGCCGCCTACTCGGTGAACCGCGGACTCTGGGGCGTCACCATCGGCGGCAAGGAGACCCTCACCTCCTCGGGCAGCATCCCCGAAGACGCCTGGCTCCTCACCCGCGACGCCTTCAGCCGGCCGCGCGCCCCGCAGCGTCACGTGCTGTCGTTCGTCAAGGGCCGCCCCGCCGCGCTCGACGGCCGCGAGAGCTCCCCGGTCGCCATCATCGAAGCGCTGGAAGCCCTCGCCGCGCCCTTCGGCATCGGCCGCGGCATTCACCTCGGCGACACCATCATCGGCACCAAGGGACGGGTGGCCTTCGAGGCGCCGGCGGCCGAGGTGCTGCTCACGGCGCACCGCGAGCTGGAGAAGCTCACCCTCACCGGCCGCCAGCAGCGCATCAAGGAGCAGCTCGCGCAGCCCTACGGCGATCTGGTGCACGAGGGCCAGCTGCTCGATCCCGTGTGCCGCGACATCGAGGCACTGCTGGTGTCGTCGCAGGAGCGGGTGACGGGCGAGGTGTTCTTCAGGCTGCAGACGGGGTGTCTGTTCATCGAGGGGGTCGAGTCGCCCCACTCGCTCATGGCCGCCTCGCGCGGCGTCTACGGCGAGGCCGCCGGCGAGTGGTCGGCCGCCGATGCACTCGGCTTCTCGCGTATCGTCTCGCTCCCCGGAGTTTTCTACACGCGCGCCGGCGCAAAATCCGCGCTCGAGGAGCGCTGAGATGGTCAGCATGCGCAGCGTCATCGTCGACAAGCTCGCCTCGGTCACCCAGGCCTGCAACCTCTCGCACGAGGTGCGCATCGCCGCCGACATCCCGGCCGAGGAGGGCGTGGTGATCGTGGTCGAGGTGCTCAACAACAAGTCGACCTACAACACGCTCGAGCTGGTGAGCGGCCGCATGGCCAAGGTCGGCAAGGGCGACGTCGTCGCCGGCGCCCTCGGGCACCGCCAGGCGCTGTTCGGT
>Ga0335079_10003362_pt1 | contig 18486 bp, 15 predicted proteins | sample Lox_Sample_33_FD_206719 | JGI IMG/M metagenome (GOLD analysis project Ga0335079, IMG submission 206719) | Soil microbial communities from Loxahatchee National Wildlife Refuge, Florida, United States - Lox_Sample_3.3 | ecosystem: Environmental > Terrestrial > Soil > Wetlands | place: USA... | reverse complement strand
GTGCAGCGGATATTGCATCCGTGGCACTCTATCACAAGAACACGCGCGTACCCTCATTCGATCAGATTCAAAGACGCAATGCCCGCGAATCCATGGGACTCGCCGGCGCCAATGCACCCGTCAAGGTCTATCCTGTAGATTGGCAACCGATAGATGACACCGCAGATGGCTTCCGGCACGGTTCAGGCATTTCTCAATATCGACTGAACGAGGGAGTTATTATTCAAGGGAAGTGGATCGCCACGCTCGCACCCGGCGATTCTGTGCCGTGGCAGATCCCGTAAAGGAAGTCCCGCAGGCACCACTCTTTCTTGATCGCGCGGTTTATACTGTTCGCTTGGGGCCGCAGGCCATTTGCGAAAGGCCGAAATCAGGCCGAGGATGCCAACGCGCATTGGGCTCACAAAGCAAAAAAGTTTCAATTTCTCGGAAAAGCGGTCTACTAATCCATCTCCGGCCCGTGTCCCGGCGCCGGCGCCGGCGCCGCGCGCTTCTTCTCCGGGATCTCCGCGATTATCGCTTCGGTCGTCAGCATCAATGACGCGATCAAGGCCGCGTTTTGCAGCGTCGTGCGGGTCACCTTGGCCGGATCGATCACCGAATGCAGCCAGTCTCCGCGATTCTGTCACCCTTGGCCAACGGAGTGAGCGGGAGCGCGATCGTCGCGATATCTTGCCCGAAATCACCGCAGAAGCAGTGCGGATCGATCATAAGAAACCAGCCCGCGTGTTTCGAGCGCGGCCCAAATGCGTTCCACGCTTTGTTCGGGCGTCTCCCGATCGGAATGAATCGTCAGCTCCGGCGCAAGCGGCGGCTCGTACGGATCCGAGACGCCGGTGAAGTGGTCGATCTCCCCGGCGAGTGCCTTCTTATAAAGTCCCTTCACGTCCCGCTCGATCAGAACTTCCACGGGACAGTGCAGATGGATCTCGACAAAGTTCGGAATGCGCGCCCGCACCTCGTCGCGCACGGCTCGATACGGAGAAATCGCGGCCGCAATCGCGATCACGCCATTGCGCGATAACAGCTCGCAGACAAACCCGATGCGGCGAATGTTTTCGTCCCGGTCTTCCTTGCTGAAGCCCAAGCCCTTGGATAAATGCGTGCGCACCGTGTCTCCGTCCAGGACTTCGACTTTGGCGCCGAACCGGCGGAGTTGCTCTTCGAGCAGCCGGGCGGTGGTCGTCTTGCCGGCCCCGGACAAACCCGTCAGCCACACCGTGAAACCCTTATGCATGCGCCGCCGTCTCCGACTTCGCCGCCCCGGGCGTCACGTCGCAGAATTCTTCGTATGGAAAATCCGAGCCCAGCTGTTTGAGCTCCGCCATAAAGCGGCTGTCGATCTCGCGTTGCCGTTCGACCGTCAGCAGTTCCGAGGAGCCGCCCTGCGCGCCTTTGCGCAGCATGTGGTTTTCGCCCTGCCACGGAATCATCTTCCACATACGGAATTTCTCGTCGATCTGCTTCATGTATTCGAACGAGGATTTTCGGGCCACGGTGTCAAGGACCTGTTCAGAGACACGCACATCCAAAAAATCCGCAACCCGCTCCACCGTGCCGCGCAGGTCCCGCTTCATCGCCTTGAAGGAAAGGATCAGAACGTTGGGCCGGTGGCGCTGCGCCCAATACCCGGCCGTGTTCTTCGCCCAGGAGCCGCCGACCGGCATCCCGCCGTTTAAAAACGCTTTGTACCAGGTGTCGAGAGTCGGCGCCGGCCCAGCCAGTGGACCCTCTTTGACGAAAAAAAAGTAACTGGAGACAAATACGTCCTTCGGATCGCGGATCACCATGATGTAGCGCGCGTCTTCGTGGTACGGCAGCAGTTCCCAATTGAAATGCGTCTTGATGACGCGCTTCTGTTCGGGCGAAGCCTGCCACACGGAGGGGTCCTCGATCGGAATGGCGTACTTCTTCATTGGACCCATGACCACGGTATCCGGCCACGGCACCACGCAATGTATGTGCTCGAATTCGCCCTCGCCGTGGAACAGAAGCTGGTGCGCCATCTGCATCATCCAGTTGGTGCCGCTCTTGGCGTAAGTAGCGACAAAGACATCGTGCCGCGTGGGAGTGTAGCCGCGAAACGGATTCCGCGCCGCCAGTCTCTGTTCGCGGCCGGCTGCTGCCTTGACCAAGGCGCGCTCGGCGCGTCCCGTCAGTTCGAGCAAGCGCATCATCGGCCGGCCGATGCCGAACAAGCCGGCGGCAAAAGCGGATCGGACTAGCAAAGGTGGTGGCTGCCGTTTATACGTCGAGCCCGGTGCGGTCATAATCCTCCCCGTCGATGATCCAGAAAGCCTGGCCTGGCCGGTCCGGCCCGGCGCATTTCTTAAAAGAATACGCCATTCGCGGTTTCGTTCGCGGGGTGGGCGGTACATAGTGGAAAACAGGTAAGGTGGCCGCTATGGACAGGTCCGCAGTCATTGCAAAACTGCGCGAGCATGAACCCGAGTTGAAGGCTGCGGGAATCCTGCGCCTCTCGCTCTTCGGTTCAGTCGCCCGTGGCGAAGCAACTGCGGAATCCGACGTCGATCTGATGGCCGACTTCGACCCTGCCAAACACTTCTCGCTTCTGGATATGGTGCGTATGGAGAACCGTCTGGCCGACATTCTCGGTGTCCGGGTCGAATTGACTTCGGTAAAAGCCCTGAAAGAGCGAATTCGCGAGCGAGTCACTCAAGAGGCTGTGCTTGCCTTTTAGGAACGAGGACGGCGCCTTGCGTGACATTGCCGATGCCATCGAGATGATTGAGGTGTTCACCTCCGGAATGCCGATCGTCTTATCACTGTTGGCGGAGATGGTGCCGACGCGACTCACTTGGTTGCGAGAGAATAGGTAGCGGACTCGCCATGAAAGGTCAACATCGATTTCGAGACTGGCGCACATGGGGGATGCGGTAAACTGAAGTCGATGCAACTGCCGGAAGTGTTCGTGATTGCGCCGTTCGACCGCGAGTTGCAGCCCGTCCTTGAGGCAGTCGGCCGGGCCGCGATAGAAGCCGGCTTCACAGTCGCCAGTTTGGATCAGATGCCGCCCGGCGCTCTGTTCACGTCTAGCATTCTCGACCGCATTCGTCAGGCCGACTTGATTATCGCGGACGTCAGCCGACAGAACTCAAATGTGATGTACGAACTGGGATTCGCGCACGCTCTCCGGAAGCCGACGATTCTTCTGTTAAATATCAAATCCGATGACTCCGCCATACCCGCCGATCTCGCTGGGTTAAAGTTTTTCCTTTACGATCCAGCAAACCTCCGCCAGTTAGCAGACCGCGTCAGATCAGAGGTTAAGGCTGTAACGCTGCAACGGAGTGCTTGAGCATTGGCCGAGACGTTCTGCTTCGTCGTGATGCCGTTCCGACCGGAGCTAAATTATTTCTTTCTCTACCTCAAAGGCTACCTCCAAGATAAGTATAGGATCCGAGTCGAGCGTGGGGATAGTAATGTGCTCACCAAGGAGTTGCTCAAGAAGATTTCCGAGCAGATTACCGAAGCGTCGTTCCTCATCGCCGACATTACGGGAAATAACGCCAACGTGTTCTTTGAACTGGGAATTGCCCACGAGAGGAACAAGCCGGTTATCTTTCTGACCCAAGACGATCCGAAAGACGCGCCGGTTGACACGCGCCAATTCGAGTTCATCAAATACCAACTTGACAGGCATGAGGATTTCCTAGCGAGATTGGACAACGCGGTTCGAAATGTGCTCGGAGCCAGTCTGGATATCCCCCAGTTGTATGAGTTAGCTCGTGACCTATTAAAGCGGTTCAATATTGACAGCGCATTCGCGCACGATCAAGCATCACGCGAGGAATTCCATGCCCGAGTTGTCCGCGCTGCCGAAACCCAAGGAGTCCCCCGCCTGGATGATCGCATTCGTCTCGACGGCTTTCTGCTCCCGAAGATAATCCAGGACGCGACTGATCGGAATGTAATGCAGCGAGTGACAGTTTGGCTTGAAAAACGTGAATCTGGGTCAATGTAATCGGCGAACGCTGATCTCGCTTGAGCGGATGCTTGCCGCGTTTTCAACCGGCCGGAATGCCGCGAAAATTTGAGACGGCACCCTTGCTGAGGTGTAGTCCGTTCACGATGAGGTGCAAAAAAACCGCGCTCCCGAAAGGGAGCGCGGCTGAGAAAGCTTTCAATTCTCGAACTGCTCTAGTAATCCATCTCCGGCCCGTGGCCGCCGGGGGCCGGGGCTGGCTTCTTTTCCGGGATCTCGGCGATCATCGCTTCGGTCGTCAGCATCAACGACGCGATCGACGCCGCGTTCTGCAGCGCCGTGCGGGTCACCTTGGTCGGATCGATCACGCCCGCCTGCACCAGGTCTTCATAGGTGTCGGTCATGGCGTTGAAGCCGAAGTTCGCGTTGTTGTTCTCGCGAATCTTTCCGACTACGATCGCGCCTTCGGTTCCCGAGTTCACGACAATCTGCCGCACCGGGTCTTCGCAGGCGCGCTTCACGATGTCGACGCCGATCTGCTCGTCGCCGGGCACCTTGAGGCCTTCGAGCGCCTTGCTCGCGCGCAGCAGCGCCACGCCGCCGCCCGGAACAATGCCTTCCTCGACCGCCGCGCGCGTGGCATGCAGCGCATCCTCGACGCGGGCCTTCTTCTCCTTCATTTCGGTCTCGGTGGCCGCGCCGACTTTGATCACCGCCACGCCGCCGGCCAGCTTCGCCAGCCGCTCTTGCAGCTTCTCGCGGTCGTAGTCGGATGTGGTCTCGTCAATCTGGGCGCGCAACTGCTTGATGCGGCCCTGGATGTCCTTCTCCTTGCCGGCGCCGTCGACGATCGTGGTGTTGTCCTTGTCCACCGTGACGCGCTTGGCGCGGCCGAGATCTTCCAGCCGTACGCCTTCCAGCTTGATGCCGGTCTCTTCCATGATCGCCTTGCCGCCGGTCAGGATTCCGATGTCTTCCAGCATCGCCTTGCGGCGATCGCCGAAGCCCGGCGCCTTCACCGCGCAGGCGTTCAGCGTGCCGCGCAGCTTGTTGACCACCAGGGTGGCGAGAGCCTCGCCTTCCACTTCCTCCGCGATGATGATCAGCGGCTTGCCGGAACGCGCGATCTGCTCGAGCAGCGGCAGCAGGTCCTTCATGTTGCTGATCTTCTTTTCGTGGATGAGGATGTAGGGATCCTCGAGCACGGCTTCCATGCGCTCGGGGTCGCTGACGAAGTAGGGGGAGAGATAGCCGCGGTCGAACTGCATACCTTCGACGGTATCCAGCTCCGTGTTCATGGTCTTGGATTCTTCGACCGTGATGACGCCATCCTTGCCGACCTTCTTCATCGCATCGGCAATGATGTTGCCGATGGTTTTATCGCTGTTGGCGGAGATGGTGCCGACTTGGGCGATCATGTCGCCGGAAACCGGCTTGGAGAGCTTCTTCACTTCTTCGGTCGCGACTTCGACGGCCTTCTCGATACCGCGCTTGAGGGCCATCGGGTTGGCGCCGGCGGCAACCGCCTTCACGCCTTCGCGGAAAATCGACTGCGCCAGAATGGTCGCGGTGGTGGTGCCGTCGCCGGCCACGTCGGAGGTCTTTGACGCCACCTCGCGCACCATCTGCGCGCCCATGTTCTCCAGCGGATCTTTCAGCTCGATCTCTTTGGCAACCGTGACGCCGTCTTTGGTGATGTTCGGTCCGCCGAACTTCTTCTCCAGCACCACATTGCGGCCCTTGGGGCCGAGCGTCACTTTTACGGCATCAGCGAGCTGGTTGACGCCGCGCAAAATCGCCTGACGGGAATTTTCGGAATAGACAATTTGTTTCGCCATCGTTATTGACTCCTTGAGAAATTTAGGAAGCTTTCTTGGCCGCCTTGGTCTGGCCTTCGAGAATGCCGAGCACCTCGTCCTCGCGCATGATCATGTACTCTTCGTTGTCGATCTTGATGTCGCTGCCGGAGTACTTGCCAAACAGGATCCGGTCGCCAGGCTGGACGTCGAGCGGGACCACTTTGCCGTCTTCCAGGCGCTTGCCTTTGCCAACCGCCACCACTTCACCTTCCTGCGGCTTTTCCTTGGCCGAGTCCGGGATGTAGAGGCCGCCTTGCATCTGCTCCTTCTGCTCGATGCGCTTGACCACAATCCGGTCATAGAGCGGTCGAATGTTCATGGGATTCAAACCTCCAGTTATGAGTTTTTGAGTATTCTGGGTATCCAACGGAACCGCCCAGGCATTTCGGGGTTCCGAGGAATATTATTAGCACACTCTGCGGAAGAGTGACAAGAAAATCTTACAAGTTGTTTAAATTAAGGCGCTTATTCTACTTGACAGTGACACGCTCATGCTTTCTTCGTAAGCGGCATCAAGGATATGCCGGGGCGACTACAACCTCATGCACGCAAACGCCGAGCCGTCGCGCTATAGTGAGATTGATCCCATGCGACGCGCGCGCTGGCTGTTGCTGGTGGCGATGGCCGCGATTGTCGGCGGCGTCAGCCTCACCTATCGAGCGCAGAAACAGATTCTCCACGAGCAGGCGCCCGCGAAACCAGCGGCGTTGCCTCCCGAGTTGAACTCCTCCGCCAACCAGTGGCACTGGACGGAAACCGACGCCAAGGGATGCAAGACCGCCTATATCGAAGCCGATGATTTCCGTGAGGTGAAGGACAGCTCACGTGTCGATCTCAAGGACGTCGCCTTGCGGCTTTACAAGCACTGCGACGACAACTTCGACCTGGTGAAGAGCGCGTCAGCGACCTTTTTCTCGAACGAGCACCGGATGTATTCCGACGGCGAAGTCAATATCACGCTCGGGGTTCCGGAGGATCAACCCGACAAGCCCAACCTGGTAGCCATTCATTCCTCCGGGGTCACGTTCGACAGCAATACCGGCCGGGCCGACACCGATCGTCTTTCCACGTTCACCTTCCGCAACGGCGACGGCAGGGCCACCGGCGCCTCTTACGATCCGACCACCCGCGAGCTTCAGATGAAGAAGGATGTGGAGGTCAACTGGCGATCGAACGGGCCCAACGCCGCGCCCATGAAGATCGACGCCGCTGAACTGACCTATTTCGAAGCTCGTTCGGAAATCGACCTTCCGACCTCGGGGAAAATGACGCGCGGACCGACCGTCATCGAAGGGCACCAGTCGGTGGTGCATCTGGTGGACGGGGTGGTCCGGCAAATCACGACCCGAAATGCGACCGGCACGGAAGACTATCCGAACCGCAAACTCAAATACGCCGCCGACACGCTCACCATGTGGTTTGACGAGGATGGGCAGGCACAGAAAATCAACGGCGAAGGCAACGCCAACCTGACCGCCATCTCGGAAGGCTCGGAAACGACAGTCACCGCGCCAACCGTCGAGCTTGCGTTTGAGCCGTCCGACGATCAGAGCGTGCTTTCGCGAGTGGTTACCACCGGCCCGGGTGTTGTCACATCGAAGCCTCTGCCCGTCGCGGGGCGGGAGCCGTCTGAGACCCACGTGCTGCGCAGCAACAGCATCGAAATCAAAATGCGATCGGGCGGCCGTGAAATCGAAGCACTCGTGACGCATACCCCCGGAACCGTCGAATTCCTCCCGAACCTTCCGGTCCAGCATCACCGCACGCTGGATGGCACCGATTTCGTGATCGCCTATGGCGCTCAGAACCGCATCGAGTCGTTCCGCGCGAAAAATGTGAAAACTCTGACAGACCCGACCGCGGATGAACGCGCGCGCAAGGTCGCGCAGTCCGTCACGGCGAGTAAGGAGATGCTGGCGCACTTTGACGCGGCCGGCAGCAAACTGTCGACCATGGAGCAGTCGGGCGATTTCACGTACCAGCAAGGGGAGCGCCGGGCGCGCGCGGCGAAGGCCTCGCTCGATTCCGATGCCAACGTCATGGTGCTCGACTCGGCGGCGCGCGTCTGGGATGCCACCGGGTCCACTTCAGCCGAGCACATCCGGCTCGACCAGCGCACCGGAAACTTCACGGCCGACGGCAACGTCCGGTCGAGCCGGCTCTCCGACCAGGATTCCAAGAAAGGCTCAGGCATGCTGAACGGGGATGAGCCGGTGGAAGGGCGCGCCGACAAAATGCAATCGGCCAACCGCAATCGCCAGATTCACTACGAAGGCAACGTCAGCCTGTGGCAAGGGGCCAACCGGATCGAGGCCGCCGTTGTGGATGTCGACCGCGAAAAGCAAACGCTCGTGGCGGATCGAAATGTAGTCAGCAATCTCTGGGAACAGCCCAAAAACGACGAAAATAAAGCCGACGAAAAGAAGAAGTCCACGGCTGCGGTGCCGGTGGTGGTGCATGCGGCACACCTGTTGTACACGGATCAGAACCGGCTGGCCGACTATAGCGGAGATGTCCGGCTCGACCGTCCCGGCCTCCGCGTGAAGGCTCGCGAGCTACGCGCCTTCCTGGCTGAAGCCTCTGCCGATTCCCGCCTGCAAAAAGCCTTCGCTGATGGCACGGTCGAAATCGTTCAGATTGTGCCCGGACGCACGCGCACCGGGACGTCGGACCACGCCGAGTATTTTCCGGATGAGCAAAAAGTCATATTAAAAGAGGGTAAGCCGGCGCTTGTCGACAGCGTCAAAGGCGAAACCCATGGCGATGAATTGACCTACTATGCCAACGATGATAGGCTGCTGGTGAGCGGCTCCGCGAATCAGCCAGCCAAAAGCCGGATCCGCCGCTAATCGCCCCTGATGAGCAAGCTGGAAACTGACGAGATATCCAAAGCCTATCGCGGTCGCCGGGTGGTCGACGGGATCCGGTTATCGGTGCAGCAAGGAGAAGTGGTCGGTCTGCTGGGTCCGAATGGCGCCGGCAAGACAACCACCTTTTACATGATTGTCGGGCTGATCAGCCCCGATTCGGGACGGATTCTGCTCGACAGCGAAGACATCACCAACCTGCCGATGTATCAGCGCGCGCGCCGCGGCATCAGCTATCTTCCGCAGGAAGCTTCGGTATTCCGAAAGCTGACGGTCGAGGAAAATCTGATGGCGATTCTCGAGACGCTGCGCATGAGCGGCCGCGAGCGGCGCCAGACCAGGGACCGCCTCATCAATCAACTGGGCTTGGAGAAAGTGCGCCGCAGCCAGGGCTACATGCTTTCCGGCGGCGAGCGGCGGCGCGTCGAAATCGCGCGTTCGCTGGTGATCAATCCCAGCTTTCTGCTGCTGGATGAGCCGTTTTCCGGCATCGACCCGATCCAGGTTCTCGAGCTGCAGCGCATTATCTTCGATCTCAAGCGCGCCAATATCGGAATCCTGGTCACCGATCACAACGTGCGCGAGACGCTGGCCGTGACCGACCGTGCCTTCATCATCAACAACGGCCGCATCTTCCGCGCCGGGAGCCCCGAAGCGCTCGGCCGCGATCCCGAGGTCAAGCGCGTCTACCTGGGTGAATCGTTCACATTGCAGGTATAGCGCTCGAAAGGCATCGGTCCGGCGGTGGGGGATCGCGTCTTAATTCGTGTTAATTCTCGACGTGCGCCTCGCGAAGCAATAACGGCCTGTGCGGAGACGGAGTCTCGGCCGCCGCGAACGGAACCGGGTATGCGCGCAAGCAGACCCCGCACCGGTATTCTCCCCTGATCGGCCACATAACCTGGGTGTGCATGGTGTGGCACCAGAGCTGTTCCACCTGATCGAGCCAGTGCTTCATATCTCCCGCCCAGCTTTCATGGCATTTAGACGCTGCGGAGGGGCAATCGGATGCATGCCGTCAGGCTGGATTCGGCTTTTTACCGCGCAGTTCGCGAAAGAGCCAGGCGCGCGCCGAAACCCATTCGCGCTTGACTGTGGCCGGTGAAAGGCCAGTCACTTCAGCCGTTTCTTCAATTGACAATCCGGCAAAAAACCGCAGCTCCACAATGCGGCTGAGGCGCGGGTCATAACCGGCAAGGCGCTCCAAAGCATCGCTCAATTCCACCACGTCGAGGCCTGCGTCTTGCGGCACCGCGAGTGCCTCGTCCAATTCCAGCTTAATGGCTCCGGAGCCGCGCTTCTCCGCATGCTGCGCGCGCGCATAATCCACCAGGATGCGGCGGATCATTTGCGCCGCGATGCCGTAAAAATGCGCCCGGCTTTTCCACTGGACGTCTTGCTGCTCGATCAGCCGCATGAAGGCTTCGTGGACCAAAGCCGTGCTCTGCAGCGTATGATTGGGGCGCTCGCGGCGCAGATACGCGGAGGCGAGCCGGCGGAGTTCCCCGTACACCAGAGGCATCAGCGCTTCCAGCGCTGCGTGATCCCCGCGACTCCATTGGGACAGGAGTTGCGTAACGTCAGGCGCAGGTCCGTCAGCCATAGCGGGGATTCCCACCAATTATAGATGAGCGGGCGCCAGGCGCCGCATCGAATGCTGAGCCTTATCTTCCGGATAATTCGCGTGAATGAGTGAGAGGGTCTGCTGCCCGGCTGTGAGACCGGGCGGGGAGTGGACCTGGGAGGAATCTATGTTGAATCGTTCGACACTGCGACTGGCATTTCTTCAGCGATGAGCGGTCCAGCCACGCGATCCAGCATCGGCACGAAGCTCCGCGCTCAAAGCCGGCGCTTACATTGGTATAAGCCGGGTCGTATGATTCACTTGGGCAATCCCTCGGTGCGGCAGCAGATTCTGCAGCGGATTGCTGCCCTCAAACCCAATGCTCGTCAGCGCTGGGGGCGCATGTCCGCACACCAGACGGTGTGCCACCTCACGGATTCGTTTCGGGTCGCGATGGGCGAGAAGTACGCCAGCCCGGCAACCGGCCTTCTTCAGCGGTCGCTGCTCAAATCGATGGCGCTCTATTTTCCGGTTCCCTGGCCTCACGGAGTGGCAACGCGCCCCGAGGTCGAACAGGGGCGGGGTGGAACACCCCCGGGCGACTTTCGGAACGACCGGATTGAGCTAGTCTCGGTCATCGAGCGCTTTTCAGACTCGAACCGGCAATTCCAGTGGGCGCGTCACCCCATCTTCGGACGGATGTCCGACCGGCAGTGGCTCCGTTGGGGGTACCTTCACGCCGATCACCACCTCCGCCAGTTCGGTGTGTAAAACGCTTTCGAGGTATGATCGGAGAATCCGGCAGCCCCAATCCCTGCCCGTAACGGTCAGCCGCTGTGACACCCGATCGGTGGAACCAAATCAAGGATCTACTCGCGTCCACCTTGAGCGTGAGCCCACCGGACCGCGCCGCGTTTCTGGATCTCCACGCGGGCGGTGATGAAGAGCTGCGGCGGGAAGTGCTCTCGTTGCTCGAATCGAACGACGAAGCGGGCGACTTCCTGGAGCCTGTCGAAGTCGCGACACCGGCAGCCGACTCAGCGAACGAAGCGGAGCCGGACCTCGCCGGCGTTCGCATCGGCGCGTACGAACTGGTTCGCGAAATCGGCCGCGGCGGCATGGGCGCCGTCTACCTGGCGGTTCGCGCCGATAACGAATTCAGCAAACATGTAGCGGTCAAACTGATTCGCCGCGGCATGGAAAGCGAATTTAGCGTTCGCCGTTTTCGCGACGAACGACAGATTCTGGCGCGCCTCGAACATCCGCACATCGCCCGGCTCCTCGATGGAGGCACCACCAGCAGCGGGTTTCCGTTCTTTGTCATGGAGTTCGTGGCGGGCGAACCGCTCCTCGAGCATTGCCGCACGCGCCAGCTTGGAGTACGCGAGCGCGTCGAGATTTTTCTGAAGGCCTGTTCGGCGGTGGAATACGCGCATCGCCGCATGATCGTGCATCGCGATCTGAAGCCGGGGAATATCCTCGTAACGCCGGATGGCGCTCCCAAACTGCTGGATTTCGGCATTGCCAAGATTATCGATCCCGAGGCAAATGACGTGCTCGGCGAAACCACGGTAGGCGGGTTCCGCCTCATCACACCTGCCTACGCCAGTCCCGAGCAGATCCGCGGAGAGCCCGCGACACCTCGCAGCGACATGTACGCCCTGGGAATCGTGCTCTGGGAGCTGGTGACCGGCTCCCGGGCTCTCGATCTCGCACCGACCGCGACGGACGAAAGCGAGATGATGCTGCTCGGCAAGCTCCGCGGCGTCGCGCGAAAAGCCGTCAGCCCGAATGCCGATGATCGATATGATTCGGTGGCGGCTTTCGCCGGAGACCTCGAAAGGGTGTTGGCGGGAGTGGAACTGGCGGCCGCCGGAACAGCGCCGCGCCAAACCCCGCCTCATGGTTCGATCGCCGTCTTGCCGTTCCAGTTACTCGGCGTGGACGCTTCGGAAAGTTATCTGGGGCTGGGAATTGCCGACGCCTTGATCACCCGGCTGAGTAATGTGGGCCGCATTGCGGTGCGGCCTACCGGCGCCGTCATTCAACTAGCCGGCGCCGGCGCGCGCGAGGCCGGCCGTGCCCTGAATGTGCGGTTCGTCCTCGACGGACTTGTGCAGAAAGCGGGCGGGCGCGTGCGCGTCACCGTCCAGTTGGTGGAATGCGAAGCGCAAACTCCAGCCTGGGCCGGCGGATTCGACGCGGAGCTGCGGGATTTGCTGAAACTGGAGGACTCGATCTCCGAACAAGTGGCGCAGGCTCTCATTCCGCAATTGACCGGTGAGGAGAGGGAGCATCTGGCGCGATCCGGCACTTCCAGCGCCAAGGCGCACGAGGTCTATTTGCGCGGACGCTGGTATTGGAACAAGCATACGGAAGACGCTTTGCCGCAGGCCTTGGTGCTGTTTACGGAAGCGATCGCCGAGGATCCGCGCTACGGCCGAGCCTACGCGGGGATCGCCGATTATCACACGGCGCTTGGCGCGCGAGGCATCCTGATGCCGCGAGAGGCGTTTGGGGCGGCAGTCGAGGCGGCCGACAACGCCATCGCGCTCGACTCCACGCTCGCCGAAGCGCACGCTTCGCGCGGTTTTGCCCTCTGGGCCCGTGACCGAGACTACGAAATGGCGGCCCACCACCTGCAATTGGCGATCACTCTCAAGCCTGAGTACGCACTGGCGCACGACTGGATCGGGCTGATGAATTCCGCGCGTGGCCGGACCGAGGCGGCGATCGCCTCCATTGAACGGGCGCGAAGGCTCGACCCGCACAGCTTGCTGTATGCATCGGACCTGGCTCTTTGCCAATACGCCGCGCGCCGCTACGATCTGGCCGTTTCCTGCTTCCAGGCGCCCACCGATTTCACTTCGGCGATCAATGGTTCGGTCTTAGCTCTCAGTCTGCTGGCCAAGGGCGAAGCCGCACCAGCCTGCGAAGCCGCGCGCCGGTTCGCCGACGTGACGGGGCGGAATCCGCTGGCGCTGGGGGTGCAGGCTCAAGCTGCGGCCGCCTCCGGGGATGGCGCCCTGGCCCGGTCCTTACTCGACGAGCTGCAAGTCAAATCGCGCGACTACTACGTCTCCGGGATCGCTCTCGCGTTGGCCAATCTGGCCTGCGGCCGCAAGGACGAGGCTTTGAATCAGCTCGAGCGCGCGTGGGTTGACCGGGAGTGGTGGACCGAGTGGCTAGGCCTCATGCCGGTTTGGGACGGTTTGCGTCAAGAGCCGCGATTTATGCGTCTCATGGAAGATCAGACCGCCGGCCAGCAGCCGGCGCCCGTGCCGGGCGGTCTTCGCGGCGCATGGGCCGCCGCCGCTCTCGCCGGGAAGCGCCGGCTGGAAGCCTATCGTGCACGAATCGCCGAAATCTTCTAAATCATGCAGGTATTCATCCAGTAACGCCGCGGACGCCCGTGCGCTCGCGGCCGGCATCACGCCCTCCGCAGGAGGACGGTCCGGGTGAACAGGGCCTGCCGTTGCGCCGGCTCACCGTCCGCAACCTCTTCGAACGGCACCGCGTATTCGCGGTGGCAGATCCCGCATTGATATTTGCCCCGAAATGGCCACATGACGCTAGTGTGCATCGTGGTGCACCAAAGTTCGCCGAGTTGACCGAGTAATTGTTTCATTTCTCCCTCCCTGTTTAGAAACGCGGATTGTTACAACCGTCCGGCTCAAAATTTTTCAAGCGTTAAGCGAGGGCAATCCTCCCGGTACAATGAAAGGCGAAATGAAGACCGGGCTGAGCCTTTTTGCGCTAATGTTGCTGGCCTTGCTGTTGGCCTCTCAACCGCAACCTCGAGAGCAGGTCGGGCCGGTGCCCGGCGGGTTTCTCCTCAACAGCGGCTGGCGTCTGGAACCCGCCGGCCGGCAAATCCCGCTCGACACACTGCCGATGGCTACCGCGTTATCACCGGATCGAAAATACCTGGTGGTGTTGAACGGCGGATTCAAACCGCCGTCGCTGACGGTCATCGAGACGGCCTCCGGCCGCGTCCTGGGTAGCGTACCGGTGGAGGACGGCTGGCTGGGTCTGACGTTCTCTCCGCGGGGCGACCGTGTGTACGTCGGAGGCGGCTCGCGCGCGGCGGTATTCGAGTTCACCTTCACCTCGGGCGCGCTTCAGGCGGCGCGCACCTTCCCCGTGGTCCCGGCCGACAAGCGAACCGATCGCGATTTCATCGGCGACGTGGCGTTTTCTCCCGATGGCCGCCTGCTATATGCCGCCGACCTTTATCGCGACTCGATCGTCGTCATCAACCCGCAATCCGGAACCGTTATCGATCGCTTCAAAACGGGCCGCCGGCCCTATCGCATTCTGTTTCATCCCGATGGAAAGTCGTTCTTTGTGACGCACTGGACCGATGGGTCGCTCGGACACTATGACACTGCCACCGGCGCAGCACTGGCCACGGTGCGGATCGGCGCACATCCGACCGATATCGTTTTTGCCAATGGCGCGCCCGAATCGGCCGGCGACTCCAAAGCCTCCGTCGCGCGCCTGTTTGTCGCCGCCGCCAATACGAACAACGTATACGCCGTGGGTATCTCCGCCAGCAAAGAACTGAGTGTGATCGAGAGCATCAATGTGTCAATGACCCCTCGGCACCCGCTCGGCATGACACCCTCCGGCCTCGCGTTGGCGCCCGATGGAAAGCGTCTTTATGTCGCGTGTTCGGATGCGAACGCCGCCGCCGTGGTAGACATCTCCGACGAGCGCAGCCGGGTCGAGGGCTTTATTCCCACCGGCTGGTATCCCACCGCCGTCCGCGCGTTGTCTTCGGGAACACTCGTTGTGCTCAACGGGAAGGGGGTGCGCTCGTTCCCAAATCCCAACGGTCCGAACCCGACCAAAGCGACCAAGAGCGACGGCCCGGGATATGTGGCGCGGCTCCAAACCGGAACGGCTTCGTGGATCGACCCGTTTACTGACGAGCAACTCGCCGCCTGGACCCAAACGACGATTTCCAACAGCCCCTATCGCGACTCCGACCTGGATCAAACCAGCCCGCTTCCGGCAATTGAGCACGTGATCTACATCGTCAAGGAGAACCGCACCTACGACCAGGTCTTGGGCGATATGAAAGAAGGCAACGGCGATCCGTCGCTGGTGCTGTTCGGCGAAAACGTCACGCCCAACCACCACAAGCTGGCGCGCGAGTTTGTGCTGCTCGATAATTTTTACGTCAACGCCGACGTGAGCGCCGAAGGCCATCACTGGTCCACCGCCGCCATCGCCAATGACTACGTCGAAAAGCTCTGGCCGAGTCAATATGCCGGACGCCGCAAGCTCTACGATTTCGAAGGACAGGAGCCGACCGGCACGCCGCCCGCCGGATATCTGTGGACCAACGCCGTCGCTGCCGGGCTCTCGATTCGCAACTTCGGCTACTGGGTCGAAAACAAGGCCAAGATCCAGCCCGCCGGCGCCGAACAGATCGACCGCGTTCTCGACCCTGTGCTGGTGAAAAACACCAACCGGCTTTTCCGTAGCTTCGATACCGACTATCCCGACGTGGAGCGCGCCAAGGTGTTTCTCAACGAACTGGCGGAAGATGAGAAATCTGGGACCATGCCGCGACTAATGATCATGCGGCTGGGCAACGATCATACTTCCGGTACCAAACCCGGAGCCATTGCGCCGCTCTCCGCGGTGGCCGACAATGATGCCGCGCTCGGAATGATTGTAGATGGCGTCAGCCATTCGCGATTCTGGCGGTCGACCGCCGTGTTCGTGCTCGAAGACGATGCGCAGAACGGGCCCGACCACGTCGATTCGCACCGCTCGCCGGCGTTTGTGATCTCGCCACTCGTGAAAAGACACCTGGTCGACGGCACCCTGTACAATACCGCGTCGATGCTCCGCACCATGGAATTTTTGCTCGGGCTTCATCCGATGACGCACTTTGACGCCGGGGCGCGGCCCATGACCTCGGTTTTTCAGAGCGGGCCTGACGCTGCTCCCTACGTCGCCGAGAAGCCGCGGATCCCGCTCGACCAGCGCAACGCCGCCAACGCCCCCGGCGCACTCGCCTCGGCCCGCATGGACTTTGACGAAGCCGACGAGATCGATGATGACGAACTGAACGCAATTCTCTGGCGTGCCATTCGCCAGGGACCGCCTCCGCCGCCGGTCCGAAGCTATTTCTCGCGCTGATATATCGATGCCTCAAATCTATCTCTGCTTCCTCTGGCACATGCACCAGCCGTTCTACAAGGACCTGACGACTGGCGAGTACAAGCTGCCGTGGACCCGCATGCACGCGCTCAAAGATTATTACGGCATGGTGCGGATTCTCGAGGAGTTCCCCAAGATCCGGCAGACGTTCAACCTCGTGCCGTCCATGATGATGCAGGTCTCCGAGTATGCCGCCGGAGAAGCCGTCGACCCTTTCCTGCAAACCGCCCTCAAGCCGGCAGAGGAGCTGACCGATGCCGACCGCGATTTTCTCCTGCGCCACTCCTTCTATTCCGACCCGCAGCAGATGATTTACCGCTATCCGCGTTATGGCGAGCTGTTCAAAACATGGCAGGCGCAGAAAGGCTCGGCCTCGCGCAGCCTGTTCGGCCTTCAGGAATTTCGCGATCTTCAGATGTGGTCGCAGCTTGCCTGGTTTGACGAAGAGTTTCAAACCGAAGATCCCGAGGTTCGGGAGTGGATCGACCGCGGGCGGAACTTCACCATTGCCGATCAGGCGCGCATGGGGGAAAAACAGCGCCAGATCGTGGGCAAGGTGCTGCCTGAATACAAGAAGCTCGCGGCCACCGGGCAGATCGAGATCTCGACTACGCCGTTCTACCATCCGATTCTGCCGCTGATCTGCGACTCCGATATTGGCGGCGTGTCGCATCCGAATGTTCCTCTTCCGCCACGTTTCCATTATCCCGGCGATGCGCGCCGGCAACTCGCTCTTGCGCGGGAATACGTCGCGCGGGAATTCGGAGTCGCGCCGAAGGGTCTCTGGCCTTCGGAAGGATCGGTGTCCGATGAAGCTCTGACGATCGCCGCCGAACTCGGCTTCGAATGGGCAGCCACGGACAGCGGAGTGCTCAACCGGACGCTGGGACGGCCCATCGGAACCGACGGCCTGTACCGTCCCTACCAGTGGCGGCAACAGAACCGCCAGCTTCACATGATCTTCCGCGATCACTACATGAGTGATCTCATCGGCTTCGTGTATTCGAAGATGGATGCCACCGCCGCGGCCGACGATTTTCTCCGCCGAATCCGGGACAACTGCGCACCCACGGTCGCCGCCGGCCGCGACGCCCTTGTGCCCATCATTCTCGACGGCGAAAATGCGTGGGAGTATTACTACCGGAACGGCCGTCCGTTTCTGCGCGAGCTGTACCGCAAGATCTCCGAAGATCCGCGCATGAGGTCGGTCACGGTGGGCGAAGGTGTCACCCTGCTGAAACCCGATCCGCTCGACCGCATCTTCCCGGGTTCCTGGATTAATGCGAACTTCGATGTGTGGATCGGAGCCGAAGAAGACAACCAGGCGTGGACACAATTGCTGCGTGCCCGCCAGACGTATGACGAGACCACCGGCGTCCCCGAGGACCGCCGGCGCCTCGCGTTCGAAGAGCTTCTCATCGCCGAAGGCAGCGACTGGTGCTGGTGGTACGGCCCCGAGCACGAATCGGCCAATCGGATCGAGTTCGATCAGCTCTATCGCAGCCATCTGGCGAATGTCTATCGATTCCTGAACCTCGAACCGCCCGAAGAGCTTTCGCGCCCGATTCTCCGCATCGCTGTGCCGGCGGTGCAGATCGAATCGACGGGTCCGATCACCCCCGTGATCGACGGAGAGGTCACTTCTTATTTCGAGTGGATCGGCGCAGGCGTCTACCACGTAGACAGCCGCTCCGGCTCCATGCATGGAAAGAAGTTTCTGATTCAGGAGCTCCAGTTCGGGACCGACGGCGCTCACCTGTACCTGCGTCTCGATTTTGCCGCGGGAGGCGAGCGCGAACTCGACAGCACTGAACTGCGCCTCACCTTCGAAGCTTGCGAGGGAAAGCGCACCAGCCGTGCGATTCTGGAATTCTCGCGCGCCTCGGTATCGGTGAAGGACCTGCGTCTCGCCGCCACGGCGCCCCAACCGGTGGAATGCGCGTTCAGCCATGTCTTCGAAGCGCGATTCGCGTTGCCCGCGCTGGGAGTATCTGACGGCCGCGGCGTTCGGTTTCAACTATCGCTCTGGCAGGGAGGACTGCCGGTCGATGCAGTCCCGCACCAGGGCTGGAT
>Ga0335079_10003357_pt1 | contig 18496 bp, 12 predicted proteins | sample Lox_Sample_33_FD_206719 | JGI IMG/M metagenome (GOLD analysis project Ga0335079, IMG submission 206719) | Soil microbial communities from Loxahatchee National Wildlife Refuge, Florida, United States - Lox_Sample_3.3 | ecosystem: Environmental > Terrestrial > Soil > Wetlands | place: USA... | reverse complement strand
TCGGCCTCGTGCTCATCTCTCACTTCGCCAAGCCAGCGCTTACCGAGCCGGGATTGAAGCTCCTGAAGAAAACCAGGTTCATCCATGGGAATGGGCACCTCGATTTTGCGGAGGTGGTTATTGTTGTCGCGGTAGGCGATCGAGACTTGCCGCATAGCTTGCTCTAGGTCTAGGAGTTTCGCGACATTCTCAGGTCCGCCGAAGAGCAGGCTGGCGCGCTGAAGCGCGTGTTTATCTTCAATATCCCCGATTTTCTTTGGATTCATCAGGCAGGCGCCCGCGATGCGATCCCATGCAACGGCATATTGGAACGGCCCGCCGTTCATGCTCACGCCAGTGTCGTCCACTTTCACGTCGAGGGTATAGATCCCCAGTGTTTGCCGGAACTCCGGGCTCATCGAGAAAGCCTCGCGAAGAGGTTTGTCGCCTGGGATTGTAGAAGAGATGCGCAGCGAGGTCGAGTGAAGGACCGAAGGAGTTGTCCGGGTTCTATTTCCTGATCGCTTCGTCGGAAGCGATTTTACCGTCGCGGATGAAGATCACGCGGTGAGCATGCTGGGCAATGTCGTGCTCATGCGTGACCAGAATGATTGTGTTTCCCTGCTGGTGCAGAGTCGCAAAGAGAGCCATGATTTCTTCGCCGGTCTTCGAATCCAGATTGCCCGTCGGTTCGTCTGCGAGCACGATCGACGGCGAATTCACCAGCGCTCTGGCGATGGCCACACGCTGTCTCTGGCCGCCGGAGAGTTCATTGGGTTTGTGATGCATGCGCGGCGCGAGGTCCACGCGCTCGAGCGCTTTCTTGGCCTTCTCGATGCGTTCTTCCGCGGGCGTCCCGTTATAGATCAGAGGGAGTTCGACGTTGTGCAGCGCGGTGGCCCTGGGCAGCAGGTTGAAGGTCTGAAAAACGAATCCGATTTCCTTATTCCGGATAGACGCCAGTTCATCGTCATCCAGATCGCTGACGAGGCGTCCCGCGAGCCAATATTTTCCCGCTGACGGCGTGTCGAGGCAGCCAATCAGATTCATCAGCGTGGATTTCCCCGAACCGGAAGGGCCCATGATGGCCACATATTCGCCTTTACGGATTTCCAGATCCACGCCGCGGAGCGCATGCACCTGCTCGGCGCCCATCTCGTAAACCTTGGTCAGGGCTTCGGTCTTGATTACATTCCCGGCGGAAACCAAGTCTTCCCGATAGGATTCCCGCGACGTTGTCTCCACAGCCATGCAGATCTCCTGGTGGTTCGAGCTTAATTAGTTCGATGCCTCTTCGGATTTCTTGGGCGCGGAATTATCCACTTTAACCCTGCCTGAGGGCTTCAAGGTGCGCAGCGCTTTGTAGCTGCCCACGACGATTTCGTCGCCGGGCTGAAGACCCTTGGTCACTTCGATGTTGGTAATGCCCATGATTCCCGTCTCGACCGGGCGGAATATGGCTTTTCCTGCATTCACCACAAAGACGCCCTGCACCTCCTCTTTTTTGGGGTCGCCGGAAGCGGCAGGAGGAGGAGCGGCCAGAGTCACGCTCGATCCGGAGTCGCCTTTATTTTTCTTGGCGGCGTCTTCCAGTTCTTTTCGCGTTCGCACGGCCAGCGCCTGGATGGGAATGGCGATCACATCCTTACGCTCCGCGGTGCGGATCTTTGCGGTTGTGGACAAGCCAGGTCGCAAATCGTCCGGCGGATTATCCAGCGTAACCACAACTTTGAAGTCCTTTGCTTCCTGAGTGCCGGTGGTAGATTGCGTGGTGGCGAGCCCGGAACTCCGCAGGATGGCCTGGGAGCCAATCTCCGTGACTTTTCCGTGGAACGTTTTCCCGGGAATGGCATCAATGGTCACGTCCGCGGGCTGTCCGATCTTTACGTTGATGATGTCCGTTTCGTCCACTTTCACCTCCGCGGTCACTACGGACATGTCGGACAGCGTCATCAGAAAACTGCCGTTGGAGTTTTGAATGCCGGGAACCACGTACTCGCCCATGCGCACCGGCAAGTAGCTGACGATACCGTTGATGGGGGAGAAGTAGGTGGTCTTTTTCAGAACGTCCTTGGTTCTCAGGAGAACCGCTTTATTTTGACTCAGCTGGGAACGCGCCTCGTCTCTCTGCGCTTTTGCAGATTCCATTCGCGCTTGAGAAGCCTCGACGGCAGCCGCGGCCGCTTGATAGGTCGTTTCGCGCTGATCGAAATCCTGCTTCGCGATCAGGCCGTCTTTATACAATCCCTGGCCGCGCTGGTAGTCCAATCTGGCCTTATCGAGATTTGCCTTTTGCTGGACCAGGTCAGCCTGCGAAGCCTTATAAGTCTCTTCGGCGGCGCTAACGCCGGACTCCGTCGCATTGATCTGCGCTTGCTGGGCTTGAACGTCGGCGGAGGGTTGCACGTCGTCCTGCTGCAAGAGAACCTGACCTTTCTTGATGCGGTCACCTTCTTGGACCAGAATATCCGTAATCCTGCCGAAACCTTGCGCGGTCACGTTTGTGTACGTCGTCGGCTTGATTTCTCCAGAGGCCGTCACTAACGAAACCAGGCTATCCTGTTTCGCAACCTTGGCCGTTTGTACGGTAACTACATCGCGATTTGCCGCTTTGACGCTGTAGAGTACGATGCCGCCCGCGACGACCACGCCCCCAGCGATAATCGCCACTTTGTGCCACGTCTTCATGCCGCTGTTCCCTTCTTGACCGGTTGGCCAACCATCCGCACAGGGACACAACCTCAGTGCGTCCAGCTTCTCTGCTTTTAAGTACGCCCAATCGGGCAGAAATGTTTCGCCGGACGGTGGCGCGACGCCCCGGATTGGGAGTGTTAGCCCGCGTGGCTCGGAGGGCCGTTCACGGAATTCTTTGAAGCGGCGCGGGAGCTACTCGGAACTTCTCCAAGCATCTATTTTATGGCGAAATCTGTACAAAATAAACCACTTCTCGCAACCCCCACCTAGGCTCGGGCAGGCCAACCGACCCAACCTATTTGACGCGGCAGCGTGGATCTCGTTTTGCCGGTGAGGGCAAAAATCGCAGGCAGGCATTGTGCACGCTTACCAAACCGCCGGAAGGGGAAACCCATCCCGTGGAAATATGAAGCTGCTCGGCGAGGCATTCCCCCCATCGAGAGACGAGAGATGTGTACAGATTATTCACAAAGGCTCTGGAACAGGTGGCAGAATAACTCGGCACACTTGAAAACTGGCGTCCAAACTCGAAAACAGCCGTTGGCGTCAGAATAAATTTAATGATCACTCTGCTCTCCATTATCGTTCTCGGATTTTTTCTCGGTATGCGCCACGCGACCGATCCAGACCACGTCATCGCAGTGACCACGATCGTGAGCCGCCAGCGCAGCATCCGCCATGCGGCTGTGATTGGAGTTCTCTGGGGCCTGGGCCACACGATCACAATTCTCGTTGTTGGCTCGGCGATTATTCTGTTCGGAGTCGTTATCCCGGCAAGAGTCGGGCTCACGATGGAATTTTCGGTTGGCTTGATGCTGGTTCTTTTGGGAATTCTGAATCTTTCCGGGATCATGCGTTGGATCACGGAGAACTTCACGCCCTCGCACTCCGGACATCACGCGCACCCGCATGAACATAGAGACTTCGTCCATAGCCATGCCCATGGGCACAGCCCGGAGAAACACGGCCATGCCGAGGAAGCCACACCGGTTGGATGGATGGATCGCCATTTTGGCCGAATCGGTTTCTATCACGCCATGCGGCCCTTGGCCGTCGGCATCGTTCATGGCCTTGCCGGATCGGCAGCCGTGGCCCTTTTGGTGCTTACCACCATCCGCGTTCCGTCCTGGGCGGTTTTGTATCTTTTGGTATTTGGGCTTGGCACAGTGGCCGGCATGATGCTCATCACGGCGGCCATCGCGGTTCCATTTAAGTTTTCCGAGGGCCGCTTTGCGCGTCTGAATCGCGGGATGGGACTCGCTTCCGGACTGATCAGCCTTGTCTTCGGCCTTTTCATTGTCTATCAAATGGGCTTCGTGAACGGGCTCTTCACGCACAATCCCAATTGGGTGCCGCGCTGAATTTTCAGTCACACCACCCGCACCATCTACTGGATCTCCATCCGGCCGTCAATCCATTCGTGACTTCGTGCGCGCCCTTCCGATCGCGTCCTGCGGATTACAGGACTACAGAGGAATTTCCAGAGCGTCTAGGTTCGGCAGGGAAATGAGCCGTTCCCACCTTGCGATTTCGTGCTAACCTAAACAAACAACTCGCCGGAGAGGTGGCCGAGAGGCTGAAGGCGGCGGTTTGCTAAACCGTTGTAGGGGCCAAAACCTCTACCGGGGGTTCGAATCCCCCCCTCTCCGCCAGATTCCTCTAACTCGATCCAGCGTCGAGACTTGCTGACTTTTCGCGAAGATAACTGCCACAGGATTGGCGTGCTCCGGGCTTCTCGAGTTACACGGAAGCTGCCCATATCTTCTCCGACTTTTCCATCGCTCCTTTTGTGTCTTGGAGCACCATCTTCACGTGAGCGTCGATCCGCTGGGGCACCTTCGCATGACGTTGTAACGATTCGATCTCGAGGATCACCATCTTCCAGGAACCATTTTCCGTCCGGCACTCCGGACTCCCCGGCCCCACTGAAAACCTGAACGGAGGTACACCATGTCAATCAGGCATGCTCTTTCAATTCGCAGAAGCGTCCCAGCCGCAGCGCTTTTCATTGTTGCAAACCTGTTCGTGCAACTTTCGCCCGCTCACGCACAAAAGCCGCCGATTCGCTTTGCGGTCGAAGTCCCTCGCACGCCGCAGGAAATGGAGATCTTTAAACTGGAGCCGACGCGGCCCCCGATCGAATTCCTCAACGAGAAACTGGAGATCGCCAAATTGCCGCCTCTGAATCTGGAGCAAAAGGCTTACATCGTGCGTGGGACCATCGGCCAGCAGGATCGCGATCGTGTGCGCGCGTTCGTTGACCCGGAAAGCGGCGACGCGCATTTTACGCCGAACTTTGCCGAGCTTGTTCAATCGCGCATGCCGGAAAAGGCTCTCCCCCTCGAACGTGCGCAAAGCATCGCGAAGTCCGTTCTGTCCGACGAACGCTTCATTCCCAAGGACGCAACCGAATTGCGGCTCGCCGAACCGATTGCGATCATGGGCGCCACAGCACAGGAAAGAGCGCCTGAAAAGCCCTCGGAACCCGTTGTTGTTCTTACTATCGTCCCCGCCTTCCGCTATGCCGCCGGATTCCGGGTCTATGGCCGCGGTTCGCACGCCGTCGTATCCCTTGGGAACAGCGGAGCTATCGTGGGCCTTCTACGGCGCTGGCGGACTGCCTCGCCAGGCGAGCGAGTGCGAGTCAGCATCACACCTGAAAAAGTGCGCGAAAACATCGAACGCCAGCTGCGTCCGATCGCAGAGACGAAAGACACTCGCGTTACTGTGGATAAAATTAGTGTCGCCTACTACGACGCCAACGCGAAATATTTGCAACCCGTCTACTATTTCCAGGCTACCGTCAAGTCCGCGAACGAACGCATTTCGGACACCATGGTTGCCGGTTACGTCCCCATCGCCAAAGAACTGGAGCCGATTCCGGACTTAGCGGTTCGGCCGAAAGGGCCAACTCCCGAGGCTCCCAAACAGGTTACGTCCCCGTCTCCCGATCGCAAGGCCCCCGCCGGAGATCCGTCGGATATTTCTCTTGGTGAATACGCAAACCGGAACTGGCCCCATGACAGCGCCTATCTCAGCATGTCAAATTCGTTTCTCTCCGGCCTGACGTTTCTGGACAGCTTCTTCCCGGGGTTGACGCCTCCGGTCGTGCGCACGCAATGGTACGACGCCTATCCCTGGGAAGTTGTAGGACCTTCCTCTAGGTACTATATGAACGCCGTGAATGTCGCCTACACCGTTCCCCACGGGGATTGGCTGATCAATACCACGCTCTCAAACAACGCGGATACATGGTATGTGCCCAACATCGGAACGGGAGGCAATCCAGGTTTTGGCGCTGCCTCGGGCGGCGTGCTCGCAACCTGGGTCATCATGTCCTGCGAGGTGATCCCCTCGATGTACGATCGCCAGAACGAATCGGGCGGCACGGGCAATCCCTACAAAGCGTTTGACGCCTGGTGGCCGGTCTTCCAGGGTCTCCACAATGTAATCGGATTTCGTACCATCATGTTTTATCCCGATGACGGCCTGCAATGGGGTTTCGGCTTCGATGCGTCGGTCGGCGGAGACCTGAACGCGGCGTGGTTCCAGGAAGTCGCGGCGTACGATGGCGACGACGGCACCTACGCCAGCCAGCACCTGAAGGGAGCACCCCAGGTTCACTACGACCGGGCTTCGACGATGATTGATGCCCGCGACCTCGGGCAGTCCATCTACAACGTCCGCGCACAGAGCGCGTCAACAACGCTCTGGAATTTTTGGATGAACAACTGACGCTCGTCGCAAATGTTCATGAACCGGCGCAGAAGACGCACAAGCGGCCACGATTTGCCAGGCTCGCGCTGTGCTTAAATCTATACCGCTTTCGGAATCGGCTTAACGATCCCGTTTTATTGCTTGCTTACGACCAGGACAACGAAAGAGCCGGGCTTCATTTTGCCCCGGCGCTCACCGGGGGCAGGCGGCTCGAAGTCCGCTGCGGACATAAAAATGTCGTGCGTCTTAAGGTCGAGGCCCATCGTGCGCGCACTTTTCCTGGTCGGGACGGTGTCAATCACCTTGAATTGGTCCGGAGAGTCTTCGTGAATCACGGTCAAATTGCCTTCCCCGTTCGAGGAGAACGCCAGTTGGGTCTCCGGATCGAACCTTGTCGCATCAACTCCGGCTCCGATGGGGACCGTGGCGATCACTTTCCCGGAATCAGCGTCCGTGATGGCCATGACTTTGTTTTCGCAACCGGAGAACAGACGGCGATGGGTGAGGTCCATGGCCAGGCCGGAAGGCGATTCGCAGGGAGCCAGCGGCCAACGATGAGTTATTTTGAGTTGGGCCGCATCAATTTCGATCAATTCGGACTTGTCTTCAAGATTGTCATAGAGGTTTCCCTTGCCATCGGCGACAGCGAATTCGGGCTTGCCGCCAAGAGGCAAGGTGCCCACGACGGTTCCATCAGAAGCGTTGATCGCGGTCATATCGTGGCTGCGGCCGTTCATTGTAAAGACGCGCTTGGTAACCGCGTCGTAGACGATTGCGTCGGGATTCGTGCCGGCCTTGACGGTCCCCAGCGTCTTCAGGGTCTTTAGATCGAAGATGGTCACCGCGTCCGCGCGGCCATCGCTGACGAAGCCGCGTCCAAGCTCGGGAGCGATGGCGATGCCGTGCACCCCCTGGGTGTCCGGAATATCGCCCACAACGGCAAAGGAGTCGGCGTCCAGCACCACCACGTGCGTGCCGTGCGATACGTAAACACGGCGTGCAGCGCTATCAACCGCGGTGTAGTCCCACCAATCGTCTCCGCCGACGGGAATCGTTTTGATCAGGCGGTATCCAGAAGCTCCGGCCTGCGGAGGCGCAGCGGCGCCCCTGCAAATCTTCGCCACCAGAGAAGCGGCGGAAATCGCAAACAAGGTGGCGCACAAAAGAAGGTTTAGCTTTTTGCCCATGATCGTTTCCTTTTCGGGGACCAAAGCGTGTGGCATGGTTGAAGCAAGATGCCGCGGCTAAAATCCACAAGGGCGGAGTTTCCCCGCCCTTTTTCTACCTTCCCGAAGATAAATAGAAGCTAAATTCGCAGCCCTCGAAGCCTGCCTTCGCAGGTTCCGCGGACCACCGATCGTATGATTCCGAAGCGGAAAATAGCCTTATGATGTGATTATGCGAGTCTTGCTGGTGGAAGATGACCCGGGCATCGCGCGATTTGTGGCCAAGGGGCTGCGAGAGCAATCCTACGCCGTGGACTTGGCCGTCTCCGGCGAAGAAGCGCTCTACCAGGCAGCCATCAACAACTACGATCTGGCGATCCTGGACGTTTTGATCCCGGGGCCGGACGGGTTTGCCGTCTGCCGCGAGCTTCGGAAGGCCGGGCAGCGACTGCCGATTCTGATGTTGACGGCTCGCGATGCGGTGGAGGATCGGATCAAGGGACTGGATCACGGTGCGGACGATTATCTCACCAAGCCGTTTGAGTTTCGCGAACTGCTCGCCCGCTTGCGCGCCCTCCTTCGACGATCCGGGCCGATATTGCAGCCAAAGATCGTCATAGCGGATCTGGTGGTGGATACGGCCGGACACAATGTATCGCGCGCGGGCCGGCCAATTCCCTTGACCGCCAAAGAGTACGCGCTGCTCGAATTCCTCGCGCGCAATGCCGGGCGCGTGGTGGGCCGTGCGGAAATTGCCGAGCACGTTTGGGACGAGGAATTCGATCCCTTCTCCAACCTGATCGAGGTGTATATCAACCGCCTGCGCAGGAAAATTGATTTCGCATCCGAAAGAACGCTGCTGCAAACCCGCCGCGGCGCAGGTTATGTGCTCGCTTCCGCGGAGGAAGGATCTTCCTCCGGTCATGGGGAAAGCGGTTCGGCAAGGGATTCCAGGGGAAGAACCTCCCCTTCTCCGAATAAAAACCATGCTTGACTCCGTTAGAATCCGGCTCACCGCCTGGTACGCAGCGGTGCTCACTTGCGTTCTCTTTTTTCTCGCTTCCGCAACTTATTTCATTCTTGCCAAAAACTCGATTCGCCGGGCGGATAACGCGCTGATGGAATTGGCGGACTCCTTTCTGACCACAGTTCACGCGGAACTGCACGATCAGCGGGGGCCCGACGCGATCGAGTATGCGCTGCACGCGGCCATGTCCGAACACAATTTCCGCGATTTTACCTTTGCGGTTTTCGATCAGCAGGGCAAATTGATCGCCACGTCCGAGCCCCCCGCTCTTTCAAGCTCAACGGAGCGCGATGCAGCGGAAATCTTGGGCAAGCTTGACATTGGCAATTCCGCCGGCGCCAATGCATTCCAGAGCATCGAGAGAGGCGGACGGCGTTATCGCTCATACGCGCGACGTTTCCAGGCCAATGACAAAACCTACGCGCTCTTCGTGATCGAGTCGCTTCACCGCGAGGAGGAGTTTCTCGAGGCCGTTCGAGATACTTTCGCGTTCACCATTCCTCTGGCGATCCTGTTCGCCGGAATTGGCGGCTACATTCTCGCCTGGAGAAGTTTGTCGCCCGTCGTGGCCATGAGCGCAAAAGCCGGCCGCATCAGCGCCTCGAATCTGCACGAACGGTTACCGGTCAAGCACGAGAAAGACGAACTTGGCCATCTTGCTGTCTCTTTCAATCAGTTGCTGGACAGGCTCGACGATTCCTTCGAACGGCAGAAGCGCTTCGTCGCCGACGCATCTCATGAACTTCGTACCCCTGTGGCGATTCTCTGCGGCGAAGCGGAAGTTGCTCTCTCAAGGCCGGACCGCACACTCGAAGACTATCGTGGTTCTCTCGATGTTCTCCGCGCAGAAGCGGCGCACTTGAAGCGCCTGGTGGAGGACCTTTTCACTCTTGCGCGCGCGGATGCCGGCCAATACCCGTTGTCGCCCGCTGACTTCTATTTGGATGAGCTGGTGACGGGCTGCTGCCACACCATCCGGACCCTGGCGCTCGCCAAGCAGATCAATATAACCTGCGAATCTCCTCAGGAATTACTCATCCGCGCCGATGAAGCTCTCCTTCGCCGCATGCTTCTGAATCTTCTGGACAATGCGATCAAGTACACTCCGGCCGGGGGTTCCGTGACTGTGCGCTGCGCGCGCGGAGAATCGGAATACCGACTGAGCGTCTCCGATACCGGCTGCGGCATATCTCCCGAGCTTCAGCCGCGCATCTTCGAGCGATTTTTCCGCGCGGATAGGGCTCGCGGCCGCGGAGAAAACGACGGTGGAGCCGGCCTCGGCCTGGCCATTTGCCGTTGGATCGCCGAAATCCATCGAGGGCGGATCGAATTCAGGGGTTCGCAATCCGAAGGCAGTACCTTTATCGTCCATTTGCCTGTGTCCTCTGAGGCATCCGCAAGAAAGCCCGATTAATCGCGCGTTTATCTTTAAGCCGATAATTTTGAATTTTTGGGCTGCCCTGCGGATTTGGGCCGGCTCATGTGAGTCTATCCATGAAACCCGCACGAACAATCCTTTCTGCGTTTCTCCTCTTTTCAGGCGCTTCCATAATCCTTGCGGCAACGTCCCTGGCGTCCCGTGCCCAGGGACAAACTCCGGATGCGCCCAAGCCACAGGAAGCACAAAGTCAGGCCGCCCCCGCGGTTGAGCTTCCCAAGCCGAAGGATGCCGGGCCACCTCTCACGATGACTCTGGCGGACGCGCTCGCGCGGGCACAAAAGAACAGTCCGCAGTTTCAGGCAGCGGTCATCGCGGTGAAAATGGCGCACGAAGATCGCGTGCAAGCCGGCGCCGCCATGAAGCCGTCTCTGCAGTACCAGACGGCTTATCTCAACACGCAAGGTAATGGGATTTCTCCGGTCGGCAGATATGTTACGAACGACGGCGTTCACGTCTACCGCGCTTGGGCCGTCGTCCACCAGGAGATGCCGGGAAGTTTTTTCATCAACGCCGGGCCGCGCAAGGCCGCCTATGAGGAAGCCATCGCGGCCGCCGGCGAGGAAGTTGCCAAGCGCAGCCTGGTCGTAACAGTGACGCAGGACTATTACGCTCTGGTCGTGGCTGGGCGAGCTTACGCCACGGCGCAAAGGAGCCTGGCGGATGCGCAGCATTTTCTGCAAATCAGTCAGGCTCTTGAACAGGGCGGCGAAGTGGCTCATGCGGACGTGATTCGCTTCGAGCTGCAAGCGAATCAAGCACAGCGGACTCTCGGTGACGCGGAACTCGGGATGTCACAGGCCAGGCTGAATCTCGCCGTTTTACTCTTTCCGAATTTCAACGACAATTTCACAGTTACAGACGATCTGGATGCGCCGCCGCCACTTCCCGGCTTTCAGCAAGCGGAAGCGATGGCAAAAGACCACAATCCGGAGCTGGCCGCTGCGCTTGCGGCCTATCACTCTTCCCGCGTGGATGTCGCGGCGGCCAAGACCGCATTCTTGCCCTCCCTTTCAGTAGATTTTGACTATGGGATCGAAGCCAACGCCTTTGCTTTGCACAGCGACAATCTGACCAAACCCGGGGTCTTGCAGCCGAATCTCGGGTATTTCGTCACCTACTCGCTGAACCTCCCGGTTTGGGACTGGGGCAAGCGCCGCAGTCAACTCCATCAGGCGGAGGACCAGAAAAACCTGGCTCAGTTGAATCTTTCATTTGCACAACGGCAACTCCTCAGCCATTTGTATAGCTATTACGGGGAGGCGGCGACTGCGCGGAACCAGCTGTCCAGCCTGCAGCGCTCCAGGGATCTGGCGGAGCAGAATCTACAACTCGTCACCATGCAATATCAGGCCGGCGAAGCTGCCGTGCTCCAGGTTCTCGACGCCGAAACTTCGATGGCCGATGCCCGCAACAGTTACGCTGCCGGTGAAGCGCGATACCGCAATGCAGTGGCGACATTACAGATCTTGACGGGGAGTTTCTGAACATGGAATGGCGCGCACTTCCCGGGAGAATTAGGGTCTTCCTGATGCTCGTAGGAAGCGTGGTGTATGCCGGGTGTTCGGGGAAGGAAGCCTCGCCGCCGGAGCCGGTGGTCACCGTCCAATCGGCAACCGTCGAGCGGAAGGCGATTCAGGATGTGATCTCGACGGAAGCGATTCTGTACGCCCAAAGTGAAGCCTCCATCGTGCCGAAAATCAGCGCCCCGGTCGAAAAGTTTTTTGTGAACCGCGGCAGCCACGTCCGCGCGGGGCAATTGCTGGCGCGCCTCGAGAATCGCGATCTGCAGGCCGCCGTCCAGCAGGCCAAAGGCGCCTATGAGCAGGCCGAAGCGGCCTACGCCACGAATACCGAAGTAAACCTGCCCGCCGATGTCCAGTCAGCTGAACTAAATGTAAAAGAGACCCGTCAATCCATGGAGGCAAACCGCCTCGTTTACGAGAGCCGGCTGAAACTCTTCCAATCCGGTGCGATTTCCCGCAATCTGCTCGAGCAAGCCCACGTCACCTACATTCAGTCCAACAACCAATACGAAATCGCCGTCGCCCGTCTGAACGGCTTGAAAAAGGTCGGGCAGAGCGCCGCGCTGAAGACGGCCGCGGGACAGCTGGCGTCTGCGCAAGGCCAGTACAACGCCGCACTCGCCAATCTTCAATACTCCGAAATTCGCAGCCCCATCACTGGCGTGGTCACGGACCGCCCGCTCTTTGAAGGCCAGATGGCCACAGCGGGTACGCCGTTGATGATCGTCATGGATCCTTCACGCGTGACGGCGCGCGCCTACGTCACCCCTCAGGAGGCCGCGCTCCTGCACGTAGGCGATCCTGCCACACTTTTGCCGGGAGAGGGGCAGCCGGAAGTTTCAGCCAAGGTTTTGATTGTAAGCCCGGCGCTCGATCCCAATAGCACCACCGTGCAGGTTTGGGTCGAAGCCGCCAATCCGAAAGCGCGGCTGAAACCCGGCTCGACTGTGGGTGTACGGATCGTTGCGAAAACAGTCAAGGACGCGCTGATAGTTCCGAATGCCGCCATTCTCACCGCGCCGGACGGATCCACGTCGGTCATGGTGATTGATAAGGATCAGCACGCTCACCAAACCGCCGTAAAAACCGGCATTCGCGAGGGCGAGCTCCTGCAGATTGTGAGCGGGCTCCACGCCGGAGACCATGTTGTAACTCAAGGCGCTTACGGCCTGCCCGATGGCGCCAAAGTGCAAGTTTCGGAACCTGCGGCTCCGAAGCGCAGCGAATCCGAGTGACGCCACGTAGAGAACACTCATGACCGATCTCATGGAATCCAATTCAGGCTCTTCGATGCAGGCCAGCCATGGAGGCGAAGTCTACTGGTTTGCCCGGGAGCATAAATCCATCATCTTTCTCATCCTTACTCTGGCTCTGGTGGGCGCATATTTGGCATTCAGTATTCCGATCGCCGTTTTCCCCACCACGGATTTTCCGCGCATTATCGTCGGCGTGGATAACGGCGTCATGCCCATTGACCAGATGCTCGTGACCATCACGCGTCCGATCGAAGAGGCCGTGAGCGGAGTTCAGGGCATCCAGGACGTGCAATCCATCACCAGCCGGGGCTCGGCCGAAATTGATTTGTACTTCGACTGGCGAGTCGACATGTTTCAGACTCTCCAGCGGGTCAACGCCGCGCTGGCCCGCGTGGAAACCACCTTGCCGCCGGGCGCCAGACTCAGCAGCGATCGTCTTGAATTTTCCAGTTTTCCCATTCTTGGCTATGGATTGACTTCGGACACGGTTTCGCAAAAACAGCTCTGGGAAATGGCTACCTACGAAATCAAACCCAGGCTCGCAAGTTTGCTGGGCGTCTCGACAATTGTGATTCAAGGCGGCGAAGTACCGGAGTACCACATCGTTCCCGATCCGGCGAAGCTCCAGGTGACCGGCGTCAACGTGTCTAGCCTCTTGGCCGCCGTCGAGCGTTCGAACATCGTTCAATCCCCGGGACTTTTTTCTCAAAACCACCAGTTGTACCTGGGATTGATCACCGGCCAGGCCCACGACGCGCAAGAGATCGGCGGGATCTTTGTCAAAAATTCGCCCGATGGCAGTCCGGTTTACGTTCGCGACGTCGCCGCTGTCACCCCCTCGTTTGAGCCCCACTTCACAATTGTCACCGCCAATGGCAAGCCTGCTGTGCTCATCAATATCAATCGCCAGCGCGGCAGCAACACCATGCAAGTCGCTACCGAAGTGAAGGCGAAGATGCTAGCGATCCAGAAGTCGCTGCCGCCCGGTGTGCACGTGAGCAGCTTCTACGATCAGTCCTGGATCGTCGGGCAATCCATCAAGAGCGTGAGGGACGCGATCCTCATCGGTCTGCTGCTGGCTTCTGCCGTTTTGGTCCTTTTTCTTCGCGATTGGGGCACTTCGTTCATCGCCGGGATGGTCATCCCCATCAGCCTGCTGGTGACGTTCATCGTGATGAGGTTCCTCGGTGAGAGCTTCAATCTGATGACCCTCGGCGGCATGGCGGCGGCGGTCGGCCTGATTATTGACGATGCTATTGTGGTGCTGGAAAACGTGGTATTGCACCGCGAAGCGGGGGAAGGCAGATTCCAGTCGGTCGCGCTGACTCTCGATGAACTCTCACTTGCGCTGGTTGGTTCGACACTCACACCGATCGTGGTTTTCTTGCCGCTCATCGCCATCACCGGAGTCACCGGCGTCTTTTTTCGCGCCATGGCCGTGACGATCGGAGCCGCCCTTCTCACGTCCCTCACCCTCGCGCTCACCTGGACGCCTACGCTTTGTCTTTATTTGCTCCGCAGCCGTGCCCACTCTAAAGCCGCCGCGCAGGAGGAACATCGCGAAACACCAGTACTTCCGGAGTCTTCGTCGCCGTGGAGTTCGGGCAATGAAAACCCGCGAATTCGGGAAATCAGCCGGATGCTCCAGGCCGAAGAAGAGCACCTGATGAAGGGATATTTCGGCCGGATCATTCGCTTTTACGAGAAGTGGTTCCGGCGCAGCTTGAACTATCCGGTCTGGGTACCCACGCTCACAGTGGCTTTGATCATCGTTTCCTATGTTTGTTACCTGCATATTGGAACGGACCTGTTGCCAACGATGGATGAAGGTAGCTTCATCCTCGATTATGTGACGCCCCCGGGAAGCTCGCTCGAGGAAACCAATCGGATGATCAGCCATATCGAGCAGATTGTTCGCTCGGTTCCCGAAGTGGCCAGCACGTCCCGCCGCACCGGACTTCAGCTGGGCTTGGCGGCCGTCACCGAAGCGAACACGGGCGACATTTCCGCCGAGCTGAAAACCGATCGGAGCCGCGACATTTGGGCCATCATGAATCAAGTCCGCGACAATGTCGCTCGCGCCGAGCCCGCCGTCGAAGTCGAGTTCACCCAGAAGCTCCAGGACATGATTGGCGACCTCACCAGTGCCCCGCAGCCCATCAAAATCATGATGTTTAGCCCCGACGCCAAACTCCTTGCCGAATGGGCTCCGCAAGTGGCCGGCGCCATCGGCAAGATCCAAGTGGGCGGGAAAAATCCCGTCGTGGACATTGACGACGGCATTGATTCCACCACCAGCGGGCCGGCGGTCTCTTTTCAAGTGAACATGGCGCGAGCATCCCACGCCGGCTTCGCGCCACAAGACGTGGCCAACGAAGCCACAGCCATGCTGGATGGCGTGACAGCCTCGGAACCCATGGTCGTCAACGATCGCCCGTACACACTGCGCGTCCGCTATCCCGCCGCTGTTCGGTCCTCGTTGTCCGCAATGAACAACACCCTGCTCGTCGGGCCCGGCGGGCAGACCGCCAACCTCGGCTCGCTTGCCACCATGACCGACCTGCCGGGCCAGACTGAGATCCTGCAGGATAATCAGCAGCGTTACGTAGCCGTCAGCGCTCGGCTCGAAGGTCTCGACATGGGACACGGTATTGCCGCCGTCCAGGCAGTGCTGGCCGGGATGCATCTGCCTCCCTCCATTAGGATCGAATACGGCGGCCTCTACAAAACGCAGCAACAGTCCTTCCGCGACCTCACGCTGGTCTTGGCGCTGGCCATCATTTTTGTATTTCTCGTGCTTCTGTTTGAGTTTCGCAATTTTTCAGCGCCGATTTCCATCCTGGTCTCCGCTGTCCTGTCAACGTCTGGCGTCTTCGTGGCCCTGCTGCTTACCGGTATCACCTTCAACCTTTCATCGTTCATGGGCCTGATCATGGTGATCGGCATTGTTGCGAAGAACGGAATTTTGTTGCTTGATGCCGACGAGAAATTCCGGGCTGCGGGCTTTTCGCGCGAGGAATCCATTTTTCAAGCAGGCCGGAGAAGGCTGCGCCCGATAACCATGACCGCGATCGCCGCGGTCGCAGGAATGCTTCCGCTCGCCCTGGCCTTCGGCGCCGGCTCCCAGATGTTGCAGCCTCTGGCCATTGCCGTGATCGGCGGGCTGCTGATTGCCATGGTACTTTCGCTTTTTGTTACACCCACGGTCTATTACTACATGACACGCGGAGTGACAAAAATCCGCGGCGACGAAACCCTTTCCTGACAATGCCGTCTTGCCGCGAGAAGCGGCCACGCCGGGAACCTCAGCTCGCCTTGGAGAGCCCCCGCGCGGATGGTAGAGTCAGCCCGCGGCTGTCCGTTTACTTGGAGTATCTGGCGCCGACATAACTCCGCTTCCATGAATTCTCTGCCAAACTTGCCCTCGGCTTTCGCGAAGGAAAGCGAAAGAGCTCATCTCGCGCCTCGCATCGGACTCTTTGACGCCACCATGATCGTGATGGGCGGCATCGTCGGCTCCGGAATCTTCATCAACCCCTACGTCGTCGCTCGCCAGGTCCACACCCCTTTCTTGATTCTCGGCGCCTGGGCCGCCGGCGGCGTAATTGCCTTCTTAGGCGCTTTTATTTGGGCGGAACTTGCCGCCCGCATGCCCAAAGTCGGGGGCCAATATGCATATCTCCGTGAGGCCTATCATCCCGCGCTCGCATTTCTCTACGGTTGGGTCCTCCTGCTCGTCATCCAGACCGGCGGTATGGCCGCCGTTGCCGTCACTTTCGCCAAATATTTTCTCGAGCTCACAGGTTTTCACCTCGCCGAAGGGCTCATCGCCACGCTCGCTCTCGTTGGCTTGACTCTCATCAATTGCTTGGGCGTCCGTGCCGGCACCGCCGTGCAAAGTCTGTTGATGGTGCTGAAGATTCTTGCCATCGCGGGCCTGGTGGCCTGCGGAGGCTGGTATCTCTCTCGGCCAGGGAATCCGGCGGCTTTCGCCCACGAACATTTTCGTCTGCTCGACCGCCCGCCTTCCTTCGGCCTCTTCACCGCAATGGGCGCCGCGCTCGTTCCCGTCCTTTTTGCATTTGGCGGATGGCAAACCGCCAATTTTGTCGCTGAGGAAGTCCGCGAACCTCGAAAGAACCTGCCTCGCGCCCTCGTTGCCGGCGTCTTCGGCGTCATCGCTCTCTATCTTTCTGTGAATTTCGTCTGCGTTTATGTGCTTGGCCCTGCGCGCCTTGCTTCCACCACCACCCCTGCTTCGGCCGTCATGCTCGCCGCTTGGGGATCGAAAGGCGCGGCTCTCATTGCCGTCGGCATTGCGATTTCGACGCTCGGCTTCCTCAGCCAGTCCATTCTTACCGCTCCGCGCGTCTATTTCGCCATGGCCGAGGACGGTTTGTTCTTCCGTTCCATGGCCTGGCTCGAACCCCGCCACCGCGTTCCCGTTTTCGCTATCGCCCTTCAAGGCGTTGCCGCCACGATCATCGCCCTGTCCGGCCGTTACGATCAGATCCTGAATTACGTCGTCTCCATGGATTTTCTCTTTTTCGGCCTCACCGCAACCTGCCTCTTCGTCTTTCGCCGCAGGGAATCGCGGTCCGGTCAATCCGAATCGCCGCGCGGCCTCGCTCGCGTGCCCGGCCATCCCTGGACCACGCTATTCTTTGCCCTTGCCTGTTGGGCCGTTGTCCTCAACACCATTTACACTTATCCGCGCAATACCGTCGTCGGCTTCGCCATTCTCTTTGCGAGAATTCCCATGTATTTTCTATGGAGCCGCCAAAAGTCGAAAAGGAGCAGCCAACCTTGACCTTATCCCGCCAGGAGTCGCGTTCCGTTTATCTTGAGTGGGCCAAGCTTCATTCGGAGGCCCGCTTCAATCTCGCCACCAGTGGCCTGGATGGCTACCCACTCGCAAAGCTCCCCGTCAACTTGAGCGATCTCGAAATCTCTGCTCCCGGCGCCTACGGCTATCCTCCCTTGCAGGAACGCCTTGCCCGCCGCTGGGACGTTCCCGTGGAATGCGTCGTTGCAGCCACCGGAACTTCCATGGCCAATCATCTCGCCTTCGCGGCTCTTCTCGGCCCGGGTGATGAACTCCTGATCGAGGAGCCCGCTTACGAGCCTCTGCTCGCGGTCGCCAATTATCTCGGCGCGCAAGTTCGCAGGTTCCCCCGCCGATTTGAAGACGGATACCATCTCGATCCGCGCCAAATCGAGCGCGCCATCACGCCGCGCACCCGGCTGGTCGCCGTCACCGAATTACACAATCCCACCGGTGCGCGCACTCCAACCGAAAAACTGCGTGCCATCGGTTCGCTCGCCGCAAGCCGCGGCGCTTTTGTTCTCGTGGACGAAGTGTATCTGGACACTTGCTTCGATCCCGCAGCGCGCTCCGCCTTTCATTTGGGCCCGAATTTCATCGTCACCAGCAGCCTTACCAAAGCTTTTGGGCTTTCCGGTCTCCGCTGCGGCTGGATCCTCGCCCCTGCGCCTCTCGCCAATCGCATGTGGCATCTCGACGACCTATTCGGCGTAAATCCCCCGCATCTCGTGGAACAGTTGAGCGTCATTGCCCTCGATCATCTTCCGGAAATCGCTGCTTACGCTCGGGCGCGTTTGGAAGCCAATCGCCTGCTTCTCCGCGCCTTTCTTGAATCGCGCAAAGACCTTTTGGCAATTCCGCCGGAGAC
>Ga0335079_10003356_pt1 | contig 18500 bp, 15 predicted proteins | sample Lox_Sample_33_FD_206719 | JGI IMG/M metagenome (GOLD analysis project Ga0335079, IMG submission 206719) | Soil microbial communities from Loxahatchee National Wildlife Refuge, Florida, United States - Lox_Sample_3.3 | ecosystem: Environmental > Terrestrial > Soil > Wetlands | place: USA... | reverse complement strand
ACCGTGAGCGTGACCGCTGAGCCGTGCATGAGCTGCGGGTTTCCGTGGACACGGACCAGGGTTGGTGACGGCATGCTCTCGCTGCCGCAGCTGATGCTGATCACGGTGTCGTGGCCATGGAAGCTGGTGCTGATCACCCGGCCATGAGCGCCCTGGCCGTCCGTGCCGGGGTGGACATCGAGCTGTTCGGGGCGGATCAGCACGGTGACCGCCTGGCGGGGCTCGCCCAGGTCACCGCGGACGGCGAGGGTCCCCAGCGGGGTGTCCACCAGACCACGCCCGGCGACGCCGTCCAGGAGGTTCGCGTCGCCGACGAACAGAGCGAGGTCGGCATCGGCGGGGTGGTGGTAGAGATCCTGGGGCGTGGCGCACTGGGCGATCACGCCGCCGCGGATGACAGCGACGTAGTCGGCGGTGGACAGCGCCTCGTCCTGGTCGTGGGTCACCAGGATCGCGGTCGTCGCGGCGTCGCGCAGGATCGCCCGCACATCGGCGCGGACGGCGGCCCGCAGGTTCGCGTCGAGCGAGGCGAATGGCTCATCGAGCAGGACCACCCGGGGCGCGACGGCGAGGGCGCGGGCCAGGGCCACCCGCTGCTGCTGGCCACCGGAGAGCTGATGGGGATAGCGCCGGGCCAGGCCGGTGAGAGCGACGGCGTCGAGCAGGTCGCCGACCCGCCCGCCGCGGCGCTGCCCCCGGGGAAGGCCGAATCCCACGTTCGCCTCGACCGTGAGATGGGGGAAAAGACTCCCTTCCTGGGAGACATAGCCGATGTGGCGCCTGTCCGCGGGCAGATGGCACCGGCCGTCGTCGACGGTGACCCCGCCGATGGTGACCGAGCCGCGGTCGGGCCGGTCGAAACCGGCCAGGATCCGCAGCAGCGTGGTCTTGCCGCTTCCGGACGGCCCGAGCACGGCCGTCAGGGTCCCGGCCGCCACCGTCAGGTCCAGGCCGGCCAGCACCGGGTGCCGCCCGAAGGCCTTGTGCAGCCCGGCCACTGCCAGGTCGGCCGGTGGCGCTGGCGGGGTGCTGGCCGGCGGAGCGCTCACAGCGGCCTCTTCGCCCCGGCCGGCAGCCGGTCGAAGTAACGCCCGAGCGCGTAGCTGGGCACGGCGGCGATGGCGATGATCACGAGCGCGAACGGTGCGGCCTGCCCGTAGGACAGGTTCTGCTGGTACGCCCAGAACTGGGTGGCGAGGGTCTGGACGCCGGTCGGTATCAGGACGAGGGTGGCGGTGAGCTCGGTGACAGCGGCGAGGAAGACCAGGCAGAAGGCGGCGGCGAGCCCGGGGGCGACCAGCGGGAGGGTCACCCGGCGCAGCAGCGCCGGCCGCCGCTGCCCCAGCGAGGCGGCGGCTTCCTCCAGGGCCACCGGGGCGCGGATGACCGACGCCCGGACCCCGACCAGCGCCAGCGGGAAGAACAGGATGATGTACGCGGCGACCAGCAGCGGGGAGGTCTGGTAGCCGAGGCCGTGCGCGTAGCGCTCGGCGAAGTAGCCCAGGGCCAGGGCGATGACCAGGCCGGGCATGGCCAGGACCAGGTAGGTGCTGCGCTCGAGCAGGCGGCTCGTGCGGCTGCCGTGCCGCACGGCCAGCAGCGCGACCGGCAGCGCCAGCAAGGTGGCGGTCGCGGCAGCGGCGGCACCGTACAGCGCGGTGTGCCAGCCCGCGTCGGCGACGGAGACGCCGGCGATCGCGTGCGCGCCGCCCTCGAACACCCAGTAGACGCTGGCGCCGACCGGCACGCCGAGCGCCAGGCCCACCAGGGCGGTGAAGCCGGCCAGCACCGGGATCGTGGCCCGGCCGAGCCGCTGCCGGCCGGGCACCCGCTGGGCGAGCGCACCGGTGCGCACCGCGCGGCCCCGGCCACGGGCGGCGGCGTCCCCGCCGAGCACCATGACGCTGAGCGCGATGAGCACCAGCGACAGGGCACAGGCCGTCGGCACGTTGAACGAGAGCTGGAACTCGCTGAAGATCTCCGTGGTGAAGGTCTGGTAGCCGAGGATCTCGAAGGCCCCGTACTCGGCGAGAAGCACCAGCGCGACCAGCACGCAGCCGCCGAGGATGGCGCCGCGCGCCTGGGCCACGGTCACCCGCAGGAAGGTGGCGACCCGGCCGAGCCCCAGGCTGCGGGCGGTCTCCTCCTGGCCCGGGTCCGCGCTGCGCAGGCTGGCCGCCACCGGCAGGTACACCAGCGGGTACGCGGCGAGGGTCATGACCACCACGGCGCCGCGGAACCCCTGGGCCCAGGTGGTCAGCGACGCCCACCCGAAGCTCACGACAAAGTCCGGGATGGCGAACGGCACGACCACCAGGACCGCCCAGGCGCGGCGCCCAGGCAGGTCGGTGCGCTCCACGCACCAGGCGGCCAGCGTGCCGATCACCGCGCAGGCCGCGGTCACCACCACCAGCAGCCGGATGGTGTTCCACAGCAGGGTGGCCGTCAGCGGCCGCCAGATCAGCCCGGCGATCGTCGCCAGCCCGGCGCCGTGCGCCTCGATCAGCAGGAAGACCAGCGGCGCGAGCATGACGGCGGCAACGGCCGTGCTCGTACCGAGCAGCACCCACGGCACGGGTGCGCGGCGGCCCCGGACGGTCTCGCCCACCGGGGGACGGCGCTGCCGCGCGCCCGGCCGGGCCTGGGTGGCGGTCACAGCAGCCCGGCCTGCTTGAGCAGCGCGATCGCGGCCGCCCCGTCGCCGAGCTCGGCGATCGTGATCGGATACGGCCGGAGCTGGTCAAACGGCGTCTCCGGGGCCAGGGTCGTCACCCCGGACGCGATGGGGTACTCGTAGCTGATCGACTTGGCGGGGTTCGCGATGACCTGCTGGCCGGCCCTGCTCACCAGGTAGGCCAGGAACTTCTGGGCGGCCGCCTGGTGCCTGGATGACCTCAGGACCGCAGCGCCCGACACGTCGATGACGTAGCCGGGGTCGCCGGGCGCGAGCGGGGCGATCTGCGAGTGCACCTTGGACGCGCCTAGCTCGGCGCGCATCCGGTACCAGTAGTACTGGTTGATCAGGCCGAACGCGACGCTCCCGCGGTTCACCTGGTCGGCGATGGTCTCATTGTCGGGATAGGTGTGGCCGGCCGCGTTGGCCTCGATGCCCTGCAGCCAGCTCAGCGCCCGCGCCCGGCCGTACCTGCGCATCACCGCGGTCACGATCGGCTGGAAGTCTGTCTCGGCGGGGGCGATGGCGAGCTTGCCGCGGTAGCGCGGGCTGGCCAGCTGCAGGACCGAGGCGGGCAGCTGGCTCCTGGCGATCAGGCTGGGATCGTAGGTGAGCACGCTGACCCGCGCCGAGACGCCGACCCAGTCCCCGTCGGGTGAGTTGTACCGGGCGGGGGTGCGGGCCAGGGTGGACGCATCCACCCTGGCGAGCAGTCCCTTGCCCTGCAGGTACTCAAGGGCGGGGGAGTTCTCGGTCCAGATGACGTCGGCCGGCGAGGCCGGTCCCTCGGTGACGATCTGGTCGGCCAGCACGTCCTCGTCATCGCTGCGCACGCTGACGGTGATCCCGGTGGCCCGCTCGAACCCGGAGATCATCGCCTCGGCGGTCTGCACGTGCTGGCCGTTGTACAGCGTGATCGCCAGGGCCGATCCCGACGCCGGCGATCCGCCGCAGGCCGCCAGGGTGCCCACGGCCATGATCCCGGCGGCCGCCGCCGCCCACCGGCGGATCGCGCTGGCCAGGGAGCCCCTAGGCACGCAGGGGTACAGACGACGCATCCACGCCTCCAGGAGGAACCGGCCGGCAAGGGGACCCGGGCCGGGGCGCCGGGCGCCCGGGCCGCTACCGCACGTGCGGGCCGATGGTGAAGCTATCCGGCACAACTGTTAGTTAGGTAAGACTAACCTTATTCTAGGGGTCGCGTCCTGGTTACCGGGCACCGGGCGGCCCGGTCCGGCGCGCGAGATCCGGGCCCGTCCGGCACGACAGCATCAACCAGGGGGCGGCACCGGCGGGATCTGCCGGTGCCGCCCTTCGTTATGAACGCCGGGGCGTTCGCGTCCCGCGGCCGTTACCCGGCGAAGTCCGCCGCCAGCTGGCTCAGGTTCGGGATGCCGAGGCCGTTCCCCTCGTTGAACAGCGCACCGGGGTTGCCGGTGTAGTAGAGGTTGTCGCTGCTCGTGCCGCTGGCCTGCAGCGGGGTGAACGGCGAGTTGCTGCCGGCCGCGAAGGCGTAGATGGACGGGTTCCAGAATCCGACCCGGTGCCCCAGGAAGGAGTCGATGACCGCCGTCGAGCCGTTCAGCTGCGGGGCCACGAAGCTGGTACCGCCCCAGCCCCCTTGCAGTACGGGCTCATCGACGCCAGCGAACGACGGCTCGTACAGCAGGTAGCCGCTGTACGGATCCGCGTTGGTCGACAGGTCCGGCAGCGCGCGCCCGGAACCCTGGCCCTGGCTCACAGCCGGGGTGGGGTTGATGGTCCACGCGGTCGGCAGGGTCAGCCCGGGGGCGAAGGACTGGAAATCGGTCGGGGTCAGGTACTGGACGGCGTGGAAGCTCTGCGTGCCCGACACGCCCTGCTGGTAGGAGGGAGTCGGCTCGATCGAGCTGAAGCCGCCGCCGCTGCCGCCGATGTTCGCCTCCGCGGTGTCCAGCAGCGACGTGCCGCTGATCGTCGCGATCGGCTGCCACAGGTAGTCCCAGCCCCAGGTGCGCTGGGCCGGCACGGTCACGGTCACGGTGCCGTCGGGGCCGGTCAGCTGCCCGGTCCACGGCAGGGTGGTGCCGCCCGCGGCGGTGATGAACGGGCTGTCGGGCGACACGTCGACCGACAGGTTGGTGGTGCCGAGGTCGTCGCTGGCGTCGTAGGCGCCCGCGTCACCGGAGGCGTCGAAGGCGGACTGTCCCTGCGCGGCCAGCTCCAGGAAGGCCTCGTCGAACGCGGCCGCGTAGGCGGGCGTCTCCTGGCCGGTCGCGATCAGCGCCTGCAGGATGGTTTCGGACGCGCCCCAGCTCGTCGACACGGTGCTGGCGGTGTTGTCGCTGGCCGCGGAGAAGAAAGCGTCGGCGAAACCGGGGTCGGTGTTCGGCGCCTGATAGACGATCACGTTGGCACCGGGAGCCAGCGCCCCCGACTGCTCCACGTCGAGGTCGGTCTCCCCGCTGCCGGAGCCGTCGCTGGGCGCGCCAGGACCGCCGTCCACGTTGACCACGGTCACGGTCCGGCCGGTGCTCGGCACGTCCGCGATGTGCTTCCAGAAGTACTGCGGCGCACCCGGGTCCAGGGCGGCCAGGGTGACGATGGCGATGGTCTGCCCGGCGCCGGTGGCGCCCGCCTTGTACAGGGGGTTCAGCCCGTAGTCGGCGGCGAAGTCGGACGGCAGGTTACATGCGCCGGCCAGCCCGGTGAGCGCGATGCAGCTGTTCGCGTTGCCCGCCTTCGGCTGCACGACGCTCTTGTTCACGTGCACCGCCTGGCTGCTGTACGGACCGTAGTTGGTCAGGCCGAGGATCGCCAGCACGTACCGCGCGATGCTGCCGGGCAGCATCGGCGACTGGGAGGTGCCGTGCACGGTCTGGGCCGGGATCGTGGCCGACCCGTGCCCGGACATCTGCGGCACGTGGAACTGCCGCTGCTGGACCGACAGCGCCTGGTCGAACTGGCCGGCGGTGCCGTTGGCCACCACGTCCACGTTGTCCGCGTACGCCTGGGTGCTGATGCCGAACTGCGCCAGGTAGCTCTCAAGCTGGGCGACGTTGGCCGGGGTCTGGCCGTAGGTGGCGGCGAACTGGCCGACCGACAGGAAGTTCGTGATCCCGTGCTCGACGGCGGCCTTCAGCTGCGGCAGGTTGCGCTCACGGAGGATGAAGGACACCGTTTCCGGGGTGCTCGGCGGGGTGTCCCCGAAGGCCGTCACCCCAGGCAGCGCTGCGACGTTGACCCCCTGCTGCACCGGCGCCTGGGCGCCGGGGCTGGGGCTCGGGCCGGGGGTGGCGGCCCGCGGCGATGCCGAGGCGCCGGGGGCCATGATCGCCATCGTGGCGAGCGCTGCGCCCGTCAAGAGGCTTAAGTAGAAGGAGCGGGTCATAAGCACGGCACCTCTTTCTGGTCCTGCCGCTGCGTTGCGGCCAGCCCTCCCGGCGTCTTGGCAGCCTGCGCCAGGGAGAGAAGCGCGGGCAGTGTATCGGATGCGGCTGAAGGTTTCCGGAGGGGCGGGGGTGGCAGTTGCGAAGGGCTGGGCGGCCGTGCTAACCGAGCAGGTAGCGGCGATTCAGCGGCACCTCGGAGACCGGTTCGGCGGCCAGGACGCGCCCCTGCAGTCGCACCGTCCCGTCGGCGAGGTCCACCTCCACCGGGGTGACGGCGGTGTTCGCCAGCAGGGCGGCGCGCGAGACCTGCCGGGTGCCGCGCACCGCCACGAACCGGCGGTGGCTGCCCAGCCGGCGCCCGATGCCCGCGGCCTGCGCCGCCGCGGACACGAAGGTGGTGGACAGCGCGGCGGAGGCTGTCCCCTGGCCGGCCCAGTGCGGGCCGTAGCGGCGGGGCTCGGCCCCCTCGACCGTGGCGTTGCCCGCCCCGATCGGCCCCCAGGCGAACCAGCCGCCCTTCAGCACCAGCTCGGGGCGGACGCCGAAGTGCGTCGGGCGCCACAGCACGATGTCGGCGAGCCGTCCCGGGCGCAGCGACCCGACCTCCTGCTCGATGCCGTGCACCCGCGCTGGCTCGGCGGTGTACTTGGCCAGGTACTGGAGCACGCGCTGGTTGTCGTCCTCCCCGGCGGCCGGCCCGCCGGGCCAGCCCTGGCCGGCAGCGCCCTGGCGCCAGAGCTTCATCGCGTGTGCCAGCTGCCAGGTCCGGCGGATCGTCTCGCCGATCCGCCCCATGCCCTGGGAGTCGCTGTTGATGATGCTGATCGCGCCGAGCTCGTGCAGCGGCCCCTCGGCGGCCATCGTGGCCGGGTGGATACGCTCCAGGGCCGCGTCGACGTCGTCCGGCACGCCCGCGGACCCGCCGTGCACCGCCAGGATCATCTCCAGGTGCTCCGCCGCGGTCGCCAGCCCGTAGGGGATGGTCGGGGTGGTCGAGGAGCACACCACGTTCGGCACGCCGGTGATCCCGATCAGGTCCGGGATGTGGCCGCCGCCGGCCCCTTCCACGTGGTAGGCGTGGACAGCCCGGCCGCCGATGGCCTCGACGGTGTCCGCCAGCTCGCACGACTCGTTCAGCCCGTCGGTGTGCAGGCACACCGTCACGTCGTGGCCGTCGGCGAGCCGCAGCGTGGCGTCGATGATCTCCGGGTAGGCGCCCCAGTCCTCGTGGATCTTCAGCCCGCAGGCGCCTGCCTCCAGCACCCGCTCGACCTGGCCGCCGACCTCGGTGCGGGCGCTGGCCTGCAGGCCCAGGTTGACCGGGAGGAACTCGAACGCCCGGAGCGTCTTGTCCATGACATACGGCGGCTCCTCGAAGCCGGCGGTGATCAGCGTGGTGATGCCGGCCGACAGGGCCACCGGGACCAGCCGGGGGGTGATCAGGTGCACGTGGCTGTCGATCCCGCCGGCGGTGGCGATCAGCCCGTAGCCGTCGACCGGCCAGGTACTGGGCCCGATCGTCAGCTCCACGCCCGCGGTGATGTCGGGATTCCCGGCCCGGCCGATCCCCGCGATCCGCCCGTCCTTGATCCCGATGTTGGTCTTCACCACGCCGAGGAACGGATCGATCACCACCACCCCGGCGATCAGCATGTCCAGCTCGCTGTCCGGGGTGGCCCGGTCGAACTGCGCCTGCCGGGAGCGGAAATTCTTCGCATACCCCCACACCGGCTCGTCGCCGTAGCCGACGTCATCCCGGCCGACCCGTACCCACAGGCCGGTGTCGGCGAGGCGGACGAGGTCACCGGTGGTGGGCCCGAAGCGCCGCGCGTACTCCTCGCGTGACAGCCTCACTGCAGGGACCCCGCCGGGACCTGCTGGGTGATGCAGTGCGGCCCGCCGCCGCCCTCGTTCAGCGTGCTGCCGGGCACCGGGACGATCTCCCGGTCGCCGAACACGGCCGCGATCTGGGCCAGGGCGGCGTCGTCCTCCGGCGAGCCAGCGACCGGGACCACCACGCCCCCGTTGGGGAGGTAGAAGTTCATGTACGAGATCCCGCCCGGGGACCCGCAGTCGAGCTCGATCACCTGCAGGGGGCGCCCGCGCGCGTCGGTCGCCGCGGCCGCCCGGGCGGCGTTGTCCCGGCCGCGGTCGTGGTCGGGGTCGGTCTGCTCGCGCGGCGCCTGGATCATCACCACGCCGGGCCGGACGTACTGCGCGACCCCGTCGATGTGGCCGTCGGTGTCCCGGTCGGCGGAGTGCCCCAGCCCGAGCCACACGACCACCTCGGCGCCGAGGTAGTCCCGCAGCCCCTGCTCGATGCCGGCCCGGGACAGTCCCGGGTTGCGGTTGGGGTGCAGCAGGCACTGCTCGGTGGTGAGCAGCGTGCCCTCCCCGTCCACGAAGAACGACCCGCCCTCCAGCACGAACGGGGCGGCGTAGCGGCGGACGCCCAGATGTGCCGCGATCGCGGCCGGGACCTGCGCGTCGCGGTCATACGGCAGGTAGCGCCCGCCCCAGGAGTTGAACCCGAAATGCACGAGCGCGAGCCGGCCCTGCGGGCCGGAGACGAAGACCGGCCCGTTGTCGCGCATCCAGGAGTCGTCGATGGGGACCGGCAGGACCTCGACGCCGGCCCCGCAGTGGTCATGGGCCTCGCCGGCCTGGGCCGGGTCGGCCACCATGATCACCGGCTCGAAGGCGGCGATCGCCCGCGCAACCGTGGCGTAGTCGCGCTTGGCGTCCTCGAACAGCTCTCCCCAGATCGCCGCCCGGGTGAGCGTCGGCCATTCCATCAGGCACGCCTGGTGCGGGGCCCATTCGGCCGGCATGGCGAACCCGTCCTCACGCGGTGTGCTCATCGTCATCTCCGTAGCGCACGAGCTCGACCTCTTTCACCTCACCGGGGGCCCAGCGCACCGAGGAGCCCGCCGGGATGTCGAGCCGGAGCCCGCGGGCCGACTCGCGGTCGAACTCCAGCCGCTGGTTCACCCGCCAGAACGGGTAGTGCGAGGAGATCCGCACCGGCCGCGCCGATCCGTTGCGCACCGTCAGCCGCTGCCGCTGCCGGCCCTCGTGCAGCACGACCGGCTCGCCTGCGTGCCGGGTGGCTCCCGGCGGGTCCGGCTCCGGCTCCCAGGGCTGGCGCAGCACCACCAGCCGGCTGCCCTCGTCCAGCAGCACCTCCAGCCGGATCTCGTCCACCAGGTCCGCGACGCCGGGCAGCAGCGCGGCCGATGCGGCGGCGCGGCGGCCCGCGGCCAGCACGTCGGCGAACGAGCCGCCGGCCCGCGCGGCCAGGTGCATCTCGTCGCACACCAGCGCGACCGCCTCCGGCGCGTTCAGCCGCAGCCCGCGGGCGATCGTGCGGCGCGCCAGTTCCGCCGCCGTGAATACTGCCAGCCGGTCCTCATCCGCCGGGCTCAGGTACATCGCTCACTCCGGGATCTCGTGTGGCGCTGGCCGTCGCCGTCCAGGATGACGCACGGCCTCCCATCCGGTCCCCGGCGGGTCGAACCGGCGCGGGCGCGGGCACGTTTGGATCGGTGTGGGGACATTGGTGGCGGGGACGCCGCACCGTCGCGTGGCGGGGTAGGCCGTGCTTGTCCTGCGGCTGGCCGCCTACCTGCTGTGGATACCTGGCCTGTTCGCCGTCATCGCGGCGGTGATCCTTCCTGTCGTCAGCCACGGGCTGTCGCGCCGCGGCCGGGTGGCCGCGGCCTGGCCGCAGATCGGCTGCGGGCAGGTCCGCGCCGGGGGCGCGGGGGGTGTGGGCGACGTGGGGGGCGGCCTGGGCGGCGCCCCGGCCCAGCCTGTCCATGTGCATGGCGAGAGCGCGCCGGGGCCGGCCGGGCCGCTGCGCGGGCGGCTGTCGGGGTCGGAGTGCGTCTGGTACCGCATGCGGGTGCTGCGGCGGTTCCTGGTCAAGCAGATCCGCTACACCAGCGACGAGTGGCAAGAGGTCGATGTGCTGGTGGAGGAGCAGATCTGGGGCTGGGACTCCGGGCCGTTCGCGGTCCGGGACTCCACCGGCAGCGTGCTGGTCGCCCCGGCGCTGCTCAAGCACACCCTGAACGCCCTCGGCCACCCCGCGGAGCTGCAGCTGGTCGACGAGATTCGTGACGAGGGCGCCGACCCGTGGCATTACCAGAGCGGGAAGCTGGGTGTGCTGCTCGCCGACGGCGTGCTGCCGCCGGGGCTGCTCGAGAGCTTCACCGGCCCCGGCAGCCGGACCTCCGGCTACCGCGTGCAGGAGGACATCCTGCGGCCGGGAAAGCAGTTCTACGTGTTCGCCGTGCCGGGCGAACTGGGCGGCGAGCCCATCATGGCAGCGCCCTTCCAGGACGTCTGGGCGATCTCCGCCGATCCCATGCCGGTGTCACTGGCCCGCGGCGGACGGCGCACCAGGTCGTGGGCGCTCAGGTTCGGCCTGGCCGGCCTGGCCCTGTTCACCGTATCCGCGCTGCTGCTGATGCAGGCCGGCCGGCCACCCGGCTGACCCGGCGGAAGGGCTGGCGTGATGAGGCCACAGGACCCCGCCGAGCTGGGCTACCCGGGCCCCACCCGGTACGTGCTGCGGCGGCGTGAGCGCGGCGCGTTCTGGACCGCCATCTTCCTGTACGTCTTCGGGGTTTCCATGGTGACGCTGACCTCCGTCAGTTACGCGGCCGGCAACAGCGCCTGGGAGGAAATAATCTATTTCGGGTTCTTCCTGCTGCTGGCGGTGCCGGTCGGCATCTCCATGCTGCGGGACCGTGCCAAGGTCGCCGGCCAGGTACTGCTGGTGATCGGCGACGCCGGCATCTACCTGGTGGACCCGCCCCGGCGCGTTTCGTGGCCCGAGGTCGCGGGCCTGGTCGCGTTCCGCTCCCGGGAGGACGACGACGAGGACGAGGGCACGTGGCTCTCGCGCCTGGTGGTCGTGCGCCACGGCCAGGAATGCCTGCCCGGCTCGGCGGCGCTGGGCCTGTCGAGCCCGGACCAGTGGGGTGAGGTGGTGGAGCTGCACGATGAGAAGCTCCGGCTCCGCAAGCTGGCCGCGGCGGTCCACACCTACGCGCCGGGCCTGCCGGTGTGGGACGCCGGCGAGGTCAAGAGCATCGAGGGCACGGGCCGGGCCTAGCCTCTCAGCCCAGGCTTAGCCCTTCAGCGCGTAGACCTTGCCGTCGTTGCTGCCGAGGTAGGCGATGCCGCCCGCCACCGCGATCTGCGATTCCACCGGGCCGCCCGCGGCGAAGTCCCAGAGCTGGCTGCCGTTGCTGGCGCGCAGCGCGTGCACGATGTAGTCGTTGCCGCCGGCGTACACGAGCCCGCTGGCCACCGCGATGCCCGACGCCACCGAGCCGCCGGTGGGGAAGTCCCACAGCCGGTGTCCGTCGGTGGCGCGCAGCGCGTACACCTTGCCGTCGTTGCTGCCGGCGTAGACGTCGCCGCCGGCCACCGCGATGCCCGATTGCACCGGGCCGCCGGTGGGGAAGTCCCACAGCCGGTGTCCGTCGCTGGCGCGCAGCGCGTACACGGCGCCGTTGCCGCCGCCCGCGTAGACGGTCTCGTCGGCCACCGCGATCCCCGTCACCCCGGCGATGCCGGTGGGGAAGTCCCACAGCGGGGCGCCGTCGCTGGCGCGCAGCGCGTGCACCGCGTCGCCGCCGCCGAGGTAGACGGCGTTACCGGCCACCGCGATCGCGCCCGCGCCGCCGACGTCAACGCCCCACAGCCGGGCGCCGTCGCTGGCGCGCAGCGCGTACAGCAGCAGGTTCTCGCTGCCCGCGTACACGGTGCCGCCGGCCGCCACGACCGCTGACTGGACCGGGTCGCCGGTGGGGAAGTCCCACAGCCTGCTGCCGTCGCTGGCGCGCAGCGCGTACACCTTGCCGTCGTTGCTGCCCGCGTAGACGGCGCCCCCGCCGGCTGCGATCCTCGACTGGACCGGGCCGCCGGTGGGGAAGTCCCACAGCCGGTGTCCGTCGGTGGCGCGCAGCGCGTACACCCGGCCATCGGTGCTGCCCGCGAACACGCGGCCGGCCGCCAGTGCGATCCCGGTCACCATGCCGCCGGTGGCGAAGCTCCAGACCGCCGCACCGGCCTGCGCTGCGCCCGCCCCGCTTGAGGCGCCCGGCTGGGGCGCCGGGCTGCTGTGCCCCGGCTTCGCGCCAGCCGGGCCGGTGCTGGCCGGGTGCTGCCGCGAGCCCTGATGGCTGAGCTCCCAGCCGGCGCCGGCCAGCCCGGCACCCGCCACCACGGCGAGCCCGATGATCATCCGCCGCCGGGTCACGCCGTGCCCGGCGCGGCTGGCCGGTGCTTTCCCGGTGACGAAGTCCGCGGGCATGGCCGGCCCGTGGTCCCCCGGGCGCCCACCGTCCGCGGCGTGCCCACCGTCCGCGGCGTGCCCACCGTCCGCGGCGTGCCCGGTGGCCGGGCCGTCGTCCGCGCGGGCGGGAACCGTGGCAAGGGCCGTTGGCTGGCCCGCGGGCGGGGTGACGGGCGGGGCGGGCTGAGTGCCGCCGGCCGGGGGGCCGGTGGCCGTCCCGGCGTTCATGGCCGGCAGGCCGTCCGTGGCTGGCAGACCGGCCGGCTCAACCGCGACCGTCGTTCCGGCCAGCACCGTTGCCGGTGCCGTTGCCTTGGCGGCGGCCGTGGCGCGGGACTGCTGAGCTGTGCCGCGGGGCGGCTGAGCGGTGCCGCCCGTCGCCTGGACCGAGCCGCCCGGTGCGGCCGGCGCGCTTGGCCCCGGTGTCCGTTCCCGCATCTCGGCGGTGAGCCGGGCCTGGTGGGAGCGGATGAGCCCGGTCACCGGCACCGGCCAGAACGAGGTCAGCGCGTCGCCTTCGTCCGGCGCCCGGCCCGCGGCCGTCGCCTCCACCAGCGCCGCCACGTCCGGCCGGTCCGCGGGATCCTTTTCCAGGCAGGCCGCCGCGAGCTCACGCAGCCCGCCGGGCACCTCGTCGAGCGCGGGCGGCGCGTGCACGACCCGGTACAGCATGGTCGCCTGCGGGCCGCTGCCGAACGGCCCCCGCCCGGTGGCGGCGAAGACGATCACGCAGCCGAGCGAGAACACGTCGCTGGCCGGCCCCACCCGCGCGTCCCGCGCCTGCTCCGGCGACATGAACGACGGCGTGCCCACGATCATCCCGGTCGAGGTCATCGCGGTGTTCTCCGCCGCCCGGGAGATCCCGAAGTCGATCACCCGCGGCCCGTCGAGGGCCAGCAGCACGTTCGCTGGCTTCAGGTCCCGGTGCACCAGGCCGGCCGCATGGATCGCCTGCAGCGCCTCCACCAGGCCGGCCGCCAGCTTCCACACCGACACCGGGGGCAGCGGGCCCGCCACCGCGACCGCCTCGGCCAGCGACGGCCCGGGGACGAACACGGTCGCCAGCCACGGCGGGTCGTCATCGGGTCCGGCCGCGGTAACCGGCGCGGTGTAGGCGCCGCTCACCGCCCTGGCAGCGGCGACCTCCCGGCGGAACCGGGTGCGGAACTCCGGGTCGCGGGCCAGTTCACGGTGGATGATCTTGACCGCCACGGCGCGGCCTGCGGGCGAGTAGCCCAGGAACACCTGGCCCATCCCGCCCGCTCCCAGGCGGGCACGCAGCCGGTACTGCCCCACCTGCCGGGGGTCTCCCGCCGCCAGTGGCTCCACAGTTCTCCCCGCCAGCCCCGGCAACCCGGCCCACGGGTTACCCCGAATGCCAACTACACGTTGCCGGGCTCCGGGAAGTTCAACCCGCGGGTTCCCCGGCTCCGCTTGATGGACGACAGGGTCAGATGCTGCCAGTCCATCCTCTGCCACCGAGGAGTCCGGCGACGGACTACCGATTCTGCCGATGTGAGCGAGTTCCGCCATCGCATTCTTATACAGAGGCCAGCATCTCCATTCGTGATCAGCAAGGCCGTGAGAGGTACGTGGCTGGGCGCTGGTACCCGTCCTCGGGTCTCCCTGCCGACTCGGAGCGGGTCGGTCATCGACCGGTCGCGAGGCAGCAGCTGCCCATATCCTCCAGTTCGGAGTGGGTGACCGGGCAGGTCACTGTCCCGGGCAGGTCACGGTGTCCTGCTGGTCATCGGTGGTGAGGTCGTCGAGGGTGCACCCGCCTCGGCCGCGGTTTGCGTCGGCTTGGGTTGATCACCGCGTGCCCGGGCGTGGCCGATCGCCTCCCGCAGATCTCCGGTGCCGTAGGCCGGGGTCGCGGTAGCAGGCGAGCTCGCCACTGCCGTCAGCGCCGTCGCGGTCGTGTCCGCCGCCGGTGGCTGTGCCCTGGGTGTCTTCGGCGGCGGCCTTGCGGGCCATGGACTTTTCTGCGGCAGCCGGGTCACAGCTCTTGGCCCCGGCGGCCTTGGCCAGCTGCTCATCGGCCACGTGGGCGCGGTAGCTGTCGCGGCGGCCCGGGTGGGGACTTGCGGGTGTACCGGGCATCGGGGTCCGCGGCCGGGCTCATCTGGTCTTCAGCGGCCTTGCGGGCGATCCGCCACCGCCCATCAGTCCCATCCAGCAACTTGACCGGCGCTCTAGCAGGAGCCCTGGCTTTCGCGGTGATGGCTGCCCGAGTCATTGTGCCGCCACGGGCGGCGCCGGAGGATCTCACTGCGCCAGGACGGTCCAGATGGCGGGGCTGGCGGCGGCCGCGCTGGCGGTCAGCTTGGGCGGATCAGGCCGCTGCTTGCCAGGTAGGCGCCCAAGAGCAGGGCGATGGCGGCCTTGATCCCGGTGGCGCGTGCCAGCTGCCGGTGCAGCCTGACGTGCCGCTGGTAGGCGGCAGCGCCGGCCGCGATCGGGTAGGGGCCGCGGACCAGCTGAAGCTTCGGTGAGACCTCACGGTAATCCAGGTCCGGATCGTCACCGCAATCGCAGCAGATGATCTCATAAGCGTCGGCGTAGCCGCCGCCCTCTGGCCGGCCGTCCACGATGCGGGCCGGCCGGCGGCGCAGAACCACCGTCCAGCCGTCGTCTCTGGGTTGATCACGGGTTGTCATGCCTGCCTCCTTCCGGTAGCCAGGCACCAGTCCACGTGGCAGCAGGGCGAATTCCATCGCCCTGATGGGATGAAAGACCGGTGATCATCCCGCCAGGAGCCCCAGCTCAAGCGAACGTGAGACTGCCTGGGTACGTGAGGAGACACCCAGCTTGCGGTAGATCGAGTTCGCCTCCGACTTGATGGTGTGGCGGGACAGGAACAGTTCCCCGGCAATCTCGGGGAACGATAGGTGGGTGGACAGCAGCGGCAGCAGGCGCAGCTCGGCCGCGGTCAGCGCCGATGCTCCAGGCACGCTGGACCCGCGTTCCCTGGCCACCTGGGCCCGGAGCGCCTTGGCCTCCCCCACGAGGGTCCCGAGGCCGGGCCGCCGCCTGAGCAGGTCATCGACCTCCCGCATGAGTGTCCTGGCGCCTGCCAGGTCAGCTAGCGCGAGGTGGACGCGGGCCAGCACATCCTTGATCGTTCCTGGCCGGTCGGCGGCGACGGCAACGCAGGAGCCGACTCGGCGAAGCGACAGCCTTCAGACATTCGCGTTGCTGCCGGCGCCCGGGCGCAGGCTCAGCCACTGTGCATAGGAGCTGGATTCGTCCGGGCCGGGTTGCACACCTCTCGGAAGGGCGTGGGTGAACACGAGCGCGGCGGTGGCCTGGAGTTCGCTGGGGAGCAGGTCGGCGGGGCCGGTCGCCTCGAACCCCAGTGTCCACCAGTCCTGGCCGCCGGTGCGGACCTCGGTGAGCTCCACCTCGCACCGCGGCTCATCGCCCAGCCCGGCGGCGTGCGCCACCATCTGCCCCCTGGCCGATGAGAACCGGCTGATCCGCCGTCTCTTGTGGACTGGCCACCAGCCGGCCGGGTCGGCGCTGTGCTGGCTGAGTGGGTGAAAGGGAAACGACCATTTCTGCCAGGACTCCATCTGCCCGCGGGCGCGGCCTGCTAGCTTCAGCGTCCCCGGGCTGCCGCGGAACACCTTCACCTCCAGCGCCCCGGCCCCGCGGACCTTCACCGACAGCCCGGGCAACGGCGGATCCAGCAGGTAGGTGTCCTCGCGTGACTCGGTCCTGGCCGGGAACCGCCCGAACCATCGGGCCACCGCCGCCGTCAGCTGGCCCGGGAAGATCCAGCGCACCTCCAGGCTGCGGACCCCTTCGCTGACCGGGCTGTCAGGCGGTTGAGCCGTCATCGGCATATGCGTCTGTCCCTGCCCCGCCGGTGACCTCGTTGGCGATCAGCCCAGGCGCGCCAGGGCGCTGACTGTCAGGTAGGCGCCGAGGATGAGGGCGGTGTAGGCCATGAGCTGGCGGGCGTGCGCCAGCAGCCAGTCTTGGGCGTGCTTGAGCGCGGCCTTGGTGGCCTCGGGCCGCAACTCAAGGAACACGAACGGAATGATGATCAGCGAGAACTCGATGAGGACGAAGACGACGACGGCGATGACCTGGGTGGCGGTCGAGGATTTCCCGGTGACCAGGTTGTGCAGTGCGGTCAGGTAGGCGGCGCCGGGGATGCCGATCAGCGCGCCGACCAGCATGGCGAGTCCGAGCCGCGGCTCGGCCAGCACCCGGGCCGCCCAGCCGTCCTTCTTCTCCTTCTCCGGCTTCTCCGGCGCCGCGGTGCCTGCCGGGACTGATGCCTTGCGCCGACCATACAGGCGGCCGGTGGCGACTAGTCCGCCGGCGGCGAGCAGGATCAGGCCTATGGCCAGGTCGACGCCGGCGCTCACCGTTTTCTGGGAATTGATGGCATCGGCGTGGAAGACGAGCACGTCCAGCAGGCCGATCGTGATGCCCAGGGTCAGGCCGCCGAGCAGGACGCACAGGAACATCGCCCGCGGCCGCCGGTTCTCGATCAGCAGCAGGTCGACGGCCAGCAGTTTCGGGTTCAGCGCCGCGACGAACGCCAGCGCGAAGAACTCGGCGCTCATCGCCGGTCAGCCAGCATCGTCATCGTCCCCGTGGGCGGCATACCTGTTCAGTGGCCATCCTGGGACGGGGACGCGGCGCCGAGGATCGGCAGGGCGCCCCCCTCGGCCGCCTCACGCTCCTCCTTGTCGGGCAGTCCCCGTACGAGCCCGATGATCGCGACGGCGATGGCGGCGCCGAGCAGCGGCCCGGCGACATACACCCACCAGCCGGTGTAGTCGGTGCTGACGATGTCTGGGCCTAGCGTGCGGGCCGGGTTCATCGAGGCGCCGCTGATCGGGCTGGCGAACAGGCCCAGCAGCGCGACCGTCGAGCCGACCGCGAGGGCGGCGTTGTGGCCGATGCTGCGGGCGCCGGTGGCGGTGTTGAGGATGACGCTGACCAGGATCGCGGTCAGGACGGTCTCCATCACCAGCGACTTCCACTCCCCGCCGGGGGTGGTGATCGGGTAGTTCCCGCCGGTGGCCACATCCCCGAACATCAGCTGCAGGAACAGTGCGGCGCAGATGGCGCCGGCGAACTGGACCACCCAGTACGGCAGCACCCATTTGGGGGGGAACACCCCGCGGGCGGTGAAGGCGGAGGTCACCGCCGGGTTGATGTGCAGCCCGGACAGCGGGCCCCAGGCGTAGATCATCGCCATGACCACCGCGCCGGGCGCGATCACCGCCGCGGTCCGGCTGATCGGGTTGCCGCCCGCGTAATGGTTGATCACGCCGGCGCCGGCGGCCACCGTCACCAGGATGAACGTGCCGAGGAATTTGATGATCAGCCGGATCCACAGTGGCCGCTGCCGGAGGGTGTCTTCCTCGAACCGGATGATGTAGCGGCGCCCGAGCGATGCAGCGTGCTCGGCGTCCATACCGTCAGTGGTGACATCTGCCATGGCACAGCCCCTTCTGTGTTTGGCTATCCGGACTGGACCGGCTGGAGTCCGGTGTCAGATCTCGGTGGCCGCCTCGGCTCTGCCGTCTTTGACGGCGGCCTGGAAGGCGGCGTAGTCGCGTTCGTTCTGGTCGGCGTAGGTTTCGGCGAAGTCGGCGATCGCCTGGCCGAAGTTGGCGGAGCCGCCGAGGTAGGCGGCCAGGGCGATGCGGTCGCCGGAGCGGGCGTGCGCCCGGGCCAGGGTCCATCCGCACAGGCCGGCGTAGACCGCCATGCCTGATGGGATCATCGCCTCGATCGGGGCGGACCATTTCCAGTCCTTGAGCTGGCGGATGTAAAAGTCGCGGTCCACCTTGTCCGGGCCCGGGGTGTGGGTCCAGCCGAGGAAGATGTCGCTTTCGGCTTGCATCAGGTGCTGCCCGGCGACGACCCGCTCGCCCTGGTTGGTGTACTGGCTGCGCCCGCAGTAGGCCGCCAGCACCGACGGCTGGGCCTCTTTGGCCTGCAAGAACAACGGCTCGGTCCCGTCGCCCGCCTCCATCAGCAAGATCCAGGCGCGGGTGCCGACGCTGCCGACCCCCACCACCTTGCGGGCCATCTGGATCAGCGTGAACTGCTCCAGCAGGTGCCGCCGGTCAGACTGCAGCGTGCGCCGGTACTTGCCCAGCACCGCGCGGATCTG
>Ga0335079_10003353_pt1 | contig 18509 bp, 19 predicted proteins | sample Lox_Sample_33_FD_206719 | JGI IMG/M metagenome (GOLD analysis project Ga0335079, IMG submission 206719) | Soil microbial communities from Loxahatchee National Wildlife Refuge, Florida, United States - Lox_Sample_3.3 | ecosystem: Environmental > Terrestrial > Soil > Wetlands | place: USA... | reverse complement strand
TAACCCGTGTCTGCGCTTCTGCCCAGCCGCCGTCTATGAGATCGCCGACGACGGCAACGGCAACCGCCGGCTCCAGGTCAACGCCGCCAACTGCGTGCACTGCAAGGCCTGTGATATCAAGGATCCATACGGCAATATCACCTGGGTGCCGCCGGAGGGCGGTTCGGGACCGAACTACACCAATCTGTGACGCCGGGAGGGGCCGACGGTGCACGCGACCGCCGACTGGGACCTGCCTTCACCGTACGTAACCACGCTCACCGTGGCTCCCGGTGACATCGATGCCTACGACCATGTCAACAACGCCGTGTACGTGACTTGGCTTGACCGGGCCGCATGGGCGCACTCCGCGGCGCTTGGCCTGCCGATCGAGCGCTGCCTTGAGATGGACCGCGGCATGGCGGTGCTTCGCAGCGTGATTACCTATGTGCGGCCGGCGGTTCTCGGCGATACGGTCGACGTCGGGACGTGGCTGCTGCCGGCTGACTACAAGCTGCGTGCGAGGCGCCGCTTCCAGCTGCGGCGGCGGCGCGACGGGGTGACGCTGGTGCGCGCCGAGATCGAGTACGTGTGCATCGAGCTGTCGAGCGGTCGACCGGCCCGGGCGCCGCCGGAATTTCGCGAACGGTACGCAGCCCTGGCGGACGTGGCCAGCGGCCTCGCGGGGCTCGAGCCTCTGTAGATCCGGCCCGTGTCGGATCAGGCTCCGGCGCGAGCCATCTTGCGACGAAGGAAGGCGATCTGGGTCTGCAGCGGCAGCTGCTTCGGGCACACGTCCTGGCAGCCCAGCAGCGTCATGCAGCCGAATACGCCGTCGTCATCGCCAACGAGCTCGTAGAAGTCGCGATCGCCGCGCACGTCGCGGGGGTCGAGGCTGAACCGTGCGATCTTGTTGAGGCCGACGGCCCCGACGAAATCGGCGCGCATCTGCGCCGTGCCGCACGCCGCCACGCAGCAGCCGCACTCGATACAGCGATCAAGCTCGTATATCCGCTCGGCGAGGTCCGGGTCCATGCGCTCCTCGATGCGCGACAGGTCGACGTCCTCGGTGCGGGCGTGAAGCCACGCTTCGAGGCGCTCCGTCATGGCGCGCATCCATTTCCCGGTGTTCACCGACAGATCCGCGATCAGCTCGAAACCGGGCAACGGCAGCAGCGTCACGTCGTCAGGGAGATCCTTGGTCAGCGTCCGGCACGCCAGCCGTGGCCGGCCGTTGACGACCATGGCGCAGCTGCCACAGATGCCGGCGCGACACACGAAATCGAAAGCCAGTGACGCGTCCTGCTGCTCGCGAATCTCGCTGAGCACGAGGAACAGCGTCATGCCGGCCGCCTCGGTCACGGCGTAGGTCTGCAGGTGCGGTTCGCTAGCCGGGTCCTGTGGATTGTGGCGCAGCACGTGAAAGCGGATCTGGCGCGGATCGCTCATTGGGCCTCCACCTGCAGCCGCTCATTGTCCGCGCGCAACGCTTCCGGCAGCAGAGTTCGATATGGCATCAGCGCGTCCTGTATCTCGCCGCGGGGTCGCCCCTGGAGCCGCTCGCGCACCGACTGCACTTCGGCGTTGCGTCGCGCCGTGTCGGGATGCTCGAGGTAGTCCCGGGCACCGTAGCCACGCCAGCCCGGAGGCAGCTCCATCGTGGTGACGTCGAGCGGTTCGTAGTCGAGTGATGGCAGCTCGTCCGCCGGGGCGCGCCAGGAGGCGAGCGTGCGCTTCAGCCAGGCCGCGTCATCGCGCCGTGCGTAGTCCTCGCGGAAATGCGCCCCCCGGCTCTCCCGGCGGGCGAGTGCACCGGCAGCGATGCACAGCGCGACCTTCAGCATGCGGCGCACGCGGTACGCGGTCACGAGCTCGGGGTTCGGCCCGTCGGTGCGATGACGCAGACCGATGTCGCGGCTGCGTAACAGCAGTGCGCGAAGAGCCGCAACCGCCGACTCGAGCCTCGATCCGTCACGGAAGATGCCGACCCCGTCCGTCATCGTCCGCTGCAACTCAGCACGGATCGCGTCGGCGCGTTCCGTGCCACGGGAGGCCAGCAACGCATCGAGCGCAGCGCGCTCGGCCCCGACGGCATCGCGGATCAGCGCGGTCGGAACGTCGACCTGTCCTGCAGGCGACGCGCAGAAGTCGGCCACGAACTCCCCGACGATCATCCCCGCGACCACGGTCTCGGCGACCGAGTTGCCGCCCAGGCGGTTGAATCCGTGCAGGTCCCAGCACGCCGCCTCGCCGGCCGCGAACAGTCCACGCAGCGTCGTGCTTTCGCCGGTGTGCGTCGTGCGGATCCCGCCCATCGTGTAGTGCTGAGCCGGGTGCACCGGGATCCACTGCGTCGCCGGGTCGATTCCGAGGAAGTACTGGCAGATCTCCTTGACCTCGCGGAGGTTCTTGTCGATATGGGCGCGGCCGAGCTGCGTGATGTCGAGCCACACGTGCGCGCCGAATCGCGACTGTGCACCGTGGCCGAGCCGGATGTGCTCCGCCATCCGGCGCGAGACGACATCGCGCGAAGCCAGCTCCTTCTTCTCCGGCTCGTAGTCGGGCATGAATCGGTGGCCGGTCGCGTCGCGGAGCAGGCCGCCGTCCCCTCGGCACCCTTCCGTGACGAGAATGCCGGCCGGGAAGATCCCCGTCGGGTGGAACTGAATCGCCTCCATGTTGCCGAGCACGGCGACCCCGGTCTCGAGTGCAAGCGCGGCCCCGATGCCTTCGCAGATCACGGCGTTGGTCGTGACCCGGTACAGACGACCGGCACCGCCGGTCGCGATGACGGTCGCGCGCGAGATGTAGGCCGTCAGCTCGCCGGTCACGAGGTCGCGAACGACCGAACCGTAGCAGCGCCCGCCCTCGTGTATCAGCGCCAGCGCCTCCTTGCGCTCGTGGACAGGCACGCCGCTTGCCGTTGCCTTGTCGCCGACCGCGTACAGCATGGCGTGGCCGGTCCCGTCCGACACGTAGCAGGTGCGCCACTTGCGCGTCCCGCCGAAGTCCCGCTGCGCGAGCAGGCCGTGTGCCTCGTCGCGCTCGGTGATCGTGACGCGCTGGCCATTGATGATGACCTCGCGGTCACCGCGTCGCACCCGGCTCCACGGCACGCCCCAGGCCGCCAGCTCGCGCGCCGCCTTGGGCGCGGTATCGACGAACATGCGCACGACCCGCTGGTCGGCTCCCCAGTCGCTGCCGCGCACGGTGTCTTCGAAATGCACGTCCTCGTTGTCGCCGGCGCCCTTGATCGCGTTGCCGAGGCTCGCTTGCATTCCGCCCTGGGCGGCGGCCGAGTGGGAGCGCTTCGCCGGGACCAGCGACAGCACGATGGCATCGAGCCCGCGCCGGCGCACGGCGATGGCGACCCGCAGCCCCGCGAGCCCGCCACCGATCACGAGTACGTCGCTGTAGACGATCTTCATCGCGGCGCCCCGGCGAACGCGCTCGGCACGTACGGCTCGCCGTAGTGAGCGGAGTGGGCCATGCCGATGAGCACGTACGCGAGGAGCGTCGCAAGTCCGAGCGCAATGAAGAAAACCGTCAAGGCCCACTTGACCGCGCGCAGCCGTCGCCGCGTCGCGTTCGGATCCGGTCCGGTGAACCAGCCCCACTTGAGCGTGAGCCGGTACAGGCCGATGCCGGCGTGCAGTTCGACCGCGAACAGCAGCACCAGGTAAACCGGCCACATCAGGTCGCTCCACACCCTGTCCGCCGACTCGAACGGGCCGATGTGGCCCGGGCGGGTCAGCATCGTCCCGAGGTGCAGCGAGGCCAGGAAGAAGAGCGCGAATCCCGTGACAACCTGCCAGTACCAGAGCGTCGTGTCCTCGTGCCGCATGCCTGCCATGTGACTGCGAAACGTGCGGAATGCGGCATAGCTTGCGGGAAACTTCCGAAGGGCGAGTGCCGCATGCGCGACGAACAGCACGATGACGACTGCGACGACCAGAGCGACCAGCGCCGGCTCGCGGCGGCCCAACACGAAGTAGCCCTCGAAGAAGCGCGCGACGGCCCACATCGCGTCCTTGCCGAGCAGGATCGATGAAACGAACAGCATGTGGACCCACATGAAGAGCGCCAGCGCGAGCCCGCTGCCGCTTTGCAGCAGATCGAGGCGCGCGGGCCAAGGGCTCGCCCGGCCGGCGCCGGCCGCCGTGGTCGAACGACCTGCAACGCTGCTCATTGCGAAATCCTCATCGAGCGTCGGATGCGATTTCGAGCGCCCAGCCGCGGCGCGGCCATAAGGGTAATCCGCAGCTTGGCCGCGCTTAGGTGTATTCCGCAGCCCCGCGGTGGCGGGAGGCGCGCCTATAGTGCGCACCGATGAACGCGTATGCCGGGCTGCTGCTGTATCTCGCTGCGATCCTGGGCTTCGTCGCCGTGACGCTGGCGATGAATCGGGTCCTGGGCCCAAAGCCGGCCCCGCAGGGCGCCAAGCTCGAGCCGTTCGAGTGCGGCGCGACGGCGATCGAACCCATCGGGGATCGCGCGTTGCCGGTCAAGTATTACGGCATCGCGGTGGTCTTCATCCTCTTCGATCTCGAGACCGTCTTTCTCTATCTGTGGGCGCTCGGCGCCCAGCCGCTCGGGGCCGCCGCCCTGGCCGGCCTTGCCTTGTTCATCGTGCTGCTCGCGCTGATCATGCTTTACGTGTGGCGCAGCGGGTTACTCGAGGAGATCACCCGATGAGTGCCCGCCCGCCGCCGCGCGCACCCGCGCCCCTCGAGTACCTGACGACGAAGAAGGACGAGTTCGTCGGATGGGCCCGCAAGTTCTCGCTGTTTCCGTACCCGTTCGTGACGGCATGCTGTGCGATGGAATTCATGTCGGTCAGCTCGACGCTCTACGACACCGACCGGTTTGGCGCCGCCCTGCCGCGCTTCTCGCCGCGCCAGTCGGATCTGCTGATGGTCGTCGGCACGATCGTCCACAAGCAGACGCCCGTGCTGCGACGCGTCTACGAACAGATGTGCGAGCCGAAGTGGGTCATCGCCTTCGGCGTCTGCGCCACGAGCGGCGGCTTCTACCAGAACTACGCCACCCTGCCCGGCATCGACAAGATCATCCCGGTCGATCTCTACATCCCCGGCTGCCCGCCGCGTCCCGAGATGGTCATCGACGGCATCATGAAGCTTCAGGACCGAATTGCCGCCGAACGCCACCCGATCATCACGGAGCGCTTCTGACCATGGGCGCGGAGATCTTCGAGCGGGTCCGAGCGCGCTGGAGCGGCGAGGTCGAGGACGGTGGCGTACAGCATGGCACGCTCACGCTTGAACTCTCTCCGGATCGGCTGCGCGACGTCGCTAGCTCGCTGAAGAGCGAGTTCGGCTTCGACATGCTGCTCGACGTGACCGCCGTCGACTGGCCCGAAAGACAGACCCGCTTCGACGTCGTCTACCACTTCTACTCGACACGCGACTTCGTTCGACTGCGGCTCAAGACGCGAGTGACGTTCGAGGCGCCGGTCGTCGACACGCTCGTGACGCTCTATCAGGCCGCGCGCTTTGCCGAGCGCGAGTGCCACGACATGTACGGCATCGAGTTCCGCGGCAACGACGACCTGCGGCCGATCCTGCTCTACGAGGGGTTCGTCGGACATCCGTTGCGCAAGGACTATCCGAAGCAGCACGAACAGCCGCTCGTGCCCTACCGCACATAGCCATGGACGCGCGCCCCGACCTGCCCAACCCGATCCGGCCGGCGTTCACCGCCGGCGAGACGCCCGGTTCCACCATAGTCAACATCGGGCCGTCGCACCCTGCCACGCACGGAACCGTGCAGATCGTGGCCGAGCTCTCCGGCGAACGCGTCATGCGCGCCGATATCCACTGCGGCTACTTGCACCGGGGTTTCGAGAAAGAATGCGAATCGCACACCTGGCACAACCTGATCCCCTACGTTGACCGGCTGAACTACTGCTCGGCGCTGATCAACGACTTCGCGTACTGCGAGGCCGTCGAGCGGCTGATGGGCATCGAGATCACGCCGCGCTGCCGCTACCTGCGTACGCTGCTGGCCGAGTACTCGAGAATCGCCGACCACCTGACCTGTACCGCCGCAATGCTGATGGAGCTCGGCGCGATGACCGCGTTCCTGTACCTGGTCACGCTGCGCGACTACATCTACGAGCACCTTGCCAACCTCACCGGCGCACGCGTGACCTACAGCTTCGGCCGCATTGGTGGCCTCGCCCGGGACCTGCCGGAGGGCTGGCTGAAGCGGCTGGAGGAGATCCTGGGCGAGTACGACGTGTTTGTGGGCCGCGTTCACGGTCTCGTCGATCGCAACCGGATCTTCATCGATCGCATGCGCAACATCGGCGTGCTGCGCACCGAGGAGGCGATCGGCTGGGGCTACACCGGTCCGGTGCTGCGCTCGACCGGCGCGCCGCGCGACCTGCGCAAGGACACGCCGTATCTCGCCTACTCGGAACTCGACTTCGAGGTACCGGTCGGCATCAACGGCGACAACTACGACCGCTACTACGTGCGGATGCGCGAAATGGACGAGTCGGTCCACATGATCCGCCAGCTCGTCGACCGATTGCCGGACGGCCCGATCAGCGTCGCGGATCGCCGCTGCACGCTCCCCGAGAAGCATCTCGTCTACACGGAGATCGAGTCGCTGATCAACCACTTCAAGCTGATCATCGACGGGCCCCAGGTTCCGGCCGGCGAGGTGTACTCGGCGCACGAGGGTGCTAACGGTGAGCTCGGGTTCTACATCGTCAGCACCGGCCTCGGCATCCCGTACAAGGTGCACGTGCGCTCACCGAGCTTCGTTCACCTCGGTGGCCTGCATCGCATGCTGGAGGGCTATCAGCTGGCGGATCTGGTGCCGACGTTCGGATCGATCAACATGATCGGCGGCGAGTGCGATCGGTGAAGAGCCTGATCCCCGAGTTCGAGGCCCTGCGGTCGCGCTTCCCGGCGGGCTTTGAGTCCTCGCTCGTGCTGCCGTGCCTGCGGCGCATTCAGGAGCAACGCGGATACGTTGCCGAGGAGGACATCGAGGAGCTCGCGGAGTTCCTCGACGTGCCACGAATCCAGATCGAGGAAGTGCTGTCGTTCTACACGCAGTTCCGGCGCCAGCCGATCGGCCGCTGGCACCTGCAGGTGTGCCGCAACGTCAGCTGCTCGATGCGCGGCGCGGAGACCGTGCTCGCGCATCTCGAGCGCACGCTCGGGATCCGACCCGGCGAGACGACCGCGGACGGGCGCTACACGCTGTCGACCGTCGAATGCCTAGGCTCCTGCGGCACGGCTCCGGCGCTGATGGTCAATGATCGGTACGTCGAGAATCTGACTCCCGATCGCATCCAGGCACTCATCAGGGAGCTCGCCTAGCCATGGCCGGACGCCAGCTACTGATGACGTTTCCGGTGACGGCGACCTCGCATTTGCTGACCGAATATCGCGCTCGGGGTGGCTACGGGGCGCTGGAAAAGGCACTGCGGCAGATGAAGCCACAGGACGTGACGCAGGAGGTCATCACGGCCGGTCTGCAGGGTCGCGGCGGCGCATCGTTCCCGACTGGCCGCAAATGGCAGGTCGTCATTCCCGGCGACGGCCAGCCCCACTACCTGATTGCCAACGCCGACGAAGGCGAGCCCGGCACGTTCAAGGATCGCTGGATCCTCGAAAACGCACCACACCTGCTGATCGAAGGCATGTTGCTTACGGCCTACGCGCTCGAGGCGCGCCACTGCTTCATATACATTCGCGGCGAGTTCGACCTGCCGTACCGACGCGTCGCCGCGGCGGTCGAGGAAGCCTATGCAGCGGGCTGGCTCGGCGAGCGCATTGGCGGTGCGCCGTTCGATTGCGACCTGATCGTCTATCGCGGCGCCGGCGCGTACGTCGCCGGCGAGGCTTCGGGCCTCATCGCGTCGCTGGAGGGCAAGAAAGGCTATCCGCGCAACCGCCCGCCGCGACTCACGGTCAGAGGCCTCTACCAGCGGCCGACCGTCGTCAACAACGTCGAGTCGCTGGCCAACGTCACCGGAATCATCGCGCATGGCGCGGCTGCGTTTCGCGCGGTCGGAACGGCCAAGAGCCCGGGTACCCGCCTGTTCTCGGTGTCGGGCCACATCAATCGCCCGGGTGTCTACGAGGTCGAGCTCGGCTACCCGTGGCAGAGATTCATCGACGAGGATTGCGGCGGCGTGCTGAACGGGCGCGCGCTGAAAGCAGTGGTGCCCGGCGGCATCTCGTCGAAGATTCTGACGGCGGCCGAGATTGCGCCACTGCCGCTCAGCCACGAAGCGTTGTGGGATGTGAACTCTACGCTCGGGTCGGGCGGCATGATTGTCGTCGCCGACGGCACGTGCATGGTGCGGCTGCTCCAGATCATGCTGCGGTTCTATCACCACGAGTCCTGCGGGCAGTGCACGCCCTGCCGACACGGGACCGGCTGGATGCATCGGATTGTCGATCGAATCGTCGCCGGCGAAGGGCGGCCGGAGGATATCGAACGCCTTTACTACATCGCCAAATACAACGACGGCACGACGATCTGTGGTCTCGGCGATGCCGCCGGCTACGCCGCGAGCGGAATGCTCGACAAGTTCCGGGACGAGTTCGAGTACTACATCGCAAACAAGCGTTCGCGCTACGAAGGCCGCCTGGAATGCCTCAGATCCTGATCAACGGTCGGCCGATCGAAGCCCGCGCCGGGCAGACTGTCCTCGAGGCTGCGCAGGAGAACGGCGTCTTCGTGCCGACGTTCTGCTGGCATCCGCAGCTGTCGATCGCCGGCAACTGCCGCATGTGCCTGGTCGAGGTCGAGGGTCGCGGGCTCGACATCGCCTGCAACATGCCGGTCAGCGCCGGCATGCACGTATTGACCGATTCACCGGACGTCCGGGCGCACCGCAAGGCGATGCTGCAGTTCATCACGCTGAACCATCCGGTCGACTGCGGGATCTGCGACAAGGCCGGCGAGTGCCGGCTGCAGGACTACCACTACGCCTATAACGGCGAAGCGTCGCTGTCCGCCGATCCGAAAGTCCACTCGACGAAGTACTACAACCTGTCGAGCAGAATTCTGCTGGATAACGAGCGTTGCATCCTGTGCCTGCGGTGCACGCGTTTCACGCACGAGATTTCAAAGTCGATGGCCCTTGGCGTCGAACGGCGCGGAGACACCTCTAACATCCGACCGGTCGCCGACCGACCGCTCGGCGACGATCCGTATTCGGACAACATCATCGACCTGTGCCCTGTCGGCGCCCTGCAGTCGCGCCAGTTCCTGCACCGGACGCGCGTCTGGTACCTGCGCGCGACGCCATCCGTGTGTCCCGGCTGCGAGCGGGGGTGCACGGTGCAGGTCTGGCACCGCAAGCCGGAATGGCACGTCAAGGCACTGGACCCGGCCCAGAATCGAAGCATCGCCCGCGTCACGCCCCTCGAGAACCCGGCGGTCAACGGTCCGTGGATCTGCAACAAGGGCCGCGATCTCGCGCGCATCTTCGAGCGGCAGAGGGCTCTCGAGCCCATGCTGAAGGGACGTCCTGTGCCGCTCGCCGAGGCGGTCGAGACTGCGCGCGAGCTCATCGGTCGCGCACGCCGGCCCGCCGCCCTGCTGTCGAACTGGGGCTCAAACGAGGAGCTCGCCGCGTTTCGCCAGCACCTCGGGACTCTGTTCAGCGCCCACCTGAAGCGCGACCGCGAGGCCGAGCCCGGCGAGCGCAGCGAGGACGACCTGTTGATTCGTTCCGACAAGAACCCGAACTCCGCAGGAGTACGGGCGATCACCGGTGCCGCGGCGTCGGTACCCGACGCGGGAACCGACCTCGTGCTCGTGTGGGGCGAGGGCTGCGATTTCGCGATGCTGCCGCGCGGCGCGCAGGTGATCTTCCTCAACGCCTACCTGCAGCCCGAGAATGGCCACGCGGACGTCTTCATTCCCATCAGCGTTCAGACTGAGAGGCACGGCCACTACACGAACTTCCAGGGGCACATCAGCGAGTTCCAGCCGTGCTTCCCGCGGCCGGAGGGTGTCAGCGACGCCGAGTCCCTGTTCAAGTCCCTGGCACAACCGGCGCGGGTCCACGCATGAACGCCCCGCTGGAGATCACCGGCCTCTACGTACTGTATGCCGTCGGCCTGCTGCTGACCTTCGGGACGGTGCTGACCTGGATCGAGCGCAAACAGGCAGCGATCATGGCCGACCGTATCGGCGCCAATCGCGCGTACGTCCGAATTCCATTCACGCAGATCAAGCTCGTCTGGCTCGGGCTGTTTCACGGCCTCGCCGATGGTCTGAAGATGATGCTCAAGGAGGACTTTCGCGCCGTCCCGTACGACCGGGTCGCCTACGCGCTTGCCCCGTGGGTCACGTTCGTGCCGGTCATGCTGGTGTTCTGCGTCATTCCGTTTGGCGGCACGTTGACGCCCGGTCGGCTGTCGGCGTCGCTGGCCTCGGTCTACGGTGCGCAGAGTTTCCGCATGCAGATCGCTCCGCTCGATGCGGGGCTGCTGGTCGTGTTTGCGTTCAGCGGCCTGACGATCATCGGCACGATGCTGGCCGGATGGTCGTCCGCGAACAAGTTTGCATTGCTGGGCGCGCTTCGCGCCGGCTCGCAGCTCATCTCATACGAGCTCGTAATGGGCCTGACAGTCATCGGCCTGATCCTGATCTACGGCACCGTCGACCTCGACCAGATCGTCCGGCTACAGTCCGGTAGCGTGCTGGGCGTGCTGCCGGCCTGGGGCATCTGCTATCAGCCGTTCGCGGCGCTCCTGTTCCTGACGGCCGCGATCGCTGAGAACAAGCGCATTCCGTTTGATCTGCCCGAAGCGGAATCGGAGCTCATCGCCGGCTATTACACCGAGTACAGCGCGATGAAGATGGGCCTGTTCATGTTCGCCGAGTTCATCGAAATCGCGATCATCGCGGCCCTGTTCACGACGCTGTTCCTCGGTGGCTACAACCTTCCGTGGCTCACGGACGCCGGTTTCGTGCTTCCCGGCGGTGGACGGATCGAGCTGTCTCACGGAGTGGTCGTCGCCCTCCAGCTCGTGACGTTCCTCGTCAAGGTGGTGCTGCTGTGCAGCTTCCAGATCCTCGTGCGCTGGACGCTGCCGCGCTTTCGCTGGGATCAGCTGCTGCGCTTCGCCTGGAAGTTCCTGCTGCCGCTGGCGCTGATCAACCTGTGCGCGACCGTCGTGGTCGTGGCGCTTCTGCAGCAAGGACGCACATGAGTCGCGTGCCGGACCGCCGCCGCCGCTACTGGAACCAGCCGCACATGGGGTGGTGGGAGCGGGCCTACGTTTTCGAGGTGGCCCGTGGGCTGAAGATCACCGGCGGTGTGTTCATCGCCAACATGTGGAAGTGGATGACCGGGCGCAAGGGCGCGCTGACGGCGTACTACCCCGAGGAAACCCGCCCCGACTACGCGAGGAACAATCGCGGCAAGCACGTCCTGACGCAACGCGCCGACGGCCGGCCGCAATGTGTCGCGTGCAACATGTGTGCAACCGTGTGTCCGGCGCAGGTCATCGAGATCGACGCGGCGTATGACCCCGACGACCCGGCGCACCCGAAATATCCCGTCCGGTTCGAGATCGACTACTCGCGCTGCGTGTTCTGCGGGCTGTGCGTCGAGGCGTGCCCGGAGGATGCGATTCGCATGGTGCCCGAGACGCCCGGCTTGCCATCGTTCGACCGCAACCGGATGTGGCTCGCGCGCGAGGAGCTACTCACCTGGAAGCCGCAGCGGGACGTAGCCAAACCCTACCCGCCGGCCGCCGGGGGCGCCCAATGATGGAGGCGCTGCTCCTCTACCTGTTCGTGGCCGGGGCCCTGGCCGGGGCGCTGACGATGCTGGTCGCGCGCCACCCGATGCGCGTCGCGCTGGCGCTGATCGCAACGATGCTGTCGCTGGCGTGCCTCTACGCCGAGCTCGGCGTTCACGTGATCGCGGTGTTCCAGGTCCTCATCTACGTCGGCGCCGTGATGGTCTTTATGGTGTTCGTGATCATGCTGCTGGACACGCGCGACGCGTCCTTCGTGCAGCGCTACTCGGCGCTGCTGCTGCCGGGGGTGCTGGTGGCCGTCCTGCTGGCGGGTGCTCTCGGAGTGCTGCTCGCGCAGCACTACGTCACGCCGCCGCATGCGGCGGTGACGGCCGACTTCCGGCTCCAGTCTTTCTCGGCAGCCTTCCTTCGCGACTACTGGCTTCACTTCGAGCTGACGTCGGTGCTGCTGCTGGTGGCAGTGATCGCGGCGGTGGCCGTCATCAAGGGCCGCGGAGAACGCGATGGATAGGACGCAGCTCCTGCTGTCGCTCAGCATCGCGCTGTTCGCGCTCGGCCTCCTGGGCGTCGTCGTGCGGCGCAATGCCCTCGTGATGCTGATGTGCATGGAGCTGATGGTGAACGGGGTCGTTCTGAGCCTCGTCACCTTCGCTTCGCGCCTTGGTGGGAACAGCGGCGTCGCGCTCGTGTTCCTGGTGTTCGTGGTGGCGGCGGCCGAGATCGCGATCGCCATTCCGATCGTCCTGCTGCTCGCGCGCCAGCGTCGGACGCTCGATGTCGGTGCCTACACGGTGCTCGGGGGCTAGGCGTGGACCTGCTGACACTCATCGTCGTGCTGCCGCTCGCGGGCTTCGTCCTGAACGGCCTTCTCGGCGCGCGCTTCGGGCGCGGCTTCGTCAACGTGGTCGGCTGCGGCCTGCCGATCATCGCGTTCGCCGTCGCGTTGCGCTGCTGCGCGGAGCTCGCCGCATCCGGCGGTGCGCCGCAGATCGCGAGCGCCTACACGTGGGCGGTCGTCGGTGGCCAGGCATTCGAGGTTGCGTTCTGGTTTGACCGGCTGAGCGCGGTGATGGTGCTGATCGTCACCGGAATCGGCTCGCTGATTCACGTCTACTCGACCGGCTACATGAAGGACGACGCGGGCTACGCCCGCTACTTTGCGTACCTGAATCTGTTCCTGTTCTTCATGCTGTTGCTGGTGCTCGGGCGCTCATTGCTCGTCTGCTTCGTCGGCTGGGAGGGCGTTGGACTCGCGTCATACCTGCTGATCGGGTTCTGGTTCGAGGATCCCGAGAAGGCGCGCGCCGGCAAGAAGGCGTTCATCACGAACCGGGTCGGCGACGCTGGCTTCCTGCTCGGAATGTTCCTGATCTACCACGCACTCGGCACGCTCGAACTCGATCGCGTGCAGGCCGCCTTCGCGGGCGGCGTGCCGCTCACGCTGTCGGCGGACCTCGTCGGACTGCTGCTGTTCATTGGCGCGACCGGGAAGTCTGCGCAGATTCCGCTGCACGTCTGGTTGCCGGATGCGATGGCCGGTCCGACGCCCGTTTCCGCGCTCATCCACGCGGCGACGATGGTCACGGCCGGCGTCTACCTCGTTGCACGCCTGAACGGTGTCTATGCGCATGCGCCGCTCGCGTCGGAGGTCATCGCCGTCGTCGGTGTCGCGACGGCGTTGTTCGCCGCAACCGTTGCCGTCGCGCAGACCGATATCAAGAAGGTGCTCGCCTGGTCGACGATCTCGCAGCTGGGCTACATGTTTGTTGCGCTCGGCGTCGGCGCCTACGGCGCGGCGGTGTTCCACCTTTACACCCACGCGTTCTTCAAAGCTTGCCTGTTCCTCGGCGCCGGCAGCGTGATCCACGCCCTGTCGGGCGAGCAGGACGTCTATCGCATGGGCGGCCTGGCACGGCGAATTCCGCTCACGTTCGCCACGTTTGCGGTTGCGACGGCGGCGATCGCCGGGGTACCGCCACTCGCGGGCTTCTTCTCGAAGGACGAAATCCTGTGGTTCGCGTTTGCCAGCGACCGCGGCGGGTCTCCCTTGCTGTGGGCCGTCGGTGCGGGGACTGCCTTGCTGACGTCCTTCTACATGTTCCGGCTCCTGTGGCTGACGTTCCTGTCGCCATCGCGGGTGGCGGTCGAGCGCGAACGCCACATTCACGAGTCGCCACCGGCGATGACCGTCGTGCTGGTCGTGCTGGCCATCGGATCGGCGCTGGGCGGATTCTTCGCCCTGCCGGATTTCCTGGCGCCCGTCCTGCCGCCGGTCGCGGTGCGCGCCGCCGCCGAGCGATTCGAAACACCGCTGATGGTCGTGTCGGTGCTGCTTGCGTTGACCGGCCTCGTCCTCGCCGCCCGTCTGTATGCACAGGGGCCGGCGCGCGCCCAGGCGCTCGCCGCGCGCGTCCCCCGCCTGCATCGGCTGCTCGCCGGCCGGTACTACGTCGATGAGCTGTACGACGCCGCGATCACGCGGCCGCTGGAGTGGTTGTCGGAGCGCGTGTTCCTCCGCGGCGGCGACCAGTGGCTGATCGACGGCAGCCTGCACGGCCTCGTGACACTGACTCAGCGGGCTGCCGGGCGGCTGTCGCGCGTCCAGGCAGGCGGCCTGCAGCGCTATGTGTTGCTCGCGGGAATAGGACTGCTCGCGTGCCTCGCCTGGGTGTGGCGTCATGTCTGACGCAGCGCTGCTCAACCTCGTACTGTGGCTCCCGGTCATCGGGATCGGCGCGTTGCCGCTCGTGCCGCGCGGACGCGATGGCCTGGTGCGCGCGCTGACGTTGGCGGCCGTGACGCTCGAACTCGTTCTGGCGGCGTGGCTCGTCGTGCGCTTCGACGGCGCGGTCGCCGGCCTGCAGGCCGAGACGCGGCTCGGCTGGATTCGCGCATGGGGCGTCGAGTATCGGATCGGGCTCGACGGGCTGAACGTGCTGCTGGTCGCGCTGACGACATTCCTGGGGCCGCTGGTCGTCGCCGGGGCGTTCACCGCGGTCCAGCGCGACGTGAAGCTGTTCTACGGCATGCTGCTGTTCATCCAGTTCGCGATGCTCGGCACGCTGCTGGCGCAGGACCTGTTCCTGTTCTACGTGTTCTGGGAAGCGATGCTGATCCCGATGTTCCTGATCATCGGCATCTGGGGCGGCGAGCGACGCATCTACGCGACGCTGAAGTTCGTGCTGTACACCGCCTTCGGAAGCATCCTGATGCTCGCGGCGCTGATCTACGTCGTCTACACGTTGCCCTGGTCGGGCGGCGCGCCGTCATTTGCCTTCGAATACCTCTATCGCCACCCACCGCCCGCGGCAGCGCAGACCTGGCTGTTCGCCGCTTTTGCCCTGAGCTTCGCGATCAAGGTGCCGATCGTACCGTTGCACACGTGGCTGCCCGATGCGCACGTCGAGGCGCCGACCGCCGGCTCCGTGATCCTCGCCGGCGTGTTGCTGAAGATGGGCACGTACGGTTTCATGAAGCTCGGCATTCCAATGTTCCCGGCCGCCGCGCGGCAGCTGTCGCCGGCGCTGATGGCGCTCGGCGTCATCAGCGTGATCTACGGAGCGTGCCTCGCGCTCGTCCAGACGGACATCAAGAAGATCATCGCGTATTCGTCGATCAGCCACCTCGGCTACGTCATTCTCGGGCTCGCGAGTGCCAGCCTGATCGGCATACAGGGCGCAATGATCCAGATGGTGAGCCACGGGCTGGTTGCCGGCGGACTCTTCCTGATGATCGGCATGATCTACGAGCGTTGCCACACCCGCGATCTCGCCGCCTACGGTGGGCTCGCGCGGCTGCTGCCGACGTACTCGGTGTTCTTCATGCTGCTGACGCTGGCAGCGGTCGGACTGCCGACGACCAGCGGATTCACCGGGGAGTTCATGGTTCTGCTCGGGGCGTTCGACGCCGCCTGGCCGCAGTTCCAGCTCGGCCACGCGGCGCCGCTCGTGCTGAGCGCCTGTGCCGTGCTCGGCGTCGTTCTCGGTGCGTGGTACATGTTGTGGTTCGCACAGCGCTTCCTGTTCGGCGCCCCGCGCGCACCGCACCAGCCACTGGTCGATCTCGGGTCCCGGGAGCGGGCGATTCTCGTTGCGATCGTGCTCGCGGTATTCGCGCTCGGGCTCTACCCGCAGCCATGGCTGCGGAAGACCGAGCTCGCAGCCCGGCAGTACCAGGCCGTACTGCTTGGCGCGTCCGCGGAGACTTCGCGATGAATCTCGGCCTTGCACTCACCGCAATGTTGCCTGAGCACCTGCTGCTCCTCGGCATCGTCGCACTGCTCGTGCTCGAGATCGCGAGCCCAGATCCACGCGGAGCCTTTGCCGTGGCGCTGGCGGCGACGGTCGCTGCCGCGGGCGCCGCGTTGTGGTTGCACGCGAGCGGCTTCGCGGGGATGCCGTTCCCCGGGCACTACACGGTCGGCCCCGCGATCTCGCTGGCGAAGTTCGTGCTGCTCGGGCTCGCCGTCCCGGTGCTGCTGCTGTCGCGGGGCGAGTTTCGGGAGGCGCGTTACTACGAGCTGCTGCTGGGGTCCCTTTACGGCGCGTGCCTGATGCCGGCGTCGGTCAGCTTCTTGACGCTGTTCCTCGGCCTCGAGCTTCTGTCGTTGCCGGTCTACGTGCTCGTCGTGCTCGCGTTCCGCCGTCCGGAGAGCGCCGAGGCCGCGCTCAAATACCTGGTGCTCGGCGGTACTGCGACCGCGACGTTCCTGTTCGGCGCTTCGCTGCTCTACGGCGCCACCGGCTCACTGTCGATCACGACGTTCGCAAGCGCCTTCTGGCTCGCCAACCCGCTGGCGCTGACGGGCGCGGCACTGCTGGTCGCGGCGCTGTTTCTCAAGGCGGCCGTCGTTCCGCTGCACGCCTGGGCGCCCGACGCCTACGAGGCGGCCAGCGTGCCGGTCACGGCTTACATGGCGACGATCGTCAAGGCGGCCGTGCTGCTTGCGGCGCTGCGCATCTTTGGCTACGCGCCGGTCGCGCCGCTCGTCGCGCTGCTGCCGCTCCTGTCAATGGTCTGGGGCAACGTGGCCGCGATCCGGCAGTCGAGCTTCCGGCGCATGATCGCCTACTCGTCGATCGCCCACGCGGGCTACCTTTACTTCGCATTCCTCGGCGGCGGGCCGGGACGCTACCAGGCCGTGATGTTCTACCTCGCGGCTTATGGCGTCATGACGCTGCTTGCCTTCGTCGCGCTGCCGGCGAGCGGCGACGACGGTGTCGACGATCGGCTCGACTCGCTGAAGGGGCTGTTCCACCGCCGGCCCGCGGCGGCTCTCGCGATCGCGGCCGCGATGCTTTCGCTCGCCGGTCTGCCGCCGCTACCCGGATTCGTCGCGAAGTTCCTCATCTTCCGCAACGTACTCGAGGCCGGCCACGCGCAGTGGGCGGTGCTCGGTCTGGTCGCCAGTTATCTGGGCCTGTACTTCTACCTGCGCGTGATTCAGTACATGTTCATGCAGGAGCGCACGACCGAGCTGCGAGCCGAGCGTGCACGCCCGCTGGCGTGGGCCGCGGCCGCCCTGTGCGTGGTTCCGGCAATCGTGATCGCCGTGTTTCCGGGCTGGCTGCTCGACCGACTGTAGCGGCTTTCAGGCGCCCGCTTTCTTCGCGACCGGCCAGTAGCTGTCGAGGACCTTGATTCGCTCAGCTTGCAGTCGGCTCGAGACGAGTCCGAGCAGGCGGTGCATCAGGTCGACTCCGAACTTGGGCTCGCGGTGGCAAGCCGCCAGCACTTCCTTACCGGGGAACACGAGCGCCCGGACCGGCTCCAGCGCGCGCGCCTGAAAGTGCTTGCCGCGGCCGAGCAGCACCGCCGACCACCCGAGCGCCGTGCCGGGCGACAGCGTATCGATGCGCAACGACTGGCCTTGCGCGACGATCTCGAGCGCGACGCGGCCCGCGATCAGCAGGAAGAACTCGTGACGCTCGTCCCCCTCCGGAAACAGCACGGTGTTCGCGGGGAATTCGGCGTACCGGGCGAGTCGCGCGAGGAGCGCATGGTGTTCTGCCGGCATGCCGGCGAGAAACGGATGACGCTGGACTTCAAGACTGACGTCGCTCATGACTGGCCCCCGCTGGGAAGTAAAGACCTATACGCGCGCGCCGGGTGCCGGCGTATCCGTCCTTCCACCTATGATCCGTCAGCCTACACCCGATGCACGCCGCGCCGCAGCGGGTCCGCCGGGGTGGCGACGGCGCTGGACCGGGGTGGCTCCCACCGGCTAAAAGAACGGCTGGCGCGGCGCGGCGCCGCCGGAGTCCCTTCATGAATCGATCGATCCTGCTCGGGCTGGCGCTTGCCAGCACGGCGGTTACGAGGTTGACGTGCGCGGGCGAGCCGCTCCCAGCCGCCCCGGCGACCGAAATCACGACGATCACGCCGCCAGGTCTCACGGGCGCCGAGCCCGCGATCGCGGTGAATCCGCGCGATCCGCGCCAGGTGGTGGCGGCCGCTCAACGCTGGACCGCCTACTCGACCGATGGCGGCCACAGCTTCACGCCGGTCAAGGCGGCCCCGAACGACGCGCCGTCGTTCGGCGACGTGTCGCTGGCCTTCGACGACAAGGGCAGCGTGTTCCTGTCCTATCTCGCGATCCAGCGCAACGGCCTGCCCGGCTACTGGGGCCATGGGCCGGGAGCCAACGGGATTTGGGTGTTGCGCTCCGCGGACGGCGGCCGCACCTGGGACACGACGCCGACCGCCATCCGGGCGTGGCGCGGCTGCGAGAAGGACATCGCGCTCGAAGACATGCCGCGCATC
>Ga0335079_10003351_pt1 | contig 18513 bp, 11 predicted proteins | sample Lox_Sample_33_FD_206719 | JGI IMG/M metagenome (GOLD analysis project Ga0335079, IMG submission 206719) | Soil microbial communities from Loxahatchee National Wildlife Refuge, Florida, United States - Lox_Sample_3.3 | ecosystem: Environmental > Terrestrial > Soil > Wetlands | place: USA... | reverse complement strand
GCTGGCGCGCCCGCATCCGGATCTTTCTCTCCAGCATGCTGAGCATGAGTTTCTGGCGCTCGCTGGCTATCTGTTCAATCTCCACGATTTCAACCCCCTTCAATTGACTTTTATTTTACAGGCCGAGTTGTTACAGGAAGGTGAAGGCAGAGGTTACCTAAGTACAATGGCAAAACAGTACAATCTTGCTCGCACTTATGTTTAAGTATTGATTATGCAGGTATTTACGGCGCGAAGGCTCGTGACACCGGCTGACGTTGTGGACAACGCCTGGATGGCGGTCGAAGAGGGCCGTATTGTCGAGGTGGGAAGTCATGACGACCGGCAAGCGCCGGCCGGGAGGGCGCACACTGATTTTGGCCAGGGCATGATAGTTCCAGGCTATATCGACCTGCACATTCACGGCAGCGCGGGATGCGACGTGATGGACGAGAAAGCGGAGGCGCTTCCGGCGATCGAGCGAATGCTGGTGCGACATGGAGTCACATCGTATTTGCCGACGACGGTGACGGCTCCGCTGGAACGGATTTTGCGTGCCCTCGAAAGGCTGGCCGATGCAGTTGAAAAGCACGGCGGAGACATTTGCCAAGGCCGAGCCGCACCGCTGGGCATTCATCTAGAGGGACCGTTCATCAGCCATGCGCGCCGGGGAGTGCATCCGGAGGCAGATCTGCTTCCACCAAAAACCAAGACGTTCGAACGTTTCTGGCAGGCAGCACGTGGCCACATCCGAATGATGACGATCGCGCCGGAACTGGACGGCTCAACCGAACTAATTCACCTGGCGGCGGCACGCGGAGTGTGTCTAAGCCTGGGGCATTCGGATGCTCCATTGGCGGACACGGAGCGCGCGATTGCCGCCGGGGCCAGCCATGCAACTCACATCTTCAATGCCATGCGGCCACTGGAGCACCGAGATCCAGGCATTCTGGGGGGCGTGCTGACCGATTCGCGTGTCAGCGCTGATCTGATTGCCGATGGCGTACACGTCGATCCGACCATCGTCAAGCTGGCGGCGAAGGCAAAAGGCGCGGATTTGACGGTACTGATTACCGACGCGACGGCCGCTGCGGGAATGCCGGACGGACGCTATCGTCTCGGATCGATCGCAGTGGATGTTCACGATGGCAAGTGCACCTATGAAGGCAAGCTCGCAGGCAGCACGTTGACGATGGATCGGGCCGTACGCAATCTTTCGAGCTTCGCGGGATGGACGCTCGAGCAGGCAGTGGCTGCCGCTACACGCAATCCGGCCCGAACGGTTCGGTTGAGCGGCAAGGGCGCTCTTAGCCCTGGCACCGCCGCCGATTTCGCAGTGATCAGCGAAGGCGGGCAGGTACTCCAGACCTTTGCGGGCGGAGTGGAATGCCGATTTTAGGATAAAGGTCCTCAGGTGTGACGATGAGACGTCAAGAATTCATTTCAGTTGCCGTGTTTCTCGTCTTTGCTGTGCAGTCAGGCTTGGCCCGAGCTTGAAAGGAAAACGTCTTCCCGCCTGCGCGCTAGGCCGCTGATCGAAATGATTCGGGTCGGCGGGGCGTATTCCTGCACTGAGTTCCAGGTCGGATCCTTTTGGTACCACATCCGGCTCCAGCAAAATTCCTGTCGATTGCTTATGATGGAGTTGCGTATTTCTTCATTTGGGGTGAGATGAGCGTGGGTGAGACGCAGGAGCAGGAGACACATCAAGCACCGCAAACGCAACCGGCAAATGGCCTAGAAGTCCTGGAGACCCGAGAGTGGCTGGATTCGCTCGACTATGTATTGACGACGGGCGGACCAGAGCGAGCGGGGCGTCTGTTGCAGCAACTGGCGCTGCATGCGCGGCGCGCCGCCGGAGTGAATCTGCCGTTTTCGGCGACCACTCCTTATCAGAATACGATTCCCTCGCGGCAGCAACCTCCGTTTCCGGGCAGCCAGGAGATGGAGCGGCGGATCAAGAGCCTGGTGCGCTGGAACGCGATGGCGATGGTTGTCCGCGCCAACAAGATTCAGGAAGGAATTGGCGGACACATCTCGACTTTTGCATCGGCGGCAACGCTCTATGAGGTCGGATTCAATCATTTCTTCCGCGCCTCGACCGATTTGGGCGACCGCGACATCGTTTATTTCCAGGGACACGCAGCGCCGGGGATTTATGCGCGCGCGTATTTAGAAGGCCGAATCCCTAAACAAAAACTGGAGAACTTCCGGCGCGAACTGAAGCCGGGTGGAGGTCTTTCTTCGTATCCGCATCCGTGGCTGATGCCGGATTTCTGGGAATTTCCCACGGTTTCGATGGGGCTCGGCCCGATTCAGGCCATCTATCACGCGCGCTTCATCAAATATCTCGAGAACCGCGGGTTGAAGCTGTCAACGGGAGGCAAAGTCTGGGCGTTCATGGGCGATGGCGAGATGGATGAGCCGGAGGCGCTTGGATCGATCACGCTGGCATCGCGCGAGCGGCTCGACAATCTGATTTTTGTCGTCAACTGCAACCTGCAGCGGCTCGACGGCCCGGTGCGCGGCAACGGAAAGATCATTCAGGAACTGGAAGCGATTTTCCGGGGCGCAGGCTGGAACGTGATCAAGGTGATCTGGGGCACGGATTGGGATCCGTTGATTCAGGCCGACCGCGATGGCCTGCTGGTAAGGCGGATGGGAGAGATCACCGACGGCCAGTATCAGAAATTCTGGGTCGAGAGCGGCGGCTACTTCCGGCAGAATTTTTTCGGGACCGATCCGCGCCTGCTGAAGATGGTCGAGCATCTTTCCGACGAACAACTGGCACGTATGCGGCTGGGCGGGCACGATCCGATCAAAGTGCTGGCGGCGTACCAGGCGGCAGTTGACCACACCGGATCGCCGACCATCATTCTGGCCAAGACCATCAAGGGCTATGGCATGGGCGAGGCGGGCGAAGGGAAGAACATCACGCATCAGCAGAAGAAGCTGAATGACGATGAGTTGCAGATCTTCCGATCGCGGTTTGGCATTCCGATCCCGGACGACGAACTGCACGAGGCGCCGTTCTACCGCCCGGCCGACGACAGTGCCGAGATCAAGTACATGCAGGAACGGCGCCAGCAACTGGGCGGCTACCTGCCGGTGCGCAAAGAACGCGCAGCGCCACTGAAACCTCCAGCGGACTCACTGTTCGAGGAGTTCTACAAAGGCACCGAGAGCCGTGACGCCTCAACGACCATGGTCTTCGTGCGCATGCTGTCGAAGCTGCTGCGCGATCCGGAAGTGGGCAGGTTCATTGTTCCGGTTGTGCCGGATGAGGCGCGCACGTTCGGGATGGAGGCGCTGTTCCGGCAGGTTGGAATCTATTCGAACGTCGGCCAATTGTATGAGCCGGTCGACATGGACACGCTCCTTTATTACAAGGAGGCGAAGAACGGGCAGATTCTGGAAGAGGGGATCACCGAAGCCGGGTCGATGTGCTCGTTTATCGCGGCGGGCACGGCATACGCAAATCACGGGATCAACACGATTCCGTTCTTCATTTACTACTCGATGTTCGGATTTCAGCGCATCGGGGACCTGATCTGGGCGGCGGCGGATATGCGGTGCCGCGGGTTCCTGATTGGCGGGACGGCGGGACGTACGACACTGGCAGGCGAAGGATTGCAGCATCAGGACGGCCATAGCCACGTATTGGCGCTCGGGGTACCCAATCTGCTGGCCTATGATCCGGCATTCGCCTACGAAATCGCCGTCATCATTCAGGACGGCATCAAGCGCATGTACGTCGATGGCGAGTCCATCTTCTATTACTTGACCGTGACCAACGAGCCGTTGCCCATGCCGGGGATGCCGGATGCTCCCGGCATTCGCGAAGGCATTCTGAAGGGCATGTATCTTTATAAGGCGTCGGATATGAAGGCTAGCGCCCAGAAAAATGGCGGCAAGCTGAGGGCGCAACTGTTCGGCAGCGGCACGATCATGTTTGAGGTACTGAAGGCGGCCGAGATTCTCGAAAAGAATTACGGTGTCGCCGCCGACGTCTGGAGCGTGACAAGCTACAAGCAGCTTTACCGCGAAGCGAATGACTGTGCCCGCTGGAACATGCTGCATCCGGCGCAGGCGCCGAAGGTTCCCTACGTGACGCAAGCGCTCAAGGGAGCGGCGGGCCCGTTCATCGCAGCGTCCGACTACATGAAGGTACTGCCTGAGAGCATCTCTCAGTGGATCCCCGGGAGATTAGTTGCTTTGGGAACCGATGGCTTCGGTCGCAGCGAGAATCGCGCCTCGCTACGCGACTTCTTTGAGGTCGATGCCAAGCATATTGTACTGGCAACGCTGTACGCGCTCGCCGCCGAAAACAAAGACGGAGGCGAAGTCCTGAAAAAAGACGTGATCGAGAAAGCGATCCGCGATTTGGGGATCAACTCGGAGAAGAGAAATCCGGCAACGAGCTAAGAAAGTTGCTAGTTGCTAGCGATCGTTGCTAGTGATTCCCGATTCGTAAGCTCACGAACCAGCAACTGCAACTCGGAATTAGAAACTGGCGACCAGGAACAAGACGAATGCCAACGGAATTCAAACTGCCCGAACTGGGCGAGAACATCGAAAGCGGCGATCTGGTGCGCCTGCTCGTCACGCCGGGAGCGATGATCGCCGAGGGCCAGCCGGTGATGGAACTCGAAACCGACAAGGCGGTGGTTGAGGTCCCGTCGTCGGTCACTGGGACAGTTGGCGAGGTGCGGGTCAAAGAAGGCGACAAGCTGCGGGTTGGGCAGGTCATCTTCACTGTGGAGAATGGGGCCGGGGCGGCGCCGAAGGAGAAGGCGCCGATATCGCAAAGAGCGGATGCACGCGTTCCGGGCGCGCAATCTCGGACGGCCAAGGCCGCCAAGCGCGAAGCGGCCAAACCGAGCGGAGTCACGTACGCTCCCGCCCGTCAATCGACGGCCGCGGTGCCGACCACTGGCCCAAGCGACTTCCGGCTCCCTGAACTCGGCGAGAACATCGATTCCGGCGATCTGGTGAGGCTGATGATCTCGCCGGGCGCGCGCGTTGCCGAGGGCCAGCCCGTGATGGAGATTGAAACCGACAAGGCCGTCGTCGAGGTTCCTTCCACGGTGAGCGGCGTGGTTCGCGAGGTCAAAGTCAAAGAGGGACAGAAGATCAAAGTGGGTGACATGATTTTCACGCTGGAAGGCGGGGCGACTCCGGTGGCAGAAGCTCCGCGGCGGCACGAGCCGGTCGAACACATTTCCGGACAACAGGCGGCGCGGCTGTCGTTCCAAATGGCGATGCGCGCCGAGGGGAAAACGGAAGAACAGGCACTGCCTCCGGATCAGCCGGCGGCCCAAGTGCCCGCTTTCAGCATGCCGGTGCAACTGGAGAAGGTGGCGGGAACGGAACACCGCGATCCGGCGCCGGCGGCGCCGCACGTGCGGCGGCTGGCGCGCGAACTCGGCGTGGATATTCACGGCGTGCGGGGAAGCGGTCCGGGCGGGCGCATTAGTGAAGACGATGTAAAGCTGCACGCGAAAAACGCTCTGGCCGCTGCCGTGACGGCGGCGCAGGCTCCGCGGGCGAGCTTTGTCGAGCCGGAGCTGCCGGACTTCTCGAAGTGGGGCAAGACGGAGCGCGTTTCGATGCGGGGTGTCCGGCGCAAGACGGCCGAGCATCTGCGGCAGGCGTGGAATACGATCCCCCATGTCACGCAGCAAGATCGCGCAGATATTACCGAGCTTGAGCAATTGCGCGCCCGCTTTGCGCCACGCGCGGAAGAAGCCGGCGGCAAGATGACCGTTACGGCTATCGCGCTCAAGGTCTGCGCATCGGCGTTGAAAGTCTTTCCACAGTTCAATGCGTCGATCGACATGGCGCACGAGGAGATCATTTACAAGCAGTACATCAATATTGGCGTGGCCGTGGACACCGACCGCGGCCTCTTGGTGCCGGTGATTCGCGACGTGGACAAAAAGAACATTGTCGAGTTGGCGGCGGAGATGACTCAGCTCTCGAAAAAGGCGCGCGACCGCAAACTCACGCCTGAGGAGATGGGAGGCGGGACGTTTACGATTACGAACCTGGGCGGGATCGGCGGCACGGGATTTTCGCCGATTGTGAACCATCCTGAAGTGGCGATTCTTGGTCTCTCACGGTCGCGTATGGAGCCGGAGTGGGTGAGCAACAAATTTGAGCCGCGCTTGATTCTTCCGCTGTCACTCTCGTACGATCACCGGTTGATCGATGGCGCCGATGCGGCGCGCTTTCTGCGCTGGATCGCCGAGGCCTTCGAACAGCCGTTCCTGCTATCGGTGCAGGGGTAGGATATTTCACCGCCGAGACGCCGAGGGCGCCGAGAAACTCACAAGGTCCGCCTAGCATGACGACGGTAGCAATTCCGGTTAGAAATACGTTGGGCTACGCGGAGTTCTCCTGGTCGTGTCGGCAGTTGTTCTTGAGGCGAAAGTCGTCCCATTGGGCCCAAACTCTAGGAACAGTTGAAGGCTATGAATTTCTTTCGGCGAGTCAAAACGGCTGGCTTGTAGTTTTCTACAGCTACGAGATTGATGGAAAGCAATTCGCCGGCGAGTGGCGAAAGTGGTTGCTCTTTGGTCTCTCATCAATCGAGACGGCAACGGAAAAAATCACTTCTCGATTGCCAGTTGGAGCAAAAATAGAATTGCGGGTTGATCCGAGCAATCCGGGGCGATCTATAGCGCGTCTGTAGTTTTGCAATCTAAGGATATTGATTACACATGTCAAACAATTCAAACCTTCGCGTGGCGGTAATCGGTGGTGGACCCGGCGGCTATGCTGCCGCATTTTTAGCGGCCGACCTCGGCATGAAAGTTACGCTCATCGATCCCGAAGTCAATCCCGGCGGTGTTTGCCTTTATCGCGGATGCATTCCTTCCAAAGCGCTTTTGCATGTGGCCAAGCTGCTCGACGAAGCCGAGCAGGCGAAAGCCTGGGGCATCGAGTTCGCCGCGCCTAAGGTCGATCTTGCCAAACTGCGCGGCTGGAAGGAAGGCGTCGTCGCCAAACTGACGGGCGGACTAGGCCAGCTCTCGAAGCAGCGCAAAGTCACGTTCATCCAGGGCAAAGCGGCTTTCGTGAACGCGACCACGCTGAAGGTCACCAAGTCGGCTGCGGCGGGCGAGGAGACGCTGACCTTCGACCGCATCGTGATTGCAACCGGATCGCGCCCCACGGCAATTCCCAGCCTTAAGATCGACAGCCCCCGCCTCATTGACTCGACCGGCGCGCTCGCGCTCGAAGACATTCCGAAAACGCTGCTCGTCATCGGCGGCGGCTACATCGGCCTCGAACTCGGCTCAGTCTATGCCACACTCGGAACCAAAGTGACGGTCGTCGAAATGCTCTCCGGCCTTCTGCCCGGCGCCGACCGCGATCTGGTGCTTCCATTGCACAAACGTCTCGAAAAGCGCTTTGCTTCGATTCTGCTGAACACGACTGTCAAGTCGCTGAGAGACGAAAAAACGGGCATTCGCGTCACCTTCGACGGTGCTGAGGTAAGAGAAAAAGAGCAGGTCTTCGATCGTGTGCTGATGTCCGTCGGCCGCCGCCCCAACTCCGAAATTCCCGGCCTCGACAAAACCAAAGTCAAAGTCAACGCCAAGGGATTCATCGAAATCAACGGCCAGCGCCAGACCGCCGAGCCCACGATTTACGCGATCGGCGACGTCGCCGGAGAGCCGATGCTCGCGCACAAAGCCATGCACGAGGGCCGAACTGCGGTCGAGGCCATCGCCAGGCACAAAGTTGCCTTCGAACCGAACGCCATTCCTGCAGTCGTCTTCACCGATCCCGAAATTGCATGGGCCGGCCTCACCGAAACGCAGGCCAAAGAACAAGGCCGTCAAATCACTGTGGCCAAGTTTCCCTGGGCCGCTTCCGGACGCGCCATCACACTCGACCGGCCGGAGGGCCTGACCAAGTTGCTCATTGACCCAAAGACCGAGCGCGTGCTCGGTGTCGGTATTTGCGGGCCGGGCGCCGGCGATCTGATTGCCGAAGGTGTGCTCGCGATTGAGATGTGCGCGCTGGCGGCAGACATCGGCATGACTATTCATCCGCATCCAACGCTCTCGGAAACGATGATGGAAGCGGCAGAAATTTTCTACGGGCAGGCCACAGATATCTATCGGCCAAAGAAGTAGGAAGCGGTGGGCTCTGAGCGGCCGGGACGCAATCTGAACGCGCGGCTTTATGCTTCCGATCGACGCGCATCGCTTTCAAGCTACAGGCCAAGGCATAGATAGTTTTCAGGGACGTCGTATTCTACTTGGGCAACATGAAGAAATCTGCGTTGTTGGCACTCATTCTCGCTCTTGCTCCGGTGGGCCTTACCGCGCAGGCGGTGAGCAGCCTGCTGAGCGGAAAGCAGGCTCCGGCAACGGCTCCCGGGCAGATCGACCCATTGGGGCGGAACACGCCTTCCGGCACAGTGGTCGGATTTTTGCAGGCTGAGCAAAACGGAAACGACGCAGCCGCTGCCGATTATCTGCAAATGGGCGCGGCGCGGAGACAGACGCAGGGCCCGCAACTGGCCGGCAAGCTCAAGGTTCTGATGGACCGCGCATTCGTCGGCCACATCGGGCGCATCAGCACGAGTCCTGAAGGCAATCCCGACAACGGAGTTCCCGATCAACAGACAATCGGAATGTTTTCCGTTGCCGATAGCGATGTTCCGGTCGTGCTGGTGCGGGTCAGCGATCCGAATTCGGGAAGAATCTGGCTTTTTGCGGCCGACACGCTGGCCAAAGTCCCCGAATTGTATGACAACGTCGAAGCGCACCAGGTGGAAAGCCGGCTTCCGAAGAGTCTGGTGCGGAACCTCTTTCTCGGAATGCCACTGTGGCAGTGGCTGGCGTTGATTGCGGCGATTCCTGTGGCGGCGGTTGTGGGGTGGGCTGTCGTTCTGTTCCTTGCGATTCCGCGGCGGCTCTACCTCAATTATCGAAAACGACCGAACCTCCACTCTTACAGCCGGATATCGAAACCGCTTCTGCTTTGCTTCGGAGGGATTGCCCACCGCATCTTCTCCGGCTACTTCGGACTGCCTCTGTTGCCAAGGTTTTACTACGCCCGCACGATCGCCGTGCTTGTCAGCGTAGGTTTCTTCTGGTTTCTGCTGCGGGTGACGACGCTGGTGATGCAGAGGCTGAGGACGCACGCCATCAGCGTAGGCCGAACCGGCACGGGAACGCTGATGGTGCTGGGCGAACGGTTGCTGAAGGCGTTCGTTGTAATGGTTGCGATTCTCGCGATTCTCGCGATTTTCGGGTTCAATCTGACCACTGTACTTGCCGGACTCGGCATCGGCGGTATTGCGATTGCCCTGGCGGCACAGAAAACCCTGGAGAATCTTTTCGGGGGAATCTCGGTGTTGGCGGATGAAGTCATCCGCGTCGGCGATTACTGCCGCTTTGGCGACCGTACGGGCACGGTCGAGGACATCAGCCTGCGCTCGACGCGCGTTCGCACCGACGACCGGACGCAGCTCTCGATTCCTAACGGCGCGGTGGCGGCCATGAATCTCGAGAATGTCTCGCGACGCGACAAGTTCCTGTTCAATCCATCGCTCAACGTGCGTATCGACACAACTCCCGACCAACTCCGTTATCTTCTGGCCGAAATCCGGCGGTTGTTGTATCAGCATGCCAAGATCGATAGCAACACGGCCGACGTTCGCCTGACCGGTTTCGGCACAAGCGCATTGACGGTTGCAATCACCGGCTACATTCCTACCCGCGACTTTAACGAATTCGCCGCCATCCGCGAGGATCTGCTGCTGCGCATTATGGAAATTATCCGCGATTCAGGTACCGCGCTAGCGATACCGGCGCAAACGGTCAATCTGGGTCGAGATGCAGGCCTCGACAAGGAAAGAGTGGAGGCCGCCGAAAAGCAGGTGCAGGCATGGCGCGAGCAGCGCCAATTGCCCTTCCCGGACTACGCGCCCGGCGAAAAAGCCTCTTTGCGCGATTCCATCGCCTATCCGCCAGCGGAATCGGCTTCGGGGCGAAAGGCGGGTTGAGAAAGATGATCGAGGCCGCAGCGGAAGAGAGCCGCATTCAATCCGCCGTGGCGAGGCTTCGCTTACCTATGTAACTTGCGTGCTGACACGGCCGTTTCTAGCATTAAGAAACCATGCCTCTCGCACTGTTACTTTCGCCGGACGATCAAGCGGTTAGCGCCATCACGGCTGTTCTTGAAGAGATGTCAGTCACGTGCGAGCGTCCGCTCGACGGGGTGGCCGCAGCCAAGCAACTCAATTCACATAATTTCGATCTCGTGCTCGTGGACTGCGAAAACCTGCCGGCGGCCAAGCTGATCTTTGATGTGTGCCGCCGCGGAAATGGCGGCAAAAATCCGGTTCAGATCGCAATTGTGAACGGACGCGCGGGACTGCCGACCGCATTTCGACTGGGGGCAGAGTTGATTCTGACCAAACCGGTCGCCAAGGATCAGGCGCGTACCACGGTTCGAGCAGCCGTGAACCGCGTGAAGAAAGAGCACTTGGCAACCGGCGGCCAAACGGCGGAAGGGATGAGCACCGGCGCCGCGCAGACCGCGACAGCGAAAGCAGGTCCGGAGACGGCAAAAGGCCAGAGCGCTGCTGAAGGCATGGTGACGACTCCGCAGGTTGCGAATGAAACCCTAGCGCTGGCCGCCGCGGCTTCCGCGCAGGGGCAGTTTACCGGTCCGCTCACCACGACTTCGGCGTTAGAAAGCGCGGCCCCGACAATGAGCGCAGCGCCTTCTCTGAGGGTGGAGCCTTGCCTGTCTTCCGCTGGTACAGAGATGGCTGGCGAAGAAACGAAACTTCTGCCCGTGCGCCAAACGTCCGCTGATTCAGTTGATGCGAAACTGGAGACGACCGGCGAGAAAGAGGCTGAAACAAAGGCTTCCGCAACTGCCGCCACCTCAGAGCCAGAAGGCAAGAGCGAACCGGGCAACAAGGAGCGCGGAGCGCTGGGGGCTCTGGTTGCAACGGCCCTGATCGCGAGCGGACTGTACGCGGCTTGGACGACCCAGCCCGAATTTCGAAGTCTCGCGGCACCGCAGGTTGAGCGTGTTCTGGCTATGGTCGGAATCGCGCAGCCTCCTGCTCCAGTGAAGCAGTCCATAAAGCCAGCACCAGCGCTGGTCAATCCCGTGGCATCGCCTGCCGCGGTAGCGGCGACTCCATCCGCCATCGAAGTAGCAGTGCCTGCGAGTTCGCAAGCCTCTTCGGCATCCGGCGCAGCGGCCCAACCTCTGGCCGGAGCGACACCGGCCTCAAGTGCGGGCCAGAGTAGCGCCGATTCAAAGACCACGGTCGAAAAGACAAATCCCACTCCGAATGCGGCTGGTGAGAAAGGCGCGGACAGCACGGGCGCTGCGGCAACAACCCCGGCCGCTACCGGGAGTTCTGGCGAGCCAGTAGTACTTTCCGCCGCTGGGGCCACCAAGAGGTTGATTCAGTCTGTGCAACCTACCTATCCCGCCTCGGCGCGAACGACGGCCACAGAGAGTACCGTCAAGGTAAAGCTGGTGGTCGATGAAAATGGCAAAGTACGGAGCGCGCAGGTCGTGGATGGCAACCCAGCTTTGACAGAATCGGCGGTGAGCGCCGTGAAGCAATGGCGCTACCGTCCTTACCTGCAGAATGGGAAGACTGTGCCGTTCCAGACAGTCGTCGCGGTCGATTTTGCTCGGCCCTGATGAAACCCTCGATTACCGCCGTAACTTGCTGGTACCCATAGCGGTAACTACGATTGCCTCATTATGGGTTACCAAGCTGTTCTTTTCTGTTCAGACGAAAGACTCGCACGCGTCATAAGCCAGGTTCTCAGCGAAGTAGACTTCGAAGTCGAGGCCGTCGACGAGCCGTTCACGGTGGTCAAGAAGTTGATGGCGCGGCACTATGATGCGGTGGTTGTCGACTGCGAAGACGAGCAAAACAGCTCGCTACTGTTCCGAAGTGCCCGTAACTCCAGTTTCAATCAAAATGCGCTCGCCATTGCTGTGGCGGAAGGACAGGCGGGAGTAGCCAAGGCCTATCGCATCGGAGCGAATCTGGTACTCACCAAGCCGATCAATGTGGAACAGGCCAAAGGCACGTTGCGCGTGGCCCGGGGCTTGCTTCGCAAGAGCGCGGATGCGGCTGCAGCGAGCAATCCGATGGCTCAAGGCATGCCCATGCATGACATGACAGCCGGAGCGAGTCCTTGGGGCGAACCAGATGTTCAAGACACTGCGCCACCTCTGCCCATGCACGCGAACACGCCGCAATTTCCGCCGGCTGTCTCGCGCGGGCTATCTGAAAGCGTGCCCGGGCCCGCCATGAACGCTATGGGTAAGACGGAAGAACGTACAGCGGCGGCCGCGCCCTCTGCAAGGGAAGAGGCGCCTGCTGCCGCCAAGCCGTTCGACAAGATCGTGGCAGCCGCTTTTGAGAGTATTGCCAACCACGACGCCGGAAACGCGGAGTCGCAAAAACCGGCGCTCGCATTCGTTCCAGTTCTGAACACCGGCTCCAGCGCCCAGTTCGCGGCCGCAGCGCCGGCTCCAGCAGTGGTGAAAGAGACGGCAAGGCCGACAGCGACGGAAGCGGCCGTTCGGGAAGAACCCAAGCCAGCGGAGCGTACGGACACTCCAGGGTTCAGGGGGCAATCGGAGTTCACCTCTGCATCGGCCGCCAGTACTCTGGATGCACCCACCTTTACGGCTTTCGCGGAACGGGAAGCAGCCGCCGAACCAGGAGGCATCAAGAGAATTCTGATCGCGAGTGTCGCGATTCTAACCCTGGTAATGGCCGCATATTTTGTATGGACCCAGTTCGGCGAGTCGCATTCAAGCGGAACAGTGAAAACGGATACGAGCGCGCAGCAGCCATCGACACAGCCAATACCGGTTCCGATGGCCAGTTCAAATCCTGCGTTTCCGTCGGAGGCCAGGCCCAACCGTGAGGGCGCGTCTCCACGTCCGGCCGCGGCCAACAACTCTCGTGCACAGGCGGGTCAGGCTTCGGCGCCTTCGGAGCGGGTCGCGATGACTCGGGAAACCGAAGTGAAGGAAGCGGAAGTGGGCCCGATTCGCGTGAGGCCGGATACTCCCGCCCCCAAAACGCAAACCGACACTGTAACTCAGCCTCCCAGTCTGGTCGCAGTTGAGACACCGGAGAGCAATGGCCTAAGCGGCCTGATGAGTACGGGTGAGAACGTCGCAAAGCCGACTCTGGCACAGGTGAGGATTTCTCAGGGTGTCTTACAAGGCCTGCTGATCAAGAGCGTGCAGCCGAAGTACCCAGCCAGCGCAATCTCTGCGCACGCCCAGGGAGCCGTACAGATCGAGGCGACGATCGACAAGGAAGGCAATGTAGTGCACCCGAAAGTGCTGAGTGGACACAAGCTCCTTGCCGCGGCGGCTCTGGAAGCTGTGCGCCAGTGGCGCTACAAGCCTTACTATCTGAATGGCGAGCCGGTGGAAATCCAGACTCAGATCACGATCAACTTCAAGGGCAATTAGCGGGGTCTGGCGGCTAGCTTAACTGGTCGCCCAGCGGGCGCCGGCGGGGACGTCCTGGATGAGCGCTGACACTGCGGAACTTATGATAGAGAGCGTGCAGGTTGTCGCTTAGCAAGTGAACGACCTGCATGCAATACTCGTCGCGCCCACCTAGAAAATTCACAAAAGCTTCCCGTTCCACAAATGCGGCGGTGGTCTGTTCGACCGCTTCGGCGGTGACACGGTAGTGCCCGCCGGCTACGCACTCGCTAAGCCCGAGCAGAGTTCCCGGGCCGGCGACCTCGAGCAACTGGTTATGGCCCTCATCGATCGTGAGCAACACCCGAGCAGATCCCTTTTCAATCAGATATAGGCCGCTGGCAGGTGTTTCCTGGCGAAAAATTGGGACGCCTCGGGCGAATTCCTGAGAAGCCATCATCTGACGCAGGGATTTTTCGAATTCCTGGCTCACTCGCGTCCGTAGCAACTCCGACGACACCGACCCTCCACAGGAGATATTCATTATCGTCGTCGCTTCGAACGGTACCGGCTGTGATGAGGGTCACGAGTTACCGTGACCATTAACCCCTGAGCGGGGTGATGGAGGCCATGATGACCTCTGCGCCCGGCGTTTTTTACTTAAGCATTCCCGGAACTGGGGAAGGCTGGGACTGGAGCATCCGCTGGCGTGTTTCGGCGGCTTCTCTCAGCTGCCCGTTCGCCTCGTAAAGGCGGGCGAGCCTTTCCCACCGCCTCTGGACCGATGGGGTCCGCTGGATTGCTTCCTGTTGCCAGCGGATGGCGTCGCTCCAGCGTCCAAGAAGACGGTAGGCTTCGGATTGGCCTTCGGCGAGTTCCGCGTAGACTTCGGGCGCCAGAGTCTCAGCGCCCCGATACGGGCTGCTTTTTTCGGCTTTCGCGAACGAGGCCAGCGCCGGCTCCGGCTGGTTAAGAGCAATCTGGAGCTTGGCGATCGTCATGTAAGTGTTGAAAGGCTGAAGGGACAAGCCGGCCGCCCGCTCAAGAGCCTGCAAGGCAGCTTCATTGCGGCCCTCGAGACCGTAAATGCGGCCCAAAGAATACCAGACTCCGCTGTTCTCATTGATGGCGAGAGATGCACGGTACTCCTCGGCAGCGTCGGCATAGCGCTGTTGTTGCTCAAGCAGCAGCCCTTTCAGCAAATGGACGTTGGGATCGTTGGGATAAAGGACATCAGCCTGGCGCAGAAACTCCACGGCGGCCGAGTCGCGATGAAGGATGAAGCAGAGTTCTCCGGCATTCAGGTAGAAATCGTGAAGAGCGGGACGCGAAGCGGAAGGCGGTGGTGCGAGCGGCTGGCGGGAGCAATCAATCTGAAGGCGATTGATCCATGGTGAATTGGCCGGTGTATTACGCAAAAAGACAAGAGAGACGTCATCCATGTAGACAGGACGCCAGGCGGTGCTCTGGCAGAATTTGAGGGGATCAATGTTCTGCATGCCGCGGAGATTGGCCGTGGCAACGAGCAGGACATTCAGGTTCCAGCGATCCGCCTCGGTCTGCCAGGGGGGGGAATCGGGGTCTGCGCTATAGAGGTTGAACTGCTCCGCGCCGAGATCGGGATTATTGCCCCGACCATCGATGAAGTCGGGATACTCGGGCCCAAGGCTCCAGGCCGCATAACCGCCAAGTTCATAGTCCTCAAAAATGTTTCCGGGAAGCAGCTCGCGACGTATGAAGGCCGACGCGCGGGCCGGAAACCACGAAGCCAATCCGGTACCGAATCTTAAATCCGGATTGAATACGATGTAGGTGCGATTGGAAACGAAGCCGACGATCTGCACGATAGCGAGGAGACAAAATACAAGGGCCATCAGGCTGGAAAGCACAGCCGGAGCCGGCAAGCGGGAAGCCGGGGTGCTCCTGGGCCGGGATTCAGGGCCGGTGAAAATGACCTCAAACAGCATCGGGCTGAGAGTCGCGACGGTGATTGCGAACAGGGCAATGTAGCGCGCGTGAATGAGGACGGCATAGAGCGCAACCAGAACGAGAAGGCCGGTTCCGAACTCACCCTTCCAGACTGCGAGGAGAATGAAGATCACCGCCAGCGCAAGAAGCCACGTAAACCCGAATTCCGCGTGCCGGACGTCGATGAGTTGGTACAGCAGATGGGTCGAAATGGGCACACCGCGCAACTCGGCGACTGCGACATTGCCATTCAGCTTTCCCCGGGTTGCGCCGGCGCCCAGCAAGCCGAGCGACGCGAAATAGATCTTTGGCCCCCAGGGATTCACGAGGGTGGCGACCACGGTCAATAGGAGCCACGGGCAGGCGCGGCGGAGGCGTGATCTGGCCTCTTGCCGGCGCCCCGCAAACGGGAGGTCGGCAGCTTCCAGGAGCAGGTAGGCTGCGATGGCGGCGATGCCGGCAACGAAGCCGGGATGGAAATTCACCCAGAACAGCGTAATCAAAGGCAGCAGCCAGAGGCGGGAATGCAGGCTGCGGCGCCAAGCCCAGAGTTCGCCAAGGAACAACGCAAAAAATACGGTGCTGAAAAGGTCGGGACGCGCACCGGTTCTGGTGGCGATTGCGCCGATGGCAAGCAACGCCATCATGGCGCTTGCGAGGTCTCCGCGGCGAACAAGATAAGCCACAACCGCGAGGCATGCCAACGCGCATGTCCAGCTCAGGCCGGCATAACCGAAGACGTTGTATACCAGGTAAAAGAGCACATCAGCGAAGGGTGGGTAGATCCAGGGAGTGCCGGCGGACGTAAAAGAAAGCACGTCACTGCCGGGAATCTGGCGATGCTGCACGATCCACCGACCCGTCGCCAAATGCCAGCCCATGTCGCTGTCTCCGACTGTGTGCAAGCCGGCAGCGAGTGCTGCGGCCAGCACCAGGAAAATCAAACCCGACCGGACAATGCGATCGCGCTTTTCGAAGGAGATTGGCATAGGGCACGGCGTTTGATCGTGACTTCGCTTGGAAGCCTTATCGAGCGAGAGCGGATCGATCAAGTATGGTTGTTGCCGAGAGGCGTACCGGGACCGTACTCGAAATTGATCCTTTCCTGTTCGACTACGAGCGGCCGATTCTGCACCAGCGTATGGATCGTCCCGATGTATTCCCCGATGATGCCCATAAACAGCATTTGGATCGACAGAAAGAAAAAGACCCCAATCACCAACGGGGCGATGCCGACAGAGAAGCGGTACCAGAAGATCAACTTGTACACCAAGTAGGCCACCGACACCAGAATCGAAATGACCGCCCCGGCAAAGCCGGAAAATGTGACTATGCGCAACGGCACTTTGGAGAGGTTGGTGATGGCGAGCATGGCCATGTCGTAGAGCGCATAGAAATTGTTCTTGGTGATTCCGCGTTTCCGCGCCGGTTGATGGTATGGGATATCAAAATGGGGGAAGCCAGCCTCCGCGATCATGCCGCGGAAGTAGGGATAGGGGTCGCCGAAGTTCTTGATGACGTCGACTACCTTCCGGTCATAAAGACCGAAGCCGGTGTAGTTCTCGAAGGTTTCTACGCCGGAGAGTTGATTGACCAGCCGGTAATACCGTTTTCTGATCCAGAACATGAGACTATTTTCGCCGCTGGAAGTCTTGACGCAAATCACAACGGGGTAACCTTCTTCCCACTTACGGATCATGTCGACGATGAGCGCGGGAGGATCCTGAAGGTCCGCGACGATCCCAATAACGGCGTCTCCACTGGCCTGATACAAAGCGTGCTGGGGAGACCTCACCTGGCCAAAGTTGCGGGTGTTGCGAATGACCTTAACGTTGTGATCCAGGGCGGCAATCGCTTTCAGTTCATTGAGAGTGTGGTCGACCGAGGCATTGTCGATAAAGATGTGTTCGTACCGGTAGCTGCCCGCGGCGGCGATGGCCGCCCGCACCTGAAGATAGACTTCGCGAACGTTGCCTTCCTCGTTGTAGCAGGGAGTGATTACCGTGATGGTCTTGGCAGTCATGGAATCGGGATTGACCTCAAGTGTTACCCCCGCCTTTGGTTCCCTCATCAAATCGCAGCAATCCGGCGTCGATCATGGATTCGTGGTGCTGATACCAGGAATAAAGATCGGCGATTGCACGCGGCGCGTCCCAAAAACGATGTTCTCCGATTTCCGCCAGCAGGCGCGAGTTGTCGGCGGTGTACTCGGGCCCCATGCCGCCGGTCGTAACGGAAACGGGCGCATGGCGGCCTGAGATTTCCGCGACGATCCGCGCCAATTCCGCGAGTGCAACCGGCTTTCCGGAACAGACATTGTATGCCTTGTGCCGCGCATCGTTCTCGATGAACCAACTTGTAAGCGGACCCAGATCCTTGACGTACAGGTAGTCAAAAAGCACATTCTGGCGAAGCACAATCGGCAGACCCTTCAGGACCCTGCAACATGCGTTCGAAATGAAGCGGACTGTGTAGTCTTCGTAGGGGCCAAACACGCCGAACAAACGCAAGTCAACGATGCGATCGGCGCGCTCGAGATATTTCGCGCAAATGTATTTGGAAAATCCATAAGCATCGGAAGGCACATGCGTATCGAAAAAATCCTCACGCACTCGCGACGGAACCTGAAAGCGGCCGTACTCGGCACCGGAGCCGAAGTGAATCATTTTCCCAAAACGTTCACGATTGCGAGTGAGATTAAAGAACATCCGGCAGTTGCGGTCGAGCAGATCTGGCGGAGCTGAAACACGCCGATTCGAGCGCGTGGTCGCGGAGTGCACGATCACATCGAAGCGACGGGATTGCAGATAGCCGGACACAGCTTGCGCATCTGTCAGATCAAGTTCGGCCGACGAAGGCGCTGAGACCTGGTAGGTTGAGGCGAGTTGCTCAGCCAGGTTTTTCCCGATGAACCCCGAGCCGCCGGTGATGAGTATGCGCATCATGAAGCGGTGCAAAAAAGAGGACTATTGTGCGCTCGGGACCCAGCGGCTGCGATTCCGGAATGCGCGTGGTTCCTTTGCACGACCATGCAGACTACCTGAGTTTGCGGGCAGGGCGCAAATCTGGGATCGGGACGGGCTCGCTGCTTCTCCTGATCGGAGC
>Ga0335079_10003350_pt1 | contig 18514 bp, 16 predicted proteins | sample Lox_Sample_33_FD_206719 | JGI IMG/M metagenome (GOLD analysis project Ga0335079, IMG submission 206719) | Soil microbial communities from Loxahatchee National Wildlife Refuge, Florida, United States - Lox_Sample_3.3 | ecosystem: Environmental > Terrestrial > Soil > Wetlands | place: USA... | reverse complement strand
AAATGTCCGGTTACCCATGTGTCGCAGGCCACCGCTCCGGCCGGTGACGTACCAGCCGCCCCACCGCTGCGCAAATGGGCTGCGGTGATCGGAAACGAATTCGCCGAACGGACGAATCGCCGTCCCGTCGGGAGCTGCAAATACGCTTCGAACGAGCATGCCGGGTACGCCCAGGGTTGCGTAATCCTCGTGGCATTGCAGGCAGTGGTTTTGACGCACGAAAATCGGGTGGTCCGTCGCCCTCTGATCCAGTGTGTAGAAGATGGCGCCCTGTTGCGGATCCTGTGCCGCCACTTCCACAAATTCTTCTCCGCGAACCCAGCCCACCGCTACCGAGTCGTTGAAGAACAAAGTCCGCGGATTCGTCGGGCTGATGATTCGCTGCTGCAGGCTGGTCTTGGAGAAGACCACCATCTGCGATTCCACGGGCACGTGCAGGGCTTCCAATACGGATCGCAGGTAGCCTGCGGTTGCTTCGAACTTCAGCCGCGCCTCGCCCGTCTGCAGCCGCGCGTTCAATTCGGAAACGGCATTATGCTCGGGCCGCGTGGCATAGCCGATCGCGGGATCATTCAGGTCGGCCGAGAATGGCCCGTCGAAATCGAGCGCCAGTGCCGCCGCGGCAGCCAGCATGGCGACCAATACGGTGCGGCGAACTCCAGCGTTCCCTGCCATCGGACCCAACCGAAACCTCATCGTACAACGGTGTAATCCTGGCCCGGCGGGTTCCGCTTACGGATCGGGGCTCGCGTGCCTTACCGGGCCAAAAGTAAACCACAGACGGGCCGAGCGTCCGGCTAACGCAGACAGGGGCTTGCCAAACAGCGGCGATCCCAGTACCCCTCCCATGCTCGTGTAGTTTCTGGCATTCAACACGTTGTCGAGCTGAAGCCCGACGTCGGCCCGCAGCTTCTGCTTCGATCGCGGCCGATACGGGAGCTCGACGGTGCGGTGGAAGAAGAGGGATACCAAACGGCAGGGCGGCCGATCGCCGCTGTTCCTGGGCCGGCCGGCCCGGTCCGTGTAAAGGAAGTTTCCCGCTGCGTCCAAACCGGAAGTGATATTGTACGGCGCTGCACTGCGGTACTCTGCGACCGCGCTCAAGGACACTGCCCCGGGCAGTTGAAAGGTGCCAACCACATCGACGTTGTTTGGCGCCACGCCCGTGCTTCTGGCCCACTCCGCCCGCAAATCGTCCTGCCTGGCGGGGAACGAAAACGGCCCATCAGTGTTATCGCGCGAACGCACACGCGCATAATGGAGCACCACGGAATGCGATTTCCACCGGTACGCGAGCCGCGCGCGCCCCTCGTGGCGCCGAAGCACGCGGTTCGATTCGAGCCAGTCAATCCATCCGCCTTCCGTGGGTGAGCGGCGCGAACCCAGCAGGTGAACCGAATTCGTCCACCGGTATTCCGCGCCGGCCGTCCATCGGCGCCACGGGCGCTCGATCGAAGTCTGCGAAATGTAACTGCGCGGGCGGACCACGCCTGGGGCGATTGCAGAGAATACGCTCACGTCGGCGGCCGGGAACAACGGCGGCACATCCGCAAAGGACAGGTTGCCGGCAACGAAGTGCCGGAGATGGTTGCCGTCCCCTCGCATGATCTGCAGCAAGAGGCTGTTCTGCCAATCCTGGAAGAAAATCCCGCCACCCGCTCGAATCGCAAAACCGGCCCGCTCCACCGCCGCGGCCAGACGAGGCGAAACCGTGCCGCCCGCGCGGCTCTGGTAATCGACTCGAATCCCGCCGCGAACCAGCGCTCGCTTGGTGTGCACCACTTCTATCTCGCCGAAAGGCGCGATGGAAGTGCTCGCGTACTGCACCATTCCATTGCCGCGCTCGCCGCTCCAGGTCCCGCTCCGAGCGCCGGCAAGAGCGTCCAGATAATCGTCGACCGTTTCAAATTGCAGACGGCCGGCGGTATTGGGTCGCGTGAAATCGGTATCGCGGCCATGGGATGCCGTCGCCCCGGCGCTCCACACGTGGCCTCCATAGCTCGAACGGATCAGGCTTTTTGTCATCCATTCCGTTTCGTTTGACCGGCTGTCCCAAACCGGAGCTCCGCCGGCCAGGAAACTGCCGGGGACGCTCACGCCTAGAGTTTGGTTGTCCGCCCATACATGCGAACTACTGGTGCTCACGCGGAGGCCGCCATTGTAGAGATAGGTCGTACCCTGCCGCTCGATGGTGCCGCGTTGCTCGCGGCTCGTCATCGCCGTGCCCATGCCCGCATCCGGCAGCGTCAGACCGCCCACATTCATGTTTGAGCTTCGCGACCGCGAGTCGTACGAAGTGACATGGATCCGAAGATTCTCCGATCGCTCGTAGGCCGCACTGAACAGGACCGAATCCGCGCACAACGACGACGGAGCCGCCGGCGGCGTCTCGCCCGGCATGGCGGCCAGAATTGGTTCTTGGCGACGGTTGCAGGCCAAGCTCGTATTCAGGGAGAAGGTCACGGGCGAGTGCGGTACGGCCCCGCTCAGGCTGAAACTGGACGAACCGGACGCGGGCCGTTGCGCGGTGCCGAGTGGATTGCCTCCCCCGGCCCCCAGGGAGGCGCCGCCGAAATGAAACTGCAGTTGTCGATCCGTGGCCCGGGTGGTGATTTCGATGTGGTTTTGGTCGCCGTCATTGAATTCGGCCGAGAATGGATCGGCATTCACCGAAATGCGCGCAATCGTTTCAGCGGGAGGAAGGGATGTCGCCGGCATGCCGTCGACATAGATGTTATCCTCTCCGAGGCCGGCGCCTGCGACTTGCTTGGCGTAGCGGATCAGATCCGGAGTGCGATTCGAGATCTTTTGCAACCGGGCGCCGGAGAGATCGGCTGCCTGCAGCGACGCGTAATCGAGCCGATCAACCGGTTGCGCCGCCAACACGCGCACTGAAAATTGGGGTTCGGCCAACTCGAGCCGCAGTGTGAAGGGGCCGATCTTGTCAGGTGGAACCGGCTGCTCAAGAGCGGCGAACCCGGGATGTGTTATCCGCAAGCGGCAGGAACCCGGTTGCATGATGAACGTGAACCGGCCGAGCGAATCGGCCGCTGCCCGTTGTGTGTATCCGCGGCAGGTCAGCGCCGCGGTTGCTCCCGGAATCACGCCGCCCTGGGGGTCGATGACAACTCCACTGAGACTCGACCCCCATCCCGCGGCCGAAAGCGACGCCGCCAGGAGCAGCTTGCGAAGCGACATCGCCGCCGAAGGCTAGAACGGGCACCTTCCGCTAGCGCCCTCGCACCTGCCGTTATTGCAGGAAAGCCCGGATGCGCACGGGGCCCCCGCGCCGCAGGCTTGGCCCGACTGAGCGACCGTTCCGGTCCAGTTGCAGGCCCCGGTAGCCGTGGATTGGCTGCACTCGCATCCCGATCCAAGGACGCTCACAATGCAGTTCCGGCCCGAGATGCAGGCCCCGCCCGATCCGCTCGATGTTGACGTCTGACGCTCGGCCATGTAGATTCCCGCGCCGGCGGCCGCCCCCGCCCCGGCCACCGCCAGAGCCACCGCGCCGCCGTGGCCGTGCTTGGCCTCCTTACTTGCTTTGGCACTTGTTTTGGTCTGCTGCGCTCCAGCTGCTGCGGTCGCCGGAATCGTGATCGTTTGGCAAGACGGCGTCCCGTTCAGATCCACGGCACAAACTCGAAAAGGCCTCTCTCGGTATCCCTTGGCCAACTTGCCCCGGAGATTCCCGTCCTTGTCCAGGTGGATGCCCAACGGAGGAAACCCCCATCCGGAATCCAGCACGAAATGATATGGCGGGTTCCCGCCCTTCACGGCAGCCGACGGATGAAAAGGACCTCCGCATTCCTGGTTGACCGGCATCGCCTTGCCGGTTCCCTGACACAACGAATATTCGTACCGCTGATTCGTGTGGGCCGCTGGCAGGGTGGCCGTCTGGAATACCACACCGGGTTCCCCGGGCCGCGGCCCGAGGCTGATAGCGGATGGAACTTGAGCTGAGGCTGCGCCGAGGCCTACGGCCATCAGCGCCATCCCTATACTGAGTCTGGTCAACGAAAGTGCGCACCGCAATGACATTGGGTTAGTTCTCCTCGAGAACTAATCGGATTGAATGCTCGTTTACTTTAGGCGGGATGGCGGGTTGCCCTCTGACAGGTGCGGCGCACCCATCGTACACTGGTTTTTCGCATGGATAACCACTACGTTGTCACCGGCGGTGCGGGATTCATCGGATCGGCCATCGTGCGAGCGTTGCTCCAGGAAGGCGCGCGCCGCGTGCTGGTGATCGATAATCTTCTGACCGGGCGCGAGTCGAACCTGGAAGAGGTGCGTGGCTTGATCGATTTCCAGCGCGCCGATATCCGCAACTATGCCGAAATCGCGCCGCTGATCCGCGGAGCAGCGGTGGTCTTCCACGAAGCCGCAATCCCCTCGGTGCCGCGCTCGATCGACGATCCGGTCCCCTCCCATGAAGTCAATATCAACGGCACTTTCAACGTGCTGCGCGCGGCTCGCGAAGGCGGGGCCGGCCGGGTGGTTTATGCCGCTTCTTCGTCGGCGTACGGCGATACCGAGGTGCTTCCCAAAGTGGAAACCATGACTCCGCACCCCAAGTCGCCATATGCCTTGCAGAAGCTGGTTGGCGAGCACTACTGCAGCGTGTTTACGAATGTGTACTGTATCGAAACCGTTGCGCTGCGCTACTTCAATGTCTACGGCCCGCGCCAGGATCCGTCGAGCCCGTATTCGGGTGTACTGTCACTCTTCATGAAAGCCGCCCTCGAACGGCGCGCTCCCACCATCTTCGGCGACGGCGAACAATCGCGCGACTTCACGTTTGTCGAAGACGTCGCGGCCCTGAACCTCAAGGCCGCCCGCGCGCCGAATGTCAGCGGCAAACTGTACAATGGCGGTAACGGCGGCCGCATCACGCTCATGCAGGCCTGGGAGCTGTTGCAGAAGCTGGGAGGCATCGAGATCCCGCCGAAATTTGGCCCGCCGCGCCCCGGCGACGTCCGCCATTCTCAGGCCGACACCACCTTGGCCGTTCGCGACCTCGGTCACGCGCCGCAATACTCGTTTGAAGAAGGCATGCGCCGCACCCTCGATTGGTACAGGAATTCGAGATGACCAGCCGACGGTGGCAACCGGTTTGCACGGTTGTGCCGTTGATCCCGTTGCGTCGAAACGAACCATCACGCATTCAAGCGTTTCCCGGTCCGTCCCCGGTTCCGCAGCGTGCCTCCCGCTCACACGGGTGTGTCAGCCGGGCATCAGACGGCGGTGGAGAGCTTGTCTAAGTGCTTGCTATAATTTGTGGTCACAGTCAGAATTTCAAACGTTTTCCGACATTGCGCATGAAGTGTATCTCGGCCTTTTTACTTTCGGCGGCGGCTGCTTGCGCCGCGGGTTTCACCACCGGACAGGCTGCCCGGCTGGTCATTGGGCAACCGGATTTTACGGCCCAGGCCACCAACTCCAGCGACACCGTCCTCGGCGCCGCCAGCGGCCTGGCGTATGCGAACGACACCCTGTTCGTCGCCGACTCCAACCGCGTCGGAGCCACTCCCGTGAATCACCGGGTGCTGCTCTACAAAAACATCTCCTCCATGTTGCCGGCGCCGACCGATGAGTTGGCGGGCACCAGCGCCTGCCCGATTTGCGTAGGCCAAGCCAGCATCGTCCTCGGGCAGCCGGATTTCACCACGGCCACCGAGAATGTTGCCGCAAATGCCAGCGCCTTGCGCCTGCCTACCGCGGTCGCCTCCGATGGTGTGCATCTGGTCGTGGCTGACACGAATCACAACCGCGTCCTCATCTGGAACAGTATTCCGATCGTCAACGACCAGCCAGCCGACGTCGTGGTGGGACAGCCCGACCTGGCATCCCAGAGCATTCCCGGCGACACTCCCAATTCCAAATCCATGCGCGGCCCTCAAGGCGTCTGGATCCAGAACGGAAAGCTGTACGTCGCCGATACCCAGAACAACCGCGTGCTGATCTATAACCGGATTCCAACTTCGAATGGAACAGCCGCCGACGTGGTTCTGGGACAGCCCAATTTCAACAGCGCCACCCAACCCGACCTGACCCAGCAGAATGTCAGTGCCACCGCTTCGAATCTGCTGAATCCGGTCTCCGTTACTTCAGATGGACTCCGGCTGTTCGTAACGGACCTCGGGTTCAATCGCGTGCTGATCTGGAACAAGATTCCGACTTCGAACGCGGCCCCCGCCGACGTGGTCGTGGGCCAACCGGACATGAGCAGCGGAGTAGCCAACAACGCCTTTTCCGGCCAGGCCGCCACCGCCGCCACCGATACGGTCCACAAGGAGACGGCCGTCCTCTGCCCGACCGCGAGCGGTACCGACCTGGCCGGCAATCCCACCTACCCGACATCCTGCAACGCCACCCTGAACTTTCCCCGTTTCGCGCTTTCCGATGGCCGGCGCCTGTTCATCGCCGATGGCGGAAACGATCGCGTGTTGGTGTTCAACCAGATACCCACCCAGAACGCCACATCGGCGGATATCATCCTGGGGCAGATCGGCGGAGATGTGAACCAGGCTTCCGATGCGGCCGATTCGCTGCGCACGCCGATGTCGCTGGCCTGGGATGGAACCAATCTATATGTGGGCGATCCCTACAACCGCCGGATTATGGTGTTTTCCATCGGGGAGAATTCGGTTCCCTACCAGGGAGTCCGAAACGCCGCCAGCCTTGCCATTTATGCGTTAGGAAGCGTGGCGATCGGCGGCACCATTACCGCCAACGATTCGGTCACGATCACGATTTGTAGCCCTCCGGCAGCCGACGCCAATACGACCGGGTGTATCAGCCCAACGGCGACCAATGCCAGCACCAGCGGCCAAACCATCGGGACCGATTACACCTACAAGATCCAAACGAATGACACCATAACGATCATCGTGAATGCGCTGGTGAGTGCGATCAATGCCGGCAGTGGCGACCCGAACGTGTATGCGGCGCCGGACATCGCCACCGGGAATGTGCTTCTGGCCGCCCGCCAGGCTGGCGACGCAGGAAACCAGATCGCGTATAGCACCACCGTTTCGACGAACGCCACCATCCAGGCGGCAGCCTCCGGAGGCAACCTGACCGGGGGCGGAGATGCGGCCAAGGTTTCCCCCGGCACGATCGTTTCAATTGTTCCGGCTGACGGCCAGACGTTGACGTCGGGCGCTTCCGCAACCGCCGATATGTCGCAGAACACGTTTCCCAGGACGCTGGCCGGAACCCAGGTCTATTTCAATGGGCTGCAAGCGCCGTTGTTCTCTGTTTCTCCGACTGAAATTCGGGCGCAGATTCCGTGGGAGGTGGGGACCGCTTTGAGCCCGTGCACGATCCCGTCTCTGGTCACCTGCACCAGCGTCAATGCCTATGTACGGTCCGTCGGTGTGGACGGCAATATCACCGTGACCACTCCCGTCGCAGCGACCATCGTCACGCAGAATCCGGGAATTTTTGCCCAAACCGGGTCCACCGCCAACCCGCCGCCCGGCATGATTTACCACTCATCCAGCCAAGCCTCGGGAGTGATCCTGGTGGACGGTACGATCCAACCGGGAGATGTCGTGACGGTCACGATTGAAAACCGGTCCTACACCTACACGGTGCAGGCCGGCGATACGCTGGATTCGGTCCGCGATGCGCTGGTGGTGGTAATCAACCAGGACCCTAAGGTAAGCGCCGTCGCCGGGATTGCGTTCGCGCGGAACATTCGTTTATATGCGCGCATCGCCGGCCCGGAAGGGAACGGAATTTCCTACACGACCGGCGTCGCCGGCCCGGCGGGCGGTTCCGGAGCCCAGTTGATTTTGACTCCGGAAACGACCGGGTTGTGTTGCGCCAATGTAGCTGGCAGTCCGGTGACCGACGCCAATCCGGCCATTCCGGGAGAGATCTTGTTGCTTTATGCAACAGGTCTTGGTTCGCCCGTGCCTACGCAGCAGAATGTGGACCTGGTCGTAACTGGGGTGAAATACCCGGTTGGGGGGCCCATCACCCAGCCGGTCAATTTCGTTTCGTCACTGGCAGGAGGGAAGACGGCCAACATTCTGTCGGCGAGCCTGATGCCCGGCACTGTCGGAACCTACCAGGTGATCTTCCAACTCAACAGCGATATGCCCACCGACCCGCTGACAAAGATTTACATTGCGCAGGACGTGTATATCAGCAACATCGTGACGTTCCCCCTCGTCAATCCGGCCCAATAGGCCGGGCGCCGTAGATTTCGCGCACCTGGGCGCGAACGCCTTCGGGCACCAAATGTTCCCAGGCTTGTCCGCGCGCCAACCGGGTCCGCACCTCGGTGGCGGACACGATCTCGATTTCGGGGGAAAGGTCGAGCCGCTCCATGCCTGCCGCGATTTCCGAAGCAGGTGTAAATTCTCCATTGCGCCTGGCCACCAGGAGGTCGAAGCGGCGCAGCATGTCGAGGAAGGCGCCGGGGCTCCCATAATCCCAGCCGGCAATGCGTTCGGCGGCATCGCGCCCGCACAGGAAACTGAGCCGGACCTCGGGGCCGTAGGCGTGGCGGCATTCGTCGGCAATTTCGGCAAATAGGCCGCCTTCGGCCACGGCTAGGGAGAAGCCGCCGTCACTGCCCAGCGCCGTGCGGAGCAGATCGAGCCGTTGCTGAAGGGTCGCTCCAGAATAGGGTTTGTGGGGGAAAACACGCGGCAGCACAAACAGCACCTCGCCACAGTGCCGCCGGCCCGCCTCAGCCAGAGCCAGATGCGCGACCGTGACCGGGTTAAAGGTGCCGGGCAGGATGCCGAGCCGCGACGGTGCGGCGGCAGCCCGACGGATGAACTCCATTCGCATTCATGCTAGCAGCCCCAAACACACGAAAGGCGCGAGATTGCTCCCGCGCCTCGTGGTGTGCCCAATTAGGCGGCCAGCAATTCGTCCATGGACTCGCCGGGCTCGGCTTCGAAGTCGTGGCGATCGGCGGCTTCCTGGCACTTAATGCAATACTTGGCCCACGGCACTGCATCCAGGCGCTTGGGCCGGATTTCTTCCTCGCAGTGCATGCAGATGCCATAGCTGCCGTCCGCAACGCGACCCAGTGCGAGCTTCACGTCGCGGAGCAGGTTCGATTCGCGGTCGAGGTTGCGAATCGCTAACTCACGTTCACCGGCGAGCTGTACCTCATCGATGGCGTCGGGTGTTTTCTCAATTGCAATCTCATCTCGATTCCTGAGACCAGCAGCCAGCTCCGCTTGTTTGGCCTCCAGTAGCGCTTTGTACTTGTTCAATTCGGTCCGGTTCATGAGTTGTTCTCCCTTCCTGGTCCGCTTTTTATTTTTTTCGTCTTCGCGTGACCGCGTTGTAATCTTATAGACGACACGTCACGGCAAAAGTTTCATGGGTTCAGGGCCCCTCGTTCGAGCTATCTTTTGTTCACCGAGCGTCATTTCTGAACCGCTGCGTCCTTTCACCCAACAAGTGAACCACAGGCTCGATTCATTGCAATCGCCGTGCCAAACCGGATGGCGCGGGTCCACCTGGGTTCTCTTCTTATCGGCAGAACCGGGTCCGGCAATAGTTGGGTTTTTTGCTACCGCTTGACGCAGATCGCGATAATGGAGACCGATGGCCAGGGAAGCCGGCCGTCGACCCGCCGCCACAACCAGACGAGCTTCTCGAATAGCCGCAACTGCAGGCGGCTGACGGTCCGCTTCTGGAGCACTTTGCCGTTCAGCCACCAACCGGGCCGAGAGGCGCGGTTGAAATCCAGAATGTGCTCGACGGTAAATCCTGCATCCTCGGCACGCGAGCGCAGTTGCTCTTTGGAATAGCGAAGGACGTGGCCGAGAGCCTCGTCCATGACGCCGTAGATTTTCTGGTCCTGCGGCACCAGGAGAATAGCGCGCCCTCCGGGCATCAGGACCGAGTGGATATTTCTCAGGGCCTGGTGATGGTCGGGAATATGTTCGAGCACGTTGAGACAGATGACAGTGTCCATCTGGCCGGCGAAACGTTCGAAGTCGGCAGGATCGGCCGCATCGCACTTCCACACCTGCAGATTCAGCCGATGGTGCAGGCGAACGCGCAGGCGCGACATGTGATGGTCGTCAATATCGGTGGCAGCGTAGAGCTGGCGTCCGGCGATGAGCTGGCGCGTCAGATTGCCCATACCGGCGCCGATTTCAAGCACGCGTTTTCCGACGTAGGGGCGGATGGTATCGGCCATCCACCGGTTGAATTTGGGAGTGTGAGCGAAGGCGTCCAGAATCTCCTGGCCAGAGTCGGTATAGATGTCGCTGCCGACCCAGGAGCGGAGAATCACCCAAAGCGCCTGAATCGCATCCTTGAAGCCGATCTTCTTTCCTTCCTCGTAGGTGCGGCCGTGGTAGCTGATGGCGGTTTCGTAGATGCGAGCCTGCCGCTTGGCGAGCTTGATCGTGATCTCGGGCTCAATGCCGAAGCGGTCGCTGCGGATGGGAATGCTTTGCACCAGGGCCGTGCGGAACGCCTTGTAGCAGGTTTCCATGTCGGTCAGGTTGAGATCGGCCGCGACGTTGCAGGCGAGGGTGAGCAGGTGATTGGCGAGGGCGTGCCAGAAATAGAGAACGCGGCGTTCGCCGCTCATCAGGAAGCGCGATCCGTAGACGACATCGGCCGTGCCGTCGAGCAGCGGCTTGAGCAGCTTGGGATATTCGCGAGGGTCGTATTCGAGATCGGCATCCTGAATCACCGAAAGCTCACCGCGCGCGGCCTGGAGCGCGGTTCGAATCGCCGCCCCCTTGCCGCGATTGCGCGAGTGACGGATGAGCCGGACGGTATCCGGATAGGTAGCGGCAAAAGCCTCGACGGCTGCGGCGGAGCCGTCGGAGGAGCCGTCATCGACCACGATGATTTCGCGGTCGAGGCCTTCAGGGAGGGGTGCGTTTAGGACGCGCTCGAGAATCGCGCCGATGAACTCCTCTTCGTTATAGAGGGGCATCAGGATGGAGAGCGTCATCAGCTACAGTGTAGTGCGTCGAAGCCCGTGAAGGCCCGGCGGGTCCGGGACGCCGTGCCATTTGGCACCAAACGGACAATTGCAATTTTCAGGGCAGCCGCGTCCACACCAGGTCCCACGCTTCACGTCGTTCGGCGAAGCCGGTAATGTGCCCGTCGGGAGCGCGCTGGAAGACGTCGCGATACCGCGGTTTGCCCGGAACGAACAGCATGTCGGGCGCCTCCGGCAGCAGGGCTTCGGGCGACTGGCTGGCTTCCTGCCCCTCCAGGTGTCCATCTTTCATCCGAATCTCGTATGTCTTCGTCGGACTGAGGGCATAGCGTCCGACATACTGGGCGAGTTGCCCCGGGGGGAGTTGGATCGAAGGCGGGTCGGTGCGCAAGGCCAGCTCTTGCATAGCGAGGATCCGCCATCCGGATGCCTCTTTCACCCAGGTATCGGTATTGCGGTACTGACAGTGCAGTTCGTGGCCATGGAACGATTCATGTTCATCAATGACGTAGGTGGCGATTGCAGTCGAACCAGCCAGGCGGACGTGAAAGTCCTGAAGGACGAGATGGCCTGAGACGTTCGGAGGGAGGGGCCTGATTTGTTTGACCATCTCCGGTTTTGAATAGACAGCGCCATTTTCGTCGGTGATGACTGCGTTCGAGTGGAGGTATCGTTCCCACACAGCCGGCGATCCAGTATCGATGGCACCAAACAATTCGCTGGTTTGCCGCTCCAGTATAGTTGCGACGCTTTCGGCCGAGTGGAGAGGCGTTGCGAGCGCGGCAGTGAACACGAGCCGGCAAAGGTATGGGGAGGTGCGCATCATAGGTTTGCCTGGATCTCCAATTGTCCGGCTTCGCCGCCCCATTCGGATGGGTGGACGTCGCCAACCCATTGAGTGAACCGCCACTGATGCCCGTCCGGATCTTCGGCGGCATATTGGCGCTCACCGAAGGGAAAAGTGGCCGGCGAGGATAATTCGGGGACTACGGTGCTGCTCAGGCAGGACCGGTTGGAAAGCATGTCTCATCATAGTTCGGAACGCGTGGCGGGCCTGGAGTCCGATGAGATAACGCCGCCGGGCCCAGGTTCTTTATGGACTGTCAGCAGCCGTGTTCCGTCAAGTGCAACAGGTAGGCTTGGCGCGCGTTCTCCCATTTCATGCGCGCGGCTTCCAGTTTCTCGGCGAACTTCCAGACGCCTTCGCCGCCGGCGATGAGATCGTCACTATGCCTGGTCTGCAGCGAGAGAATCGCGGCAGCGTATTCGATCATCATCCTGGAGAGGCGAAGCTTGTCATCGCAGAGCGCAATGGAGTGAACGAACCCGGCCATCGCATCAATGCTAGTAGTTTTCCCAGGTGCTGAACATCGTTTCTAGGAGATAGGAAAGCCGAAACGTAACATCGATTACAGTGACAGGCGCTTGCGTGTGCCCGCTTTCACATAATCTGCCTTGGCGTGCCCTGAGCGGCGCCGGCTACCCGCTCAACGGGTGCCGACAGCTCACCTAACTTCACCCTTCCGCAACTTCCCTTAGGAACTTCGGCGGCCTTTCGTCGAGCCTGCTCGTTCGGCTTAATGGAAATGGTGGACTGCGCGGAACGGGAACGGCTGATTGCCGAGGTGGTCGATACATTGAAGCAGATCATTCAAATTTCATTGCGGCAACGGACCGCGCTGAAGAGCAGCAGCTACTCCGCCTATCTTCTGGATCAGGAATTCGCAGAGGCGGTGGGAGAAAAAGAACGGCGGCTCGGAGCATTGCTGGAACATAGCGGGAGCACGGGTGCGCGTAGGGAGGGAAAAGGCAAAAGTCAAAAGTGATTACGTGCGCCGCGCTTCCGGCGCTGTCGGCACGCTTGACGGGAAGCGTTGCAACTCAATATACTTACGGTTTCTCGCGTCTCTATCCAACAATGAGTACACCGACTGCTATCTCCACCTCGACTACTGTCTCGGCCGCGGCGTGGGAGGCGATCCGAGGGGGGTTCGATCTGCAGGTGCACGTGGCGCCCGACATCATCGCGCGGCGCATCGACGACCTCGGACTGGCCAAAGAATTCCTGAGCCATGGGCTGAAGGGATTCGTTTTGAAGTCGCACTACATGTCGACAGCGGAGCGCGCCAAAGTGGTGACGGCGGCGGTACCGGGGATCAAGGCCTACGGCGCGATCACGCTCAATCATTCGGTAGGCGGGTTGAATCCGGTGGCGGTAGACATCGCGGGGCGCTCGGGCGCGAAGATCGTCTGGTTTCCGACCGTGGACGCCGAAAATGAGACGGCCGGGCTGCCGACTGGCGGCAACAAAAAGTTGCCGTTCTGGGCGGAGATCCAGCGCGAGATTTCCGCAATGGGGATTTCGCCGCCGCGGATGACCGTGCTGGATAGCAACGGCCAACTTACCCAGGCGACGCGGTCGTGTCTCGAACTGATTGCCAAACACGACATGATCCTCGCCACCGGCCATCTTGGCCGCAAGGAGATTTTCGCGCTGGTCAAAACCGCGCGCGAGATGAAAGTTCGGAAGGTGCTGGTGACGCACGCGGAGTTTCCTTCGCAGAACCTGACGGCCGAAGAGCAGGTGGAACTGGCCGATGCGGGAGCGGTCATCGAGCATTGCTTCACCACCATGCACACCGGCAAAGCGCCATGGGCGACGGTGATGGACAGCATCCGTAAAGTTGGTCCTGAGCGGTGCCTGCTGTCGACCGATCTCGGGCAGACGATCAATCCGCCAGTGGCCGACGGGTTTGCGATGTTCGCGCAGACGCTGCTCGACGGCGGATTCACGGTGGACCAGATCCAGCGCATGGCGGTCGCCAATTCGGCCGCGCTGGTGGAATAGATCTTACTGAACGGTCAACACTCATGAGCCACAAAATTGTCCAGCGGATTCAACGCCCCGACCCCGGGGTGATCAAGGTTTTAGGGAATGCCGGAACGGCCACGGTGCACGAGGCCCAGGGCCGAAGCGGACTGATGCGCCCGTATATGCGGCCGATTTATGCGGCGGCGCGGATGGCGGGACCGGCGGTGACGGTTTCATGCCAGGCCGGGGACAACCTCATGATCCACGCCTCGATCGCAGTAGCTCAGCCGGGCGACGTGCTGGTCGTCGTGACGACGTCTGAATCGACCGATGGCATGTTCGGCGAGTTGCTGGGGGTATCATGCCAGGCGCATGGGATCGCGGGGCTGATCATCGATGCGGGTGTCCGGGACACCACGGAACTGACGGCGATGAACTTTCCGGTGTGGGCCAAGGCCGTCTCGGCGCAAGGCACAGTGAAGGCGACGCCGGGGGACGTGAATATCCTGGTGGTGTGCGCGGGCGCTATGATCAATCCAGGCGACGTGATCGTCGCGGACGCCGACGGCGTGGTGGTTGTGCCACGCGAGAAGGCCGCGGAAGTGGCGCAGGCCAGCGAGCAGCGCCTCGCCAAGGAAGAGAAGACGCGGCAGCGGCTGCGGGCGGGCGAGCTCGGGCTGGATTTTTACGGGATGCGCGCGAAGCTGATCGAGATGGGCGTCGAATTTGTGGATGAGGCGGATAGTAAGACGGCAGGGAGGTAACCAATGGGAAAAATCGTAGCAGCCATGGCGACGGTGCACGCACCGCAGTTATTCACTCGTCCTCCCAGTGAGGATCCCAAGCAGCTCGATGCCGACATCGAAGCCATGGGACAACTCGGCAAAGTGTTGGACGAGACGAAGCCCGACCTAGCGATCATCGTCGGCAGCGATCACCTGGAGACCTTCTTTTTGTCCTCGGTGCCAACCTTCGCAGTGATTGCGGGCAAGCGAACCGTCGCGAAGTTTGCAGGAAAAGATTACGACATTCCGACCCACCTGCCGTTCGCCGAGAACCTGCTGGACGAACTGGTAGCTAACGGGTTCGACATGGCGTATTCGCAGGACGCCGAGCTGGGGCACTCATTTGCAGCGGTTTTCGAGTGGGTCTTGGGCAAGCGGAATATTCCGGTGGTGCCGATATTCGTGAACACCTATCTGCCGCCGCTGCCGACGCCACGGCGTGCCGAAGCGCTGGGCAAAGCCATATTAAAAGTAATTCAGGCACGGCCCGAAAAAGTTGCAATTATTGCGTCGGGCGGGATGTCGCATTATCCGGGAACGTGGAAGTATCCGCAGCCAGCGTTCGATTTCGACTATTGGGCGATCCAGCATATGGAGCGCGGCAATCACGACGTGCTGCTGAACTGCACGGTGGAGCAACTGGACGAGGTGGGTAACACCGAGATGCTGCCCTGGCTGATCATGTTTGGGGCGATCGGCAGTCAGCCGGGCGAGCTGATCACGTATCAGCCTACGTGGCATCATGGCCACGCCGTAATGCGGTTTATTCCCGGCCGGACCGCGCCTCCGACCGGCGATGCGCCGGCACCCAAATGGGATTTTGAGAACAAGGGCGGATATCAGTTCTACAAGCATCCGGATCCGTCGTCGTACAACCTCAACAAGCTGATTTACGATCTGCGCCACCAGCAGCCGCTGCGGATTCAGTTGCTGCAAGACCCGAAGTCGGTGGCGAAGAACTACGGGCTGAACGCGGAAGAAATGGCGCGGATCGACACGCTGGCAGACGAAAGTATCGACGTGTTCCGCTCGCTGAAGAATCACCCGCTGGTCGACGTCGGAGCACACCCGCTCGGCTTGCTGATGTGCCTGGTGGTGGTGCAGGCCGAGGGGCGGCGGCTGAAGCGCGAGCAGCAGGCGCTCAGGAATTAGCTAGGTTCAAGGGGGGCGGGTCTTTTCCGGAGAAAAGGCGTCTATCCCCTATTTTTGCGTTGGTGCAACTTACCGCAATCGACGCACGTCACAGTACGGCGGAGGATGGAAATGGTTCGCAGGCTTGCAGTTGCTTTCTCAGCATTCCTTTTAGTGCCCGCTTATGCCTCCGATGTGGTTTATCCTGGGGGCGGTGTATTCGCGCAAGTTAATGACGGCGCGGGAAGCTCGACAACCCTGACGCTCGTCAACCTCGATAGCCTCGCGGCGCAGTACACGTTGTATTTCTATAATGACGACGGCACTCCGTGGACGACCCTCAGCACCACCGGGCCATTGTCGGGAACCCTTCCGCCGCTTGGATCCGCAATCATTAAGACAAACGGCGGAGGCAGCGCCCAATTGCAAGGATGGGCGTACCTTTCTACTCCCTACGTGACGGATGTCAACGGCCTGGGCCATTACACAATCGCTGGAACCGCCGTCTTTACGATTGCGTTGCCGGGGAATGCGAATCTCGGAACGGCCCCAAATCCTGCGGCCCAGGCAACAGTGCCGCTGGACACGGGCTATGACAGCGTGTTCGCAATCCCGTTCGATCACGCCGTCACTTCTTTCGGCAACAGCGCTGTTTTCGGCGTGGCGCTGGCCAACACCTGGCAACAGACCACTGCCTTGACGGTCAATGTGGTCGCTAAGGATCTCTCGGGAGCTACGATCCCCACCGCCGTCACCAGTATTCAGCTTCCTGGTAATGGCCATACTTCTTTCCTGCTGACGGATAAATTTCCGGAGTTGGCCGGCAAGCAGGGAGTGGTTGTGTTTTCGCCCGTGGTGTCAGACACGACCAACAACCCATACGGTCTCATCAACGCCCTGGGCCTACGTGCGAACGCGGAAGGCACATCTTTGAGTACCGTGGCCCCTCTGATTCCGTGCTATTACGTGTCGAACGCGAACGGCACCGGCTGCACGAACTAACGCGCAAGTTGCCCACGCCGCCTGTTTCGGGCGAGAGTAATGGGTATGGATCAGAGAGGAACCATCGGCTTCGTGGGTTTCGGCGAGGCCGCATTTCACCTTTCCAAGGGTCTGCGGAGTGCGGGGCTCGGGCCATTCGTGGCCTTCGACATTCACACGAAAACAGCCGGCCGCGGCGAAACGATCCAGCAGCGCGCACAGGAGACCGGGACGCGCTTGCTGGACTCGAACGCCGAACTGGGGCGGGCGGCGGGATGGATCCTTTCCACGGTGACCTCCGATCAGGCGGCAATTGCGGCCGCTCAAAACTCGCCGCATTTGAACGGGCAACATCTTTACGCGGATTTGAATTCGGTATCGCCGGCGTCGAAGCAGGGGATTGCGCGGACGATTGAGGCAACCGGGGCGCGGTTCGTCGAAATCGCCATGATGGCGCCGGTACCGCCGTATGGGCATCGGGTCCCGATTCTGGCCGGCGGCGAGGCCGCTGTCGAGTTTGCCGAGCGGATGAAGCCGTACGGCATGCGGATCGAGGTGGTTTCGCGGGAAGTCGGTACGGCGGCTGCCACGAAGATGTTCCGCAGCATCATGGTGAAAGGGATGGAAGCGCTGATCACCGAATGCGTTCTTGGCGCTGGGCGCTATGGCGCCGAGCGGGGCGTGTTTGCGTCACTGGCCGAGAGCTATCCGGGAATCGACTGGCAAGCCATGGCCGACTACATGATCGGCCGCGTGGTGGAGCACGGCGAGCGGCGCGCGCGCGAAATGGAGGAAGTCGCCGAGACGCTGCAATCGATAGGAATCGAGCCCATCATGGCGGAAGCCACCGCACGGCGGATGGATTGGAGCGCGCAGATCGGCCTGAAGAAACACTTCGGCGGCGAGCCGCCGCGCCATTACACGGAATTCCTGGCTGCGGTTGCGGAGCTGGAAAGCGTTCATCAGAAATGAAGCTGATTGAGAAACCAACCGTGGTAGCGGCGGCGGGGAACTTGCCGAAGCGAATCGCCGAATTCGTTGGCCGAGTCAATTCGGGGACCGAGGCTCTGAGCGTCGCGCACATGACCAGCCCGCCCGGGTGGCGGGAGCCGGGACAGACGCCGGAATTCGACGAGTACACTCTGGTGCTGCGCGGTTCACTTCGCGTGGAGACGCGCGCGGCGACCCTCGACGTACCGGCCGGGCAGGCGATCGTAGCCCACAAAGGCGAATGGGTGAGGTACAGCACGCCTGGCCCCGAGGGCGCCGATTACATTGCGGTCTGCGTGCCTGCGTTCTCGCCCGGCTCCGTGCATCGCGATCCGCAATGATGATAAGGTAGTAAATCACCTTGACGGCGCGAGCTTCGTAACGTATACGCTACCGACGGGCGTCGTCAGCATTCATAAGGAGAAGCTATGAAGATTGGTGTCGCGGGACAAGGCGCGTTCGGCGTCAAACATCTGGAAGCCATCCAGAACATTCCGGGAATTGAGGTCATTACTTTGTCGGGCGGGAACCAAACGGCGACCGAAGAGGTGGCGAAGCGGTTCAAGATCCCTCATTTCACGGGCGACCTCGGCGAGAGCCTGAAGCAGCCCGGGCTGGAGGCGATGATTCTGGCGACGCCGACGCAGATGCACGCCCAGCAAGGCGTGCAGTGCATGCGCGCGGGCAAGCACGTGCAGATCGAGATTCCGATTGCGGATTCACTCGCCGATTCCGAGACCCTGGTTAAGGTGCAGAAGGAGACGGGCGTATTGTGCATGGGCGGGCATACGCGACGCTTCAATCCCAGCCACCAGTACGTGCACAACAAGATCAAGAAGGGCGAGCTCAAGGTCCAGCAGATGAACGTGC
>Ga0335079_10003349_pt1 | contig 18516 bp, 16 predicted proteins | sample Lox_Sample_33_FD_206719 | JGI IMG/M metagenome (GOLD analysis project Ga0335079, IMG submission 206719) | Soil microbial communities from Loxahatchee National Wildlife Refuge, Florida, United States - Lox_Sample_3.3 | ecosystem: Environmental > Terrestrial > Soil > Wetlands | place: USA... | reverse complement strand
AACGGCGTCCACATCCTCGACGGGCGGCCGCTCAGGCACGCCGATCAACTGCACTGTGCGCATGCCGCCGCGGACCAGCGTGTTGGCGAGATCGGTCGCTCCGGTGAAGTCGTCGGCGATGGCGCCCAGCAGCAGGGGCATGGCGCTAAACCTCCCGCCCAGGGCTCATGGCAGCACCGGAATGCGGCCGCCGAGTTCCTCCTCGACATGCAGCCGAATGATGTCGTCGAAGGAGGCGTCGGCGCGGAAGCCGAGATCAAGCGCACGCCGCGCGTCGAAATCTCGCGGCCAGCCCGCAACGATCTGGGCGATGGCGGAATCAGGCTCGCGGCGGATGAGGCGCACCGCCCTCTCCCCCGCAGCGCGGCGCAGCGCAGCGATCTGCTCGGCCACCGTGGCGGAGAGTCCCGGCATAGTCAGCGCGCGGCGCGCGCCCAGCGGCGCGAGATCGAGCGCGGCCGCGTGGGTGAGGAACCCCACCGCGGCGCGTGGGCTCGCATGCCAGTGGCGCACCTCGTCCGCCACTGGCAGCACCGCCTCCTGCCCGGCGAGCGGCTCGCGCAGGATGCTCGAGAAGAAGCCCGACGCCGCCTTGTTGGGTTTGCCGGGCCGGATGCAGATCGTCGGCAGCCGCAGCGCGATGCCGTCGAGAAAGCCGCGCCGCGTGTAGTCGGCGAGAAGCAGCTCCGCCATCGCCTTCTGCGTGCCGTAGCTCGTCAGCGGCGTGGTGAAGAACTCGTCGCCGATGCGGTCGGGAAAGGGCGCGCCGAAGACGGCAATCGAGGAAGCGAAGACGAAGCGTGGGCGATAAGGGGCTCGCATGTCTTCACGCCGCACTGCTTCGAGGATGTGCCGCGTGCCGTCGAGGTTGATGCGATAACCCTTGTCGAAATCGGCTTCCGCTTCGCCGGAGACGATTGCCGCGAGTTGGAAGATCACGTCCGGCCGCGCGGCGATCGCGCCCAGCGCGGCCGCCGGATCGGCGATGTCGCGGCTCAGCGCCGAGACCTTGCCGGCGAAGCCCGCGGGCGCTTCCGGCGGCACGACGTCGATCAGCGTCAACTGGCTGATCGCGCGGCCTGCCAACGTGCCCGTCTGCGCCAGATGCTGGCCGAGCTTCCGCCCGATCATGCCGGCTGCGCCGAAGATCAGCACATGCATCGCCTTCCTCCCTTGCCGCCCTTTCTTTCGCGTGCTTGCTCAACGAGCCGGGTTCAGCCCGACGAACTCTCCTCGGCTGATTGTCCCATCGCCTCGAGAATGGCTTCGGTCGTCCGATAGATGCGGTCGAGGTGCCGATCGAAGCCGGCAACCACGGCGGCGCGATCGTGCGCGCGCAGGCCGGCCATGATCTCGCTGTGATCCTTGTAGCTGCGCAGAATGGCACCGGGTTGCGACACCGCGGTCCGGCGCTGCTCCATGAGGTAGGTGTAGAGACCCATCACGAAATCCGCCAAAAGCGCATTGGACGAGCAGCGGTAGATCGCGAAGTGAAACTCGCGATCGCAGATCAGGAAGCTTACGGGATCGTCGAGGCAGCGCTTTTGCGCGGCAAGCGAGGCCTCGAGGCGCGCTAGCGTTGCGGCATCGACACGCTCCGCCGCGTCAGCGACGACCGCGCGCTCGGCGAGCAGCCGGGCCTCGTGAACCGAGCGGAGATCATAGCGGTTCACCGCGTGCGGACTGGCGATGGCGAAGTCGCGCGCCGCGCGTTCGACGCTGATGACGCGCGTGCGGGCCCCTTGCGACACTTCGACGAGCCCGCGCGACGCCAGATCCTGGATGGCGCTGCGGACGGATTCGCGGCTCACGGAGAAGGCCGCGGCGAGCTCGCGCTCGCTCGGCAGCTCGTCGCCGATCCCGAGGATGCCCGACGCGATGTGCGAGGCGAGCTTGTCGCTGATCTGTTCCTTGACCGTCCGCTTGACGATGCTGCCGCGCATATCCGGCAGAGCCGGAAAAACGCGCTGTGCCGACCGTCTCGCCATCACTCCGCCCCGGACTACGCTACTGGCCCAACCACCAGACAAGTTAGCCTAGGCGTCTCCTCTGCCGCTTGTCAATCGAAGCGGGGCAAATGGCCTCGCCGAGCAGCGTGGATCAAGACCTCAAGCCCACGCGCTCGATTGCGCCCGCGCATGGCAGCGACCTGATCGAGGCGACGAAGAGCCTAGGTCCGCTCTTGACCATGCAGCCGACGCCCGCGGTGCAGACACCGCTCGCTCGCGTCGGCCGACCTCTCCTGCATATCCTGAGCTTGTTCAGGGAGTCCGGGGTCGGAGGCGACAGCGGACATCTGCGCGCACACTGCCGTTTGTTTGGTTATGAGTACCCCCTAATTTGCCGACGGACACTTGTGCGAATGTGGGCGCAACGGTCATGACGAGAGCCGACCTCTCTGAAATCTACCGAAGCTACATTGCTTGCCTAATGGTCCGTAGCGGGTTCAAGCAATCGATTGCGAGCTTCGCCGTGCTGATCGCGCTGGCTGCTATCCTGTCACCAACCGCGCTATCGCAGTCCGAGGTCTCACCGGGCGCCAATGCAATCGCCGGTGAACTACTGGTCGCATCGCCGGATATGGACGACCCGCGCTTTGATCAAACCGTCGTTCTTGTCCTGCGCCACGACAGCAATGGTGCGATGGGGATCGTCATCAACCGTCCCGTCGAAGAGCGGCCGCTTGCAAGCGTGATGAAAGCGATTGGTGCGGACCCCACGGGGGTCGAGGGAAGTGTGCGTCTTTTCGCTGGCGGGCCCGTAGAAGTGGAGATCGGCTTCGTCTTGCATAGCGTCGACTATCATCGTGCCGAGACGTTGGATATCGACGGACACGTGGCGATGACATCGACCCACGAAATTCTAAGCGACATCGGCCATAAGAGAGGCCCCTCGAAGTTCCTCGTCGCCTTCGGATATTGCGGCTGGGCTCCCGGCCAGCTTGAGAGCGAAATCGCGCAGCGTGTTTGGGTCGTCGCGTCGGCCGATCCGAAACTCATCTTCGACGACGATCGCGAGAATCTCTGGCACGAGGCCATGACGCGGAGGCTCCGCCCTCTCTGATCCTACCGCGGCCCTGCGCGACCTCTCGCGAATTCGCAAAATCGACAGCGCCCAGTCTTGCTACGCGTGCTGGAGTCAGCACGAAGCCGCGTGCTATGGCGCTTGACAAGCTGGAGTACCGATGTGAGCATATGACCAGACGACGGGCATATGCTCATTCCTCTCGCGGCCGGACCGTGGTCATCGGAGCCTCGAGACGGAGCCCGAATGACCACGGCGGCGCTCCAAGGCTGCATTCCGGTACGCGCAACCCGAGCCAAAGAGCAGGGCCATGTATCTCGATTTTTTTAAGCTCTCTGGTCGAATTGCGCTTGTGACAGGCGGCGCCCGCGGCATTGGACTTGCGTGCGTCGAGGCCCTGGCCGAGGCGGGGGCGCAGGTGATCATCGCGGACCGGGACGCGGCGCTTGCCGAGGAGGGACGCGCGGCGCTGCGAGGCAAGGGCTTCGAAGCAGATGTCGTGACGATGGATGTAACCGATTCCAGCCGCGTAACGGAAGTCGCCGACGAGCTCGTGTCGCGCTACGGCAGGATCGACGTGCTCGTCAATAGCGCCGGCATCGCGCGCAGCGAGACGCCGGCAGAGAAGGTCACGGACGAACACTGGCTCAACGTCCTCGACGTCAATCTCAACGGTACCTTCTGGTGCTGCCGAGCTTTTGGCGGCCATATGCTCGCGGCGAAATCCGGCGCTATTGTGAATATCGGCTCGATGTCGGGTTTCATCGTCAACAAACCGCAGGAGCAGAGCTACTACAACGCGTCCAAGGCAGCGGTCCACCATCTCACCAAGTCGCTCGCCGCCGAATGGGCGGCGCGTGGCGTCCGCGTCAACGCCGTGGCGCCGACCTATATCGCCACGCCGCTCAATGCCTTCGTCAAGTCCAACCCTACCATGTACAATGCCTGGATCGGCGGGACGCCGATGGCCCGTTTGGGCAGGGTGGAGGAAATCGCTTCTGTCGTCCTTTTTCTGGCATCCGACGCCGCCAGCCTGATGACCGGAAGCATCGTCGTCGTCGATGGCGGCTATACCTGCTGGTGACCCTTAAAGGACAAGATTGGCGCATTCATGAAGCAGGCTTTCATCGGCATCGATGCAGGCACCGCCAGTGTCCGTGCCGCCATTTTCGATGCGGAGGGGAGCCTGATCGCGACGGCACGACGGCCGATCGCGATCTGGCACGAGGCCGGCGATATCGTCGAGCAATCTTCGACCGACATCTGGGATGCCTGTGCCGGCGCGGTCCGCGCCGTCATGCGGGAGGCGGCGCTGCCGCCCGCGGCCGTAAAGGGAATAGGATTCGACGCCACCTGCTCGCTCGTCGTGCTCGACCATGCGCAAAACCCCTTGAGCATCAGTCTATCGGGCGATCCCCAGCGCAATGTTATTGTCTGGATGGACCACCGAGCGGTCGCGGAGGCCATTCGCATAAGCGACACGGGCGATGAGGTGCTGCGCCATGTCGGCGGCATCATTTCGCCCGAAATGCAAACACCGAAGCTGTTATGGCTGAAACAGCACCTGTCGGGTACCTATCGCCAAGCCGGACATTTCCTCGACCTCGCCGATTTCCTGACGTTTCGCGCGACCGGCAGAAATGTCCGCTCGGTCTGCACCCTGACCTGCAAATGGACCTACCTCGCGCATGAGCGGCGTTGGAGTCGGCGCTATTTCGAGCGGATCGGATTGGCGGAACTTCTCGCCGACAATTGTGCGCGTATCGGACAAGAGATTATCGAACCCGGGACGGCGCTGGGCACCGGTTTGACGCCCGCGAGCGCCGAGGCGCTCGGCCTGCTGCCGGGCACGGCGGTCGGCGCCGCGCTGATCGATGCCCATGCCGGCGGCATCGGCACGATTGGCGGCCAGGGCGCCGACGAGACGCCGGTCGATCTCCTCGACCGCCTCGCCTACATCATGGGGACTTCCGCCTGCATCATGGCGACGACCGACGCGCCGCGTTTCGTGCCGGGCGTCTGGGGCCCCTATTTCTCGGCGATGGTCCCCGGTCTCTGGCTCAACGAGGGCGGTCAGTCGGCGGCTGGAGCCGCCCTCGACTATCTCGTGCAATCGCATCCGGCTTACGCCGAGGCGGCCGCGGCCGCCAAGGCCACAGAGCTCGGCGTTCTCGACTTCCTGGAGCGCCGCGCCCTTGCCCGCTTCGACACGGTGGGGCGCACCGCTCTGCTCGCTCGCGACATCCATGTGCTGCCCGAATTTCTCGGCAATCGCTCGCCCTATGCCGATCCCCAAACGCGCGCGATCATTGCCGGTCTGGATCTCGATGGCGATGTCGCCAGCCTCGAGCGCCTCTTCGTGGCCGGGCTCTGCGGGCTTGCCTACGGCCTCGCCGATGTCGTCGACGCGATGCGGACGCATGGCATTGCGAGCCGCATGATGGTGATCAGCGGCGGAGCGAGCCGCAGCCCTTTGGTGCGGCAGATCATGGCCGACACGACGGGACTCGGCGTGGCATCGCCGGCGACGACCGAGCCGGTGCTTCTCGGCGCCGCCATGTTGGGCGCGGTGGCCGGCGGAGCCTTTGCCTCACTCAACGCGGCGATGAAGGGGATGTCGCGGCTCGGCGCATTGACGCGGGCAACGGGACCTGAAACAAGCCGCTTCCATGCGGCAAAGCGCGTGGTCTATGAGCAGATGCGCCGCCTCGATCGTGAAAGCCGAGCGGCGATGCGGGCGTTACCTCCGGTGGCGACCGGCCGAGACGGTGCGCCATGCTGCTGAGCTGCGGCGACGCGCTGGTCGACTTCCTGCCGGTCAAATCCGCCAACGGGTTCGACGCGCTTCTGCCGGTGCCCGGCGGCTCCTGCCTCAACGTTGCGATTGGCATCGCGCGTCTCGGCGCACCGGCGGGATTTGTCGGCGGCATTTCGACCGATCTCTTCGGGCGTATGCTCGCCGACCATGCCGAAGCCTCGGGGGTGGATCTTCGCTATTGCCTGCGCAGCTCCCGGCCGACGACGCTGGCCTTCATCCGTACCGTCAAGGGCGAGCCCAGCTATGCTTTTTACGACGAGGGGTCGGCCGCCCGGCATTGGATCTATCGGCCGGGGTCCTTTCGCTTCGCCGAAATCGACGCCATCCATTTCGGTTCGACGACACTCGTCGATCCCAAGGCCGCGGCCGAGGTGTTGCGGCTGGTCGAGGACGCGCGCGGCTCGACGGTCGTCTCCTTCGATCCGAATTGCCGGCCCAACCTCGTCGGCGATAAATCCGACTATGTCCGCCGCATGGAAGAATTTGCCGCGCGCGCCGACATCGTGCGCCTGTCGGAGGAGGATTTCGCCTTTCTCTATGGCGACAGCGATCCTGACGCAAAGGCAACGGCACTTCTCAAGGCAGCTACCCGGCTTTTCATTCTCACCCGCGGCGCGCTTGGCGCCCAAGCCTGGCACGCTCAGGCCGGTTCGCTCGAGGTGACGGTACCCCAAGCTGCGATCGTCGACACGGTCGGTGCCGGCGACAGTTTTCAGGCTGGGCTGCTCTTCGCATTGCGGAAGATTGGCCGGATCAGGCGAAGCGCGCTGGCCGGCTCGACCGCCAACGAGCTCCGTCGCGCCATGCTTTTTGCTGCTTCCTGCGCCGCCATCACCTGCGGCCGTCCGGGTGCCGACCCGCCACGGCTTTCCGAGGTCGGCGCAGCGACAATAGCCGCTCTAACCGCCGAGCCGCCGGCGGCGGATTGAGATGGAAAGCACCGCTGCAGGCTTCGACCTCGTGATCTTCGATTGCGATGGCGTCCTCGTTGACAGCGAGATCATCAGCGCCTCAACCCTCGCCGACAATTTGACCCGCATCGGCTTCCCCGTCGACCTCGACTACGTGAACGAGCATTATCTCGGCCGCAGCTTCGAAGTAATAGACGCCGATCATCGCCGCCGCTCCGGCCGGCCGCTGCCCAAGGAATTTGGCGATATCTGGTACGGCGAGCTGTTCGCGGCATTCCGCCGCGAGTTGAAACCGATCGCCGGGGTCGCCGACGTGCTACGCCGGCTCGCGATCCCAAAATGCGTCGCTTCGTCGAGTACTCCAGCGCGGCTGATGCTAGCCTTGGAGGTAAGCGGACTTGCCGAGCTCTGCGGTAGCCATGTCTTCGACGCCTCGATGGTACGCCGCGGCAAGCCGGCCCCCGACCTTTTCCTCTATTGCGCGGAGCGCATGGGCGCGGCGCCGACGCGCACCCTCGTCGTCGAAGACAGTCTCGCCGGCATTGCCGCCGCCGTGGCCGCCGGCATGACCGCCTGGGCCTTCGTCGGTGGCTCGCATTATGGCGCCGGCCGGGATATCGATCTGTTGCGACGCGCCGGCGCAGCGCGGATATTCAGCTCGATGACCGAATTCGGGCTCGAGGGAGGCTGAGCGGCGATGGCGCGGAACGGCGATCGGGACGAGTCGAGGCTGGACGACGCTGCGCGCGCCGGATGGCTCTACTACGTCGCCGGCAATACGCAGGATGAGATCGCTCAGAAGCTGGGAATCTCGCGCCAGTCCGCACAGCGGCTTGTCTCGCTGGCTATCTCCAAGAAGCTGATCAAGGTCCGGCTCGATCATCCGATCGCGAGCTGCATGAGCTTGGCGGAAGCGCTGGTGAAGCGCTACGGCCTGCACTATTGCGACGTCGTTCCCTCCGACCCTTCATCGAACAGCACGGTGCTCGGCATCGCCGAGGCGGCTGCCGCCTATCTCGAGCGAACGCTGCGCTCGCCCGCGCCGCTCATCCTGGCGCTTGGCACCGGCCGCACGATCCGCGCTTCGGTCGACCAGTTGCCGGCCATGGATTGCCCGCAGCACAAGATCGTCTCGCTCGTCGGCAACATCGCCCCGGACGGCTCGGCCAGCTTCTACGACGTGATCACCCGGATCTCCGACGTCGTCAAGGCGCCTCACTTCCCGATGCCGGTTCCAGTGGTGGCGAGCAGCGTCGAGGAAAAGGCGGTACTGCTGAAGCTGAAAGCCGTGGCGCATGTCTGCGACCTCGCCAAGAGGGCGGACGTCACCATGGTCGGGATCGGCAGCCTCGACGACAACGCGCCGCTCTTCGAGGACGGCTTCATTACTCGCGCGGAGCTGCGCGCGCTGCACAAGGCGGGCGCCGTCGGCGAGATCGTCGGTTGGGCTTATGATCGCCATGGGCGGATCCTGACCGGACTCACCAACGAGCGGGTGGCGAGTGTGCCGATCGGCAAGACCGGCACTGCCAAAGTGATCGGTGCCGCGATGGGACCGGCGAAACTGTCGGCGGTGCGTGCAGCGCTCGAGGGACAGCTTATCAACGGCCTCATCACGGATGAAGCGACGGCGAAATCACTGACCGAATGATCAGCGCACGTCGCGATCAGGCTTGACACTTGGCCGGTGTTCGTGTGAGCATTCGCTCTAACAAAGGGCAATTGCCCAGAACTGCCAAATGGGAGGACGCCATGAGGAGGACGCTGGCTGCCTTGGTCGGCACGGCTGCGCTCGCGATCACAGGTCCCTGCCTGGCCGACACGCTCACCATCGCCACCGTCAACAATGGCGACATGATCCGGATGCAGAAGCTGGCGGGCGATTTCCGCCAGAAGAATCCCGGCATCGACCTCAACTGGGTCACCCTCGAGGAGAATGTCCTCCGCGAGAAGGTCACCACCGACATCGCCACCAAAGCCGGTCAGTACGACGTGCTGACCATCGGCACCTATGAAGTCCCCATCTGGGCCAAACAGGGTTGGCTCGCGCCCCTCGATCTCGGTGCGGCCTACGACGTCAACGACCTTCTGCCACCCATCCGCAGCGGTCTTTCCTACGACGGCAAGCTGTATGCGGCGCCGTTCTATGGCGAAAGCTCGATGCTTATGTATCGGAAGGACCTCTTCGCCAAAGCCGGGCTCACCATGCCCGAGAAGCCGACTTGGGATTTCATCAAGGAGGCCGCCGACAAGATCACCGACAAACAAGCGGGGATCTACGGCATCTGCTTGCGGGGCAAGGCCGGCTGGGGCGAGAACATGGCGTTCCTCACGACCATGGCAAACTCATACGGCGGGCGCTGGTTCGACGAGAAGTGGGAGCCCGAGTTTACCGGACCGGAGTGGAAGACGACGCTCAACACCTATCTCGAGCTGATGAAGAAGGACGGACCGCCCGGCGCTTCGTCGAACGGCTTCAACGAGAACCTGGCGCTGTTCCAGGGCGGCAAATGCGGCATGTGGATCGACGCTACCGTCGCCGCGTCCTTTGTCAGCGACCCGAAGCAGTCGAAGGTCGCGAACGATGTCGGCTTCGCGCCCGCGCCCTGCGGCACCACCTGCAAGAACGCCAACTGGCTCTGGTCCTGGGCGCTCGCCATCCCGAGCAGCTCGAAGAAGACGGCCGACGCGGAGAAGTTCGTCGCCTGGGCGACCGGCAAGGAATACCTAAAGCTGGTGGCGGCCAAGGATGGCTGGGCCAACGTTCCGCCGGGGACGCGCAAATCGCTCTATGACGATTCCAATTACCTGAAAGCCGCACCCTTCGCCCAAATGACGCTGAAAGCCATCGATTCGGCTGATCCCGGGCTCGACGGCAACTCGAAGCCGAAACCCTATATCGGCGTCCAATTTGCCGCGATCCCGGAATTCCAGGGCATCGCGACGGCGGTCGGCCAGCAATTCTCCGCGGCTTTGGCCGGCCAGACTTCGGCCAGTCAGGCGCTGCAGAATGCGCAGCTTCTGACCGAGCGCGAGATGAAACGAGCGGGATACATCAAGTAATGGAGCGCCTGCGACTGGTCGTCACCAAGGCGGCTGGTCGCGGGCACTCTATCGGGCCGGGTTGACAGGCATGGCCACGCTTCACACACGATCCCTGGCGCGGCTGATGATCGCGCCGTCGGTCACTGCCCTCTTCCTGTGGATGGCGGTGCCACTCGGGATGACCCTCTACTTCTCCTTCATTCGCTACAACCTGCTGATCCCGGGCCCGAAATCCTTCGTCGGCTTCTCCAACTACTATTTCTTCCTGACCGATCCCGCCTTTGCGGCAGCGCTCGTCAACACGCTCGTCATTGTCGGCGGGACCCTTCTCATCACCGTCATCGGCGGCGTTTTGCTGGCGCTGCTTCTCGACCAGCCGATCTTCGGGCAGGGCATCGTGCGCCTGTTGGTGATTTCGCCCTTCTTCGTCCTGCCGACGGTCGCCGCGCTGGTCTGGAAGAACATGATGATGAACCCGGTCTATGGCGTCTTCGCGCAGATCGCCCACAGTCTGGGGCTCTCGCCGCTCGACTGGTTCGCCAGCGTTCCGCTGCTCTCGATCACGCTCATCGTCGCCTGGCAATGGCTGCCTTTTGCGACGCTGATCCTCTTGACCGCGTTGCAGTCGCTCAGCGAGGAGCAGAAGGAAGCGGCGGAGATGGACGGCGCCCGCCGCTTCTCGATCTTTTTCTACATCATCCTGCCGCACCTCGCGCGGGCGATCACGGTGGTCATCTTGATCGAGACCATCTTCCTGCTGACCGTCTTCGCCGAGATTCTCGTCACCACCAATGGCGGGCCGGGGGTTGCAACCACGAACATCGCCTTCCTGGTCTACGCCCAGGCGCTGCTGCAGTTCGATGTCGCCGGCGCCTCGGCGGGCGGCATCATTGCCGTCATTCTCGCCAATATCGTCGCGGTGTTCCTGATGCGCATGATCGGGCGCAATTTGGAGGCATGATCGATGGCGCGCGCCATTCCCGCGCGACGGCGCTGGCTGCTGAGCATCGTGGCCTGGGCGGTCGGGCTCATGATCTTCTTCCCGATCCTCTGGACAGTGCTGACCAGCTTCAAGACCGAGGGTGAGGCGATTGCTGCGCCGCCGCATATTCTCTTCTTTCATTGGACGCTCGAGAACTACGTCGAGGTGCAGCAGCGCTCCAACTACATCGAGCACGTTTCCAATTCGGTCGTGATCGCCTTGGGCTCGACGCTGCTGGCCTTGCTCATCGGAGTCCCGGCCGCCTGGGCGGCGGCCTTTGCGCCGGCGCGGCGAACCAAAGACCTGCTGATGTGGATGCTCTCGACCAAAATGATGCCGCCGGTGGGCGTCCTCGTGCCGATCTATCTGCTGTTCCGCGACTGGGGGCTGCTCGATACGCTCACCGGCCTCACCGCGCTGATGATGCTGGTCAACCTGCCGATCGTCGTGTGGATGCTCTACACCTATTTCCGGGAGATACCCGCCGACATCCTGGAGGCCGCGCGGATGGATGGCGCGCGCCTCTTCAACGAGATCGTGCACGTGCTGGCGCCGATGGCCGCGCCGGGGATCGCCTCGACGATGTTGCTGAACATTATTCTCGCCTGGAACGAGGCCTTCTGGACGCTGAACCTTACCGCGGCCAAGGCGGCGCCGCTCAGCGCGTTCATCGCCTCCTATTCCAGCCCCGAGGGCCTGTTTTGGGCGAAGCTCTCGGCCGCCTCGACCATGGCGATTGCGCCGATCCTGATTCTCGGCTGGTTCTCGCAGCGCCAGCTCGTTCGCGGCCTGACCTTTGGCGCGGTGAAGTGATGGCGAGGAAGTGGAGCACGCGATGGGCGCCATAAGACTGGAGCAGGTAACCAAGCGCTTCGGCCCGGCGGTTGTCATCCCGCGCGTCGATCTCGACATCGGCGATGGCGAATTCGTCGTCTTCGTCGGCCCGTCGGGATGCGGCAAGTCGACCTTGTTGCGCCTCATCGCCGGTCTCGAAGACGTATCGAGCGGCCGGGTCCTCATCGATGGCGCCGATGCGACGCGCCTGGCGCCCGCGCAACGCGGCCTCGCGATGGTCTTTCAGTCCTATGCGCTCTACCCGCATATGAGCGTCTACAGGAACATTGCGTTCCCGCTGAAGATGGCGCGCAGCGAGGCAGCGCTGATCGACCGGAAGGTGCGCGCGGCGGCGCAGACTCTTAATCTCACCGAATATCTCGACTACAAGCCTCGCCAGCTCTCCGGCGGTCAACGCCAGCGGGTCGCGATCGGCCGCGCCATCGTGCGCGAGCCAAAGGCGTTTCTCTTCGATGAGCCGCTCTCGAACCTGGACGCGGCGCTCCGGGTCAACATGCGCGTCGAGATCAGCGAGCTGCATCAGACGCTCAAGACGACAATGATCTACGTCACGCACGACCAGGTCGAAGCCATGACCATGGCGGACCGAATCGTCGTGCTGCGGGGAGGCAATGTGGAGCAGGTCGGATCGCCGCTCGATCTATACCGCACGCCGAGTAACCTGTTCGTCGCCGGCTTCATCGGCAGCCCGCAGATGAATTTCGTCCGCGGCGCCGAGGCCGAAAAGCGCGGCGCCAAGACGATCGGCGTTCGCCCCGAGCATATTCTCGCTTCTCACAGCGCGGGCGACTGGGTCGGCACCGCTACCATCGCCGAGCATCTCGGCTCAGACACGATCCTGCATGTCTCGGTCGAAGGCATCGGGACCATCAAAGCGAGGGTCGAAGGTGAATTCCCCCTACAGCATGGGCAGCGCGCCTATCTGACGCCGGATCCGAGCAAGATCCATCGCTTCGATGACGAGGGAAAGGCGATGACGTGATTTAGGGAACGGGAGCCATCCGCAAAGGCTGGGATTCCCCCAAAGCAGACTCGCCATTCGCCGCCACCCTTTTTCCGAGATGCGCCATGACCCGACGTTCCGGTGGGCAAACAAGTTGCGGCGGCACCCCACAGCCACAAATGTGCCAGGAGCCGACAGCGCTCAACCACGAAGCGGCCGCCTACGGCACGTGCGGATCCGCGAGCGCCAACGCAATGGGTCATGGCGGCGCAGGGCGCGCGATGTCGGCCATGCCCCGCTTGGCGCGCATGGCCGCGCGGCTTGACGTGGTCGGCGCCGGCGCATCATATCCAGCCCCCGGGCGCGCTCGGCCGGACGCCCGACCCAGCAAAGGCTTTTGAGAGCTTTTTATGACGACAACCGATGAAGCGGCCGGAGAAAGCGCCAGTTCCGTCGCGGCGCCGACCGCGCTGACGGGCGAGAGCGCCGCTTTCGTGGTGCTGGGGGCCTTGAGCTTCTCGCACCTGCTGAACGATCTTGTTTCGTCCCTCGTCCCCGCCGTCTATCCGCTGCTGAAGACGAGCTTCGGCCTCAATTTCGCGCAAATAGGCCTCGTGACGCTCTGCTTTCAGCTCACCGCCTCGCTGCTTCAGCCGGCGGTCGGAGTTTTCACGGACCGCCGGCCGATGCCCTATTCGTTGCCGGTCGGAATGGGCTTCACGCTGTGCGGGCTTCTGCTGCTGTCGCATGCGCCGCATTTTGCGCTGGTGCTGCTGGCGGTCATGCTGGTCGGCGTCGGCTCCGCCGTCTTCCATCCGGAATCGTCTCGCATCGCCCGCGCCGCCTCCGGCGGCCGCCACGGCTTCGCCCAGTCGCTGTTCCAAATGGGCGGAGCCACGGGATCCTCGCTCGGCCCCTTGCTCGCCGCGCTGATCGTCATGCCGCGCGGCCAGGGCTCCATCGCCCTCTTCGCGCTGGTGGCGTTGGCCGCCATGGTCGTTTTGACGGGCGTCTGCCGCTGGCATAAACGCGCCCGCGGCAAACCGCGCGCGTCCGTCCGAGCGAAGGCCGCCGCCGTCGTCGCTACGCCGCATCGGACGCGCCTCGCCCTGTTCATCCTGCTGTTGCTGGTGTTCTCGAAGTACTTCTATCTCAGCAGCCTGACCAGCTACTACACCTTCTACCTCATCGACCGGTTCCACGTTTCGGTCGAGAACGCCCAGATCCACCTCTTCGTCTTCCTGGGCGCGGCCGCGCTCGGAACCTTCTTCGGCGGCCCCATCGGCGACCGCTACGGCCGCAAGGCGGTGATCTGGGGCTCGATCGTCGGGGCTTTGCCGTTCACGCTGATGCTGCCCTACGCCAACCTTTTCTGGACCGGCATCTTGTCGGCGGTCATCGGCCTGGTGCTGTCCTCGGCGTTCTCGGCGATCCTGGTCTATGCGACCGAACTCGTCCCGGGCCGCGTCGGGACGATCTCGGGGCTGTTCTTCGGCCTCGCCTTCGGCATCGGCGGCCTCGGCGCCGCCGTCCTGGGCGAGGTCGCGGATCTCACGAGCATCGATTTCGTCTATCGCCTCTGCGCCTACCTGCCGCTGGTCGGTCTGCTCACGGCGTTCCTGCCCAACCTCGAGAGGCCACGAACCCTCCGACAGGGGTAGCTGTCGGACGAACCGGGGCCTTCGGGCAGACAAGCGTGCTTTGCGTAACGCACTTGCTCGCGCATAATCGCCGGCGTCATGAGCGTATTTGCGTTGCGCACCGTCCGACCCCGTTGGCGTCAGCGGCGGAAGCGCCGACGAAAGAGCACTTTGCTCGAGCGGCTGCGCCGATGGTGGCAGCGCGCCGGTTGGGCGTGGCGAACGCTGACGGCAGCACCGGTGTCGGTGCGGCTTGTCGTGATCGCGGTAATCGGTGCGGCTGCCTTCATGACGGCGAACATCGTCTATCAGGTCATCCGCAAGCCGACCGAACTCTTCTATCCCGTGCGATATGCGCTGAACAAAGCGCCGGCCGAGACCTGGCGGGACTACGGACCGCTGTTTCGGCGCTATTCGACGGCAACGGTCACGCCCGAGCTGCTCGCGGCGCTGGCGCAAGTCGAAGGCGCCGGCAATCCCGTCGCTCATACCTATTGGCGCTGGCGCCTGACCTGGCGTCCCTTCGAGGTTTACGAGCCGGCCTCGAGCGCCGTAGGCATGTACCAGATGACGGCGGCGGCCTTCGCGGACGCACAGCATTATTGCATCCGCCAACACATCGTCGTCGAGGAGGGCTGCTGGTCGGACGGCCTCTACACCCGGATCATGCCGGGCGACGCGATCGAGCTGACGGCCGCCTTGTTGGATCGCAATGTCGCGGCGGTTCTCGCGGACGCGCATATCCATGGGACTGCGGCGCAGAGGCAGCAGCTCGCCGCCGTCGTCCATCTCTGCGGCATGCGGCCGGCGACGGAATTCGCGCGCCGCGGGTTCCATCCCGGGCGGGGAGAACACTGCGGCGACCATGATGTCGCGGACTATCTCGCCCGCGTCGACGCGATGAAACGGGAATTCCTGCGCCTCGCCGCGGAGGAATAGGCGCGGCGGCGACCAGGATGAAACGAAGCGCGGAGACCGGGTGTTGCTCTCGTTGCGATGATCGGACAACGCTCTCGACCCTCGCTCGTGTCCGATGCGCGCGCGGCCCAGCGGCCGCTCGACTGGCTGAACTTCCTGCTGGCCGATGTGCAAGGCGGGCTCGGTCCTTTCCTCGCCATCTATCTCACCGCGAGCCGGCATTGGCAGCCCGGAGCGGCGGGGCTGATGCTGACCATCGCGGGTCTCGCTACCGTCGCCGCGAGCCCGGCGCTGGGCGGGCTCGTCGACCGCGTGCGCTGGAAACGGGCGATCGTCGTCGCGGGCGCTGCGGCGGTCGCGCTGGCGGCGGTGATGGAAGCGATCCTGCCGCAGCCCTGGCCGGTCGGCGCGGCGCAGCTCGGCAGCGGCATCGCCGATGCGGCCTTCCCGCCGGCCATCGCCGCGCTGAGCCTCGGCCTGGTTGGGCGCGCGGCCTACACGGCGCGGGTCGGACGCAACCAGGCCTACAATCATGCCGGCAATGTGGTCACGGCCGCGCTGTCCGGCGTCGCCGGCTGGCTCATCGCGCCGGTTGCCGTGCTTTGGGCGGTGACGCTGTTCTCGGCGGCGAGCATCGCCGCGGTCCTGCTGATCGAGCCGGGCGCGATCGACCACGAGGTGGCGCGCGGCGCCGATGACGGGCGCGGGCGGGAGGATGGCGCGGGCGGCGGCATGCGCGCGCTCTTCGGCAGCCGCCCTCTCCTGCTCTTCACGCTCAGCATCACCCTCTTCCATTTCGCGAATGCAGCCATGCTGCCGCTCGCGGGAGAGCGGCTGTCGAGCGGCGCCGATGGCGGGACCGGCGCGGTGTGGATGGCGGCCTGCATCGTGCTCGCGCAGCTCGTGATGATCCCGGCATCGCTGCTGGTCGGACACCGGGCCGACCGTTGGGGCCGCAAGCTTCTGTTCCTGTTCGGCTTCGCCGCCTTGCCGGTGCGCGGCCTGCTCTTCGCCCTGGTCGGCGCGCCGGGCGGCCTGCTCGCGATCCAGGTGCTGGATGGGGTGGGCGCCGGCATTTTCGGCGCGCTGTTTCCGATCGTGGTCGCGGACCTCACCCGCGGCACCGGGCGCTACAATCTGGCGCTCGGCGCCGCTTCGGCGTGCTGGGGGCTCGGCGCGGCGCTCAGCAATGGCGTCGCCGGCGAGATCGTGGATTGGCTCGGCTTTTCCGCTGCGTTTCTGGTGCTGAGCGGCTTTGCGCTGGCGGCGCTAGTTCTGTTTGCGGCAGCGGTACCGGAGACGAGGCCGGCGGGAGGAGGCAGTTAGTCTAGGCGCAGTCAGAAGAAGGGCGCGCGCATGTGCGGCGGAGAGACACCTCACCCTCCCGTCGCTCACGCGACAGGTCCCTCCCTCTCCCCGCTTCGCGCGGAGAGGGGAAGCTAAGCGGCGAAGCGGAACGCCGCCATGCTGAGGCTGCCGAGGGTGAAGCCTTGGTGGATGCGTTCGCCGCGAGCATTGGGGCCGGCGGCGCCCAAGGCGACGAAGAGCGGCAGGAAGTGGTCGGGCGTCGGCTGCGCTTCGCGCGCATGGGGCGCGCGGTCGAGCCAATCGAGGAGCTCGGCGCGCCGGCCTTCGGCCAGCGCGGCGGCGAGCCAATCGTCGAAGGCCTTCGCCCAGGGCGCCACCGGCCCGCCTTGGCGCATGAGGGCGCGCAGATTGTGCACGGCGCCGCCGCTCGCCAGCACCAGCACGCCTTCGCGGCGGAGCGGCGCCAGCGCCGCGCCGAGGCGCTCATGCCAGGCGGCATCGCGATAGGGCTGGATCGAGAGCTGGATCGTCGGCATGTCGGCGGCGGGATACATGAGGCGCAGGGGGACCCAGGCGCCGTGGTCGAGGCCGCGCTCGGGGTCGGTCGCCGCAGGAATGCCGGCTTCGGCGAGCAGGGCCGAGACGCGCTGTGCCAAGGCGGGCGCGCCGGGCGCCGGCCAGGTCATGCGGTAAAGCGGCTCGGGAAAGCCGTAGAAATCATGGATGGTGTCGTTGCGCTCCGGCGCGGAGACGGCGGGCTCCTCGGTCATCCAATGCGCGGAGACGCAGAGGACCGCCTCGGGCCGCGGCAGCTCGGCGGCGAGGCGCTGCCAGAGGGCGCCGGTCTCGCCGGGATCGAGCGACAGCGCCGGTGAGCCATGGGAGAGAAAGAGGCTGGGCAAAGCGGCAGCGGTCATGGTGCCTCACTGTTGACGTCGAGAGGGGCCCCGCTTTCGCGAGGGATGGACGACTAAAGCAAACTGAAAGCGTTCAGTCACCGTGTGACGTCAGGTGGTGTTGTCGGGCTCGCGGCGCAATCCGCGCGGCTTGGGCGGGATGATCAGCACGCGGTCGACGCGGCGGCCGTCCATGTCGACCACCTCGAAGCGGAAGCCATCGACCATGAAGCGGTCGCCGACGCTGGGGACACGGTTGATGCGCGCCATCATGAAGCCGCCGAGGGTGTGGAAGCCGGCGCCCTCCTCATCCACGAGCTGGTGGAGGCCGGTCAGGTCCTTGACCTCGTCGACGGTCACCATCCCGTCCACCAGCCAGGAGCCGTCATCGCGGCGCACCACCGCCTGGCTGCCGGCGGCGGTCTGATCGGCGATGTCGCCGACGAGCGATTGCAGGATGTCGTGCAAGGTGACGACGCCTTCGAAATCGCCGTACTCGTCGACGACGAGCGCCATCGGCGCGCCGGATTTCTTGAAGATCTCGAGCGCGCGCAGCGCCGTCACCGTGCTGGGCAGGTAGATCGGCGGCTTCACCGCACTTTTGATGTCGAAGGCGCGGCCGGCGAGCAGCAGGGAGAGAAGATCCTTGACCTGGACGATGCCAAGAACCTGCTGCGGGCCGCCTTGGACGACGGGAAAGCGCGAGTAGTCGCTGTCGCGGATCTTGCGGCGGTTCTCCTCCTCGCTGTCGCCGAGATCGAGCCATTCGACCTGGGTGCGCGGCGTCATCACCGCGCTGATATTGCGATCGCCCAGGCGAAACGCCATCTGCGCGATGGCGGTCTCCGCCGCCTGGAAATGGCCGGCCGCCGTCGCCTCACGCAGCATCAGCGTGATCTCTTCTTCGGTCACCGGCGGCGGCTCGCCCGTGGGGCTCGGCGCGAGGCGCAGCACCACGTTGCTGGAGAGGCTGAGCAGCCGCTCGACCGGCCGTGCCAGCGCCGCCATGGCGCGCAACAGCGGCGAGAGCCGCGAGGCAAAGAATTCCGGACGGCCGAGCGCCAGCCGCTTCGGCACCAGCTCGCCCAGCACCAGGGTGAAATAGGACATGATGACGACGATGGCGACGAAGCTGATCGGCGTGGCATAGCGCGCCAGCACGCCGGGAAAGGTCTG
>Ga0335079_10003348_pt1 | contig 18520 bp, 18 predicted proteins | sample Lox_Sample_33_FD_206719 | JGI IMG/M metagenome (GOLD analysis project Ga0335079, IMG submission 206719) | Soil microbial communities from Loxahatchee National Wildlife Refuge, Florida, United States - Lox_Sample_3.3 | ecosystem: Environmental > Terrestrial > Soil > Wetlands | place: USA... | reverse complement strand
CGTAGTCATAAGGCCCGGCGTTGTCCACGGTCCAGTTCATGAACTGAAGATTGGAGTCCGATCCGTAGCTGTTGACGTCGAAGAAATCCGCCATGCTGAATTTGCCGAAACGCACTTCGAGGCGCCGCTGCGGGAGCTCACGAAAAAGAGCATAGGGATTTTGGTCGGAGGGCTCTTTGGTATGACCGAGAGGAATAATCTGGTGAAACATCAGCCGCGCGATATACGGGGCCTTGCTAAGCGTGGGATTGCGCACGACATCGAGATTCGTAAAGCCAGCAAGCCCTAGAGCTTCGCCGATTCCGTGGCCCCCGGTCTCCTGCACGTCGCAGAGCAATTCGCTGGTGCCGGTAAGGCGCAGCCCGGCGAAGAGCGTTAGAACTCGCGAGGTCGCGTCCTGCGCTTCGGGACTCAAGCTATGGCGTCCTTGATAGGGCGAGCGAAAAGCCGGATGCCACTGCGAGATGAAATTGGCCTGTCCGGAAAGCCAAAGGCGGTCCCACTCCGGGTGAGGGAACATGACCGGCAGAGCTTCCGAGTCCGCCGAAACAGCCGGATCAGCTGAGGGATCTGCTCGCTGAGCGGGTTGGTCCTGGGCCCGAGTAGCAGTGGTCCCAAACGCGGCAAGCGTCAGCATGCCGAGAAACAAACCGTTTTGTAGAGCCGCTTTTGGCATTTTGTTTTGCAGTTCTACATCACGCTCGCCGGGCAAAGAGTGCAAGAATAAGTTTGCGCGCGTTACTAGCGGATGAATGGATTGCCATCTGGCAGGTGCGAGACTGGAAGAACGGCTTGCTTTCCGCGACGCGCCGTTGTACATTCATCCCGCGCTTTATACCATACCCCCATAGGGTATACAAGAAAAATGTCGCCCACCTCTCGTGAAAAACTCGATTTGGTCACGCGCACGAAAAAAGTCATCGGCCAACTGGAAAGCGTCCTGCGCGCCCTGAATGACGACGAGCAATGCGCCGACATCCTGCAACGCCTGGCGGCGGCGCGCGGCTCCATCAACAGCCTGATGGCCGAACTCATGGAGGACCACATTCGCAACCACATGCCGCGCAACTCGAAATCGTCCGAGGAGGCCGCCGCCGACGTCATCCAGATTGTCCGCACCTATCTGAAGTAGCGCAGAAGTTAGTCGCGTTTCCGGTCATTTTTTTGTATCGTGCCTGCGCACAAGGTGGGACTTGGCGAATCCAGGATTTGAGGAGACCGAACGGTGGCGCGATGGCTCGCAGGAGTGTTTCTCTTCGTCACGATGTGCGTTCCCTCGGCGCACGCGCAGGCCGGCCCGCAAGAGGGCGGAAATGATTTGCAGATCTGGACTGGCGGAGGCCATGGCCTGAATGGAAGCACCGCCAGCAGCGGCGTGTGGAATCTGGGCGCGCGCTACGGCTGGATTTTGACGGCTCCGCATGGCCCGGGATTTTTGCAGGGCGAATTTGAATACGCCGTGGACGTCGTGCCGGCCTTCGTGGTCACGCAGAAAACGGACACGGCGTACGGCTTCGGCCTCAATCCCTTCGCGCTGAAGTGGAACTTCACGAAGTCCCGCAAGGTCGTTCCGTATTTCGAGCTGGGCGGCGGCACGCTCTTCACGAATGTCAAAGTGCCGCCGGGCACCTCGCACGTAAATTTCACCTCGAGCGGCGCGCTAGGTCTGCATTTTCCGGGTAGCAAGTACAACTGGAGCGCGGAGCTCCGCTTCATGCACATTTCGAACGCGGGGCTCGCCAATCTGAACCCCGGGATCAACACGCTGCAGCTGCGCATCGGCTTTGGACGCTTTACCCACCCGCACTAGGCCGTGCTTCGCCGAAACAGGTATTATTGAGCCACCCAGCGAAACAACTTCAGTTTGTGAAGATGCGAAAGAACGCCTTTACCGATGAACCGGAATAAATCTCGACGAGCTAGGTATAGGAATGTTTGGAGGATGCGCATGAATCGAAAATTCGTTGCTACTCTCGCAGCCCTGCTCTGTGCCGCGTTTGCGCTTGTGCTCCAGGCCAATCCTGCACGAACGGAAACCGTGCAGTACAAAAGCGGCGATGAAACCGTTAGCGGCTTCCTGGCGCTTCCTGATGGCGGCGGCAAGCATCCGGGGCTCGTGGTCATCCACGAATGGTGGGGACTCAACGATGAGGTCAAATCCAACGCGCAGAAGTTCGCCAACCAGGGCTACGTCGCCCTCGCCGTCGACCTCTATCGCGGAAAAGTGGCCACGACTCCCAACGAAGCGCACGAGTTAATGCGCGGCGTGCCCGACGACCGCGGTATGCGCGATCTCGAAGCGGCCTTCGCCTTTCTCGCCTCGCGCCGCGACGTCGAACCAAACAAGATTGGCTCGGTTGGCTGGTGCATGGGCGGCGGCTGGTCCATCAAGCTGGCGGTTAACGAACCCAAGCTCGCCGCGTGCGCCGTCAATTACGGCCCGCTTCCAACCGATCCCGCCAACATCGCGAAGATTAAAGCGGCAGTGCTGGGAAATTTTGGCGCGGACGATCGCGGCATTTCCCCGGACTCCGTGCGCGCCTTCGATGCCGCGATGAAGTCCGCCGGCAAATCCATTGACGTGAAAATCTACGACGGCGCGGGCCATGCGTTTGAGAATCCCAACAATAAGGATGGCTACCGCCCGCAGGCCACCGCCGACGCCTGGGCCCGCATGAGCGCCTTCTTCAAAAAGACCCTGCAGTAGCCGCAACTGCCAGAACCTGCTTGAATCGTCGTACTAGAACCCCGCCGCGGCAGCCCGTCGCTCCACGACCGTAGCTCGGGTCGAGCCTTGGCTCAATCCATAGTTAGCCAGTCGGGCTACGGCATATTGTTGGCTCCCTCGAAAACGTCCGTAGTTCCAAATCGTCTAATGTATCCAAAAGGGAGGGTTCGGGCTGATTCTGTCCATCGAAAATCTTCGCTTGACAGATTGTATATCGTAGGCAATATACAGGCCCAAGCTTTCTCTTTTAGGGGTGTCCTTGGGGGGAAGTTCGTCCTTCCCGTGTCGTAAGCCCAGGGCCGTTCACAGAGACAGACGATCTCATCCAGGAGGGGACTGTGAATATTAAGCGCATCTTTCTGTTATTCGCCTTAGTCGTACTCTTACCAGGGGTGGTTTTCGGACAAGTTGCAATTACCGGCAAAATCACGGGCGTCGTCAACGATGCTTCTGGTGGTGCGGTGGCCAACGCTACCGTCACCGTCAAGAGCAGCGCTCTGATGGCTCCCCGCAGCATCACTACCAGCACCGACGGCGTATATCTTTTCGATCTTTTGCCTCCAGGCACTTACGAGGTCACGATAACCGCTACCGGATTTGAGACTTTCACCGAAACTGGGATCGTCCTCACTGCCGGCTTCACGGCAACGGTGAATGCGAAGCTCCAGATTGGCGAAATGAATCAGACCGTCAAGGTGGAAGGCGAACCGGTAGTGGACTTACAGAACGTCCAAACTTCTACCACGTTTGACCAGACACTCCTGCAGGATATCCCCAGCGGTCGCGACCCTTGGTCTACGGTGGCCCAGATGCCTGGTGTCACCTCCAGCACCTTCGACGTAGCCGGCAATAACAGTTACCAGCAGTCTGCCATGCAGGTACACGGCAGCACGCAAGCTGAGCAGATCTACAGCTACAACGGCCTGGACCTGAACTGGCCCGGTGCGAATGGTGGTTACACCCAGTTTTATACCAACCACGACTCGTTCGATGAATTCCAGGTCGTTGCCGACAACGCGCCCGCTTCCGTTCCCATCGGCGGCATTTACATGAACCAGGTTACGCAATCCGGTTCCAATCAGCTGCACGGCCAGGCGGCCGTGTACTACCTTAGTGCGGCCTTTCAGGCCGGTGTGAAGGAGCCTGCAAATGCCGTCGTGAACACCGGCTCTCCGTTTGACATGACCCTGGATACATCCGCACGGCTCGGCGGTCCTATCATCAAGGACAAGTGGTGGCTCTACGGTGATTATCGCCGTTACGACTTGCGGCAGCGCATTCTCGCAGTGACCGACCAGGCGGGCAACCCCGTCGTGGACGTCAACCACCAAACCAACACCGACCTGCGCAGCGATTGGCAGATTAATTCCAAGAATAAGTTCAGTTTTATCTGGATGTATAACGAACAAAATCGTTTCTTCCGTCGCGACACGGCGTACCAGTTCGTCACGGCAGATGCGAGTTGGAAACAGATCGAGCCAGCGTACATCCTGGAGGGCCTTTGGACCAGCCAGGTCACCAACAACCTCCTGCTCGATTTCCGCGTCGGCTGGAACAAAATCATCTTCCCGCTCAGCTACCAGACCAATTCCACCGGCTTAAACCTGCAAGACATCGGGACGTCCACAGAATCCGGGGCCGCTCCCTATCAATTTCAGAACCCCGCTTGGGTCCTCAAATGGACCGCCGGCGGCTCCTGGTACAAGCCCAATTGGGGCGGCTCGCACAATTTCCAGTTCGGCTTCGAGTGGGGCAAGAGCTACAACTCTTACATCTACAACGTCAACCAGGGCATCAACGCCATCTTCAATAGTCCCGGCCCGCAGTCCTTCACCACGCCCTTCGAAGTGGTGGCCTACAATACGCCGGCTACGCAGAAGAACTATTTCCGCGACACCAGCTTCTACCTGCAGGACACCTGGAACCTGAAACGGCACATCACCCTCAACCTGGGCGTGCGCTACGACCGCTTCACTACCTACTATCCCGCGCAGACAACGGCCACGAACCTTACGTTTCCTCAACTCTTCAAGGCCGGGACGACCTTCCCTGCCTCCGGAGACTTGGTGGACTGGAACACCGTCTCGCCGCGTATCGGAGTCGCTTGGGATCCTACCGGCAAGGGTGATTCCGTGGTCCGGTTCGGCTACGGCATCTACTACATCATGCAGGGCACCGGGCTCGCGGAGACCTCCAATCCGAATGGCTTGGTTACCCTGACTTTCCCGTGGAACGACACCAACGGCGATAAGATCCCGCAACTCAATGAGTGGCTTCCGGCGAACGCGACTCCGGTCGGCTCGTCCGGCGGGGCACAAATCAATCGCAACATGAGCCGCCCGTATTCCGAGGAAATCAGCGCCGGATACGAAAAGCAGTTGTGGCGCGATCTTCGCGTCGGGGCAACTTACTATTACCGGACCAAGAAGAACCTCTTTGGCATCGAAAACGCCGCCGTTTCGCAGTCGGACTATGTTCCTATCACCACGCTGAACGGCAGCGCCATCATGAACCCCCTCACCAACCAATCGCTGACGCTGTTCAGTTTCCAGCCTTCCAACCCAGCCAAATACGGGCTGTTTAACAACCTGGTGACCAACATTCCGGTCCTGGACAACAACTCCTACAACGCGGTTGAATTCACCGCAGTGAAACGGCTGTCTCACAAATGGCAGGTCCTCGGCGGCTTCACCATCCAGCGGCAAAAGGGCACCTTCGGACGCGGTTTCTCGGACGAAGCCACCGGCGACAACTTCAACGATCCCAACAACGACATCAACCGCAAAAACAACTACCTCAATCTCGACTCGACCTATGTGTTCAAAGTGGACAGCACCTACGAACTCCCCTGGAAGTTCGGGACCAGCGTTAACTTCCAACACTATACGGGCTTCCCCATTCAGCCAACGGCAACCTTCAGCGTACCCGATGGCCAAGGTGTTCCGATTGGCGAGACCATTATTCTTCAGCCCGCGGGCATCCAGCGCTTGCCCAGCGTGAACCAACTCAACCTGCGCTTCTCGCGCGAGTTCGTTTTTAATGAGCGCTGGCGTCTTATTCCGACTGTGGATCTTTTCAATTTGACAAACTCTCAAACCGTGATTTCCGAAGTGACCCAATACACGATTGGTGCTCCCAATGGGGGCAGCTATCTGAAACCTTCACTGGCCATTAATCCGTTCGTGACGCGTTTCGGCCTGCGCTTCACGTTCTAACCAACGCCGCCGTTTAGGCATACGCTCGCGAAACGTTCTTCCAACGCGGCGGGTGGAGTGATACCTTCACTCCACTCGCCGTTCAGTTTTCCGCAAGCCGTTCGTATTTTTGTTCTCGAGGGAGGACCTGATGATTCGTCGGAAGCATTCCATCCTGGCGCTGGCAGCGCTCATTCTTCCATTCTCCGGCACCAGTTCGTACGCGCAGACTTCCGCTTCCAAGTCCAAACTCACCATCGAACAACTCATCGAAATCAAGCATCCCTCCGATCCCGCGTGGTCGCCGGACGGCAAACATATCGCCTTCATCTGGGACCGCGCGGACATTCGCAATCTATACGTCGCCAGCGCCGACGGCAAAAGCCAGCCTGTCCAACTCACCGACTTTCCCGAAGGCAAAGTCCAAGATTTTTTCTGGAACGAGGACAGTGACACGCTCTATTTTCCGCATCAGGGTGATCTCTGGCAGGTTCCTGTCTCCGGTGGTACGCCCAAACCGGTTTGGAGCAAACCTGATCCGGGCCGCGATTTTGTTCTCTCGCCCGATGCCAAGCGCGTCGCGTTTGTGCGCGGCGGCGGATCAGAGACAAGCCGTGGCCCGCATGGCAGCGACCTGATCATCCGTTGGCTCTCCGATGGCACTGAGTCCACCGTGGCTCACGATGACCTCAGCATCGGCCGCATCCTCTGGTCTCCCGACGGAAAATCTCTCGCCTACACCGGCGGAGCGAAAATCGTTCACCACGACGAATCCCCGTCCTATTCCGGCGAAAAGCTCAGTTATCGTGTTTCCGAATTCGTCCCCGGCCAGATTTATGCTTTGAAGCTCAACGGTGGCAAGCCCGTCGCCATCGCCAAGCCCGCTGAATATGGCGGGCTCGCCTGGATTGACAACAGCCGCCTCGTTTTCGACGGCCAATCCAGCGACTACAAAAAATATTTCATCTACACTGCCGACGCCGCCACCGGCACGGCCCAAGTCATCCACCAAGTTGACGAAGAGAAATTCTGGAGCATCCCCGACTGGGGCGAAGCTGGCGCCCAGCCCTGGCCCTCTCCCGACGGCAAGTGGATCGCCTTCCTCAGCGACCAGGACGGCTGGGATCATCTCTATGTCATGCCGTCAACCGGCGGCGACGCCGTGCAAATCACCAAAGGAAAATTTGAGGCTTGGCGCCCGCAGTGGTCACACGACAGCACGCGCATCGCGTTCGACGCCAACACGGAGGGCCATCCCGGCGATCGCGTTCTCGGCGTCGCCAAAATCAATGGCGACCCTGCGCACGCCGAAGTGGCCTATCTTCCCTTCGACCCCGGCACCAACATCGAGCCGCACTGGTCTGAAGGCGATGCCCGCCTCGTTTACCAGCACACCGACACGCACAACAGCGCCGATCTCTACGCTGTCAATGCTGACGCTAGTTCGCAACCCATTCGTCTTACGGACTCGATGCCCGCGGGAATCGACCGCACGCAATTTGTCGAGCCAGAATTTGTGCACTATCCCGGCCCGGACGGCCAGCAAGTCCCGGGCTGGCTGTTTGTCCCCAAGAACATCAACAAAAACGTCAAGCATCCCGCCATTCTCTGGATTCACGGCGACGGCGTGAATCAGAATTACGACGGCTGGCACGTGCAGCGCAACTACGCCGTCTACTACAGCATCCACCAGTATTTTCTCCAGAAAGGCTACGTCGTTTTCGCACCCGATTATCGCGGCAGCATTGGCTACGGCCGCGATTGGCGCACCGGCGTGTACATGGACGTCGGCGGCAAGGACGCCAAAGACGCCTGGATGGGCGCGAACTATCTCAAGACGCTATCCTTCGTGGATCCCGACCGCATCGGCGTCTGGGGCCTCAGCTATGGCGGATTTTTCACGCTCATCGCTATGACCGATCAGCCAAAGCTTTTCAAATGCGGTGTGGACGTTGCCGGCGTTGTGGACTACGCCATGTACTACAGCGACCCCTATCACGGCGACTGGACCGCCAGCCGCATCGGCACGCCCGAAGAGCATCCCGACGTTTACAAGAACGCTTCACCCATTTCGCACATTGACCGCCTTGAGCGCCCCCTCCTCGTCCTGCATGGCACTGCCGACGTCAACGTCCCTTTCCTCGAATCCGTCTGGCTCATCGACGAAGCCTTGAAGAAACACAAAGGCTCGCTCGTTGACTTCATGATCTACCCCGGCGAGTTCCACTACTTCAGCCGTGAACACGTCCTCCGCGACGCCTGGCACCGCGTCGACGACTTCTTCGACTTGCATTTGCGAGGCCTCTCCAGCACACCGACAAAGCAAAAATAGCGAGAATAGCTCTAAGGACGTTTTTCCCCACCTTCGCAAACGCGGCGAACGGTATCCCGCAAGAACCTGTCGCTCTTGCTGCAACCGCGTTATCATGGGGCAGAGGTCATGTATGACCACGGAGCGCATTGAGATCAATCCTGCCGTAATGCAGGGCAAACCCGTGATTCGAGGAACTCGCATCACGGTCGAGCTCGTCTTGCGCAAACTTGCTGAGGGTGCCACCGAGGCCGAGCTTCTTGAGGACTACCCCCACCTCACAACCGAGGATATCCGTGCCGCCGTGGCTTACGGTGCCGCCGCCGTAGCGCATGAAGAAGTTGTTCTTCTCCCCGATGCATCGGCTCCAGCGAAATCGTGAGGTATGAACTTTCTCGCGGACGAGAGTTGCGCCGCTCCGGTCGTACAAGCGCTCCGTCAGGCTGGTCATGATGTGCTCGCGATTGCAGAGATTGCTGCCGGTGCCACCGACGAACAGGTCCTCGAACGGGCGGCACACGAACAACGCGTGTTGATCACCGAAGATCTTGATTTCGGCAATTTGGTCTTCGCTCGCGGACGCTCAGAGGCGGGCGTCATCCTCGTGAGATTTCGCGCGCGTGCGCGCCGCGCCAAGCCCGTCACCGTGGTTGAGGCGGTGTCTAGATTGGGTCCACGATTGCGAAGCGCCTTTGTCGTAATAGAACCTGGCCGGGTTCGCATCAGCCCCAGACGCTGAGCCCTCGAAGCGCTCCGCAGCAACCGCAGTTTATTTTGCCGGCTCCAGCACCAGCTTCTGCACGCGCCAATTCAGAATCTCCGCCACGTACAATTCATTCTCCGTTGGGCACGCAATTTCGTGGATCCATCCGAATTGCCCCAACTGCTTTCCTGCCTTCCCAAACATTCCCAAGACTTTTCCATCCAACGTTAACTTGTAAATTCGCCCAGGAAACGCATCCGACGTATACAAGAACTGTTTCGGCCCCGGCGTAATGCACACCGTCCACGGTGCTCCCGGCGACATCGTTCCTGTCGTCGAAGCCGGCTTGTTGCCGATCGCCGGACGCGCCTCCGCAGGGGCAGGCACATCAATCGTCATCTGCCGCAGAAATTTTCCGTCGCCGTCGAACACCTGAATGCGCCGGTTCCCGCGATCTGCGACATACACATTTCCCGCGTCATCCACCGCAATGCTGTGCGGCACACTGAACTGTCCCGGTCCGCTGCCCGGCTCGCCCCACGACTTCACCCAGTTCCCGTCCTTATCCACTTTGGCCACGCGCGAATTCACGTATCCGTCGCTGATGTACGCATTCCCCGCCGCGTCCCACGCCACGTCCGTAACTTGCCGGAACATTCCTTCCACTGGCGGGAGCGGCGGCTTGACGTGCTTCAGCGGCTCCGTCCCTTCGTCCGAAGCCTCCTGCTTCCGCCCAAATACCATCACCACGCGCCCTTCAGGATTGAACTTGATGACCATGTCCGAGCCTTTGTCGGTCACCCAAATGTTGTCTTGCTTGTCGACCTTCACCGTGTGCGCAAACGACCACGCATAAAGGTTATGCCCAATCTCCCGCACAAATTTTCCATCGCGATCAAACTCGAGCAACTGCGCAGCCGCGGCCGCGTATGCCGGCCCCGTCGTGTTCCCGCGCGAAAACACGAACACATGCCCCTGCGAGTTCACCGCCACGCCGGCCACTTCGCCCAAATACAAATCCGCCGGCAACTTCAAAAAGTCCGGGACCGACGTGTATCGAATCTCCGGCACTTGCTGTGCACGAGGAGAAGCGGCTACGAACAAACAACCCGCTGCGAGCGCGCCGATAATGGCGTGTTTCATCGCAACACCTCAGTGGTTTGCGCCCGCATCATACGCGGGGCGGTTCGGGGAGCCAAGTGGCAAGCTCGGAACTGCAAGCACAGTCTGGGATCCCCCCACCCCCCGTGTTTTTTGGAAATTTGTGATTCCATGGGAGTTAAGGGGTGGGGTCTGCAAAGAATTTCATTCTAAAGGACTTATTCCTGGGCGCAGACGCTGCAACGGATGAGGGTGGCCCAGCGAGGTACGAACAAGTGATCACGAGACGTGTTACCATAATCGGTAACAGATTGTCAATAGTTTACTTTAGTGCAATTCGAATCGGCGGGCAAACGATTGAGCAGGTTAGGGTTAGTTCGCGTATAGGAGTCTGCAATTCGTGCGATACATGGCCGAGTGGCTTGAGGAAAAGCGGGAGCACATTCGCTTCCCTCAGTGCAAGCAAGGCTCCCGCTGCCTGGCGAAAGGCAGATTCCTCTGCCTCGGGCTGCGGAGGACCGCAGCCCGAGGGTCGGAATGACAGCTCAGTTTAGGTGCCGGTTAATCGCGGAAAAAGGAACGGATCTAAAGACCCGCCACTACGCGGGCGTCAACTGCCGGTTAGGGTTTTGTATTGCGCCGCGGTCAGCTTGCCGCACCAGCGGCGAATCCGCAAACAACTTGTTGGCTTTGATCTCCGCCAGCGAAACTGGCTTCGCAATCGCCTTTCCCGCCTTAATCTTCACCCGCGGGTCCTTGGGATTGCTGGCGTCCACGGAAACCACCACCGCCGTCCCCACTGCGCTCTTGTGATCTCCCGTCTCGTAAATCACGAGCCGCGTCCCCGCCTGCATCGCGCCCAGATTCCGCAACGCCACCGGATTGTGCACGCCGTCCCAGGTCGTCTCGCCATCTTTCTGCAAATCCGCAAACGAATATTCCGTCGGCTCCGTCTTCAGCAAGTAGTCTGTCGCCATGCTATCCCCCACGCGCAAATTGAACGCTGCCACATTCTACCCGTTGTTGCGCCGGATCCAACACCAGCAAGTCTCTCTTGCTGCTGTGCGCCTCTTCTGGCAGGATGCAGGAAACTGAGTTTTCCTTGGCGGCGAGAGAACCTCCGGAGGCAAATCATGGCAGGCTTTTGCAGAAGCTGCGGCTCACCCTTGGCCGATGGTCAGGGGTTTTGCACCAAATGTGGCACCGCCGTTAGCGGCCCTCCGGTGCGTCCCGGCGCGCAACCGCCGGCTCCCGCCGCCGCACCTCCTGCGCCTCGCCCGGCGGCACCGCCTCCTCCACCGCCAGCCCGCGCGCAAGCGCCTGCTCCTGCGGCACCGGCCGTCTCTGCAGCTCCCGCCAAATCAGGCATGAGCACGCTCGTCAAAGTTCTGCTGGCCTTCGTGGTCGTCATTTTCGTTCTTGGCGCAGCCGGGGTCGCTGGAATGTGGTATCTGGCGCATCGCGTCAAGCAAAAGGTCCACGAGATGGGCCTCGACCAGATTTCCGACAACCAGAACCGCGGCCCGGTCCTTGGCGGCGCCGATCCCTGCAGCCTGCTGTCAAAAGAAGACGTCGCTCAGGTCGTCAAAATGGATGTAGTCCGCGCGGAGCGTAGCGAAGGCAGCGACGCTGGCTGCCAGTACAGCGTCATGGGCGACTATGTCGACATGATTGCCAAACATGCTTCCCTGCTTCACAGGGAACAAACAAACGAACAGCAGCGTCAGATGATGGAGCAGTTCGCCAAATCCATTGGCCACGGAAGCGAGGCGGACCAGAGCAATCCTCGCCACCCTGGCGAAGCCCCTGTCTTCATGTTCAGCGTCGACAACAATGCCGCCGTGGCGCAAATGAGTCTGAGCCGCGCCACCTTCAGCCGCATCGGTGGCTCGGTGGTCGTCAAGCCGTTGCCCGGCATTGGTGACGACGCTTTCGATCTCGCGGGCGCCATGATGATGGCGCGCAAAGGCGACAGGATCGTCCGCGTCATGTACATGATGTGTCCATGCACCACGGATGACGCCGAGCCGCTGTTGAGAAAGATTGTCAGCGGTATGTAGCCGTCCGACGAACGCTCTTCGCTTTGTGGCTAGGGCGCTTTCGTCGCCACCACTCCGATGTCCGCGATGTTCACATCTTTCTTTAGCGAGGGCACTGCGTTTACGTGGAGCACCACGCCGCTCACCGGCGCACGCGGCTCCTGAATCACTTTCCCAAAATAGTCCGTGATGTAGCCGAGCTTCATCCCCTCTTGTACGTACGTCCCACGCTTCACCCGCGGATACCAGATCCCCGGCCCATCGGAAAGCACGTCCACCACTTTCTCCAGCCACACCGGATTCTCAATGAAGTGCGGCTCACCCGGAATCATCTTCAGATACCGCATCGTGCTGAGCGTGCCGTTAACCAGCAGCGCCACGTCGTCCGTCTCTACCGTTCCCGCATGTCCCGCTTCCACCACGATGGACGGCTTGCCGCGCACCGACGCGGTGTTGTCCAGATAGCGCGTCGCCGCGGGATCCGTCGGCCGGTCGCTCCAAATAATGATGTGGTCCAGCCCAAACGCCAGCACCATCTGCTTCGACGTGCGATCCTGCTCCGCCTTGCCCACCGCGCCCCAGTAGGCATACGGCCGCAAGCTCTCGTCCAGATCGCCGCCGTGGTAGTCAATCAAGTAGTCGCAGCGGTCCACCACTTCCTTCGTGATCATGTACGACACGCGATCCGTCTGCGTGCCGTCCGCTTTCCCGGGATAAAACCGGTTCATGCTTTTGTTGTCCACCGGATTCACGTGCGGCACCTTCTGTTCGAACGACTGCACGTTCACCAGGGGCACCAGAATCACCGTCCCCGAAACCTGCGCCGGATCCAGCTCGCGAATCAATTTCTCGACCGCAATGATGGACACATACTCCGTGCCATGCGCGCCGGTCACCAATGCCAACACCGGCCCCGGCTTCGCGCCATTCACCACCACCACCGGAATGTTCGTCCCCGCATCCACTCCGGCCGGAACCTCGATGTACCCATTCGCCTTCTGTCCTGCAGCCGCAGCCGCCGCGCCCACGCGAAACGCCTGCTGGGCGCACGTTGACCCGGCTAACGTTAACAGCGCTAACATCCACACAACGATCTTCTGCGACATTAATCCTCCCGAATCTCCACAAAAATGTTGCGACTAACGTCCGGCCTTCGCGCGCCGGAGCGAACACTGCAGAAGGACGTTCAGAGCATTCTCGTACGTAAACGTGTGCTTCTCGGCGCCCGTTTCAAATCGCCATCCCATCCATCGGCGGACTTGTTCGTCTCCGGGTTCCTTTTCCGGCGACTCATCGCCATAGCGAACTCCGTGTCGGTAGGCATCGTAGTCCTGAAAGTACAACGTGCCCTTGTCCTCGGGTTCAAGGTCCCGGCCGATGAACACCTTGGGTTCGAAGATCGGAATGAAACATTCCTCGTCCAGAAACTGCACACCAAAATAAATCTCGCCAATCTTGAGTTGCTCCGTATCGACCGGCTCCGCCCATGCCTTCAATTCTCGCTCCGGAAAAATCAGATTCTGGCCCATGCAGACTCCTCGGAACGGGCAAGCATAAGCGGCTCACTCACCTCCTGCTTTCGTAGGCGGCGCCGCATGGGCCGGAGGCGTCGCCGGCGCCGCATCGCCTTTCACGTAATGTCCAAACCACGCCAGATATCGCTCCAGGCGGTCCTTAATGTGCGACGGCACGGTAAATCCGTGATATTCGCCCGGATACACCACCAACTCCGTGGTACGGCCCAGCGCCTTCATCGCTTCATACATCTGCTCGCCGCCAAGAATCGGCACGTTCGCGTCAATCTCCCCGCCCATGAACAGCGTCGGCGTCGTGATGTTCTTCACCTTATAGAACGGCGAGATTTTGTCCCATACCGCCTGATGCTCCCAGGGATACCCGAGTTCGATTTCATACTCGCGCTGGTAGTGGTCGTGCCCGTAGAAGCTCGTAAGCAGCGCCGTGCCCGCTCCGGAAATGGCGCCCTTGAACCGCGTCGTCTGCGCAATGATAAAGTCCGTCGAGATCCCGCCATACGACCATCCGCCGACGCCCAGCCTTTCCGGATCAGCGATGCCCTGGTCCACGGCGTAGTCCACCATGGCTATGTCATCCTGAAAATCCTTGTTGCCCCAGTCGGCGTAAATGGCTTTGCAAAAATCCTGCCCATAGCCCGAGGAGCCCCGCGGATTGGGCAGCAGCACGGCATAACCATTCGCGGCAAAGAGCTGCACCTGATGGTCGAACGACGCGCTATATTGCCCCACTGGTCCGCCATGCGGGTGCAGAATGGTCGGCACTTTCTTTGCCGCATCATAATCGACCGGCTTGTACAAATAGCCCGCTACGGCTGTTCCGTCCTTGCTCTTGAAGTGCACGTATTCCGGCTGCGACAAACGCAACTGCGCCATCAGCGCGTCGTTCGTTTTCGTCAGTCGCGTCAATTCGCCATTCCTTTGCAGGAAAATCTCATCCGGGCGGTCGGACGTGCTGATTTGCGCCGCAATTTCATCTTCTTTTCCCAGCGTGAACGCCGCCACGGTGACGCGCCCGCCGATGGGTCGCGTAATTTCGCCACCCGCCGCAGGAATCCGGCAGAGATTCTGCGTGCCATCATCTTCCGCCGTGAAGTAGATGAATTTGCCGTCCGCAGAAAAGCGTGGCCGCCGCACGCTGCGATCGAACGCCAGCGTCAAAACCTTGGCCGTGCCGCCCGTCGCGGGAATGACCGCCAGATGCTGCGTCGAGTAATAGAAAAGATGCGGGTCCAGCTCCGTCACATAGGCGATCCATTTCCCATCGGGCGACCACGTGGGCTGGCTATCCGGCGCCGGATTCGTCGTGATCTGCGTCAGATGTTCGCCTTTGTCGGTATTGTCAGCCGCCACCACCCAAATGTTCGAGTCGCGCGACGCGTCGGGATCGGGCATGCTGCGGTTGCTCGTGAAAGCGAGTTGCTTCCCGTCCGGCGACCACGCCGGCTGCCCGTCATCGAAATCGCCCGACGTGATTTGCGTTGACGTCTTCTTCGCCACGTCGAACACGTAGAGATGCGTGCGCCGCCGGTCCAGGTAACCGATGGTGTCGCGCTTGAATTGCAACCGATCGATGACAAATGGTGGCGGCGTTTTTGGTTTTGCCGGTGCCTTCTCGCCCTCCTTCGCCGCTTCCAGATCTTCCGGCTTGGCATCCCGCAGAATCAGCACGAGCCGCGTGCTGTCCGGTGACCATTCAAAATCATCCACGCCCTGCGCGATTTCCGTCAGCCGCACCGCTTCGCCGCCCAGCCGGTTCAATAGCCACACTTGGCTCTTGCCGTTGTTGCGCGCTGAAGTGAACGAGAGATACTTCCCGTCCGGACTCCACCGCGGATGCCCCGAAGAAACGCCTTCTGCTGTCAACGGAATCGGATCGCCGCCCTTCGTCGAAACCATCCAGACGCGCGTTTCATTCTTATCGTCTTTCAGCATCTTCGTGCGCACCGTGTACGCCACCCACTGCCCGTCCGGGCTCAGCTCCGGCTGCCCCACGTCGCGAATCGCGAAGTAGTCGTCAATCGTAATAAGGCGTGTCGCACTGGCGGAACCGCTGCGCGCTTGTGCGCCTACAGTTTGAGCCGTTGCCAGAACCAAAAGGCTGAGAATCACAGCGGTTGGAGCAAGCCTGCGCATCACGTTCATGCCACAATTCCTCCGAATAGAAGGGCCATTCAAACGCTGCGCAGTGTATCAGAGCCATAGCACACAGCGGAGAGAATGATGAGTGGAGCGCGCTGCCGCCGCGCCTTCCATATGGCCAAGCGGTGTTTGCAGCGCGGGTCATGTATGATATATAATACGTGTCATACAATTCGCAAGGAACGGCCCATGTTGTCCATACGCTTGAAGCCCGATATCGAAAAGCGCCTTACCCGGCTCGCGCGCGAAACCGGCAGAACGAAAACGTTTTATGCCAGCAAACTGATCGAAGAAAACCTCGAGGACCTCGAAGACCGCTATTTGGCCGAAGCGCGGCTCGAAAAGCGCGGAAAGACCTACACGAGCGCACAGGTTCGGAGTGAGCTTGGCTTGGAGGATTGAGTACGACGAGGGCGCGCTTGCCGACCTCAAAAAACTCGACCGCCAGATACAGCGGGAGATCTTGGACTACATGGAAAAGCGCATTGCCAAAGCGGAAGACCCGCGCGCCTTTGGCAAACCGCTGCGGCATAGTAAATTCGGTCTTTGGCGATACCGCCTCCGCGACTATCGGATCATTTGTCAGCTGCGCGAGTCGCAGTTGCTCGTTCTCGTCGTAGCCGTCGGCCACCGTAGCAAAATCTATGAAGAATAGTCCGCGCAGTAACAAGAGAAGAATTAGCATCGCCCTATCAGACGATGAGCTCGCTCTTATCCACGTAAACCGGCGATCCGGCGAGTGCTGCTCCGTGCTCATCGAGCGGCTGTTGCGTGGCGTTCTTGGCCCTCAGCATCAAAAGGCCTCCAACACCAGCGACCTGCAGCGAATTAATTCCGCGTCCGCGCGGTTGAACCGTGAAGCCGAGGACGTCTTGAATTATCTATGCTGGTCAGTCGTATCGCGAAGAAAACAAGATAGGGACTGAATCAATCGTTAGGATAGCGCGGGTCAATGAACGGAGAGCCATGTTCATCCACATGTTTGCGTTTCGTTTCAAGCCGGGAGTCACGGAGCAACAGAAGGAAAAAATCGTTGCCGAAATCCGGGAATTACGACGCGCAATTCCCGAAGTGCTGGAAACCTGGGTCGGCATAAATCAGTCGCCGCACGGACAAGGCTACGAACTCGGGGGCGTCATGAAGTTCGCGGATGCCGCGGCCTGCGCGCGCTACAACGCGCATCCCGTGCACCAAAACCTGCTCACCTGGCTGCTGCCATTGATTGAGCCGATCGAAGTTGACTTTGCGGCTGCGAAATAAGCGCCCGCCTCAAGCTCCGGCGAGTTCGAGTACGTGAGGAGAAGCATGAACGCGAAGGATTTCCGACGCATTGCCCTCAGTTTCGCGGGAGCGGAGGAAGGTTCGCACATGGGCCACGCCGACTTTCGCGTGGGCGGAAGAATCTTTGCCACGCTGGCCTCGCAGGATCAAGGCTACGGCAACCTGAAGTTCACGCTGGAGCAGCAGAAGGCCTTCGTCGAAGAATTGCCAGACATTTTTCTTCCGATCCCAGGAGGCTGGGGACGCATGGGCATGACGCACATCCGCCTCGCCGCCGCCTCCGAAGACGTCCTCCGCGGCGCCTTGCATGCCGCCTGGAAACTCCGCGTCGAGAAAAACGCAGAGACCGCGGATCGCACGAAGAAGCACTCGAAACCCAACTCGAAGCTGAAGAACCGCAGGTAGGCTTTCTGCAGCTACAGGAGCGAATCTGAAGATGCGCATCCCGGGCGGCGCACCTGACGCAACCCAGCCTTCAAAGGGACGCAGCATCCTGCACCCAGCTTGACGTCACTTGTCCGAGGCTGTTTCGTTCCGGTCGCAGCACGTCTGCCTTGCTTTGTCCAGACGGTTAGGCGATAGTAGGTAATATCACTACTTCAGGAGCGTTTATGGAAAAGATCGTCTCGGCGGCGGATGCCAACCGTAAGTTCTCCGAACTTTTGCGAGGAGTCCGAAGGGGCCAGACTTACATTGTGACCTCTCACGGTGAGCCGGTCGCGCGCATTGTCCCCGCTGAACCGGACATAGAGAAACGCAAAAGGGCGTGGGCCGTGCTTCGAGCCGCGCTCGAAGCGCGTCCGGCTGCGAAAGGAACGAAAGCTCGAGTAAAGTGGACCCGCGACGAATTATACGAGGACGCTAAGTGAGAGCCGCGATTGATACCAATATTCTCGCTTATGCCGCAGGCGTCAATGGCGATGCACTCAGAACGGACGCCCTGAATCTCCTCGACCGTCTGGCACAAGGCATGGGCGTGGTGCCCGTCCAGGCTTTAGGCGAATTGTTTAACGTCCTGACCCGCAAGGCCGGTTGGAAACGGGCCGATGCCCGCAATACCGTGCTCGGCTGGAGCGATACTTTCCCGTTGGTTCCGACCTCTGAGCCGGTGATTGCCGGCGCATTAGAGCTAGCCACGACACACAATTTCGGTTTGTGGGACGGAATCATCGTCGCGGCTGCCGCGGAGAGTGGTTGCCGCTTCCTTCTCACGGAAGACTTGCAGGAGGGTTTCATCTGGCGTGGCGTCACCGTGGCCAACCCCTTCAGCAAATCATTGCATCCGCTCTTGATGCAGGCATTACAGTAGTCGCTGACGCTTATTCGTATCGCAGCGCCTTGAGCGGATCGAGCCGCGAGGCGCGGTACGCGGGTAGAAAGCTCGCGAACGCAGCGACCGCCCCTAACGTCACGATGGCCAGGACCAGCGTGAGCGGATCGCGCGGCTTCAACCCGAACAGCAGCGATTTTGCGGCTTGCGCAGAAACGA
>Ga0335079_10003347_pt1 | contig 18524 bp, 10 predicted proteins | sample Lox_Sample_33_FD_206719 | JGI IMG/M metagenome (GOLD analysis project Ga0335079, IMG submission 206719) | Soil microbial communities from Loxahatchee National Wildlife Refuge, Florida, United States - Lox_Sample_3.3 | ecosystem: Environmental > Terrestrial > Soil > Wetlands | place: USA... | reverse complement strand
TCGGGTCCACCGGACTCAAGTCAATTCCTCGCGCGAGTTCCGAAAGCCGCACACCGTACCTGCCAAAATTCTGCTCGAGGACAGAAAGCTCGAGGTCGCGAATGTCTCCGACGGTTCGTACATTGATTTCAGTCAGCCGGCGTGCTGTCACCTTTCCCACGCCGGGCAGACGCTCCACGGGCAGAGATGTCAGAAAACCGATGACCTCAGCCGGTTTGATCACGAAAAGCCCGTCAGGTTTGCGCCAGTCAGAAGCGATCTTGGCCAGAAATTTGTTCGGTGCGACGCCCGCCGAAGCGGTCAGATTAAGTTCGCTGCGAATTTGTTTGCGAATGGTTCGGGCAACCTCGGTCGCACTCGGGAGATTGGATTTGCTCTGGGTAACATCGAGATATGCTTCATCGAGCGACAACGGCTCAACCAGGTCAGTGTACCGCAGGAAGATCTCACGGGCGCTCCTCGATACAGTGCGGTATCGTGGAAAATCCGGCGGAACAAAGACGGCAATCGGACACAGGCGCTCTGCCTGCACGGCGGGCATGGCGGAACGAACACCGAATTTCCTGGCCTCATACGAAGCAGCGCAGACCACCGAACGCTTGCCTCGCCACGCTACAACCACCGGCTTGCCGCGAAGCCGCACATCATCTCGCTGTTCGACCGATGCGTAAAACGCGTCCATGTCGACGTGGATGATTTTCCGTGCTGAGTTGCGCTGATCCTGTTCCGAAGTCATGACGGTCCGTCAGAGAGACAAGATCATTCTCGCTCAGACCACGCTGGCTAATGAGTGAACAGGCTCAGAGGGATAGCGTCCCCCATCGCCTTGTACCCGGCAGGAGAGGGGTGCAGGTGGTCACCGCAGTCGTATGCCGGAAGAAGCTGATCCGGGTGCTGAGGATCGCGCACCACACGATCGAAATCGATCACTGCATCGAAGTGCCCCGGTGTGCGTATCCACTGGTTCACGACCTGTCTGTCCGCCTCACTTAGTGGACCGGGATGGTAGTAGGCAGATCCAACATAAGGTGTGATGGTCGCGCCGAATACTCGAAGTCCGTGAGCATGCGCACGCACCACGATCTGCTGATATGCGGCCAGCACTCTTTGCACCATTGCGGCATGCTCGGCCGGCGATACTTCCCCGTCGCGCGCCAGGCCACCCAGGTCGTTTACGCCTTCGAAGACAATGACCCATTGAACCCCCGCCGGCGTCAGCACATCACGATCCAAACGCGCCAATGCGTTGGGTCCGAGGCCGTCGGTCAGCAGATGATTCCCGCCGATCCCCTGGTTCGATACACCGATATCCCGAGTTGCAGGTGTACCCTGCAGTACCTTCGCCAGTTCATCCGTCCAGCGGTCATTTCCATTTGTGGTCGCGCCGTGTCCATCTGTGATTGAATCCCCAAATGCGACCACGGTTGCCGCGCCCGCTGCCACCTCAACGTCAATCTCAGAAACCTGGTACCAATGGTCCACATGCTTCGGTTCCAGCAATGTCGCCGAGCTTACAACGTCTCCATGCACGTAATAGGAAGTCGCACGCGATCCCGGATGCCCCGTCTCCCGTGGCGGCGGAGCTTGCAGATAGAAGGTAATCGCCAGGTCCGAGAGTGGCGCCACAGGATACTCGACAGGGTCTGAAACGAGTTCCGCCCCCGGCGGGATGATCGCCTCCGGACTGCCCGAAAAACTCAGAGCACGATCGCTCGCAGGATCAATCGCCGGTGATGCGGGCGAGATGGGCCGCGCAATGTGCGCCGAGTTGATGCGTAGCATCTCTGTTCCGAAGGCGTTGGAGAGATGCACCCGCACTGCTGAGCCACCGAGAGAAACATGGAAGATCTGCCGCACCGCCGCATCGGTCAGGTCCTCAGGGGCCAACGCATTCTGCGGCTCGGGAGTCTGTTGCGACGTTCCCCACGTTGCAACCCACTTCGCGGTCGTCGGTGCCTGTTTCGATTGCGCCAGACTCGGCGCACCACTCGAAACACCGATGAGCAGAACGAGAACAGAGAATTTCCGTGCGCACCTCATAGGCCAGGATTTACCATGGACCCCCAACTAAATCGCTTTGCGAAAGCGATGCCAGCATACCACCCGGGAGTCTTCCGTGACTTCTTCGAAGCATGTTTCCGCCGTGATTTTCCTGTGCAGCCTCTTCAGCATCGCCGTCGCTCAGAGCTCCGCCCCTCCGCCGGTCACGTTCACAGCCGACCAGGACCACCAGAACATGATGGATCAGCTCGGCATCAAGGCTCTGCGCCCAGGTCCCAGCGGAAACGAGAACGCGCCAAATCACGCCAACTACGACGAATCGAAGGCCAATCCCTATCCAAAACTCCCTGACCCGCTCACGACGAATGACGGCCAGAAGGTGACCACACCCGAGATGTGGTGGAACAAGCGCCGTCCCGAGATCGTGGAAATGTTCTCCAAATACGTCTACGGCAGGGTTCCAAATAGTGTCCCGAAGGTGAAATGGCAAGTCAGCACAACCGACCACGAGATGATCGGCTTCACGCCGGTCATCGCCAGGGACATCGAAGGCACCGTCGATAACTCCACGTACCCCGCGATCAGTGTTCACATCCGCATGATGGAGGTGCTGCCAGCACGCGCCAAAGGCCCTGTCCCCGTGCTGATCATGTTCGGCCGCGCCGCTTTTCCGAATCCCAATGAACCCGCCGCCGAAGACATGGACAAGATCAACAAGGCCTGGGAAGCCGTCCTCATCCAGCAGGATCCTTCGCTCAAAGCTATCTTTGAGCAACATCCCGCGTGGCAGCCGGTGAGGAGCACTCCCTTTCAATTCCCGCAATTGAACGAAGACGGTGGCCTCCCGAACACCTGGCAGCTGGTCGCCGCTGGATGGGGCTTCGTCTTCCTCGATCCCGCCAGCGTGCAGGCCGACGATGGTGCAGGCCTCACGCGCGGCATCATCGGCCTGGTTAACAAAGGCCAGCCACGCACCCCCGAAGACTGGGGAGCGCTCAGGGCGTGGGCATGGGGCGCGGCGCGCGGCCTCGACTATCTCGAGACCGACCCGGCCGTCGATGCGAAACACGTCGGCATCGAGGGCGTCTCCCGTTACGGCAAGGCCGCTCTCGTCACCATGGCCTCCGATCAACGCTTTGCGATGGTTCTTGTCGGTTCTTCAGGCAAAGGCGGAGCAACCCTGCTGCGCCGTAACTTCGGCGAAGCCGTCGAGAGCCTCACCGGAGGCGAATATTACTGGATGGCCGGAAACTTCATGAAGTACGGCGCGTCTGACGCAACCTTCGGCAGCATGAATCCCGGCGACATTCCCGTCGACTCCAACGAACTGATCGCTCTCTGTGCCCCCCGCCTCACCTTCATCAGCTATGGCATCCCCGCTAAGGGAGATGCCAGATGGCTCGACCACGAAGGAAGCTGGATGGCGTCCGTTGACGCAAGCCGCGTTTTCAAGCTGCTCGGCGCCAGGGGGCTCGACGGAGAGGGTGACTACCAGACGGCGAAGATGCCGCCAATGAACACGGGCCTCTTGGATGGCCAGCTCGCATGGCGCCAACACGACGGCGGCCACACCGACGCTCCGAATATGAAGTACTTCATCGAATGGGCCGACAAGTTCATCGGACATACTCCACCGCAATAAAGGCGCACCTCTCCGGCGGCGTCGGAACTCGCCTCCGGCTGCGCCGCTGTTCACGCCATGAGAACAGTTTTTTGCCGGCAGAGAACATCCCGCGGCCATCGCGTATAAATTCCCAAGTAGAGGAAACGAAATGCAACCAGGCGCTTCGCGAAGTCCAGGCCGTGCCTTTCTGATCTCACAAAGGGCAATCCGTCGGCAGATGGTTCTTCTGACGCTGGTGGTTCTCACGGCGATCTCCGTCCCACCAAACCCTCCGGTGCACGCTCAAACGGAAATCCCTCCCGCCAGGCCAGTAGCGACCGAGCATTTCGCATCGATCGACACGATGATGCAGCATGCTGTCGACGTAGGACAGATTCCCGGCGGAGTGGTGCTCATCGGACACGATGGCAAGGTTGTCTATCGCAAAGCATTCGGATGGCGCGCCCTTGAGCCCATCCGTGAGCCCATGACAGCGGATACCATCTTCGATCTGGCGTCGCTTACCAAATGTGTCGCCACCACCACCTCCGTCATGCAACTCGTGCAGCAGGGACGCGTGCACCTCAACGATCCCGTTGCCGTGTATCTGCCGGACTTCGCGCAGAAGGGCAAAGCCGATATCACCGTGCGCGAACTGCTGACTCACTACTCCGGACTGACATCCGATCTCGACCTGCTGCAGCACTGGCATGGCCGCGATGCCGCGTATTCCATGGTCATGGAGCAGAGACCCGCTTTTACTCCCGGCACCCGCTTCGAGTACAGCGATATCAACTTCGAAACTCTCGGCTTTCTCGTTGAGAAGGTCACCGGGATGTCCTTGAAGGATTACACCAGGGCAAACATCTTTCTTCCCCTGGGCATGGACAACACAAGCTTTCAACCGCCGGCCGAGTGGATCCCGCGCATCGCCCCCACGCAGTTCGACGAAAACCACGCGATGTTGCGCGGCGTTGTACACGACCCCACTGCACGACGCATGGGTGGCATCTCCGGCCATGCAGGACTCTTCTCAACTGCCGACGACCTCTCGAAGTTTGCAGACGAGTTGCTGCATCACGACAAGATCCTCAGTCGCGTTGTCATTGAGAAGATGACCACGCCGCAACAGCCTCCCACCGCTTCCAGCCTGCGCGGTCTCGGCTGGGACATCGATTCCCCGTTCTCCACCAATCGCGGAGAGCTTCTGCCCATCGGCTCCTACGGGCACACCGGCTTCACTGGAACCTCTCTCTGGATCGATCCCGTTACCGACACGTACATCATCATCCTCACCAACGCGGTACATCCCCGTGGAGGACACTCGCTTGAATCGCTTCGCTCCCGCGTCGCCAACGCAGTGGTGCAAGCCCTCGACCTCACCGCCAGTGAGAAAGACAGGCTGCAGCAGGCGCGAATCACAGGCTACAACGAGTCGCTGATGGCCGCCCGGCTGATTACCTCGCGCAACGGCGACGTGAAGAACGGAATCGACGTCCTCGAGGCGCATCACTTCAGCGACCTTCATCCAGATCCGGCGCATCCCGTGCGAATCGGTCTTGTTACAAATCAGACAGGGCTCGATGCGAACGGCCGCCGCACAGCGGATGTTCTTGCTGCCGTTCCCGGGCTCAAACTGAAAGTAATCTTCAGCCCCGAACACGGATTTGCCGGAACCCTCGATACCACCAGCATCTCCAATTCAAAAGACTCCGCCACCGGCGCGCCGATCTACAGCGTCTACGGCGACACCGACGCAAAGCGCCGACCAACCGCTGCGCAGCTCTCCGACGTGGATCTCATCGTCTACGACATCCAGGACGCCGGAGTGCGCTTCTATACCTATGAGAGCACGCTCGGCTACTTTCTCGAGGCCGCAGCCAAAACCGGCAAGCCGATTGTGGTCCTCGATCGCCCCAACCCTCTCGGCGGAGCCTATGTTCAGGGCCCGATCGCCGATGCAGGACGTGAATCTTTCGTCGGCTATTGGCAAACGCCGGTGCGCCACGGGATGACCGTAGGTGAACTGGCGCGGACGTTCAACGCCGAGCGCTCAATCAACGCAAAGCTCACGGTGGTTACGATGGAAGGCTGGTTCAGAGGAGACTGGTTCGACTCAACTGGCCAGCTGTGGACCAGCCCATCTCCAAATCTTCGCAGCTTCACCGAGGCTATCCTTTACCCCGGCATTGGACTGATCGAAGGCTCCAACATCTCCGTTGGCCGCGGCACCGACACGCCCTTCGAACTGATAGGCGCCCCCTGGATCGATCCCTCAACGCTCGCGCAATACCTGAATGACCGGCAGATCGGCGGAGTGCGTTTCGTACCCGTCCGCTTCAAGCCTGCCGCCTCAAACTACGCCAACCAGCAGTGCGGTGGCATCAACGTTGTTCTCATTGATCGTGAGAGTCTCGATGGGCCCGAGATGGGTCTTGAAATCGCCGCGGCGCTGCATCATCTCTATCCCAGTCAGTTCAAGACTGAGACACTCGATGGTCTTCTACTCAATCGCGCAACCCTCGAAGCATTGATCGCCGGTAATGACCCTCAAAGAATCGCGGAAGACTGGCAGGATGCCGTCGCGAAATTCAATACGCTGCGTTCGAATTACCTGCTTTACTAATTGCTCCGCCGCTCTTCTTCCGACCGGAATCCGCAGCGATGCAGCATCTCCACTGCGCGAGCGCGGTAGCCACGGCTTAGCGAAATGCTCTGCCCATTGACGAGATGCACTATGCTTTCACCACGCGTTCTGCTCCATAGCTGCTTCACGTAGCGGAGATTCACGATGGCTGAACGATGCACCCGCAAAAACTGCTTCGGATCGAGACGCTTCTCCATCGAGGCCATCGTCTCGCGAAGAAGATGGCTTTCATTGGCGGTGCAGATCCGAACGTAGTTCTCCTCCGCGCCGATCCAGCAGATATGAGAAACCGGCAGGAATAGATCCCGTCCTCGCGATTTCAGCGCAATGCGCCCAACGTACTGACGTTGTTTGGCTTCCTCAGGAGGGACGTCTTCGCTATAGTGCGAAGGGACTATCTGATCACCGGCAAACAACGTCTGAGTTGCCATCCGCTCTCCAATCGGGAATCGCTTGAGCCTATTCCCGGCGCCGCGCAGACGCGCAGCTAATCAGAGGTGATCGCAACTTCTATGCCATCCGTCTCTTAGCAACATTGTCCTGATTCCACTGAAGTTAATGGAAACTCACGATCTCCCGGCATCGGCCTCATGTTCGCTATCGCAATCGATTGTCCGGATCCGGACACCTTGCCGGGGCGCCAGCTCATCGCTCTGTATCCTTCACACAGCGAAACCCCACCGCGCCGGACCTGTCATAACTCGGCGCCATCAGCAGCAGTTTGCCGTGCTGCGTATTCTTGTATGCCTGCGGAAAGTACCAGATCGAGCCCACCGGCCGATAATGGCTTCCTCCTCGCAAAATCGCTGCCCGCGTGTGCTCGTCGACATACTCATCGGTCCACTGCCACACGTTCCCCACCATATCCATCACCCCGAACGGACTAGTGCCTTGCGGATGCGCATCGACGTCGCTGGCCGCCTCCATCCTTCTTTCGCGATCGGGCAGCGGAGCTGGATAGTCCGCTGGCCCCGGCCCCCAGTTGCACACAGCCGGGAATGCCGCGCCCGAAATCTTGGACGACTCCGGCGCGCGCGAAATCGCTGGGACTGATGCAGTCGAAGTAGCGCCGACCGCCGCCTCAACCGCGCGCCCCGCAGGCGGCTGCCAGTCGCAGTTGCCCCACGGGTACAAGCGTCCGTCGTTTCCCTGCGCTGCAAACTGCCACTCCCACTCACGCGGCAGCCGCTTGCCGGCCCACTTCGCGTACTCCCGCGCATCTTCGAGCGATACCCAGGTCACCGGCCTGTTTGCCGCGCTTTCCGGGTATGTGCCAGCCTTCCAGTCTTTCAGGAAATTCTCGCCGTCCGCAGGATGATAGTGCGTCGCATCGAGGAACTTCTTGAACTCGGCATTCGTCACCGGATACTTGTCGATATAGAACGGCTTGATCTCCATCGGATGTTCGTGGAACCGGCGCGGGCTGTTCTCCCATGGATACTGCACATCCACGCCCACGTCGTCGGTTCCTTCGATCTCGATGCCTTCTACCTTGAAGTCGTAATGACCGCCCTCAATGCGCACCATTCCTTCCGGCGTGGACTTTGCCGGCTCTGTCGGCGCAATCTCCACCAGCTTCTGCGGAATCGGCATCCACTCATGCGAGTAGCTCGATAACGGCTTCGCGGTCATCTGCACCATCTTCGACATCAGCTCCTTGATCTTCGCGTCCGGTTCACCCGGCGTCGCCAGTACAGCCCCGTATCCATGCGCCTCTGTATCGAACGCAAGCACAGCGTCGTTGCCTTCCATGACAGGCTTCAATTCCACGCCGTGATACAGGTCGAAATAACGCATGCCCTTTCCGGCGGGCGCTGTCATCTGCGGTCCGCTGACGTCGTATTCGTTCCGATTCACGATGGTCCACACCGCCTGGTCGCCCGCGGGCCAGCGGCTGGCGTACACGCCGTAGCGACGCATCGGGTAGAACGGCTCCCAATCCTGGCTCACCAGAAAGGGAGCAACTGCGCGCTCTATGGTCGCAACGCGCCGAGTCGCTTCTCCGTCCTGCGGAGTGACGCCATTCCAGATGCCCCACACGTTCTCCCAGCTCTCCCAACCCTCCCCGTTGAAGAAGGCGAATTGCAGATCATCCGTCTTATCCCTGAGCCACCGTCCCTGGATGTTGACCTGGTGCCGCGGTTCAAGCCATCTGTAGCGATCGACAGTTGGCACAAATTGAAATGTGTACTGTCCCCACGTCAGCACATCCCACGCCAGCGCTTCGTCATGCGGGCCGCCCTCTGGCTCAAACGCAAGTGGATGCCCGACCTTCTCCGCGGCCAGCGAGAACGCCAGGGGAACTCCATCCTGCGTATCTCCGTTCACCCCATCGGCATCAATCGTTTTCATCAATTCCGCAATGGCATCCGGCCATGGCACACCGGGATCATGTGTTCCCTGGTCCCACATCATCATGGGAAAGAGCACCTTCACACCCCTGCGATGAAAGTCTTCGACCATCTTGCGCACGCCCTCTACTCCGCCCGGCATCGAGCGAACCATGTCCAGTTGGTTGCGGTCGTCAATCCCCATATTCGGATACGTGGACCAGATCAGAACCGCATCAATTCCCCCATAGCGTTTGTCGAGATCATCGAGATAGCGATCTACGGTATACGCATGCGCCACCGGATCGTAGAAGTATCGATCGTGCACCATCATTTGCGGCTGCATGAATGCGGATTGCGCCCACTTGAGCGCCGGCATCTCGTAACGCGCCGGATCGTATCCAATACGGATGCGCCGTTCCATACGCCAATGCGTAATATCAGCCAGCCATTGCGCATGGCTCGCCGCGGTGCAGGGAACGTATCCCCCCTCCCATGCGCCACGAATCGTGAAGCAGACGGGAGGTGGAATCTGCTGCTCTCGCGGCGCGTTGAATGTGTCCTGCGCGAAGATGCGGCTTACCAGGAACACCGATGACAGCCCAAGAACGCAAATCACTGGAACCAGGCACGCTTTCTCTTTCATGCAATCTCCCGGTACTACGACATTCGTTCCGAATTATCCCTCGCTGGACGCAGGTCGGCATAACCGAACTCCTCGGCATCCTTCGCAAGTTTGGAATTGTCTATCCTCAGCAGCCCTGCCAGATCAGCACTCGGGCGCGCTACTGACAGGTGAAATTCCTGGCGTCTTCGCTGTTGCTGCTGCCCGTGTACTGCGCGTGCTTGGGATACGCACAGAGCGGGCGGCTCCGGCCCGGGAAAGCCCTTCCTGTAGCAATCACAGCATCCGGCGCGGCCCCTTTCTCCACCCAGTTCACCACCGCGCTCAGCATATCGAAGCGATCAAGGGCGAGCCCGCCTCCGCAATGCCCCATGCCTGGCACCAGGAACATCCGGCTCCACTCCGTCACCTTGTCCCCTCCTCCGTTAGTCGCCGCGAGCGACTTGTAGTATTCAAGCGTGTCCAGCGGAGAAAACCACGGGTCGCTGTCTCCGTGAAAGAAGATCAGCTTGCCGCCATCGCCCGAGAAAGTGGACAGATTCGTTGATGCCGGCTCAACCAGCGGATCGGACGCATGCAGGGCGGCCCTATCTACGTCGAGTTCTGTGGCAGTGGTATAAGGTCCGAAGAGCCCGGCGGAGTGCAGAGCCAGAAGGCCCGGTATTGTCGCGCTCACCGCGATTCCAGTGTCGTAGAGGAAACCCGGGTACACCTGCGTGCCATACGCATTCTTCGGTCCCGAGAACGCCTTCTTGATGGCCGCCACCTTCTCCGTCGCGATGCATTCCTTGCCTTGCCCCGACTTGCAGGCCAGCACTGCCGGATCGAAGTCGCAACCGAGCGGATCAAAGATCATTCCGTCCGCGACACCGTCACGCGCGTCGCATTGCTTCATCAGCGCATTCATGAAAAGCTTCCGCTCATCCTCGGAAAGGAACTTCTCAATCTGCGGCTTGCCCGATGCATCCTTCGGTGAAGCCTGGTTATATGCAACCGGAATCCACTGCCCGATCGCCAGGTTCGACAATCCCGTCCGCATCGCCGGATCCCCGGAAACGATACCGTTGAACTCCGTTGGATAGCGCTGCGAAAGAATCATCCCTTCGCGACCGCCCGTCGAGCAGCCCACGAAATAGGAGTATGCCGCTGCCTTCCTGAAGTAGTGACCAATGATCTGCTTCGACACTTCCGCAACTTCTGCATTCGCCGCGTAGGCAAAATCGAGGTAAGCCTGCTGATCGCGTATGAACGAAAAATCAAACGGACCGGTCTTTGCCTTGTGCCCCGTATCCGTACTCGCGACTGCAAAGCCACGCGAGAGCGCCGGCTTCTCTCCGGTATAAGAAGACCCCATTGGGTAGGCGACCACGCCGTTGCCCCCGCCTCCGCCCTGCATCATGAAGTCGCCGTTCCATGCGTCAGGCGTAGGCAGGCTCAACGCAAAGCCGATGCCGAACTCCTCACCGCCAACTCCCTTCCGGCGGTGAATAACTCCTTCCAAATGACAGTGTGCAGGCAGCGGCCCAACTGTGCCCGCATACGGAACCGGAATCATCGCACCAGCGGAAACGACTTCCCCCTTCGTGATTTCGACATCCTTGATCGCGAGGCCCTTGAGGTCTGTGCAGGAGTTTGCCGATTGAGAATGAATGAGCACTGGCAGGCATGAGATGGCCGCAACAAGAAGAAATCTGGCTTTCATTTTTTCAACTCTCTTTCTGCAGAACAGCGTGTGAACCTGATTGCAGACTTCAGAATCAGCTACGGGCAGCCCGCCTGAAAACAGCGATTCCTGCTGAAGAACGGCATCACGTGATTTTGAAATCGATCGGCCACGGCTCTCGTGTGCGTTCCGTGATCGACCTCGAAACCATTGGCGATACCGTATTTGTCCAGCACCTCATGCAGCTTTGTCGTATCGTTTCGCGTTGTGACAGGAGTCCTGCATTTCTTCACCCTCGACAGCCTCGCAATAGGAACAACCCACTATACAAGAGAAGCCTGCGTTTCTGATAACCAGCGAGACAGTGAGCAGCAATCCAGCCGACTAAAGCAAAAGCCGCAACCACTCGGTTGCGGCTCTTGCGGCTGTTCGCAGGCGTGGGGTGGTCCCCATCGACAGGTCTTGGTCGATGGGGTGGAGGTGCTTACATTTCTTTCACGCCGTCAACGAACGCCTTCAGCTTGCGCGACCGCGACGGGTGACGCAGCTTGCGCAGCGCCTTCGCCTCGATCTGCCGGATGCGTTCGCGTGTTACCTGGAAGCTCTGGCCTACCTCTTCCAGGGTGTGCTCCGAGCCGTCTTCCAGCCCGAAGCGCATCTTGATGACCCGCTCTTCGCGCGGCGTCAGCGTGCGCAGAACCTGCGAGGTGTACTCCTTCAGGTTCACGCTGATGACGGCCTCGCTTGGCGAAACTGCCTGCCGGTCTTCGATGAAGTCGCCGAGGTGCGAATCTTCTTCTTCGCCGATCGGCGTCTCGAGCGAGATGGGCTCCTGCGCGATCTTCAGCACCTTGCGTACCTTGGCTACAGGAATATCCATGCGCCGCGCGATCTCTTCGCTCGATGGCTCACGGCCCAGCTCCTGCACCAACTGACGAGACGTACGGATCAGCTTGTTAATCGTCTCGATCATGTGCACCGGAATGCGGATGGTGCGTGCCTGGTCGGCAATGGCGCGCGTAATTGCCTGGCGAATCCACCACGTTGCATACGTCGAGAACTTGTAGCCGCGGCGGTATTCAAACTTGTCCACCGCCTTCATCAGGCCGATGTTGCCTTCCTGAATCAGGTCGAGAAACTGGAGGCCGCGATTGGTGTACTTCTTGGCGATCGATACCACGAGTCGAAGGTTTGCCTCAATCAGCTCCCGCTTCGCCTGCTCGGCGTCCATGTCCCCCTGGATCATCTCGCGCTGTGTGCGCTTTAACTCGGTTATGGAAACGCCCGCGTCCGCTTCGATCTTCTCGAGATCGACCTTGCAGTTTTTCTGCTGCCGCCGGTATTCCTTCCTGAGCTCTTCGCTCTTGCTCGCGTCGTACTTCTGGTCCAGCGATCGGATCTGCCGCTCCAGCGTGCGCATCGTGTCGACAGTCTTGTTTACCTTGTCGAGCAGCCGCTTGCGCTCCAGGCCCGTGTATTTCAGCTCGCGCACAATCCGCGAGACATACACCTTCTCCCGCGCAATCATCCAGCGCGTCTTGCGAAGCTCCCTCTGGCTGGTCTTGCTGTTCGCCGCGGCCAGCTTCTCTTCAAGCTGTGCGATCTTCTTCTGATGCTTGACGAGTGCGTCGATGCGCCCGACGGTCGACTTCACGCGCGCCTGCACCACGTCTTCGGTCAGTTCTTCCTCATCGAAGACCACGACCTCTTTCACGTTGCGCACACCGCGCTTCAGGTCTTCGCCCAGCGCCACGATCTCGCGAATCACGATCGGCGAACGCGAAATCGCCTTCAATACACGCATCTGCCCCCGCTCGATGCGCTTCGCAATTTCAACTTCGCCTTCGCGCGTCAGCAGCGGCACAGTGCCCATCTCGCGCAAATACATGCGGACCGGGTCATTGGTTTTCTCGAGTGTGCCAGGCGTCAGATCCAGCTCGACGTCCTCGCCCTCCTCGAGTTCAAAGTCCTTGTCGGCGCCGAATTTCGGCGCGTCCAGCAGATCGATACCCTGGCCGCTGATCGTCGTCAGCAGATCGTCCATGTCGTCGGGAGAGGTACTCATGTCCTCCGGCATCATCTCGTTTACATCGCCGTAGGTCAGGTAGCCCTTTTCCTTACCCGTATCGATCAGGTTCTGAATGTCGTCTTCGAATTTGTCGTTAATCGCCAAAACGGTTCCTACTCTCCAGCGCGATCAAAATTCAGCACCGGGTCGCGCACCAGTGCGCCGCCCCATCCGCGCGTCAACAGGCTTTTGATGCCTGAAATGCGCGCGTGTGGACGCGGTCTCGCGGTCTCCCGCAGAAAAAGAAGCGGTCGTCGTAGTCGCTCGGATCAGGATGTTCGCGCTTCAGGTTTCGCCTGGGTCGCCCGCGAGCCGCAGCTCATGTGTGGGGCAAAGGGGCGCGCATCCTCACAGAGATCAATAGATTAACACAGCCCAACTCACCGCAAAACAGTGATTATCAGAGCCCGGTCTCCCCGCTGGTAACTCCCCGCTTCTGCTCGTCGAGACTGGAGCAAGGGCAGCCCGCCATTTCTGCCCCGCTGTTCCTGTTTATATAGACGGGGCAAAACCTTAAAGCGACTCAAAGAAATCAACAGTTTGAACTACAGTTTTCCGCCGCTTCCCCCACCTCGCAACTGCCGGAGAGCCTTGTCTAACTCCAGTTTCCGTTGCGTCAGCAGCGCAAGCCCCGCGAAGTCTCCCCGCCGCTCCGCTTCCCCGATCTGCGTCCGCGCATCCCTCAGTTCTGCTTCGATCTTCCGTTGTTGCAGACTCACGATCGCTCCAATCACTGTCGCGGGTGAGGGAGGTTCCGTCTCTGCCAGTAAGGCCTCGGCCAGCAATGCCTTCTGAGCCGGATTCTCGACGACGTCCATCGGATCCCGCGATTCCCTCTCCGCCAGCGCCGCCAGCGATGGTGCCGCTCCAAGGCCTTCAAACCAATGGGGTTGCCTCGTGACGGCATCTGAAGCTGTCCTCCGCGCCTCCTCGTGCTCGGGATTCGTAATGGCCAGCGCCCGCAGCAGGACCCGTTCCACCTCGGTCAGAGTCGTTGTCCGTACTTCGATCCGATCTCTGCGCTTCAGCGCAGCCTGCCGAAGCTCTTCCCGGACAATCGCAGAATCAATTCCCAGCTTTTGCGCTGCATCCATTGCAAACTGGTCTCGAATCAACCTCTGCGGAATACGACGGATATGTGGCAGCAGGTAATTGACGGCCTTCTGCTTCTGCTCGGCTGTCCCTCCGGGGAACATCTGACGGGCACGCTCGATCAGGAAATCGTCCAGCCGCCGTGCGCCTTTCACCATAGCCACATATGCAGGCACCCCCCGCTCGCGCACAAACCGGTCCGGGTCCAGCCCGTCCGGCAGCGAAACCAAACGCACGGAGAACCCTTCTTCGGTTAGCAGCGCAATCGTCTTTGCCGCTGCATTATTCCCAGCCAGATCTGGATCGAAGTTTGCAACCACATTTTGTGTATGCCGTTTCAAGAGGTTCACCTGCTGCTCGGTGAAGGCAGTCCCGCTCGTCGCCACGACATTCTGGATCCCACCGAGGAACACGCTGATGCAGTCCATCTGTCCTTCGACCAGCAGCACAAATTCGTAGCTCCGGATCGAACCCTTCGCTTTGTCCAGATTGAATAGGACCTGGCCCTTCGTATAAAGCGGCGTCTCCGGTGAATTAATGTACTTCGCCCCAGCCTTTTCGCCTGTTTCCAGCGTCCGCGCCGTGAATGCAATCACCCGCCCGCTCTCATTGCAGATCGGGAACGTCACCCGCTTGCGAAACCGGTCATAAATCGGCCCCTGCGTCCCGTCACCCTGCTCTTTCCAACTGAACAGCCCCGACGCCCGCATCGTTGCTTCGTCGGCCATTCCACTCAGCCGGTCCCGCAGTGCCCCAAAGCTGTCTGGCGCATACCCGATCCGAAACGCCCTGATGCCTTCCAGAGTCATCCCGCGCCCTGCCAGGTACTCGCGCGCCAGAGCTCCTTCCGGCCCGCGCAACTGCTCCTCAAACCAGCTTGCAGCAGCCTCGTGCATGTCCAGGAGTTTTCCGCGCATCCGGGCCTCGGCGGCTTCTTCCGGAGACGAGAACTCCCGCTTCGGTAGCGGAATCCCCGCCTTCTGCGCCACCATTCGCACCGCCTCGGGAAAGCTCACGTTCTCGATCTTTCCCACGAACGAGAACACGTCTCCCGATACGCCGCACCCGAAGCAGTGATAGAACTGCCGCACCGAATGCACGCTGAATGAAGGGGACTTCTCCTTGTGAAACGGACACAGGCCTGAGTAGTTCTGCGCCCCTGCCTTGCGCAGCCGGATATATCCCTCGATCACCTTGACGATGTCGACCTGCTGCTTCACGCTCTGGGCAAAATCAGACACGAATGGACTCTGTCCAGCATAAGTCCATCGCACCATCCCCAATGTGGAAGCCGTGGAATTCAGTACCCGGCTCCGGTCCCGAACTCAGCAATCGCCTTACGACTCTCACTCGCACTGCTTGACCGCAAAACAAAAGGTGGGTTCGCGCTCCGAGCCGCGTAAGAACCCACCCATCCTTTTTCCAATCGATCAGTGCTGATCAATGCACTGTATTAATTGCTGCAACCTCCGCCTTGGCCCCCGTGATCGCCCTGTCCTCCATTACCCTGGCCGCCGCCGCCGCCGTTGCAGCCGCTTCCGCCGCCGCCGTTCCCATTGCGACCGCCGCCTCCACCGCCTCCACCGCTGCGGCTGCCGCCGTTTCCACCACCGCCTCCACCGCCAGTTCCGCCACCGCCGTCGTTGTCGCCGGCACCTGCGTCGCCGCCTCCGCCGCCATTATTCCCGCCGCCGGCGACGCCGCCATTTCCGGAATTGCCCTCATCGCCGCCGCCTCCACCGCTGCCGCCGCTGCCGGCGCTGCGACCACTGCTACCCCCTGAACCGCTGCCTCCGCTTCCGCCGCCGGCATCTCCAGTAGGTCCTGCAGTTCCAGTGGCTTGTCCAAAGAACACTGCAATCTGGCTATAACCGCCGTTAATTCCCTTGGCCAGCGGCGCGAATGCAGCGGTCACGCCAAACACGATTAGAGCCGCGATGAGAGCGTACTCCACCATCGCCTGTCCCTGGTCCTGTTCGGTTATATTGTTCAAGGTCCGGCGAATGCATGTATCGCAACGCATAGGCACCCTCCTTGTGATCCCAACCATGGGCTCTATTCGTTTTCTGCCCGAGTCACAATGGAACGCTTGCGCATGCATGCGGAGCTTCGGGATTCGTGCAGCCTACGCTACCCTGAGGCATAACAGCAAGGGTTGACGCGAAAGTGCAGTCAATCAATCCCTCGAAAGGAATCTGCTTGCGCCATCCATTCGTAACTCTCCCGAAGTTACTGGACCCCGTTGCACCGGCGAAGGTGCAATCCTCTCCTGCAAGCGCCAAAAAAAAGCAAGTTCTCCGGCCTCGGCCTTGTCTGTAGCTCTTTGGAGGTTTCTGTGAAATACCTCGTTCGGCTAGGTCTCCTTCTCCTGTCCGTCTCGGTAGCGACTCCTTCGCTTCTCGCCGCCGACTGCAATTTGCTCAAGTCGCTCAAGCTTGAAAACACAACAATTACGACGGCCGAGGACATCACTTCGGGCACCCTGACGTTTTCTGATTCGCGACCTCCCATTGCCGGGCTCCCGGCCTTTTGTCATGTCACCGGCGTTTTGCGTCCCGCCGCCGATTCGGTGATCCATTTCGAAGTATGGCTCCCTGAACATGACTGGAACGGCCGCTTCGTCGGCGCAGGCAATGGCGGATTTGCCGGCTCGATCGGCTACGATGAACTCGCCAACTACCTGAAGCGCAACTTCGCGGTTGCCGGTTCTGATGCCGGCCATCAGGCCGAGGCCACCGATGCAAGCTGGGCCTTCCATCACCCCGAAAAGGTAAAAGACTTCGGCTGGCGAGCCGTTCACCTGACGCGCCTCCGCGCCGCCGACATCGTTGTGGAATTCTACGGCCGGCACGATGAGAAGGCCTATTTCGACTCCTGCTCCGATGGAGGTCGCGAAGCCCTCATGGAAGCGCAGCGCTTCCCCGGTGACTACAACGGAATCCTCGCAGGCGCTCCCGCAAACGCATGGTCCACCATGCTTGGTACCGCGGTCTATGTGCTCCAGGCTCGTCAGTCCGATCCGCACGCTTACTTCTCCAACCTCAAGCTGCCTGCCATTCAAAAGGCCTCGCTTGACGCCTGCGACTCGCTCGATGGCGTGAAAGACGGCATCATCAACGAACCATCGAGATGCCATTTCGATCCACAAGTCCTTCTCTGCAAGGGCGAAGAAACGCTGGACTGCCTCACCGCTCCGCAGATCGGAACGCTGAAATCGATCTATAACGGAGCAACCGATTCCCAAGGCAGGGTTCTCTTTCCCGGTTTGACGCCGGGCGACGAGACCAGCTGGAAAGAATGGGTTGTCGGGCAAGATCCGACCGGCGCTGCCGCCGTTCGCTACGTAGAGAATTACTTCCGCTACATCGTGACCGGCGATCCAAAATGGAATGCCCTTACCGCGGATCCAGCGGATTCCCTTCGTCAATCGCGTGAAAAAGCGGCGGCAGATCTCGATTCCACCGACCCCGATCTCGGCAAGTTCGCAGCCAACGGTGGCAAGCTCATCCTGTATCACGGCTGGAATGACCCGGCGATCTCGCCATGGAACACCATCAGCTACTACCAGAGCGTTCAGCAGAAGATGGGCGCCGCCACTGTCACATCCTTCGTTCGTCTCTACATGGTTCCAGGAGTGGAGCATTGTGTCGGCGGACCCGGTCCAAGCTTCTTCGGACAGTTCGGACTCGAGACCGCCAAGGGCCCCGAATACGGCCTTTTCGATTCCCTCGTGAATTGGGTGGAGAAGGGCTCGCCCGAGGAGAACATTACCGCTGCCAAATATGCTCGCGGCGAAAATGGATCCATGAAGGTTGTAATGACACGTCCCCTCTGTGCATATCCAAAGGTTGTGAAATATTCGGGCTCCGGCGACAAAAACGATGCGGCAAGCTTCACCTGCGCCGAACCCTAGTTGCGCAGGCAAATCCTCAACTCAGCGAATCTCTGTGGCCTCAACCTCGACATGACTTCGATCGAACCGGAATCGCAGCGTCCACTCGCTGGCCCGCGGCTTCCCATTGCTTACAGGAGGCTGGAACTTCCAAGCTCGCGCGGCATCATGCGAGATCCTCGCGAAGTAATTCCCTGGGCTCTGTGTAATGTACTCAGCACTCGAAACTGAACCCCGGTCATCGACCATCACCCGCACTTCGACCTCGACGGGCCGTCGCATGCTCTGGCCCGCGCCCGATGCCACACTGGGTAAAACGCGCTTCTCCACAGTACCCTTCGAATTCGCGACGCGTGAAGCCTCCTGCTCTTCCTTCGGCTTCTCCTCCTTCCCTTCCGTCACAGCGGGCTGCCTCTCAGCCCGCAAAGTAGTCGACGAACTCGCTGGCGTTTGTGCCTCGGGTATGGGCTGTGCTGAGGCTGGAGCACTCTGCGTCCCGCTCGGCTGCTGATTTTGCACTGGCGCCGCACCGGAAATCGCGCCTTGGCTCTCGGTTGCAGGTGCCTTCACTTGCTGCGCCTCCTGCTCCGCTGCCGGCGGTGC
>Ga0335079_10003346_pt1 | contig 18524 bp, 20 predicted proteins | sample Lox_Sample_33_FD_206719 | JGI IMG/M metagenome (GOLD analysis project Ga0335079, IMG submission 206719) | Soil microbial communities from Loxahatchee National Wildlife Refuge, Florida, United States - Lox_Sample_3.3 | ecosystem: Environmental > Terrestrial > Soil > Wetlands | place: USA... | reverse complement strand
GGGCGCCCCCGCCCTGCGACCAGAACCCCAAACCAGCGAACAGCCTCAGGACTTCCGGAGAAGCCGCCGCTGCGGACTAGCTTGGAGACCGGCAACCGCATCTACGTTGTAAGCGTACCGCCCGCGGATCCACTGGTAAAGCCGCCGACGACTGATGAAATTTCCCGCAGGACTTCTTGCCCATAACAAAAAGGATCAGAATATTCGTGCAACTGCCGGTGCATGATCAGCACCAAACAGACGAAGGAGGAACTGCAATGAGGATGCTGATTCGATTCAAGTGTGGCCTTAGGGCTGAAGGAGTGTTGCTGGCGGCGAATACGGAACGGATGCGAGTCGCGGTCAGTTCCCAAAGGGACACGATCGAGCTGAACAGGGTGGATGGGTGCTGGTACACGGAGTCAGGGACGGCGATCGAGATCGAAGCCCTGACTGCGATTGCTGGAGCTGACGTCTCACGCTTCTGTTCGAAAGTCTATCCCCGGACAGTCGCCGCAGCAATCAGCGTTGTGGCTTAGATCAGCCGGCCGCGATGCCAACGACTCCGCCCCCACTGGTGAGAGGCGTCTCGGATGTCGCCGCTGGCCATTAGCGACGGGCAGGTCAGGTCGCGGAAGCCTTGCGCCTGCCTGAGGGTTGCCGGCGTCGGACCACTCACCCCGCAGAAGCGCTTGAGTCTGCGGAGGCCGGGGAGAAGGCTCGCGGTGGCTGGCGACTCAAGAGCTTGGCCGTGCGAGCCAGCAGAGCACCGGAAAACGCGGCGCGTCGGTGGAGCCCGGCGCGGTGCTACTTTGGCCTTGGCGATTTGAACTCTACCAGGTCTGCTTGCTTCAACTCCCAACCCGACCCGCCAGTCTGGGACCCAAAAGAGGTCACACCAATACCGGGAATGTAGTTGACAGAGAGGCGCCAGTGGGACCCGGGCGCGTCATATGCGAGAACGTATTCCATCCGAGGTAAATTAGTCGCTATCCCGGGAATATTCACCATCTCTAAGGGCCTTACATCGTCCACAATCCACTTATACGAAATATCTGGATCCTCCCCGAAAGAATCGTCCTTCTTGAGAGGAAGCCTGAAGATCAGATCGCGCTTGTGAATCTTGGCAGTGATTTCCTCGTCGGATAGCACCAGTCGAGTTTGCTTCTCTTCGGTAGCGGAGCACTCGGCGAGATAGAACTCCTTGTCGTCGACAGCGATCCAAAAATGGCATGACCGCCTCGACGGGTAGTCGTCCGGATACCCTAAGAGCTTCGCCACCTGGTAGCGACCGTGCCTCAGGCTATCGACGATTTCCATCTTCAAGTTGAAACTCGTTACTGCCTTTTTACTCTCACCATCATCGTCAGTGAAAGCCTGACTCAGAGTGCCGTGGTAGACCCAATAGGTGCCCTTCGACATCGGAAACACCTCGGCAGTTGCCTGGCCTCGTGTCTGGCCGGCGCACTGGCCGCTACCGCCAATGATAAATAGCATTGAGATGCAAATCCCCCTAATCGCCATTCGGCCCTCCCTGAGAAACGCAACAAGCTGGCACTCCCGAAACGGACGCCTGGCCATAGAATCCTCCGGAGAGAAGTTGTTTTTCCAATTGAGGCTTTGCCTTTCAATTGGTGAAAACTCTCTCGACGCCACCTGGAGAGCATTTCGCCTGCCAGTTCTGCCAGCAGGGCTCACGGATGGCATGTAGGCCCCGGAAATTTCAATGACCGAAGCCCGGAACACACGCACGGAGCCGTATTTGCTGAGCTTTGTGTCGGGACGGCACGATCTGTGTGCGGGTGAATACGGCCTGATCAGACTGTCCTGCCGGGAAGCGGATGCCGCCGGTCCCGTCGACCCCCGCAGAGGAAGCCAGCATCCGAATAGATCAGCTACCAGACCCGGCAGGCGTTCTCGCGAACCATGGACTGACCCACGGCGCATCCGAACCCCTTTCGGAACTCTGGCATGTTCGAGACTACCCCGTTGATCCGATACTCCAGCGGCGAGTGCGGGTCGGTCAGGGCCCGCTCGCGCTTCAGCTCGGGACGCACCTCGCCGCAAGCCCACTGCGCCATCCCCACGAAGAAACGCTGATCGGGCGTGAGGCCATCGGCCGGTTTCAGATCCTGGCCTTCGGTGGCGTGCTTCCACGCATAATAGGCGAGCATGGCGCCGCCCAGGTCCGCAATGTCCTCGCCGTTGGTCAGTTTGCCATTGATGTGGATGTCGTCGACTGCGATGTAGCTCGAGTACTGGTCTACGACGCACTTTGCGCGGCGATCAAACTCCGCGCCATCCTTCTCTGTCCACCAATCCTTCAGATTTCCCAGCGCGTCGAACTGGCGGCCTTCATCGTCAAAGCCGTGCGTCAGCTCGTGGCCGATGGTGGCGCCGGTGTTGCCGTAGTTCGGCGCGTCGTCCATCTTCGGATCGAACAGCGGCGGCTGCAGCACTCCGGCGGGGAAGTTGATGTCGTTCATCTGCGCGTCGTAGTAAGCGTCCACTGTGGGCGGCGTCATGCCCCACTCGCCGCGATCCAGCGGCTTGCCGATCTTGTTGAGCTGCCGCCGGCTCTCGAACTCCGAAGCGCGAATGACGTTGCCGGCGAAATCCTCCGGCTGGATCGCCAGCGCGCTGTAGTCGCGCCACTTGTCGGGATAGCCGATCTTGCTGACAATGGCGTGCAGCTTCGCCAGCGCCTGTCGCCGTGTGCCCTCGCCCATCCAAGGCAGGGTTTGGATGTCGCGCTCCATCGCCGCCTCGATCTCTTTGGTCATCTTTACCGCCCGGTCTTTCGTCTCCGGTGCGAAGGTCTTCGCCAGCGTCAGCAACGCGATCGGCAGAAACGGCAGGGTTTTGGTTGCCGCCATAGGATTCAGCGTAACACCGGAAAAGGAGGCGCCCAGGGTCCGCTCGTCGCGCGCAACGCTCCAAGCAAGGCTCGTAGGCTCTCTCCCTCGATCTTCTCCGCTCGGGACCGCCTGGCATGTCGCGCACGAACCGCACGGCTTTCCCCGTCAATTCACGCCGCCTCGCACTTTATTTTTCACGCATTCCGCTCCGCTTATCCGGAATCTCCCCGTACTGCCCTCCCGGCCATGGTACGGTCGCCTCAGGAGACCTGCGTGAACCACCCCTCCCCACATCTCGCTGGCGGCAGCCCCCCAGAACCAAACGAACCAAAAAAGTCTTTTGTTTTCATAACGAATGCCGAATTATTCAACAGTAAACGAACCTGCCGGCGCCCCAGGCGAGCCGGGCTTCGCGCCCAGGTCCACTTGCAAATCCGGTACCGCGGTGATATAAAGCATGTCGGAAACTGTCAGGTTAAGGGATGCAATTTCGAAGCGAGGGACACGGTAAGGGTTCAGCTCCAGGACCCCAGGGTTTTCTTCAACGGCCACTCATTATTTAATTCATCGGGCCTCGTTGCCAAAGTGAGCCTGCGATCCTGCCCGGTCCCTCGCGCGGACTTTGCTTTCCGCGGTCTGATGTCTGTGTCTGTTCAGAGGGATAAGGCCGGGGCAATCCCGGCCGGGGGACAAGATGGCGAATTCTACGTCTGAGACGCCTGGGGCCGTGCCTCCTCAATCGAGGTCCGGCGCCGCCAAGCCGAAGGCTTCTCTGGGTCAAGCGCTCCGCAACATATTCTCCAAAAACGAAGAGAACGAAGAAGGTAAGGTAACCGCGCGCCGCCGCAAGTTTGTCATGGCCGCGGTGCTGGGGTCGCTCAGCGTCAATTTCCTGATGTTTCTCCGCTTCTTCTTCCCGCGCGCTCTCTACGAACCGAAAACCAAGTTCCGCATCGGCTACCCGTCGGACTTCGGCTTCGGCGTCGATACCAAATTCCAGAATCAGTACCGCATCTGGGTCGTGCGCAATACCGAGGGCATCTTCGTGATCTCGGCCATCTGCACGCACCTGGGGTGCACACCCGACTGGAAAGCCAGCGAAAACAAGTTCAAGTGCCCTTGCCACGGCAGCGGCTACGACCCCGAAGGCATTAACTTCGAAGGTCCGGCGCCGCGGCCGATGGACCGCGCACACGTCGAAGTCGACCCCGAAGGCCAGATCGTCGTCGACCTGAGCCATCTCTATAAATGGCCGAAGGGCGAGCCTTCCCAATTCAACGACCCCGGCGCCATCATCCGCGTGTGAGGAATTATCATGCCTGAAACTAATGGATCCAACGGCGCGCCCCCGGCGGGCGGCCCCGGTAACGGCAATGGCAACGGAAGCGGCAATGGCGGCGGCAACAAACTGGCCGCCATCATGGCCGGCGCCAAAGCTACCAAGACTCGCGCGGTCGGAGAGCTGACCGAAACCATAAAGGCGCCCGAGAAGACCGACCTCTGGAAGAGCGTTCTACGCGTCAAGCACGACGAGACCCCGCGCAGCCGTGCCCTCGGCGTCCTCAGCAACGTCTTCCTGCACCTGCACCCCGCGAAAATCAATCGCGACGCCGTAGCATACAACTACACCTGGGGCATGGGCGGTATGACGTTCTACGTCTACATCACGCTGGTCTTCACGGGGACGTTGCTGATGTTTTACTACCACCCGTCGAAGGTGGTCGCCTTCCGCGACATTCTGTACCTGGAAAGCGACGTGCCGTTCGGCAAACTGCTGCGCAACATGCACCGCTGGGGCGCCCACCTCATGGTGATCATGGTCGAGCTGCACATGTTCCGTGTCTTTCTCACCGGGTCGTACAAGAAGCCGCGCGAATTCAACTGGGTGGTCGGCGTGCTCCTCCTGGTGCTCACGCTGCTGCTCAGCTTCACCGGATATCTCCTGCCCGACGATCAGCTCGGCTTCTGGGCGGTCACCGTGGGCACCAACATGGCCCGCGCGACGCCGCTGCTCGGCCACGACGGCCCCTTCGGCCCGCAACTCGGCATGACCCCGTTCAACGACGTGCGTTTCGGCCTGTTAGGCGGCTCGATCGTCGATTCCAACGCGCTGCTCCGCGCGTACATCTGGCACTGTGTGGCCATTCCGATCATTGTCAGCGCCTTCATGGTGGTTCACTTCTGGCGCGTACGCAAGGACGGCGGCATCTCCGGACCGGCGCCGATCGTGCTGCAGAGCGAGATTAAGGACGTGAAGAAGGTATGAGAAAGGCAGAATTCTCGAATTCCGAATTCTAAGGTTTTCCATGGACCTCCATCAACTCTGGACTATCGTCAGCACGCCGGACAACGTCCCCATCGTGCTTCTTCTTTTCGTCGTGCCCTTCTACACCTGGTACGGGCTCCGCCAGGCATTTGCCAACGACCGTCTGATCGAACAGCTCGAGGCCAGCCCCGAGATGGCCAAGACGCACCACCGCAAGACCCAGCCGTGGCGTCCCGAGTGGACGCGCGAAGTACACGTCTGGCCGTACCTGCTGCGCATCGAGTTCCTGGCCGCGATCATCGTCACCGTCATCCTGATGGTCTGGTCGATCACGCTCAATGCGCCGCTGGAAGAGCCGGCGAATCCGACCCTCACGATGAATCCGTCAAAGGCGCCCTGGTACTTCCTCGGCCTCCAGGAAATGCTGGTTTATTTCGATCCCTGGATGGCTGGTGTGGTGATGCCGAGCCTGATCATCGTCGGTCTGATGGTGATTCCATATATAGATACCAACCCGCTGGGCAACGGTTATTACACTTACAAGCAGCGTAAGTTCTCCATCTGGACCTTTATCTTCGGCTTCATCGTCCTGTGGGTCACGATGATCGTGATCGGCACCCTCATCCGAGGTCCCGGGTGGATGTGGTTCTGGCCCGGCACTACGTGGGATCACAACCGCCTGATATTCGAGGTCAACCGCGATCTCCCGGATATCGTGGGCATCCACACCCGCATTCCGAAAATCATTTTCGGTGCGGTCATCGTCGGCGGGTACTGCGTGGCCGCGGCCATGTTCGTCCACAAGCTGATCACCTGGACTCCGTTTAATCGTAAGATCTACGCACGCATGAGCGTGTTGCAGTACACCGTGATGCAGGTGTTCCTCGTGATCATGCTGGCCCTGCCCGTAAAGATTCTTCTGAGGCAGTTATTCCGCATCAAATATATCTGGGTAACTCCGTGGTTTAACATATGAGCGATCAAGAGAAGGACCCGGTAGTCAATTCATCCCTGAGCAAGCCGCTATTTGTATCGTCGGTCCTGCTGCTCTTATCGCTGATCTGGGGTCTGTATGACGAGATGTACGGCATCCGTCCCTGGAAAGGCTACGAAGCACGATTCGAGAAGCTCTACTCTCGGTATTTGAAGACTGCCTCCGTGGGCGAGGGCGAGCTCGAGCGGCAAATCAAGAGCTCGCCGGAATACAAGCGGCTCGATTCCGATATGCAGGCGGCGCTCAAGAGTGCCACGCCTGGAGCGCAGGCGATCGACAAAAAGATCAATCAGGAGCTGGTTCCGAAGATTCTCGCGATCAACGATCCGTTTCAGGAGGTCCGCAGCCACATCGGCGCATTGACCTACGAAATCGAGGTCTCTCACAGTGACAGCCGCAAGGATTCGTTGCGCAGGCAAATCGAAGAACTGAAGAAAGAGGTCCACAAGATCTCCCTCCCCGGCGAAGACCAGGATCGCCAGATGGATTTCAAAGCCATGGGAGACCAGCTTCAGGCCTGGAAAGACGAAAAGGCGCGTCTGCTGCAGCAACGTGTCGACTTGATGAAGCAGACCACCGAGCTGCAGGCGAAGCGCGACCAGTATCTTTCCGACCGCATCGCCGATGCCTCCAGCGCCACCATCGTTGCCGTGCAGAATTCGCTCGACAAGTTCGATATCCGTATCCGCCAGATTCACATCAAGGATGTCGACCTGGTTGACCGCTGCGAGTCCTGCCACCTCGGCACACGCGAGCCGGTCACGCTCACCAAAGCCGCCATGGGTGGGGAAGAAGTCTTCGCCAGCCATCCCAACAAGGAGCTGCTGAAGATTCACGATCCCGAGCGCTTCGGCTGCACGCCCTGCCACGGCGGCAACGGCGCGGCCCTCTCCAGCGTGGAAAAGGCGCACGGCTACAACAAATTCTGGCTCTGGCCCCTGCACCATAAGGAGAACATCGAGGCCGGCTGCCAGCAGTGCCACGCGCGCGAGATCGTCACCGAAATGGCCGACACGCTCAACCAGGGCCGCGAGACCTTCCGGCTGCGCGGCTGCATGGCCTGCCACCGCTACGAAGGCTTCGACCGCGAAGCCGACGAGATCACCAGCGTCAACCAGCAGATTCGCCAGCTCGAACAGCAGAAGGCCGAGTGGCAGCGCGAGATCGGTTTCTCCGAGGCCAAGGCAAACAATCCCCGCACCTCCGACGCCGATGCCAAAAAGCTGTTCGCCCACTCCAACGATCTCAAAGTCCGTGCCAGCGGTTTGGACGCCCGCGTCGAGCAGCTCGACATGCGTTCCCACGAGCTGGTTCGCGAAGTCAAGAAAGTGGGCCCCAGCTTGAAGGAAGTTCGCGCCAAGCTCAAGAAGGAGTGGATCCCGGTCTGGCTCAAAGATCCGCACCAATGGCGCGAGGGCACCAAGATGCCGACATTCCGCCTCGACGACAACGAAATCCGCGCCATCTCCGCGTTCATCTGGCAATCCGGCGTGAAAGCCACGCTTCCGCAGCAGAAGCCTGGCGACCCCGAGCGCGGCAAAGAGAGCTTCGAAACCCGCGGCTGCATGGCCTGCCACTCCATGGGTGAGGGCGGCGCGAAGCAGGGCGGAACCTTCGCCGCCAATCTCACGCGCGAAGGCGAGAAGGCCAACTACGACTACCTGGTCCGCTGGGTACACAACCCGCGCCAGCGCTCCGCGCCCTACTGCACATACGAAAAGAAGGACCTCACCGCCGAAGACTATCAGCGCCACAATCTCCCCTATGTCTTCGACCTCGAGCACAGCAAGTGCCCCAACGACGGCCACGAGCTCCAGGTGCAGCAGATGACCCCTATGCCGAGTCTGCGGCTCACCGAAGACGAAGCCCGCGATATCGCCAGCTACCTGATGACCCGCAAGCGCGACGGCTTCACCTACGCCAACGCCGATTACATGGACGACCCGGCCCTCAAGAACCAGGGCCTCGCGCTCGTCCGCAACTACGGCTGCGCCGCCTGCCACGAGATCGCAGGCCTGGAAGAAGAGCAGCGCATCGGCACGGAGCTCACCAAGGAAGGCTCCAAGCCCATCGAGCGCCTCGATTTCGCGCTCCTCGGTCACGAAGCCGAGCGCGAAGGCTGGCTGACCCACAAGGGCTTCTTCGAGCACAAGCTCGCCGACCCCGCTGTCTACGACAAGGGCAAAGAGAAGGCCAAGCAGGACCGGCTCAAAATGCCGAACTTCAACCTCTCCAAGCCCGAGATCGACGCCGTCACCACCTTCCTCGAAGGCTCCGTCGACGCCACCGTCCCGGCGCGCTACTTCTACAACCCCGTCGGCCAGCAGCAGGACGTGATCGAGGGCTGGTGGGTCATCCGCAAATACAACTGCATGGGCTGCCACAAGGTTCACGTCAGCCAACTGACCACCTTCGACACCATGACCCGCTACCAGGATCCGGATTGGAAAGACCAGAAGCCCCCTACCCTCATCGGCGAGGGCGCGCGCGTCAACCCTGAGTGGCTGATGCGCTTCCTCAACAATCCGGCGCTCAGCGAAACCGATACCAACCGCGACGGCGTCCGCCAGTACCTCAAGGCGCGCATGCCCACCTTCAGCTTCTCCGACGGCGAGATCCGCAAGATCGTGCGCTTCTTCGAAGCGCTCTCCTATCAGGCGCAGCCGTTCATCGCCGAGAAGCTCGACCCGCTCTCCGAGCAGGAGCGCACCATGGCCCGCCAGCTTTTCACCAGCGAGGGCGCGCCCTGCCTCAAGTGCCACATGACGGGCGACGCCAAGCACGACTCCAAGGCCACCGCGCCTAATTTCACGGTCGCTAAGGACCGCCTCAAACCCGGCTGGACCCGGCGCTGGATTCTCGATCCGGCATTGATGAGTCCCGGCACCGCGATGCCCAGCGGCCTTTTCCGCCACGAAGACACGCGCTATGTCTTCGCCGGCCCCACTCCCGCCAGTTTCAACGGCTATACCAAGGACCACGCCGATCTGCTGGTCCGATATATGTTCCAGTTCACCCCGGAAGAGCTGGGCAGGCTGCGCAGCAGCGCCGCCACCGGGAATTAGCGCCAAGTTCAATTAGAGGAGGCTCACAGAGCAATGCGAAAGATTTGGATCGGAACAGTACTTAGCTGTTCCCTGACCTTCATTGGTTGCGGCGGAGGAGAAAAGCCCGCCGAGACCGCGAAATCCGAGGCCACTGCGCCTGCCGGAGGGGGCGGCACCGCCACGCCCGACGAAGTCAATGGCGGAACCATCACAGGTAAGGTGGCCTTCACCGGCGACAAGCCGAAAATGGCTACCCTCGACATGTCGGCACAACCGAAGTGCGAGGCCGCACACAAAGGCGAGGTCGTAAAAAGCCAGGAAGTCGTAGTGAATTCCAACGGCACGCTCAAAAACGCATTCGTGTGGATCAAGTCCGGCCTGCCGGACAAGCAGTGGGCGATTCCTGCCAATGCCGTCTCACTCGATCAGCACGGCTGTATGTACGAGCCGCACGTCATCGGCATCGTCGCCGGCCAGAACATCGAGGTCAAGAACAGCGATCCCACCAACCACAACATCCATCCCATGCCGCAGGTCAACGCCGATTGGAACGAGTCCCAGTCGCCCGGCGAGCCGCCCAAGATGAAGACTTTCCCGCGCCAGGAAGTCATGATCCCCGTGAAGTGCAATGTGCACCCCTGGATGCGCTCCTATATCGGCGTGGTTTCTAGCCCGTTCTTCGCCGTGACCGGCGATGACGGAACGTTTACAATAAAAGGATTGCCCCCCGGGACCTACACCATCGAAGTCTGGCATGAAAAGTACGGCACTCAAGACCAGCAAGTCACGGTCGGAGCAAAAGAAAGCAAGACTGTTGATTTTTCCATTAAGGGATAAGAGGGATAGACAAATGGGGCGCGTTTTGGGAAGCGCGCCTCGCGTGTGATGCATCCAACATTTGTGGATTCTGTCTGGCTGCGCCGCTACGCTGCGCTCGTGGTGTGCTCCGCCTTCGCGCTCGTGGTAGCCGGAGGGCTGGTCACCAGCAATGACGCGGCGCTCGCTATCCCCGATTGGCCCCTCAACTGGGGTCGATTGATTCCTCCCCTGGAAGCAAATATTCGCTACGAATTCGCACACCGCGTGTTGGCGCTGATAACCGCATTACTCACGGCCGGCCTTGCGGTGAAGCTCCGCACCAGGCTCGCGTGGACGGCACTCGCGGCAGTCCTCGTGCAAGCTGGTCTTGGCGGAGTTCTTGTGAAGTATATCGACCCGGCGTGGGCAGCCGTGGTCCACGCAGCCTTGGCGCAGCTATTCTTCGGGATTACGGTGGCGCTGGTTGGGCAGGTTTCCGACCTGCCCCGTGCCCCCGCCCCGTTCATAGCCGCGGTAGCCCTCTTCGCTCAAACCGTTCTGGGCGCGGCCGTCCGTCACCACATCGCCAGCCTTATTCCGCACATCTTCGGCGCCGTCGTCGCTACCATCCTGGTTATGTGGGCGGGCCTCTCCACTCTGATGACCCACATGGACCACCCCGCGCTTCGCCGTCCCGCGCTTGCGCTCCTCTCCCTGACGTTCTCTCAAGTCTTCCTCGGCATCGCGGCCTACATGGCGCGGGCCGCTACCGCCGATGCCCCGCAGCCCATGCCGCTGATGGTTTGGATCACGGTCGCGCACGTTGCCGTTGGTTCGCTCGCGTTCGGCGCCGCGGTCGTCCTCGCCGGGCAGTCCGCCCAACCCGCCTCCCTCCCGCAAAGGACGGCCGAAGCCTGATGCGCTCCTATATCGAACTCACCAAGCCGCGCATCACCTGGCTCATCCTGATGAGCACCGGCATCGGCTATTTCTTCGGCCTGTCTTCCCACGCGCTGCGCGACATCAACCTGCTCCTGCTCGTGCACACCATCATTGGCACCGCGCTCATCGCTTCCGGCACCGCCGCGCTCAATCAGTGGTACGAGCGCGAAGCCGACGTGAAGATGCGGCGCACAGCCGCTCGCCCGCTGCCCTCCGGCCGACTCGACGCCACGCGGGCCTTGCTCTTCGGCGCCGCTCTATCCGTTGCCGGTTTTCTCGAACTCTACCTCGGCGCCAACCCGCTTGCGGCCTGGATCGGCGCTTTCACCCTCGCCAGCTACCTGTTCCTGTACACGCCCCTCAAGAGCCGAACCTGGTGGAGCACCACCATCGGCGCCATCCCCGGCGCCATGCCGCCCATGATCGGTTACGCCGCGGCTGCCGGGGCCGTCACCCGTGAATCCTGGGTGCTCTTCGCGATCCTCTTCCTCTGGCAGTTCCCGCACTTCTACTCCATCGCCTGGATGTACAAGGAAGATTACGCCCGCGCCGGCATTCGCATGCTCCCTGTCGTCGAGCCCGACTGCCGGTCCACCGCCCGGCAGATCGTCCTTTACGGGATCGTCCTGATTCCGGTCAGCCTCGTTCCCGGTATCCTGGGAATGTCGGGACGCATCTACCTCGTAGGGGCTCTCCTGCTGGGGCTATGGTTCCTGTACTCCGGCGTGCGCGTGGCCCTCGAGCGCAGCTTGGTGCGCGCGCGGGGCGTTCTCATCACCAGCGTGTTGTACCTGCCGCTCATCTACGGGCTGATGCTCCTGGATAGGCCAGGTTTGTGATCGAAGTCCAAAACGTTACCCATCGATACGGCGACCGCACCGCGCTCTCGAATGTCAGCTTCGAGGTGAAAAACGGCGAGATCTTCGGCCTGCTCGGGCCGAACGGCGGCGGCAAGTCCACGTTGTTCCGGATTCTCTCAACCATGATGGTCCCCACCGAAGGCCGCGCCACAATCGCGGGCTTCGATGTCGCCCGCCAGGCCGCGCAGGTCCGCCGCCAGGTGGGCGTGGTCTTTCAGACTCAGAGCCTCGACAAGGCCCTCACGGTGGAAGAGAACCTCCGCGCCCAGGGCCACCTGCACGGCCTCAGCGGCGCCGTCCTGCGCGAGCGCATGGAAGCCGCCATGGACCGCCTCGGCCTCCTCGACCGCCGCCGTGATCTCGTGGATACGCTCTCCGGCGGCCTGAAACGCCGTGTCGAGATCGCCAAAGCCTTACTGCACCGCCCGCAAGTGCTGCTCATGGACGAGGCTTCTACCGGACTCGATCCCGCCGCCCGCCGCGACCTGTCGCGCCACGTCGAGAACCTCCGCGAAAAAGAGGGCGTCACCATCCTGCTCACCACCCATATTCTGGAAGAAGCCGACCGCTGCGATCGCCTGATCCTTCTACACCAGGGAAACATCGTGGCACAGGGCAGTCCCCGGGAACTGCGCTCGCGGATCGGCGGCGACGTCGTCGTGCTCGAAACCGCCGACACGCAGACGCTCGCCGACGGCATCGCGCAGCGCTTCCAACTCACGCCGACGGTCATCGACGGCCAGGTGCGGGTCGAAATCGCCAACGGCCACCGCTTCATCACCGAGGTGGTCGAGGCGTTCCCCGGCGCAGTCGATTCTGTCGGCCTCCACAAGCCCACACTAGAAGACGTCTTCGTGCGCGAAACGGGAGCTGGGATCGATGAATAGCTTTGTCCTTCCCGCCGCCACCCTGTGGCAACGCGAGTTGGTCCGCTTCTGGCGCCAAAAGAGCCGCGTGCTCGGTGTCGTGGCCTCGCCGCTTGTCTTCTGGCTCCTGATCGGCTATGGCTCCAACGATCTTGCGCGCTTCTATTCCGGCGCGCTGGTGCTGACCGTCATGTTCTCCGCTATCTTCAGCACCATCTCCATCATCGAAGACCGCCGTGAAGGCTTCCTGCTCTCCATGTTGGTCAGCCCCGCGCCGCGCACCAGCATGGTGTTGGGCAAGATTCTCGGCGCCGCCACGCTGGCCTGGATCCAAGGCCTGATCTTCCTGTGTTTCGCTCCGCTGGCCGGAGTCGCCATCGATCCAATCGAGCTTATCCCGGTTGCCGCCGCGATTCTCCTGATCAGCTTTACCCTCACTGGCCTCGGTTTCGTCATTGCCTGGCGAATGGATTCCACCGCGGGGTTCCACGCCATCATGAACCTGCTGCTGGTCCCGATGTGGATGGTTTCCGGCTCGCTTTTCCCCATGGCCACCGCGCACGGCTGGGTCAAAGCGATCATGTGGGTCAACCCGCTGACTTACTCGATCGCGCTGCTCAACCACACTCTACGGCTCCCCAACGCCGCCCCCGGCATGGCCGCGAGCCTGGCTGTCACCGCCGTCTTCGGCCTCGTCCTGCTACTGGCCTCCGGCGCCATGGCAGCCCAAAAATCCACTCGAAGTGCCGCATGAAGCGCGTTTTGATTGCCGCGGTTTTCCTGGCTTCCTGTACGCGGATCCAACCGCTGCCCATCCTCGGCCGGATTCCGCAGTTCGACCTCATTTCTTCGACTGGCCAGCCCTTCGACAGCCGCACGCTCGACGGCCACATCTGGGTGGCGGACTTCATCTATACCACCTGCGACGGCCCGTGCCCCATGATGAGCCACCAGATGCGCGGCATCCAGAGTTCCACCGAGTCCACACCTGCGGTCAAGCTGGTCAGCTTCACGGTCGACCCGAAGCGCGACACGCCCGAAGTCCTGGCCCGTTACGCCAAGTTCTTCAAAGCCGACGACTCGCGCTGGTACTTTTTGACCGGCGACCTGGCGCGCCTCAACGATCTCGGCCTCAATGCGTTCAAGCTGAACGGCGTCAACGGCGACCTCAGCCATTCGACTCGCTTCGTGCTCGTCGATGGCCGCCGCCAGATGCGAGGCTTTTACCTCTCCTCCGACGACGACTTCCCCAAGCGCCTGCTCCACGACATCCGCCAGCTCCAGTCGGAAAAGTCATGACTCAATACCTGCCCACCGTGAACGCCACGCTGAACGCAATTTCAGCGGTATTGCTGGTGTGGGCGTATACCCTGATTCGCCGGAAGCAAGTCGCTCAGCACCGCCGCGTGATGCTGACCGCCTTCGGCACGTCCTGTCTCTTTCTGGTCTGCTACCTCGTCTATCACGCGCAAGTCGGCTCGGTTCGTTTCCAGCACCCGGGCGCGATCCGCACGGTCTATCTGAGCATCCTCGCGACGCACACCGTGCTGGCAGCGGCGGTCCCGGTGCTGGCGATCATTACGCTCCGGCGCGGCCTGTCGGCACGCTACGACAAGCACCGCCGCATCGCGCGCTGGACGCTACCCATCTGGCTGTACGTGAGCGTGACGGGTGTGGTGGTGTACATGATGCTCTACCACCTGTGAGCGACACTGAGAGCATGGCCAAACAAGATGACGCACCTCTTCGCAAGCACCTGGATAACCTGCTCCGGATGGAAGGGGCCCACCTGGCTTTCGCGGAAGCGCTGGCCGACTTCCCCGCGGAGCTGCGCGGCAAGAAGCCGAAGGGCGCGCCTCACACAGCCTGGCAACTGCTCGAGCATATGCGCCTGGCGCAGGAAGACATTCTGGATTTCAGCCGCAATCCCGACTACCAGGAACGCAGGTTCCCCGACGACTACTGGCCCGCCGCCGAAACGCCGCCCACCAATGATGCCTGGCAGGACAGCGTCAAGCAGTTCCAACGGGACCTGAAAGCGATGCAGAAGCTGATTGCCGATCCCGCGCATGACCTGTTTGCGCCGATTCCTCACGGCCAGGGCCAGACCCTGCTGCGCGAGGCGCTGCTGGTGGCGGATCATAACTCCTATCACCTGGGCCAACTGGTCTTCCTCCGCAAGACGCTGTCCGCTTAGAAAACGTATGTCGGCGGCTTGATGCCCTTTACCCGCAGATACACCTCGGCCTGACCGCGATGGTGGGCCGTGTGGGTGAAGTAGCTCCACAGCCACTCGTATCCCGTGAGATTGCGCGCCGGCGGTCCAACCACCTTGTCCAGTTGCTCCAGCGTGACACCGGCTACTGCTTTGTTGCAGAAGTCGAACGTCTGCTTCAGAAACGTGATTGCCGACTCTTTGTCCACATCCAGCTTCGTATCTTTGGCGTATGCCGCAATCTTCTCAGGGTAGGCCGGCGGCGTCATGCCGCTGGCATTGGCGCATGCGCCCCGGTCGGCGCCCCCGATGTGCGCCATCAACTGCCCGAAACTCATCTCTTCCGGGTTGGGACGGAAATTGTAGTCCGCCGCCGGCATGGCTTCGGCTACGGCCAGCGTCAACTCGCCGGTCGCCTTCCAATGCTTGATCATCGCGTCTTTGATCGTCGTCTGTGAAATCGCCGGCATCGCCAGCGCGCACAAGGTAAGCAGCGTTTTCGTCACGAGTTTCCCCCAGGGCTATAATTGTAGGCGAAACTACTGCCTCGCCGCAGCTTCCGGGAGAAAAAGTGGGTTCCAACCGTTCTCTACCCCTGCGTAGCGCCGCGCCGCCCATGGCCGCGCGCAGCGCCGACCGCTACTTCGAGCTTAAGAGCCAGATCCACCGCAAGCTCATCGGGGTGCTGAACCTGGAGCGTGCTTCCTCCATCCCCAAAGATCGCATCCGCACTGAAATCGGCCGTGTGGTTGAGCGTCTGCTGGACGAAGAGCGCGTCCCCATGACCACCGCCGAACAGACCAAAATCGTCGAGGAGGTGCTCGACGAAGTCCTCGGCCTGGGGCCGCTCGAGCCCCTCCTCAAAGAGCCCAGCATCAGCGACATCCTGGTCAACCGCTTCAACAAGGTCTTTATCGAGCGCAACGGTAAGCTCTCCGAGACCCAGGTGCGCTTCAAGGATGACGCTCACCTGCTGCACATCATCGAGAAGATCGTTTCCCAGGTGGGCCGCCGCATCGATGAGGCCCAGCCCATCGTCGACGCCCGCCTCCAGGACGGCTCCCGCGTCAACGCCATCATCCCGCCTCTCGCGCTGGATGGCCCCTGCCTCAGCATCCGCCGGTTCGGCCGCCACGTCATCACGCAGGAGGAAATGCTCCAGTTCAAGACGCTGACGCCGGGGATGCTGCGATTCCTTTCCGCCTGCGTCCAGTGCAAGTGTACGGTCCTGATCTCCGGCGGTACCGGCTCCGGCAAGACCACCACGCTCAACGCGCTCTCCCGCTTCATTCCCGAGGAGGAGCGCATCATCACCATCGAAGATACGGCCGAGCTCCAGCTTCAACAGCGCCACGTGGTCAAGTTCGAAACCCGTCCACCCAACCTGAACAAGGAAGGCGGCATCAACCAGCGCATGCTGCTGCGCACGGCCCTGCGCATGCGCCCCGACCGTATCATCGTGGGCGAATGCCGCGGCGCCGAAGCCCTGGACATGCTCCAGGCGATGAACACGGGTGTCGAAGGCTCGATGAGCACCGTCCACGCCAACAGTCCGCGCGACGCGTTTTCGCGCCTCGAAACTATGGTCATGATGGCCGACCTCGAAATCCCCACGCGCGTGATCCTGCAGCAGCTCGCCAGCGCCATCAGGCTCGTAGTCCAGGTTTCGCGCCTGCAGGATGGGACGCGCAAGATCCTGAGCATCAGCGAAGTCCTGGGCGCCGTGCAGGATCGTGTCGAACTCCAGGAGATCTTCACCTTCGAGCGCGTCGGCGTCACCGATTCCGGCAAAGTGCAGGGCCGCTTCAAAGCAACCGGCAGCACTCCCAAAATTCTCGACCGCCTGCGCGTCAGTGGCGTACAACTCCCGGCCGGCATCTTCGAAGAAGTGGTCCCCGTGAACCTGTGACGCTCTGACGCTACAATACATCTTCCGTCGAATGAATCCCGAGATCAGCCTCATTCTTCCGGCCTACAACGAAGCGCGCATCATCCCGACCACTATCGGCGAAGCCGTCCGATACTTCGAAGGGCGCGGTTTGACCTACGAGATCATCGTAGCCGCCGACGGCACCGACGGCACGCGCGAGGTGGTTCGAAAAATGTCGGTCGAAAACCCGGCGCTCCAGGCGATCGGAAGCGAGCAGCGACGGGGTAAGGGACTCGGCATTCGCGAAGCCGTCGCAATTGCCAAAGGCGCCGTTATCGGCTATGCCGATGCGGACAACAAGGTGCCCATCGAGGAGTTCGACAAGTTCCGCCCGGTACTCGCACAGGGAATCGATGCAGCCATCGGTACGCGGCGCGGCACGGGCGTGGCCATCGAGCGACAGCAGCCGCTCTATCGCCGGGTCGGCTCGCTCGGCTTCCTCTGGTTCATGCAGACGATCGTCGGTCTTCCCGGCATCAACGACACCCAATGCGGCTTCAAATTCTTCCAGCATTCGGTGGCCAAGGAGCTGTTCCGCCGGCAGAAGATCGACGCATACATGTTCGACGTCGAGATTCTGGCCATTGCGCGCCGCCTCGGATACCGCATTCAACAGGTGCCGGTCCGTTGGCGCGACGACGCCGACAGCCGCCTCAACCTGGTCGCGGGCAACCTGCGGAACGTTCGGGACATTTTCCGCATCGGTCTCGAGCACCGGTTCGGCGGTAAGCTCCAGTGAGGACTGAAGCATGAAGCCGATCAGGACCGAAGTGGCATTCACCACACCCTGGATCGAGGTCCTGGCCAAGACCTTTCGGGAAGGCGAGGCACCATACTACACCCTCAAGCTGCCTGACTACACTTCTCTGGTCGCAATCACGGAAGATCGGCGCATTGTGATCGTGCGACAGTTTCGTCCCGCGGTCGATCATCACACAGTGGAGCTTCCCAGCGGCCTAGTCGATCCGGGCGAGACGCCAGTCGAGGCTGCGCGCCGCGAGTTGCTTGAAGAAACCGGCTACGAGGCGCTTGAAATCGAACTCCTCGGCAGCATGGAGCCGGATACCGGACGTCTCGGCAACCGCATCTGGGCGTGCGTCGCACACGGCGTCCGGCGTGTCGATGGCGCCGTGCCCGAGGAGGGCATCGAGGTCTTCACCTGGAGTGCCGACGAACTCTTAGCAGCCGTGCTGGATGGCCGCTTCGATCACGCGCTGCACGTGGCCATCGTCTGGCTCGCGTCGCTAAAGGGCCATTTGGCTATTTGAACTTTCCGTTTGGAGCGGGCAGCCGTATCAGGATGCCTGCGCTACATCCGACTGCATCTCCGGCATTGCCGGATCGGCGAACGTGTAGTGCACGTCGGCGACACGGCGCGTCCGGCGGCGTTCACGCAACCCGAGCCGGTGCATGATGCGGCCGGCGTGATCGGGATCGTAGCGCACGGCGAACCGGGCAAAGATGGCATCGGCGAAGCGCGCCGTGGTCCAGCGGTCGGTTTCGAAGCCCGCCGCCCTCGGCCCAGCCTGGTAGATCTCGATTGCGCTTGCCAGTTGCTCCGCCGTGAGACGGCTCGGCCGGCCCGGAGCACGCCGCTTGCGCAGCGCCTCCACGCCCTTGGCGCTCATCGCCCGATTCCATCGGGAGGCTGTGGTGCGGCTAACCCCGTATTTGCGAGCAACATGGGACTGGGATAGTCCCGTTTGCAGGTCCTGTGCGGCTAACAGGCGCCTGCTCTCCATTTCATCGCGAGTCAGAATCCCTGGTGC
>Ga0335079_10003344_pt1 | contig 18526 bp, 9 predicted proteins | sample Lox_Sample_33_FD_206719 | JGI IMG/M metagenome (GOLD analysis project Ga0335079, IMG submission 206719) | Soil microbial communities from Loxahatchee National Wildlife Refuge, Florida, United States - Lox_Sample_3.3 | ecosystem: Environmental > Terrestrial > Soil > Wetlands | place: USA: Florida... | reverse complement strand
TGCGTCCCATGTTCCAGGGCCATGAGCCGGAGATGAGCCCGCTTCTCGATCAGTTTCTGGATTGGACGGCGGCCGAGCCGGCCCACACGGGCGAAAGCCTTCTCGATGCGTGGACCCAGCGCGACTTGCTGCGCATCCAGACTCTGACTCAGATGCGTGACCATGCAGTTCTGCTTTGTCCGGTGGCGGCGATTCCCGCCTTCCGCCACGGTGAGCGCAGTTGGGTGATCGAGGGAAAGACCGTGACCTACCTTGACGCCTGGAGCTATACGGAATGGTTCAACCTGTTGGGGTTTCCGGCAGCCGTCGTGCCCGTTGGGCAATCGACCGAAGGGTTGCCAATCGGAGTGCAGATCGCCGGCCGCCCCTGGCAGGAAGAGGTTGTGCTCGAAATTGCGGCCGTAATAGAAAAGGAGTGCGGCCCCTGGTGCCGGCCTCCAATCTGATCGCGCTGTGCACTGGCGTAGTGTTTTTATACTATTCCGCCAGCCCTGTACTGGCGTTAGCCTTGTAGCCCTCCAGGCGATGGCACTCTGGTTGTCTTCGCTCCGGCCGTGGGGTTCATGAGCGAAATATATAAATCCAAAGGATTTCTTCGCCGGCGCGGGCTGCCCGGGCTGATTGTTTTTCTCTTTCTTTCGGCCATTTATCTGTACGCCTTCCCGCAGCCCAACCTTATCTATCCAATCGTCGTCTTGTTGCACGTCGCGGCCGGAGTAGTGGCGACGATTCTTCTACTCATTTATCTCGTCAGGCTCTTGAGGGAATGCGGCCTGCTGGCTCGGCTGGGCTGGCTGCTTTTGCTGGCGGGCGGGATTACCGGCGGCATCCTGATCAAAACCGGCGCCCTGCGGGCCGACTGGAACCTTCTGTACGCCCACATCGTCATCTGCCTCGCGGCAGTTGGCTTTTTGTTCGCCGAGTGGGCCGGCCGCCGCGGCTGGCTGGCGCCGGGCCTGGTCCGAGCCGCTCTCCGAACCGTCCTCTGCATGGTGTTCCTTGCAGGGCTGGGCGCCGGCGCGCAGTATTTCCGCAAGGCGCGCTGGCTGAACAGCGCCATCATTCACAATCCACCCGATTCGCCCGCTACCATGGATGGCGAAGGCGATGGCCCCAAAGGCCCCTTCTTCCCCAGTTCCGCCCAGGTCTATGGCGGGCAGAAAATTCCCAGCCAGTTCTTCATGCAGTCCGATTCCTGCAAGCGCTGCCACCAGGACATTTACAACCAGTGGTTCAGCTCCGCCCACCACTTTTCTTCTTTCAACAATCAGTGGTACCGCAAGGCGGTGGAGTACATGCAAGCCACCGTGGGCACCCGGCCCTCCAAGTGGTGCGGCGGCTGCCATGACCCGGCAGTGCTTTACGCCGGCAAAATGGATACTCCCATCAAGTACTTCGTGCACAGCCCCGAGGCGCAAGCCGGTCTGGGCTGCATGATGTGCCACTCGATCGCCCGCGTGAAGAGCACCATGGGCCAGGCGGATTTCTACCTCGAATATCCCGAGCTGCACGCCCTGGCCGCCAGCAAAAATCCCGTGGTACGCTTCATGCACGATTTTCTGGTCAAGCTGAATCCTGAGCCGCACCGCCGGGTGTTCCTCAAGCCCTTCATGCGCGATCAGACCGCCCAGTTCTGTGCCAGCTGCCACAAAGTCCATCTCGATGTGCCGGTGAATCATTACCGCTGGGTCCGGGGCTTCAACGAATACGACAACTGGCAGGCCAGCGGCGTTTCCGGGTTCGGCGCGCGTTCGTTCTACTATCCCGCGCATCCCATGCAGTGCGCCGATTGCCATATGCCCCTGGTCCGCTCCAGTGATTTCGGCAACATCAACGGCTTCATTCACTCCCACCGTTTTCCGGCGGCCAACACCGCCGTTCCCACGGCCAATGAAGACTGGAAGCAACTGAAGGTGGAAGAGGATTTCCTGAAGAATGACATCCTGAGCGTGGATATCTTCGCGCTCTCTCCCGAGCCCACTCCCCTCAAAGTGAAGGCCAACGCCTACAGCCCCTCGGAACTCTCCACCACGTTCGGTGTAGGCGAAGAATCCGAATCGAAGATCACTCCCGTAAATGTCGGTGAGATTGCCCCGATCACCGCTCCCCTTGACCGCGTTCAGCCCATCGTGCGCCGTGGGGATAACGTCCGCGTAGATGTCGTCGTGCGCACCAAGAAAATCGGACACTTCTTCCCCGGCGGCACGGTGGATGCCTTCGACGTATGGCTTGAACTCAAGGGCACCGACGACAAAGGCCAGACCGTTTTCTGGAGCGGCGAGGTGGAAGATAACGGCCACGGTCCGGTCGAGCCCGGCGCCCACTTCTACAAATCGCTGCAGGTGGATGCCCACGGCAATCCCATCAACAAGCGCAACGCCTGGGCCACGCGCTCGGTCGTGTACGTGCACCTCATCCCGCCCGGCGCGGCCGATACCGTGCACTACCGCATGCACATTCCGGAAAAAGCCGGCGACAAGATCACCCTTCACGCGCGTCTCTGCTACCGCAAGTTTTCCTGGTGGAACACGCAGTTCGCCTTCGCCGGGGTTCCCGATCCCAACCAGACTCCGAGGCCGGAAGTCACGCCGAACTTCGACGACAGCAAGTTTGTCTTTACCGGGCCGCTGCAAGGCTTATCTGCCAAGGAGCAGAAGATTCCCGATCTTCCCATCGTCGCGTTGGGCGAAGATACGGTTACGTTGAACGTTGCTCCGCAAAATGCTCCGGCGCCGCAGCCCAAGGTGGTGATGACCAAAGAAGACTGGCATCGCTGGAACGACTACGGCATTGGCCTGCTGCTTCAGGGTGATCTCAAGGCGGCGCAGGCGGCCTTCGTGAAAGCCACGCAAGCCGACCCCAACAATCCCGATGGCTGGGTGAACATTGGCCGGGCCATGGTGCAGGAAGGCGATATGGAGCACGCCCGCGCCGCCCTGCAAAGAGCCTTAGCTCTGAGCCCCAATCTCGCCCGCGCCCATTATTTCTATTCGCGGGTTCTGCTCAGCGAGGGCCGCTATGACCAGACGGCCGCCGAGTTGCGCACGGTGCTGGCGCAATATCCTTATGACCGCGTGGTCCTGAACGACCTGGGCCACGTTCTGTTCTTGCAGCGCAAGTACGCCGAGGCCGTGCAGACCCTGAACCGCGTACTGGCCATTGATCCCGAAGACCTGGAGGCGCATTACAACCTGATGCTCTGCTACAAGGGGCTGGGCGATGAGAAGGACTCTCAGGCTCACGAAGTCCGCTATTTACGCTTCAAGGCCAACGAAGCAGCGCAGGCGATCACCGGTCCTTATCGCCAGACCCATCCCTTCGATAACAACGAGCGGCAGGCCATTCATGAGCACCTTTCCGTGCCGTTGCCGATTCTTGCCTCCGCCTATACCGAGCAGATGGAAAAACCTGCGCCCATGCCCTCGTATTCACGTACCACCCACGCGCCTCATAAGCGCCGCAATCCGGCATACTCGAAGATCATCCTGCCTTCCGGGGCCTCCAGGTAATGCGCAAAACCGCACTCTGCTTTCTAGCCCTGCTGCTCGCGGCGCCGCTTGCTTTCGCGGGTGAAATCCAGTTTCGCGAGATCACCACTCAGGCCGGCATTCACTATCGCCACAACACTGGCGCCTTCGGCAAAAAGTATCTCCCCGAAACCATGGGCCCGGGCTGCGCTTTCATTGACTACGACAATGATGGCTGGCCCGACATTCTGATGGTCAACGGCGAGAATTGGCCCGGCCATCCCGGCCCCCTCACCACGCTCAAGCTCTACCACAACAACCACGACGGCACCTTTACCGACGTCACTGCCAAAGCCGGCCTTGCGGTTCCGATGTTCGGTCTCGGCGTGGCCATAGGCGATTACGATAACGACGGCTTCGACGATATTTTCGTCACCGCCGTCGGCCAGAGCCATCTCTTTCACAACAACGGCAATGGCACATTTACCGACGTCACCAAAGCCGCCGGACTGTGGGGGCCGAACGAATTTTCCACCAGCGCCGCCTGGCTGGATTACGACCGCGATGGCAAGCTTGACCTCATCGTCGCCAACTACGTGCAGTGGTCCATGAAGGGAGATCTCTTCTGCACTCTCGACGGCACGCACAAATCCTATTGCACTCCTGAATCCTACAAAGGCACGTCGGTGCGCCTGTGGCACAACCTGGGTGGGGGAAAATTTGAAGACGTCACCGCCAAAGCCGGACTCTACGACCCTACCTCCAAAAGCCTGGGCATCACCATTCTCGATTACAACAATGACGGCTGGCCCGATATTTTCATCGCCAATGACACCCAGCCCAACAAGCTCTACGTAAACGAAAAAGACGGCGCTTTCGAGGAAACCGCGGTCTCGGCCGGGGTCGGCTTCAGTGAAGATGGCGTGGCCCGGGCCGGCATGGGGGTGGATGCGGCCGACTACGACCGCTCCGGCCACCCCAGCCTTATCATTACCAACTTCGCCAACCAGATGCTCTCGCTCTACCACAACGAAGGCAACGGGTTGTTCGTGGATGAAGCTCCGCAGTCGGAAGTGGGCCGCGCTACGCTGGTCACCCTGGGCTTCGGCTGCTTTTTCTTCGATTACGATAACGACGGCTGGCCCGATATTTTCGTCGCCGACGGACACATCGAAAACCAGATTGAAGAAGTGCAGAAGCGGGTGAAATACGCCGAGCCGCCGCATGTGTTTCGTAATCTCGGCGGCGGCAAGTTCACCGAGGTCACCGATTCGCTGGGGGCGGCTTTCGCCTCTCCGAAAGTGGCGCGGGGCGCCGCTTACGCCGATATTGACAATGACGGTTTTCTCGATATTCTGCTCACCACCAACGGCGGCCCGGCGCATCTCTTCCACAGCGAAGGCGGAACCGATCGCAGCCTGCGCATCAAGCTGGCGGGCACGAAATCGAATCGGGATGGCATTGACTCCCTGGTGCACGTGGTGGCCGGCAAAGATGGCGAGTCGAAGATGCTGCGCAGCGGCTCCAGTTATCTCTCCCAAAATGAGCTGGTGTTGACCTTCGGCCTGGGCACGCACGCCAAGGCCGACAGCGTGGAGGTTTACTGGTCGAGCGGCCACGTGGATAAACTTTCCAATGTTGATGCCGGCCAAACCGTCACCATCGAGGAAGGGAAGGGCATCGTTTCTTTGCGGCCCTACAGCACGCCCTGGTCATTTGCCGATAAGAAATAGCCCGCGGGCGGTATGGCGCAGAAAAGCTCTGTGCCCTCCGCGCCCTCTGTGGTTAAATTCCTTCTGCCAATGATTTCCCGAAGCGCTCTGCTGATCGTCATTCTGTCGCTCGCCGGTATTTTTGCCGCTGGCCCGCAAGCCGCCAAGCCCGCCGACCCCGCCGAGGCCGCCCGCCTTAACAACCTGGGCACGGCTTACATGAACCAGCAGCTTTTCGAGAAGGCGCTGAAAGCTTTCCAGGACGCTGCTGCGGCCGACCCAAAGCTGGAAATTGCGCAACTGAACCAGGGAATCGCTCTGCTCAATCTAGGCAAGATCGAGCCGGCCAAGGCGATTCTTGAGGCCGCTGTCAAAGCTTCTCCCGGCGATCCGCACGCCTGGTACAACCTGGCCATGCTTTACAAAAACACCAGCGCCACAGAGGCCGCGGAGAGCGCCTTCCAGCGCGTACTCGCCATTGACCCCAATGACGCTGACACCTGGTACTTCCTGGGAACCGTCTTTTCCCAGCTGCGCCAGTTTCCCCAGGCGATTGACGGCTTCCATCATGCCCTCGCCTTGAATCCGCTGCACGCCTCTGCCGAGTTCGGTCTCGCTCGCGCCTTGCAGCAATCCGGCGACGCCACCCAGGCTCGCGAGCATCTGCAACGCTTCCAGCACATCACGCAAGACAAATTGGGTTCGCCCATCAGCCTGGCCTACGGCGAGCAAGGCAAGTATTCGCTCGCCGAGCAATCGCCCCTGGCGCCGCAGAGAGTCCTGCCCGAGATTCCTGTCAAGTTCATAGATGTCACGCGTGAGAGCGGACTGGCGACTGCAGCAGCTCCTTCCTCAGGTTTTGACTTTACCTACCTCGGCCCCGGCGCCTGCTTCCTGGATTATGACGGCGACGGCTCGATTGATATTTTTCTTCCCGGCGGCGGGTCGCAGGGAGGCATGTCTCTCTATCGCAATCTGGGCAACGGCAAGTTCGAAGATGTGACCAGGCAGGCCGGACTCGATCCTTCCCTTCATGGCCTGGGATGCGCTGCCGGCGACTATGACAACGACGGCTTTCCCGACCTTGCCGTAACTGCAGAAAGCCGCATTTTTCTCTTTCACAACGAAAAAAATGGCAGCTTCAAGGATGTTTCCGGGCAAGCGGGGGTAATTCCTGCCGGCGCGTCTTCCGCGAAATCTGAAGTCGAAGCTGTCGGCGTTACATTTGTTGACTACGACCATGATGGCGATCTCGATTTATATGTGACCAGGTCCGCCCCAGCTAAGTACCGGGCGTCCTCGGGCCACACGGGTTACAACATCATGTGGCGCAACAACGGCAATGGCACGTTCACCGACGTGACCGATTCCGCCGGCTTGTCGGGCAACAGTTCGAGCGTCGCCGCCGTGGGCACGGACTTCAACAACGACCGCGCGGTTGATCTGGTGGTGACGGGTTGGCCCAAGGGAACTACGCTCTTCGAGAATCCGCGCGAGGGCACTTTCAGGCAGGCGGAGCTCTGGCCTGCCCACTCGCCCTCGCAAGCCCGGGGCGTTGCTCTGCTTGATTTCGATCACGATGGCTGGATGGACCTTGCCATCACCAGCGAAGACGCGCCCGCTCTCACTCTTTGGCGTAACCACCAGGGCACGAGCTTCGAGCCGGCAAGCCTGCCCGATCCCCACTGGCTCCGCGCCTTTGGAGTTGCCGCTTTCGACTACGACAATGACGGCTGGGTGGATCTTGTCGCCGTTGGCGAGACGAAGGAAGGAAAAGGCGAAGCCCACCTGTTCCGAAATCTCGGCCGCGGCGGATTCAAAGACGTCACTGCCGAGGTCGGCCTCGACAAGATCAAATTGCAGGACCCTCGCGCCATCATCACCGGCGACTTGGACAATGACGGCGCCACCGATCTGCTCATCACGCAGAGCCGGGGTCCGACCGTGCTTCTGCGCAACCAAGGCGGCAACAAGAACCACTGGCTTCGCCTGGCGCTGACAGGCCTCAACGACAACAAGAGCGCCATCGGCACGAAAGTGGAAGTCTTCTCCGACGGCATTCGGCAGAAGTTTGAGGTCGCCGGTTCCTCCGGCTATCTCGGCGCGAACTCGCCGTATTTGACCATCGGCCTCGGCCAGGCCAGCCAGGCTGAGATCCTCCGCATGCTCTGGCCCTCCGGCGTTCTGGAAGATGAAGTCGAAGTCGCCGGCCTGCGCCAACAGTCTTTCACTGAACTCGACCGCCGCGGCAGCTCCTGCCCCACATTATTTGCCTGGAACGGCGAGCGCTACGAGCTCGTCGGCGACATGTTGGGCGCCGGCGTCGTGGGTCACTGGATCGGCCCCCACCAGCGCGACATTCCCCGCCCCGTCGAATACATGAAGATCAATCGTGGCGCCATCCGCGAGAAAAATGGAAAGCTCAGCTTCCGCTTCATGGAGCCTCTCGAAGAAGCTGTTTATCTCGACCAGGTAAACCTGCTCGCCGTGGACCATCCTGCCGGCCTCGACGTCTATCCCAACGAATACTTCGCCGACAATCCGCCTTATCCGGAATTCAAAGTCATTCTCAGCCGCAATGCCCGTCCCCCCGCGGGTGCCTGGGATGGCGCCGGCCACAACGTCTTGCCTGACCTTCTTGCCCATCGCTACATCGGCGGCTTCGACCTGTTGCCCTTCAAGGGATTCACCAAACTCCACAGTCTTGAGCTCGATCTCGGCCAGCCTTACGATCGCGGCCCGCTCTGGCTGCTCATGCACGGCGAAATCGAATACTTCACCGCCACCGGCATGTATGCCGCCTGGCAATCCGGCCTCGAGCCCATCTCGCCCTATGTGGAAGCGCTAGGCGCAGATGGAAAATGGCGGAAGGTCGTCAACGACCTCGGTTTCCCCGCCGGCGGACCACGCACCATGACCGCCGACCTTACCGGCAAGCTGCCGCGCGGCACGCGGCGCATCCGCATCTGGACCAATCTGCAGATTTACTGGGATAGCATTCTGATTGACCGCGCCAGCCAGAAGCTGCCCGTTCGCCTGACCCCGCTTCCGCTCACCCACGCCCAGCTTGACTTTCACGGTTTCCCGCTGAAAATCGAAGGCCACCCTCCCGGCAATGTCAAATACATTTATGAGCAGGCCAGCGCCACCGGCCCCTACACCCGCCCGGCAGGACTCTACACTCGCTATGGCAATGTGCTGCCGCTTCTGACCGCCCGCGACGACCGCATGGCCGTTTTCGGCTCCGGGGATGAAGTTGCCTTGGAGTTCGATCCTGCACATCTTCCCGCGCTGCCCAGCGGCTGGGTGCGCGACTACTTCTTCGCCGCCCACGGATATGAAAAAGATATGGACTTCTACGCCGCCGAGGGAGAAACCGTGCGCCCGCTGCCCTTCCGCAAGATGACCGGTTATCCTTATCCCGCGCGCGAGAGCTTTCCGCTCACGAGTTCTTACCTCGACTATGTTCTTAACTACAACACCCGCTACATGTCGGGCAAAGAGGCGCGAGGATACTCCTTCGACTATCCTTCCGCAAAATAGGCCTTCCTTGTGGTTCCTTCATTCTTTCTTACGGAATCGTTTTAACATTGACAATTTCCCGTCCCCCATAATCCAATAACCGGACGCATGGAAACCCAAACCGCGTCGTCCCCGGCTCCGCGCCTTCGCCGTTCGCTCACTCTTTCGGATCTCATTCTCTACGGCGTCATCGTCATTCAGCCGGTGGCGCCCATGTCGGTCTTCGGCGTGCTCAGCGAGCGCGGCCGCGGCCACGTGGTCACCACCATTCTGATTGCAATGATCGCCATGCTCTTCACCGCCATCAGTTACGGCCGCATGGCGCGCGTCTATCCCAGCGCCGGCTCCGCCTTCACTTACGTCGGCCAGGAGATCAACCCCGCCCTCGGCTACGTCACCGGCTGGAGCATGGTCATGGATTACATGCTCAACCCCCTGATCTGCATCATCTGGTGCAGCGGCCAGGCGCACGTTTTCGCGCCCGGCATTCCCTACTGGGGCTGGGCGATCTTCTTCGGGGTGGTCTTCACCGCTCTCAATATTCAGGGAGTCAAGACCTCGGCCCGCGTAAACTCGGGGCTGGCGGTGGGCATGGGCGTGGTCATCACCATCTTCTTTGTCGCCGCCGCGCGCTACATTTTTGGCCATCCTCATGACGGTGCGGCTTTTTTCACGCGCCCTTTTTACGATCCCCAGATGTTCGACGCTCGCGCCGTGCTCGGCGGTACGTCACTTGCCGTCCTCACCTACATCGGTTTCGATGGCATCTCTACTCTCTCCGAAGAGGCGGAGAACCCTCGCCGCAACATTCTGCTCGCCACTGTGCTCACCTGCCTGACCATCGGAATTCTTTCCGCCATCGAGGTCTACGTCGCACAGCTTCTGTGGCCGGCCTCGCAACCCTTCCCGAACGTGGATACCGCCTTTACCTTCGTGGCCGGGCGCGCCTGGCCGCCGCTGTTCGCCATCGTCGGCTTCACGCTGCTGGTGGCCAACTTCGGCTCGGGCATGGGCGCGCAACTCGGCGCGGCCCGCCTGCTCTATGGCATGGGCCGCAGCGGCGCCCTGCCGCGCTCATTTTTCGGTGTTGTGGACCCCAAGCGTCATGTGCCCCGCAACAATGTGATCTTCGTTGGCGCTATCGCTCTGGCGGGGGCGTTTCTCATCACTTACGGCCTGGGGGCTGAGATGCTCAACTTCGGCGCGCTCATCGCCTTCATGGGGGTCAACGCCGCTGCTTTCGTCCACTACTTTCTTCGTGGCGCGGAAAAGAAAATTACCCACCTCGTGCCGCCGGTCGCCGGATTTCTCATTTGCCTGCTGCTCTGGCTGAACCTCAGCCGTCCCGCTAAAATCGCCGGCGTCATCTGGATGGCCGCGGGCATCGCCTTCGGCGCCTGGAAGACTCGCGGCTTCCGCGGCGATCTGGTGAATTTCGATTTGCCGCCTGAAGAAGTCTGACCCGGGAGGGCGCGGCCGGGAGGGCCCGACTTCAGCCGGGCCAACAACAAACCCCGAACAAGCTGTCATTCCGAGCGCAGCAGAAATCTGCTTTCCTTGCGCAAATGCCACTTCAATCGCCAATCAGCGATCCTCTCTCACTCCACATTCCACCCGCTTACCTCGACCACTGGCTTCGCCCCGCGTAGCGCAGCAGCGCTATAGGTTGCCGTGATCACCCGCTTCTCTCCCGGCAGCAGCGAGAAATAATTGTCCTGCCAGATCACGGGCAAAATCTCTTCTCCCTTCTTGCCCGTCATCCACAAGTAGGTGGTTTGGTTTCCGCTGGCGAGCGGCAGCATGCTCTCATCGGCGCCCCGATCCACTTTCAGCCGCACCAGAAACGCCAGGCTCGCGCCCGGGTTCTCTACCGTCACCTGCGTGACCCCATCATCCCCCTGCCGTTCCGTGCGGCTGCTGACCTTCAACTTCACCTTGGGCAGCTGCGAGAGCGCCGTAAAATCCGCGTAAGCAGTAACCGGCGTCATGTACCAGGTGGATTTCGCCCAATCCAGTGTCTCCGGCTTAGTGGAGAGCCAGTAGAAATTCGATCCCACCAGCTTGCCGCTCGCGTCGTTCAGCCGCAGCGCCAGAAAATAGGTGGAACTCAAATCCGCAATCTCCGGCAAAACGAAAATCCTGCTGCTGCTGTCGGCCGGCGCGTCGAGCTCCGCCTCCCTGGAAAACTTCTCCGTCATATCCAGGTTGTAAACCTTTGCCGTCAGCTTCAATTCTTTGGCGTCTTCGTACTGGCTGCTCACCACCCAGATGGCATGATCGTCGTAACCATAGAGCGGATGCAGTGCCTCCATTGCCTTCTTCGCGCCGAAATAGCCCCCGCCCGGCCGCAGATAGAAGTCATACAAATGCCAGATCAGCGACGGCCAGGCATTGTTCAGCATCCACTGGATTACGCCCGTCGAGGTGTACTTGTTGCGGCTGTAGGCCTCGTACATGGCGCGCACGCCTTCGTAAGTCATCGCCTGCGACTTCATGGCGAAATCCGGCGCGCTCTGCGCCTGGCCGTAGCGGGCGTTCAGGGCATCAGCAAAGACGTGGATGTCTTTGAAGGCTCCCCCGCCGGCATGAAAGTTCCACCAGTCGTCAATCGGCCACAGGTGCTCCTTGCCCAGCATTGTCTCCAGGCTTTCGACCGGCGGCACCGCCGGCCCCATGCTGGTTTCGGTATTAAAGCCATAGCCGCCGCCGCACCCGCCCAGGTTGCAGGTATCCTGCGGATGCGAGCCCATCGCATCCTCTTCCCAATAGTCCGGCGGCACGTAGCCGTAGGGTCCGGTCATCTTCACCCCACTGTTTCCTGTCACCGAGGTAGGCTTGGCCGTGGCCGAGGAAATCGTCGGGTTCGGCCACATCAGTTCTTTCTCCACGTTCAAATACGTCTGCTCCACATCCGGCGGCGGCGGATTGTCGCTTCCGTTCAGCCATACCAGCAGGCTGGGATGACCACGCAGCCGGTAAATCTGGTCCCGCAGCGACTGCTCCGCAATCTTGAAATCGGCCGGCTTCCAGTTCGGCCAGTGCTCCCAGTGCGAGCAGCAGACCCAGCCCGCCATCACCAGAATTCCTTCGCGGTCGGCAGTGTTGAAAAATTCCTTCCGCTCCAGGGTGCCCTCCAGGCGAATCGTGTTCAGTCCCATGTCCTCCACGTAGCGGAATTCCTCCTGCATGCGCCGGGAGTTTTCACGCAGCAGCATGTCCGGCGCCCATCCCCCGCCGCGGATCAGAATCTTCTTCCCGTTGATGGAGAACAGCCGGTGGGTGTTGGCATCGAGCTCTGAGGTGATTTCCCGAATGCCGAATTGCGTCTCGGAGCGGTCCGAGACCGCGCCCTCCGCATCCACTTCCAGGTTGAGCCTGTAAAGCTCCGGCTTGCCCATCTGCGCCGGCCACCACAGCCGCGGATGGCTTACATTGAGCTGAGGAAATTGCTCCGGCGTAAAGCTCACATCCTTCGCCTCGCCGGGCGCCAGCGCGATCTCCTGCGAGAACTGAATGTCGCCAAGCGCGCCTTTCAGGGTGCCTTTCACGGTCTGGTCCGTACCGTTCTTGAGCAGCGCGGTGACCGTCAGGTGCGCCTCATCATTCGCCGGTGAATCCACCTTGGAAATCACCGCCGGATAGCGCAGCGCCACTGGCCCGCTGGCCACGATCTCGACCGCCCGCCACAGTCCCATGTTCTTGTCCGGCGGCGCCGGGTTCCAATCCACAAAATTGGTCGCAAGATCATCAGGCAGCGGTGAAAATACCTCGACTGCGAGCACATTGGCTTTTCCAACGGTCACAATATCGGTGATGTTGAATTCATACGTGCGCCAGGCCCCCGCGGCCTCGCCGATGTTCGCGATCTGCTTCCCGTTCAGCCAGATGTTGGCCCTATAGTTGATTCCGCCAAAGTCAAGCCAGATCACCTTGCCGTGGTCGCTTGCCGGCAGCTCGAACCTCTTCCGGTACCACCACGGCACCATGAACGGGCTGTCCTGGGCCATGGCGATGTTCGAAAAATTGGCCCCGATGGGATAGGTCACGCCGGGGAAGGAGCGCAAATTCATGCCGAAGTCAGGGTCGGGATAAACCTTGTCTTTCACCAGCGCCGCCAGCACGGTGGTGGGTACGCTGGCGGGATACCATCCCTCGGGCTGAAATGCGGCCGTCGAAATCGTCTCGCCTTTCTGCTCCACTTTGCAGGAAGACTGCAACTCCCACCCCTCGCCCAAGTTCAAAGAAGCCGCTGCCTGGGCGTGTTGGGCCGGTCTCTGGGCAAGGGCAGGGAAGCAAGCAAGAATCAGAAACAGCAGCGGCAGTTTGCGTTTGAGCATAAGTGCATTCCTTGAAAGCTCGGTCTGGTTGTTCCTGACCTGGCGTCTGGTGGTCTTAGAAGGCCAGAATCATCAATTAATTCGTTTTAATGATTCGTTTCAATTTACAAGACCGCTTGCGCCTTTTCCAAGTGTAATTGCGAATCTTCTCGCCGGGCGGTCACATTGTTGCCGGGCACGATGAATTTCGCTATCCCCAACCTTCGATAGCGGTTTGAGCAAAATGGGTCGTATCAGAGCATGGCCTTCAGCCATGCCGGGGAAGAGCAAGAAAACAATTCCCGCGCCCGTATGGCGTAGCCATCACGGCAAGCCGAGGCACGGGCAGGGCGCCTTTTCCGCCCGCCGCCGTAGTTTATAATCAACAGTTCTCCCGCCAACTCCTGGAGTGACGCAAAGATGATCCGATTCCTGCAAACCCCCGGGCCGCTCAAGAAAATCATCCTTGGCGGAATTTTGCTGGTCATCTGTGGCGCCATGGTGATCACCCTGGTGCCCGGAGGGTTGGATTTCGGCTTCAGCGGCCCGGGCAAGGGCGTCCTCGCCCAGGTGGCCGGCCAAGACATCACCACCCAGGAAGTGGATAAACAGGCCCGGCAAATGTTGCAGCAGCAATTGCCGCGCGGTGGAGAGCAGGCCGCGGCCCTGCTGCCTTTCTTCGCCTCCCGCGCCGCCGAGAACATGATCAACGAAAAGGCCATCGTCGCGGAAGCCCAGCGTATGGGTCTGCGCGCCACCGATGAAGACGTGCGCGACGAGCTGCAGCACGGCCAATATGCCGCCGCCTTCTTTCCCGGCGGCAAGTTCATCGGCCAGGATGAATATGAGGCCCGCTTGCAGCAGTACGACCTCACCGTTCCCCAGTTCGAAGAGGAAGTGAAAGAAGACATTCTCTTCACTAAGCTGCGCGACCTGGTCACCGGCGGCGCCGTCGTCACCAATGCCGAAATCCACCAGGCATTCCAGAAGCAGAACACCAAGGTGAAGTTCGAATATGCCGTCCTGAAAAAAGACGACGTTCTCAACGGCATTCACCCTGCCGAGCCAGAGCTGAAGGCCTTCTACGACCAGAATAAAGCCTCCTACAACAACTCCATTCCCGAGAAGCGCAAGATCGAATACGCCATCTTCGATTTCAGCAAGCTGCAGGATCAGGTTACCGTCTCGCACGCCGACCTGCTCGAGTACTACGACGAGCACCGCGATGAGTACCGCGTCCCCGAGCAGGTCAATGTCAGCCACATTCTGATCAAGACCCCGCTGCCCGGTCCGGACGGCAAAGTCGATCCCCAGGGCCTGGACGCGGCCCGCAAAAAGGCCGATGACCTTCTGCAACAGCTCAAAGCCGGCGGCAACTTTGCCGATCTGGCCAAGAAATATTCCGAAGACACCGATAGCGCCAAAAACGGCGGCTCCCTGGGCTGGATTCAGCGCGGCCGCTTTCCTTCGCCCGATCTTGAAAGCGCCGCCTTCTCTCTGCCCAAAGGCGCCACCAGCGGCGTCATCAACACCGGCTACGGCTTCGACATCATTCATGTGAATGATAAGCAGGACGCCCACATGAAAACCCTGGAAGAAGTCTCCAGCGAAATCGAGCCCGTGCTCAAGCAGCAGAAAGCCACGCAGATGGCCCAAAGCCAGGCCAACGCGCTGGTCACGCAGTCGCAGAACGGCAGCCTGGAAAAAGCGGCGGCCGCCAAGGGCCTGTCCCTCATCACCACCTCCTTCGTGGCCCGCAATGACGCCCTGCCGGGCATCGGCGACTCCCGCCCGCTCATGGATGCCATCTTCACCGAGCCCCTCAACACCCCCAACGACGTTCAGTTGAGCTCGGGCTTCGCCGTTTTTCAGGTGCTTCAGATTCAGCCGCCCTCGACGCCCACCTTCGATGAAATTCAGTCCCGCGTTGAGCAGCAATTCAAAAACCAGCGCGCCGCCTCTCTCCTCACCCAGAAAACCCAGGAGCTTTCCGACCGCGCCAAAGCGGAGCACGATCTCAAGAAGGCCGCCAAGGAGCTCGGGGCCACGGTGAAGACCAGCGACTTCGTGCTGCCCACCGACCAGGTGCCTGATATCGGCGCCATGTCCGGCTCCGCCGCCGTCGCCTTCAACCTCAAGCCCGGCGAAATCAGCGGCCCCCTCGATAATGGCGATAGCGGCGCCGTGCTCTCCCTGCTCGACCGCCAGGAGCCCAGCGATCAGGACTATGCCGCCAAGAAAGATCAGATTCGCGCATCCCTCTTGCAGAACAAGCAGGGGGAACTCTTTGAGATGTTTCTCTCTGATCTGCGCACTCGTATGGAGAAGTCCGGCAAGATCAAAATCAATCAGGATGAAATGAAAAACCTCACTCGCCCGCGGGGCGAAGAGGGCGAATAGCAGGCTGCCCTCACAAACGGAGTTTCTTCAGGAACGTACATGCCCTTCCCCCGCGCTACCGGCATTCTGCTGCACCCCATTTCCTTGCCGGCGCGGGGCGACATTGGCGATCTCGGCCCCGCCGCCTACGAATTCGTTGACTTCCTGGCCGCCGCCCGTCAGGGCCTGTGGCAGGTGCTTCCCCTCGGCCCTCCCGCCAACGGAAATTCCCCTTACTCCTCCACCTCCGCGTTTGCCGGCAATCCCATGCTCATCAGCCTGGATCGCCTGGCCGAGCGCGGCTGGCTGGCGCCCTCGCGCTTGCAGAATCTCCCGCGGGAAGTCGGCCCCATTGACTATCCGGCGCTCTCCGAACACAAACTGCCTTTACTCTCCGAAGCTGCCGGCCATTTTCTTGCGAACGCCTCCCCCGGACAGCGCCGCCGCTTCGAGGATTTCTGCCGCCAGAACGCCTGGTGGCTCGATGATTTTGTTCTGTTTGATGCCATCCGCGCCCGCCGTCCCGGCGTGCGCTGGAGCCAGTGGCCTGCCGGCATTGCCCGCCGCGAGCCCGCCGCCCTCGAAGCCGCCTGCGCCGAAAACGCCTCCGAGCTGGCCCTTCGCCGCGTCCTGCAATTTTTCTTCTATGAGCAATGGCGCGCCCTGCGCCTGTACTGCGCTGAGCGCTCCATTCGCGTGGTCGGCGATATCGCTATTTTCGTGGATTACGATAGCGCCGACGTCTGGGCCCACCGCGAGCTCTTCCGCCTGCGCCACGATCTTGAGCCCGAGGTGGTCTCTGGCGTGCCCCCTGACGCCTTCAGCGCCACCGGCCAGCGTTGGGGCAATCCTCTCTACGACTGGCAGGCCATGCGCGCGCGCGGCTACGAATGGTGGATTCAGCGCCTGCGCTGGGCCACCCAGACCTGCGACTTCATCCGCCTCGATCACTTCCGTGGCTTCGCCCAGTTCTGGGAGATTCCCGCCCACGAGCCCACCGCCATCCACGGTCGCTGGGTGGATGGGCCAAAAGACGACCTCTTCAACAAACTGCGCGAAGCCTTAGGCGGCCTGCCCTTCTTTGCGGAAGACCTCGGCATGATCACCCCCGATGTCTATGAACTCCGCGACCGCCACCATATTCCCGGCATGGCGGTCTTGCAGTTCGGCTTCGGTGATCCCGGCGCCCACATCTATCTGCCCCACCGCCTTACTCCCAACTGCGTCATCTATACCGGCACCCACGATAATGACACCACTCTCGGCTGGTGGAATTCCGGCGCCACCGAGTATGAGCGCCGCGCCGTGGAGGCCTGCGTTGGACGCGGAGAAGATGGGGTGCACTGGGCTCTCATTCGCCTGGCCCAGAATTCTGTTGCCAGCCTGGCGGTAGTGCCCTTGCAGGATGTTCTCGGTCTGGGCAGCGAAGCCCGCCTGAATACTCCCAGCACTCATTTCGGAAATTATCTCTGGCGCTATCAGCCCGGCTCGCTCAAGCCCGAGCTCGCGCGGCGTCTGGCCGATCTGGCCGAAGTGACCGACCGCCTGCCGCAGCCTGTCCCCATTCCCCCCGCCGAAGATTTCGCGGCCTGAACCTTATCGCAGGTGTGGGGACAGCCGCCCCCGGCTTGTCCAGTGGAGCGAAGCTCCACGGTGGCAGGGGCGCATCAAAAAAGCCGGAACCTTGCGGCTCCGGCTCAAGTTGGCAGTTTGCCCGGAAAAAAATCGCGTGGCGCGGACGCCCTCGCCTGATTACGCACTCCTTCTCGGCCGCACCGTCAAATCCCGCACCTGCGTCAGCACGCTCGACATCTGCAAGGCGCTCAGCTGCGAGACGAACGGCAGCAGTTCGGCAATGAACTGGTCTTTCATCAGGTCGCGCACTTCTTCCTGCCGGCCGCGCTCGCCGCCGCTCAGCAGGTCAGGCACGCTCACTTCCAGCGCCCGCGCCAGCCGTTCCAGGGAAGAAAGCGTGGGCGTCGCTTTCTCGTTCTCGATTTTGGAAACGTAGGTCCGGGGCACGGCCATGCGCGTCGCCAGTTGCCGTTGGCTCAGGCCGTTGCGCAGGCGCAGCGACCGGATCGCCGCCGCCAGGTTCAAATGCCCCCGGCTGCCGCCGCTCAGCGTGACCAGCTGCGGCTCGGGCACGGCCTCCACCATCTCGGGCTCGTCCTCGTCCAAAGCCGTGTGGCACCGGCGGCAAAGATTATTGGTTGTTCGGAATTGAACCAGCAGGCAACGGTCGCAACGAACCACTTCCCTTGAATCTACCGGGGCAAGCGTGGTGGCCATCTAGGTTTGGGAGTTGCCAGAGCGGAGGCGTCTCCTGGAACTTCAAAAACCTGCACGAAGTTCCAACCTGCAGCGTAATCTGCGGTACGATGCCTGTGGATGTCAAGGAAATTCTGGCGCGAAACCCAGAATATTCCGGCTACAACACCGGCATCTACCGGAGAAAACCGGGAGAAAACGGGTAAAACTTCATGCCCACTCGCCAGGACGCCTGGGGTTTACTAACTGAGTTCACTCAGTCGGAAAGTTTGCGCAAGCACGCCCTTGCCGTCGAGGCTTGCATGCGCGCCTGCGCCCGCAAGTTTTCCGCCGACGAAGATCTTTGGGGCGTGGTCGGACTTATTCATGACTTCGACTATGAGAAATGGCCCAGCCTCGAAGATCACCCTTACAAGGGCAATGAGATTCTGGCGCAGCGCGGCTACTCCGAGGAAATTCGCCGCGGCATCCTGTCCCACGCCGAGTACACCGGCGTCTCTCGCGACACGCCGATGGAAAAGGCCCTCTTCGCCTGCGACGAGCTCGCCGGCTTCATCACCGCCGTTGCCCTGGTAAAACCCGGCAAGTCCCTGGCCGAGGTGGATGCGAAATCTGTGCGCAAAAAGATGAAAGACAAGGCCTTCGCCCGCAGCGTCCACCGCGAAGACATCGTGAACGGGGCCGCCGCTCTGGGCGTGGATCTCGAAGAGCACATTGCCTTCTGCATCGAGGCCATGAAAGGAATTGCGGAGACGCTCGGTCTGGATGGCCGTGCCGCGAAATCCGATGCCAACCGCGAACTGGGACCTCACTCCTGAGAACCGGCTGTCTAAGGCCTGAAAACCTTCGTGTGCCTTCG
>Ga0335079_10003343_pt1 | contig 18531 bp, 17 predicted proteins | sample Lox_Sample_33_FD_206719 | JGI IMG/M metagenome (GOLD analysis project Ga0335079, IMG submission 206719) | Soil microbial communities from Loxahatchee National Wildlife Refuge, Florida, United States - Lox_Sample_3.3 | ecosystem: Environmental > Terrestrial > Soil > Wetlands | place: USA... | reverse complement strand
CAATAGGGTGACCTCGGATCATTGTGATCCAGACCGGCCCAGGGCAGCGACGACGAAATGGGGATGGTGTGACGCGGAATCTGGTGGGAGAAGGCGGCTTCCGCGGCCTCTGCCACCGGCACCGCGATCGCTGCGCCGATTGCGATGGCGGTGGGTAGTGATCGCGACTTCTGCATATGACGTTCCTCCTGTCGAGTCGACCAGCTACCAGCGTGAACCGGTGGTCAGCGAGTCTCAACCACCCAAACACGCGCAAAGCGCGTGCTCGGAGACGTCGAAGCCGCAAGGCGATCCCACAGTTTGTGCGGGGGGCTTTCGAGGGGCCTGGCTCGTTCTTACAGACTGGGACAATTCGCAGCTAAGCCTTTGATTAAGGCCGAAAGCCGCTACACACCATGTAGCTGCCGCTGCTGCGGCTGCTTGCCGCGCAGGCTGCGTGATTACTTCGCGCCGGGCGGCTTCGCCTGCGCTGCCGCACGCGGCGGCGCGCTGCGGGCGGCGGGAGCCGCCGTGGCACCGTTCGACAGCCCGCCGGTGAGCACGTAGGCATCGAAGCCGCGCTCGACCAGCAGGTACGCGGCCGCGGAGCTGCGGCGGCCGGTGTCGCAGTAGACGACGTAGGGCAAGTCCTTATCGAGCGTGCTCAGCTTCAGGCGGATCAGGTAGAGCGGAATGTTGAGCGCACCCTCGATGGCGAGCGTCTGGTGCTCGCTCGGCAGTCGCACGTCCAGCCAGCGGCCGCCGCCGGCGACGATCTCGGTGGCCTGCTCGCGGCTCACCCACTGCAGCAGCGGCTCGTTCATGAGCTCGCGGAAGTCCTGCTTGTTGAGGCGCATGAGCACGCCGTCGGTCAGCATGGTGACCGTGGCGTTGCGCTTGGCTTCCGCGATCAGCGCCTCCTCGCCGAAGGTATCGCCGACGCCGAGCTCGGCCAGGCGGATGCCTTCCTGCTTGAGGGGCGTCTCGCGCGACACGGCGCATTTTCCCTCGACGATGATGTAGAAGTAGTCGCCTTCCCCGCCCTGCTTGATGATGACATCGCCCGCCTTGGTCGGGGTGCGCTGCAGGCGCTGGAAGATCGCCTGGATGTTGGCGGGCGGGATGCGGTGGAAGGCCTTGGTCTGCAGGAGCGTCGTCATCCAGTCATCGGAGCCGGCGTTCTGCAGCTGCTCCTGCAGCTCGCTCACCTCGTAGGTGCCGGTCTGATCCCAGGTGATCATGACGTCGAGCAGGTCGCTGTCGATCGACAGGTAGGTGACCTCGCCGCGCGCCCGCGCGCTGACGCGCCGCGGCAGCTGCGGGAATATCGGGTTGCGTGCCTCGGGGGTGCCGCCAGCCAGCGAGCCGATCTGCCGCTCGCCATCGCCGATGTCGAGCGTGCCCGAGACCAGCCAGAAGGTGCGCTTGTCGGTATCGCCCTTGTCGAACATCAGGCGGCCGGGGTTGAGCGTACGCAGCGTGATTTTCTTGGCGAGCGCCGCCAGGTTCTCGCGCTTCATGCCGTCGAGGGGCGCAAACGCCTTGAGCTGCTGGACGGTGGTTTCGCGCTCTTCCGCCATGTCGTTTCCGGAGCTCGCCAGTTAACTTACAGCTGGCCGCACCGCCGACGGCTGCGGCGCAACGGCCCGACCGATGTTAGCACAGGGGGTTCTCCTGCCCGCCCGCAGCAGCCTCACGCTTTTGCGCCGTCCTCGAGCAGCGCCCAGCCGGCATCGGGCGCAAAACGTGAACCATGCCGCGCGCTGAGCTCCTGAAGGCGCGCGACGATGGCGCGCGCGCCGCGAGCACGGGCATAAGCGAGCGGACCGCCGCGGAAGGGCGCGAAGCCCGTTCCGAACAGTACCGCGGCATCCACCAGGTCCGCCTCCTCGACGACGTGCTCGCGCAGGCACGCCACGCACTCGTTGACGAGTATGAGGATCAGCCGGTCGGTGAGGTCCTCCGGCACCGGCGCGGCACCGCCCTCGGGCTTGACCGCCTTGCCGTCCTGCCAGCGGTAGAAGCCCTGGCCGCTCTTGCGGCCGAGCTGCTTCGCCGCGAGCAAGGCCGCGAGGCGCGGCAGCTGCGGCGCGGGCCGCCCGAGCTCCTGCGCGATGATCTCGCCGACGTGCGCGGCGACATCGAGGCCGACCACGTCCGCGAGCTCGATCGGGCCCATCGGCATGCCGAAGCGCACCGCGGCGCGGTCGATCACCGGCAGCGGCACCCCTTCCTCGGCGACGTACATGGCCTCGTTGAGATACGGCGTGAGCACGCGGTTCACCATGAAGCCCGGCGCGCTGCGGCACGGGACCGGCAGCTTATCGAGGCGGCGTGCGAAGGCGGTGGCCGCCTGCACCGCCGCGGCTGCGGTGCGCTCGGCGTGCACAATCTCGATGAGCGGCATCTGCGCCACCGGATTGAAGAAGTGCAGGCCCACGAGGCGCGAAGGATCCGCGAGCCGTGCGGCGAGCGGCTCGAGCATCAGGCTGGAAGTGTTGGTGGCGAGCAGGGCGTTCGGCTTCATGCGCGGCTCGAGGCGCGCATACAGCTCCTGCTTGGCGGCGAGGTTCTCGAAGATGGCCTCGATCACGACGTCCGCGTCTGCGACTCCCGCGCCCGCGACGTCCGCCTTGAGGCGTGCGCGTGCCGCGGAGTTCTTCGCCGGATCGCGCAGGCGCTTATCGAACAGCTCCGCGGCGCGTTTCAGCGCCGGCTCCACGTACTCGAGCGCCCGGTCCTCGAGCGTCACGCTGAAGCCGCGCAGCGCCGACCAGGCGGCGATGTCCCCGCCCATGACGCCGGCCCCCACCACGTGCACGTGGCGGATCTCGACCGGGCTCTTGCCGCCCGCGCTTTTCAGGCGATCCTGCAGCAGGAACACCCGCACCAGATTCCGCGAGGTGGGCGTCGTGAAGAGGTGCGCGATGGAGCGCGCCTCGGCCTCGTAGGCCGGCTTGCCGGCGGCACCGTAGCGCGCCCACAGGTCGATGATGGCGTACGGGGCGGGGTAGTGATCGCGTGGCGCACGGCGCGCGACCGCACGCGTCAGCGAGCGCCGCACCAGCGGGCGCAGCAGCGCCGCGCTCAACAGCCGCTCGAGGAGCGGCGGACGGTGCGCAGCCGGGACCTCGAGCGCGAGACGCCGCGCCGTGGCGCGCAGCTCCGCCTCGGAGCTCAGAGCATCGACCAGACCTGTGCGCAGCGCCTTGTCGGCGCGCACGGGTCTTCCCGTCAGCATGAGCTCCATCGCCGGGCGCACGCCGATCAGCTGCACGGCGCGCACCGTGCCGCCGAAGCCCGGGTGGATGCCGAGCTGCACCTCGGGGAGCCCGAGCGACAGCCGCTCATCGCCGACGGCCACGCGGTAGCGGCAGGCGAGGGCCAGCTCGAGCCCACCGCCGAGCGCGAAGCCGTGGAGCGCGGCGACGCTCGGACAGGGGAGGGCCGCGAGGCGGTTCATGACCTCCTGGCCCGCGTGAATCAGCCCGTAGCCGCTCTCGGCATCGGTGATCGCGGTGAACTCGCGGATGTCGGCGCCGGCGATGAAGCCGCTCTTCTTCGCCGAAATCACCACTACCGCACGCGGCGGCGACTTCTCGAGCGAAGCCAGCAGCCCGCCGAGCTCGGCGAGCACGCCGCTCGAGAGTACGTTGGCCGAGGTGCCCGGCTTGTCGAGCGTCAGCCAGGCGATACCATCGGCGTCCTTCTCGAGGCTCCAGTTACGGGCTACGTCGGTGCTCATGGCGGCGGGATTCCTCAGGCGAGGGTGGCGGCGGCCTGCGGAGTGCCGCTGTGCTTGCCGGCGCGCACCACGAAGTCGCACACCAGCGGCCGGTGATCCGAGAAGCGCACGTCCGGAATGCGGAAATCAGTCACCTCGATCCCCTCGCTCACCAGCACGAAGTCCAGCTCGATGCGCGGTACACGCGAGGGAAAGGACGGCAGGTTCGCGGTATTGGCGCTGCGCAGTCCTGCGGCGCGCATGAACAGGAAAATCTCGTGCGTCCCCCAGAAGGTATTGAAATCGCCGGCCACGATGACCGGTTTGCTGGACTGCACCACCAGGTCGTGGAGCGAGCGCAGCTGGTACTGGCGCTGGCGGAACTTGATCGACAGGTGCACCAGGAACACGCACACATCGCTCAGCTCCAGCTCGATGATCAGGCGCTTGATGCCGGTGTCGAAGTAATGAAAGCGCTCGCCGTGCACGTTCGGGCCGGAGAGGAAGGCATTCGCCTGCTTGCGCACGATCGGCATCAGGTTGTTGAGCGAGCCGCTGCCGTACTTGCACTGGAAGATCGAGTAATGTCCGAGCTCGCGCGCGATGTGCTCGGCCTGGTTCAGCATGCCGGTGCGGATCGAGCCCGTGTCCACCTCGATGAGCCCGACAACGTCGGCCTGCTGGGCGCGGATGAAATCGGTGATGCCGGTGAGCACCTTGCGGTTGCTGCGCAGGTAGCCGGCCCCCGGGACCGGCAAATGGAAAGCCGGACCCGTGCCGGTGGCATAGCGGATGTTATAGACCAGCAGGCGCACTGTTAAACGGGGAATCGGCCGACGAAGGGGCCATTCTATCCCGGCGGAGCCGCGCTGCGGGCCGGACGACGCTCACCCTTGCGCTCCCCCGCCCGTGTGCGAGACTTGACGGAGGCTGCTCGGCACTTGGGGGCTCCGATGTCGCAGGCCAACCCTGTGCGTCTGTTCGTCACGCATTTCTGGGAGAACAGCGACGACTATCTGCGCGTGTTCGAGTACCTGGAGAGCTCGCGCAACTTCTTCTATCGCAACTACAGCACTCCCGATAAGCGCCCGGGCGGCGATCGCGAAGTGCTGCGCGAGGATCTGCGCCGGCAGATCAGTCCGGTGGAGGCGGTGATCGCGCTCTCGAGCCTCTACGAGAGGGACAAGGACCTGCTGACCTTCCAGCTGCTGTACGCGCAGGCGAGCCACAAGCCGGTGATCCTCATGAAGCCCTTCGGCGCCGGCACCGAAGTGCCGAAGGAGATCCTGGATCTTGCCGACGAGGTCGTGGAATGGGACGAGCGGGCGCTGGTCGATGCGCTGCGCCGCCAGGCGCGTCACGAAGAGACGACGCGCTGGGACACGATCGAATTCAAACTCGACTAGCTACAGCGCGATCGCCTGCGGCACGCCGTTCTTGATGCGCGCGCCCGCGGCGAGGCCGTTGAGCCCGGCGCCGTCGTGCGCACTGCCGTTGAGCGCCGTACCATTGAGCGTGGCGACGTTGCGCGAGCCGTTGGCAGCACCGTTCGCCGCCATGGCGGCCTCGTTCGCGGCATCGATGGCGCACTCGCGCACGATCGCGGCGAACAGACGCACTACGCTGCAGGCGAGCTCGTCGGCCTCGCTCCCCGACATCTTGCGCACCGTGGCGCGCACGGCGTCTTCGCCGCGCAGCGGGCGTTCGCGCGTCAGCGCATCGCGACAGGCGCGAAACTCCTCGCGCAGGACTTCGGGAAGGTCCTCGATGCGCACGAACGCCAGGTGACTGCGATACGCGTCCGCGAGCCGGTCCTTGATCGGTCCCGAGCGCGCGAGCGTCAGCGCGGCCCCCTCAAGCTGTTCCCATGTAGTGCTCATCACTACCTCGGCAGGACGCCGGCCACCGTGCGGTTCGTCTGGGTGCGAGCCTGAGCGGTGAGGCGTCGGTTAGTTCTTGTTATGCGGTCAGTTTAGGAATCCAAGCACACTCAAGCGGCTACAGCCGAAATATAGCTCAGACTCTAGAAAAAAAATATGGTGAATTAATGACCAGCGGGGAGGTGCGGGCGGCTCCCGCGAGCGCTGCAGCCGTGAGCGGCGGGCGGCAGGACGGCGATTCCGGCAGAGTTCCGCCGTGTGCCGAGGCGGCCTCAGGCGGGATCGCGGGACTCGGAAGTCGTCGATAATGCAGTCGAAGAAAAGCCTGTATCTCGTTGATCCTACTGAGACCAGCACTGCGCGCTGGTGTAGGTTCCGGTGGCGTACTGATTGCCGAGCGAGTCGACCTGGTAGCCGGTGCATTGCGTGTCGCCGGCCTGGCTCGTGCCGGCGACCGGAGTGGCGGTGAGGTAGTACGCCGGCCCGGTCGGGGCACCGGCGTTTGCATCGCAGCCGAGGGCCGCGCCCTGGGCGGCGACGCACGCCACGTTGATCGAGTAGTAGCCATTCGGGGTCAACACCGGCAGGGCGCTATAGCCGAGATTGACTGCCGCGTTCGTATAGGCGTTGCCGTTGGTGCTGAAGTAGCGCTCCTCGCGACCGGCGAGGTCGAGGAGCGCCGTCTTGGCCTCGGCGCGCCGCGATTGCCGTATCTGAGCCATATACGAGGGCACCGCGATCGCGAGCAGGATGCTGCCGATCACGACCACGATCATCAGCTCGATGAGGCTGAAGCCCGCGGGCCGCACTCTGCCTGGTAATTGCATGCTGTCCCTTTCCTAGCGGCGCTCGACCCAGCTCAGCCGCCGCCCGGTGGTATTCGGGGGCAGGTTGAGGCCCAGGGTACCGCTGCCGATCTGGCCGTTGGCGCCGGCGCCGCCGGCACTGTTGGTCTCGTAGATCAGGTACATCGTGCCGGAGCTGTTGCCCGTGATGAAGGAGCTGCCGGTCGCATTGGTCTGCATGCCGATGGCGTTGGCATCCAGATACGCCGGGTTGGTGTTCACCAGCGGGTTCAGCGCCTCGCTCGGCGGCAGGAACACCTGGTTGAAGGCCGCGCCCGTCATGGCCGACAGCACGTAGGTATAGCCCGTATCGGTCGGGATCGCGCACGAGGTCGGGTCGTTGGCGGCCGGCACGATCGAGTTGACCGTGAGCGCCTGCGCCACGAGCTCGGGGCTGTAGACGATCTGCTCCTGGGTGCCCGGCAGATTGATGAACCAGCCGAACTCGGTGTTGCCGCTGGTGCAGGTGGTGGTTCCCTGCCAGCAGACCTGCGCATTGGCCAGGATGTCGCGGTTACCCGTCGAGGCGTTGACGGTCACGGTCTGCGCCTCGAGGTTCGCCTGCGCGATGGTGTGATTGTTGCCACTGAGACCGGTCGAGGCGGCCGCAAGCTGCGCGTACTGCACCGTCGACATCGCATCCCAGGCGCTCATGTTCCAGTCCCACACGCCGTACAGCGACTGTGTTCCGGCAGCGTAGGTCGCCGGGTTGATGTTCGTCAGCGGGAACTTCTGCCCGGTGCCGAACAGGATCATGAGGTACTGCTGCATGCCGGCATACGGCGCACCCGAGGCCACCACCAGATCCGTGGTGATCGGCTGACCGGCGGGCGCGGTGAATACCGGTCCCGGCGTCACCGCCCAGTTCGACGGATTGCTGCTGGTCAGGTCGAAGCGCCAGATGTTGCCCAGCAGATCGCCGGCGTAGACGTAGTCAGTGATGTGATCGCCGTCGAGGTCGACCGGCGTCGCGAAGGCGATGCCGTTCGGGTTGCCGGCCGTGCCGGTCGCCGTGCTCAGGTAATAGAAGGTCGTCGCGCCCGAGCTCGGGTCGATGGTCATGACGTAGATGCCGGCATCGCCGCTCGTGCTGCCGATACCGTTGCCGAAGATCACGGCCCAGTCGCCGTTGTGCAGGCGGCGGATGGTCGGCGTCCCGTAGGTATTGCCGAGATTGTTGCCGCAGTTGGCACCGCCGTTGGCGCTGGTGGCGCCGGCGCACGCGATGTTGCTCGCGCCCCACTCACCCACGACCAGGTTCGCGGCGTTAGCCTCGGTGAAGTTGCTCGCGGCCGGGTTGGTGACATCGAGCGCGTAGATCACCGAGCCGCCCGGCCCAAGACCGCCCACTACCCAGCTGTGCCAGGCGCCGTTGTAGTAGAGGTCGCCGGTTCCCGGCGTTGCATCCACGTAGAAGGCGTGACCGTACTGCGTGTTCGAGTAGTCGAGGGCTACGTTGCTGTTGTTATGGATGCTGTTCAGCGCCGCGCCCGGCATGTAAGCCAGCACTTCGAGCCCGTCGTTCGGCGTCACGGCACCGGTGCAGTTGGCGGCGGTGGAGCAGAAAGTGCCGTTGGCGTTGTACGAACCGCTGCGGAAGCCATGCAGCAGGCCGTCGTTGGCACCGGCGTAGACCACGTTGAGGCGCGTCTCGTTGGCCTGGGTGAACTGCACGTAGTTCTGCGATGCGGAGTTCTCCACGTTGGTCGCAGTCGGATTCAGGCGATCGTTCCACCGGGCGGGGTAGGGTGCCACGGGCGGGCCCACCCAGACCGGGCTCGAATCGACGATGTCGGCGAGCACGCTGCCCGTCGTGCCGCTGCGCGAGCGGAACAGGCCCACTCCCGCGGAGTCGACCTCGCAGGTGCGGTCGCCGCGCAGGTAGTTGACGCGGTCGCTCGGGTCGTAGGCGGTGGTCGCGTTGCAGGAGGCGCTGGTGACGTCGCCGAGATCGAGCACGCCCTGGAGCGTCGCGTTCAGGCTGTTCCACTCGAGCGGAATGCCCTGGGTGCCGTTCCAGGTGAGGATCACGCGGCTGGTCGGGGCCTCGGCCGCGACCGGCCCGAGGGCGCCGGTGGTGGTGCAGGTGCTGCCCGCCTTGACGCCCGTCAGAACGCACGACCCGTCCCAGTTGGGCGAGGCGGCAACTATCACGTTGCCGTACTGGTCGAGGCTGAGTGAGCTTGCGGTCACGCGGCCGGTCCAGCCGTTCGGGTTATAGAAGGCGAAGTAGGCCTGGGCGCCCGTCTCGAGCTTGGCGGACTGGCGCTCGCTGGCACCGGCGGAGCTCGCCGCCGTGGTGGCGGGAGCGGCCTTGAAGCACAGGATCTCGTGGACGTTGCTGCTGCCACCGGTCGAGCCCGCGAAGCCGAACAGGAAGTTGGCCGGCAGGGGACCGTTGGAGGCGGTGATGCTCTGCGACTTGATCACCTGCTGGTAGGCGCCGCCGTTGACGCTGTAGGAGAGGCTCAGCAGCCCGTTGCTCGAGATCTTCAGGTTGTAGAAGATCGGGTTCGCGGCGCCGCGGCTCATGGCGCTCTCGTTGGCGATCAGCGTGCCGGCCGGCAGCACCGAGTAGGCGTTGGGGAGCGCGCCGTAGTCGAGGATCGGCGCGATGTTGGCCGAGGCGAGACCGGTGTTGAGTGGGTTGGAGAGGCTCGCCGCACCGGCGAGCGTCGGCGCATTCGCGACGCTGTAGTTCCACAGGTTGCCGGTCTTGCAGGTGTTCTGCACCGCCCAATACGAGTCCGGATGGGCCGTGCCCGGACCGCTGGCGGTCGGCGTCTCGGCGCTGTTGGTGATCGACGGGTTGGGCGGACCCTGTGTCGGGGTGTTGACCACCGGCGCAGCGCCCGAGCTCGACACCGGCGTGGTGCCCGAGCTCGCGGTCGGGGTGTACTGAGTACCGGCCGAGGTGGCCGCGGTAGTCGGGGCGGCAGCGGCCGTGCCATTGGAGCACTTGCCGGTGCCGGCATTCCAGGTGGTGCCCGTGGGGCAGCATTCGTCGGCGCTCGTACCGGGCACGAGCACTTTTCCGGCAGCGCACTTGTAGCACTGCCCGCTACCCACGAAGGTGTCATCCCAGGTATAGCCGGCGGCGCACTTCTGGCAGGTGTCGGTGTTGCCGTTCCAGCTGCCGACGCTGCAGGCGCCCGTGCCGGTGCAGGTGCCCGCGCCGCCGCTGTTGGTCCAGGCGCCGCCGGCGCAGGTCTCGCACTTGTTGGTGTTCGCGTCCCACGAGCCGCTGGCGCAGCTCGAGCAGGTGTTGGTGCTCGAGACGTAGCTGCCGCTCGTGCAGCTCTCGCACTGGTTGCTGCTCGAGTTCCAGGTCTGGCCCGCGGGGCAGCTCGAGCAGGTGTTGGTGCTCGAGACATAGCTGCCGCTGGTGCAGCTCTGGCAGGTCTGGGTCGTGGTGTCGTAGGTCTGACCCGCGGGGCAGCTGTTGCAGGTGTTGGTGGTCGCGTCGTAGGTCTGGCCGGCGGGACAGCTGGTGCAGGTGTTGGTCGCGGCGTCGTAGCTGCCGCTCGCGCAACTCTGGCAGGTGAGCGTCGTCGGGTCGAAGGTCTGGCCGGCAGGACAGGCCTCGCAGGTGTTGTTGGCGGCGTTATAGGTGACGCCGGACGCGCACTTCTCGCACTGGTTGGTGCTCGAGTTGTAGCCGTAATTGATGCCGGTCGTGCAGGTCTCGCACACCCCGGTGCTGGGATTGTAGGTGCCGCCGCCGTTCAGGCAGCTCTGCGCAAGGCTTGCCGGGTAGTAGGGCGCGGCCGAATTGCTGGGGTTCGTGCCATAAGCGCCCGTCAGGGCGTTCCAGGCAACGTTGCCGGCGCCGCGCATGCCGATGCGGGGGGCTTTGTAGCCGCCGCCGGTCGCAGTGTTGTCGCCGCTCGCGGTGGTGCCTGCCTCCCCGAGGGTGTTGGTCGTGCCGTTGAGGAAGTTGCCGTACTCGTCGATGCCGAGGCCGACGTAGCCGCCGATGAGACCGTTGTAGGGGGAGTTGGAGTTGGAGCAGCTGTAGCCGAGGCTGCCGCCCCAGGCGCCGAGGCCGTTGCCGTCGCCGCTCGCGACGCCATTGATGGCGGCTGTGTTCAGCTGGCTGGCGTCCATGAGAAAGAAGCTCATGCCGTCCGCGCCGTCGGAGTCGGAGGAGCCGCCGGAGTTACCGCGATAGGTGACCGTCTTGAAGGTCACCGAGATGCCCTGGCCGGTGGGGAAGGGGGTCGCGGAGACGATGCCGCCGTTCTGGCTGAAGCCGCCCGAATAGGCCGTACAGGTCCCCGGCGGGCTGGTCGAGGAGGGGCTGGTGCACCAGGAGCCGTTGGTGAAGCGCAGCGCGCCATGGCCCGCGGGGTCGGGCAGCGTCTGGCTGCCGCCGGCGACGCCGTTGTAACCGCCGACCAGCGCCTGGTTGTAGTAGAGGGGCCCGGCACCGCCCACCCCGATGGCGACGCAGCCCGGCATCTGTCCGCCGACGCCCCCGGAGGGCTCGACACCGACCGCGCTGCCGGCGGTGAGGCACGCGCCGTTGAAGAAGTACCAGCTGTTGGTGGTGCTGGTGCCGGTGAAGTCCTCGCTCACCGTCGTCTGCGCCGCTGCCGCCAGGGGGAGCGACAGCGCCGCGAGCGCGGCAAGGACAATGAGAACGCGGTTACGGTACATAGTTACTCACCACTTCGGTTAACGACGCCCAGCGCAATTTCGTACACGCTCTCGACGACCGCGACCGTGTTGGTCGAGCCGCCGTAAGCGTAGGCGTCGATCTGATAGGCCTCGCCCTGGGCATCGCCAGCAGCGCCGAGGTCCGCGATATAGAAAACGGGGGCGGCCGCGTACGGAGAGTCCCCCGGGGTCAGGAGCGGATTGTTCGCCGAGACGGTTCCGACAGTCATGCCGTTGGGCTGGTACTGCACGCCGACCGGGGCGCCGCCGACGGTCCAGGGGACGGCGTTGACGCTCGCCACCAGGCCGGCGGGCTGTGGCGGCAGGGTATAGAGCGCATTCGCGCAGATCTGCCCGACGTTGACGTTGAGGTTGGCATCGAGCAGCGCGCCGCCGCCGCACACGATGTCGCCATTGGCGACGTTGTTGGACTGCATCAGCCACCACTCGGCGTACTGCAGGGCGCTGTTGGCGGCGTGCAGCGCACGCTCCTTCTCGCGCACGTTGCCGGCGATCTTCTCCTGCGTGGGGAAGCTGCGGAACATGCTGAGACCGAGGATGGTGATCACCATCAGGAGCAGCAGCGCAGTGATGAGCGCCACGCCGCGCTGGGCGCGCGGTGCGGCGGCAGACCTGAGGGCGGCGGGCTTCATCATGTGTGGTCCCCCGCGCGCGACATCACCTCGATGACCCGCTCGAACTGCAGGGTCGGGAGTTGTCCCGGCTGCCCGAAGAGCGGGTTGGTGAAGGTGAGGATCACGCGCACCGCGCTCACCTGCTGCCAGTCGCTCGCCTGCATGTTGGCGGCGGTGACATAGGTGTCGACGTTGTAATCGCTGAACGGCACCAGCCGCTTGACGCCGTAATAGACCTGGAGGTTAGTGACGCCGGTGACGAGCGGTACCGGGGGGGCGAGCCCGCCGTTGTTGATCGCCAGCGCGCACACCAACTGCCCATTCAGGATGTAGAACTCGTTGGTGTAAACCGCGTCGGGGGCGAGGGTCGTATTCTGACCGCCCGAGCAATTGATGATCCCGTCGTTCTCCGCCGAGCGAAAGCGCACGTACAGGGTGTCGCCGGGTGCCGCGCCCGCGGTGCCGGTGCCCCAGAAGGCCTGGCCGGAGCCGAAGGGCGCGACTGCCGTCAAGGCGCTCGCCACGGTGTCTCCGGTCGGATTGTCGTAGTAGCCGCCCGACTCGACCACCGAGGTGATCAGCTGCATCGCGAAGCGCTGCTGGTCCTGCATCTGCGCGAGCGCCTGCTGATTGGAGTAGGTGATGCGCGTGTTCTGAAAGATCGTCACCAGCCCGTCGAGCAGGAACAGCGCGATGGCCACGGTCACCATCAGCTCGACCAGGGTGAAGCCGCGCGCAGCGCGTGCCGGGCAGGGCGGTGTGGAACGGCGTGCGGCGCTCATGGCTCTACGTACAGCGTGTAGGTCGGAAGCTGGAACTGGCCGTTGTTGACCTGCCCGGCTCCGGTGGCGTTGTACGCCTGGCTGTTGGTCATCACCGTCTGCTCGGTCCAGGTCATCTGGATGGTGCAGCTCGGCGGCTGCACGGCGCCCGGACAGGTGATGGTGGTCACGGCGTTCGGCAGGAGATTGTTGACGCTGGCGCTCCAGCGCACGATGTCGAAGCCCGCGAGGATCTGCGCGCCGGCGGTTCCCGGACAGGCGGGCACGGCGCTGGCGGCGCCGATGCAGGTAGCGCTGGTGACGCCGCCGATGAGCGCCGCGGGACTGACGGTCTGGGCGGCGCTGTTGATGGTGAGCGGCGCGCCGACCGGGGCCATGGCGGCCGCCGCGGCGCTCGCCCAGAAGGTGCGGTTCGAATGCATGCTCGAGGCGAGGCTCGCGGCGAGGAACGCGGCCATCGAGCGCTGCCGGGCGACGTTGCTGCTCGACAGGGCGAGCGCCTGCATCTTGGCGATGCCGAGGAGGCCGACACAAATGACGACCACCGCCACCATGATCTCGATCAGGGTGAAGCCGTGCGCTCGCGCGCGCTCAGGTCTGCGACAGGTTCTGCGGCTCATGTGCACGGCCCATACGCGGGGTTGATTGCGGTCTCGGTCTGCATCAGTCCGACCACCGAGATCAGCAGGCACTTGGTCCATTGCGCGTTCGCGGTCGGGTCATGCAGCGTCATCGTCGTGGCCGGAAAGGCCGCGCCACCGGCCGACTGCGTGAATCCGTCGCGGTTGAAGCTCACGGCGCTGATGCCGGTGTCGGACGTGAGTGAGTCCGGCGTGGTGCCGGTGAAGGCCTGCTGCACGCGCAGCACCGAGCCCGCCGCCGGCGTGTCGCTCGCGGTCGGGTCGGGGAACACGATCCAGCCGTTGCCCCAGGCGAGCGAGCCCGAGCAGTTCGCGCCATCGGAGGAGACGCACAGCGACACGGTCTGTCCCTCCTTGATGGCCTCGGCGCGGGCGTACATCAGGTCGCCCAGCAGGGCGTTGATTTCCGAGGAGGCGCGCGAAGCGTTGGTGACGTAGCGGTACGAGGGCACGCCGATGCCGAGGAGGATGGCGATGATCGCCAGCACCACCATCATCTCAGTCAGCGTGAACCCGCTTGCCCGCTTCATGGGCGGGAATCTAAAGGAGATAAGAGCCCCGGGAAGTGGTATTGCGTCACACCGGCAGGGGCGTCCGACGGACGGCGCCGGGCGGGTTACCGGCGGTCGCCCTGAGTGCACATAACGCCCGAAAAAGCGGGGCTGCCAATAGAATGGACCGCCATGAAGCAACCGCGGTCGATCGCTGTGTGGTGTCTCGTGGGCTTGCTCGGGATGTGCGGTCGCACCGCAGCGGCGGACGACGCGCGCCTCGCCGCCACCATCCCCGGCATCGAGGCGGCGATCCAGGAGAGCGGCGCCGAGGTCGCGATCGCCTTCGAGACGCTCGACCGCCGCGCGAGCTGGCTCGAGCGGCCCGACGAGCCGTTCCACGCCGCGAGCACCATGAAGGTCGCGGTGCTGATCGAGCTCTACCGGCAGCGGCGCGCCGGGCGGCTGCGGCTCGGGGACACCCTGGCGGTACGCAACGAGTTCCACAGCATCGCCGACGGCTCCGCCTACACGCTCGATCCCGCCGACGACTCGGAAGCCGGCCTGTATCTCGCGGCGGGAGACACGCGCACCCTCGCGCAGCTGAGCGAGCTCATGATCGATGTCAGCAGCAATCTCGCGACCAACCTGCTCATCGAGCATCTGGGGGTGGCGAACATCCGCAGCGGCGTGCATGCCCTGGGCGCCGACGGCATGAACGTGGTGCGCGGAGTCGAGGACCCCAAAGCGTTCGCGCGCGGACTGAACAACACCACGACGGCGCGCGCGCTGCTCACTCTCATGGAGGCGATCGCGCGCGGCACCGCCGTGGACGCCGCGTCCAGCCGCGAGATGCAGGCGATCCTCGAGCGGCAGACCTTCAATGACGGCATTCCCGCAGGGCTCCCGCCGGGCACGCGCGTGGCCCACAAGACCGGCGAGATCACCCGCATCCAGCACGATGCGGCGATCGTGCTCGCGCCGCGGCCGTTCGTGCTGGTCGTGCTGACGCGTGGGCTGGACGACCGGAAGAAAAGCGCCGCGCTCATCGCCGCTGTCGCCCGCGAGCTGTACGCGGCGGTGGAGTAGGGCGGCGCGACTTGCGGCGGCGTGCAAACGGCGCTAAACATCGCCGCGCCGGAAGAACCAGGCCCAACGAATCGGATCCCCGTGCAGCACAGCGGCAGCAGCAGCGAGGTCGAGGCGAGCACGCGTCCCGGGACGCGCCCCGCACAGGCCGTGAGTGCGCCCGCGCCCGGCGCCGAGGCCGCCGCCTCCTGGCGCAGTCTCGCGGAGGCGCTGGTGGCGCGGCACGGGCGCTACGCCGACGCCTTCGAGAACCTGATCGTGGCGCTCATCGTGCTGAGTGTGGCCTCGATCGGCATCGAGGCTCTGCCCGATCTTCCGCAATGGGTGCAGCGCGTGCTGCGGGCCGCGGAAGTCCTCATCGTTGCCGTATTCTCGGTCGAGTACCTGCTGCGTCTGCTCGTGGCGCCGCGCAGGTTCGCCTTCGTACTGAGCTTCCAGGGCGTCGTCGACCTGCTGGCGATCGCACCGTTCTTTCTCCTCGGCTTCGATGCCCGCTGGGTGCGGGCGCTGCGGCTGCTGCGGCTGCTGCGCCTGCTGAAGCTGCAGACCCACTATCTCGAGGCGACCGTCGCCGAGCGCACCCGCGAGCTCGCGCAGCAGAATGCCGCGCTGGAGACGGCGCAGGCGCTCATCAAAGCCGAGCTCGATGCCGCGCGCGCCCTGCAGCTCGCGATTCTCCCGGCACGCTTCCCGGCACGGCAGGGGTGCGATGGCGCGGCACGGATGCTGCCCGCCACGACCATGTGCGGCGACTTCTACGATTTCCTGGAGCTCGCGGACGGACGCATCGGAGTGGTGATCGCCGATGTCTCGGGGCACGGCGTACCGGCGGCCTTCTTCATGGCGGTGGCGCGCACCGAGCTGCGCGACGTCGCGGCGCAGCACCCTGACCCGGGCACGTGTCTCGCGCTCACCAACCGGGCGCTGTGCGCCGAGAATCCTATGGACCTGTTCGTGTCGGTGTTCTACGGTGTGTTCGATCCGGCGAGTGGCGCATTGCGCTACGCCAACGGCGGACACAATCCGCCCTACCTGCGGCACGCGGACGAGGAGATCGAGAGCGTCAGCGGCCAGGGTGGGCCGGTTCTGGGAGTCATGAGCGGCGCGGAGTTTCCGACCCACACGCTGCAGCTGCAGCCCGGCGATCGCCTGGTTCTCTATACCGACGGCCTCACCGAGGCCTGTAATGCGGGTGGCGAGGCCTACGGCGAGCAGCGGCTGGCGGCCGAGCTCGAATCGCACGGCGCCGCCGCCCCGGCCGAGATCGTCGAGCGGCTGTGCCGCAACGTGGCCGCCTTCACGGGAGCGGTGGCGCAGGCGGACGACATCACCGTCAGCGTGCTCGCCCGGGGTCCGGCATGAAGGTGCGCGTGGAGATGCTCGAGATCACCTCGCTGGTGATTCCGGAGGGACGGCTCGATTTTGCCGCCGCCGCGCACTTCGAGCAGCGGCTCGCGGAAGCGCTCGACGTGGCGGGCGCCTCCGGGGCGGCGCTGATCGTCGACTGCGCGTGGCTCGAATACGTCTCGAGCGCGGGACTACGCACCTTTCTCGTAACGGCACGGGCCGCCGAGCGCGCCGGCGTCATGTTCGCGCTGGCGGCGCTCACCCCGGCGGTACGCGAGGTATTCGAGCTGAGCGGCTTCAACCGCATGATCCCGTTGCACGCCGACCGCGGCACGGCCCTCGAGCATGCCGTCTCCCGCGCCGGCCGCAAGGCGCGGCTCGTGGTGCTGAACGAGGCGCTGCAGCTGCCGGCGCTGACGCGCTTTCTGCAGGAGTTCTGGGCAGACGCAGCGCTCCCCGCCGGGCCGGCCCAGGCCTTCGAGCTGGCGCTCGAGGAGACCTTCATGAACGTCGTTCTGCACGGCGCGCCCGCGGGCAGTGCGCGTGTCGAGGTGTCGCTGCATCTGTCGGGCGGGCAGCTGGCACTCACCGTCGAGGACGACGGCCCGGCGTTCGATCCGCTGTCGGTCCCGGCGCCGGATGTCTCGGCGCGGCTCGAGGACCGCCCGGTCGGCGGGCAGGGCATTCACCTCGTGCGCCGGATGATGGATGAGGTGAGCTACCGCCGTGTGGGCAGGCGCAATCAGCTGCGGATGAGCAAACGGGTCGAGAGTTAGCGGCCCGCGGACCTGCGGGCGCGGCGCACGCAAGATGCATGCACGCGGCGGTGAATTCGCGTACTTTTCCCCCGGGGGCACATGTTCCAGATCCATCTCGGACCCGACGGCGAGGTCGTCATGGCGGGCAGGCTCGACGCCACGCAATGCGAGGCGGCGCTCGAGTTCCTCAACGCCCGCGCCGCACCCCGGGTCATCGATCTCGCCGCGCTCGACTACATCGCGAGCGGCGGGCTGCGCGTGCTGCTGCTGACCCAGAAGCGTGCGCGTGCCGACGGCCGCAACCTCCTGCTGGTGAACGTGCGGGCCCCCATCCACGACATCCTCCGCTACACCGGCTTCGACCGGATCTTCGACCTGACGCGGGCGGGGTCCTGAGACCCCCGGCGCCGGGCCTCTCCCCGACCAACCCTTTGCCCGCTCGCTTGTACTTGTGAAAGGGGAGGATGACAGGGTGCTGGTGAGTCGTTGCCACGGCGGGGATCGTGCGGCCTGCGGGGAGCTGGTATCGCGCTACCAGAGGCCGATATTCAATGCGGCTCTGCGCATGCTGCATCAGCCCGAGGACGCCCGGGACGTCGCGCAAACGACGTTTCTCAAGGCCTTCGAGCACCTCGGGGACTACAACCCGAGCTTCAAGTTCTACAGCTGGATCTACCGGATTGCGATCAATGAGTCACTCAACGCTCTCGGCTCCCGGCGTCCGCTTGCGCCCCTGGACGCGGACGAGCAAGCCGACGAGGCGCCCGGCCCCGAGCAACGCCTCGAGGGCGAGCAGATGAGCCGCGCGATCGACAAGGCGCTCATGGGGATCGAGCCCGAGCTGCGCACGCTCGTCGTGTTGCGGCACTTCATGCACCTGAGCTACCAGGACATCGCCGACATTGTCTCGCTCCCGGAAAAGACCGTGAAATCGCGCCTGTACAGCGCCCGGCAGCTGCTGCGCGACGGCCTGGTGCAGCAGGGGACTCTGTTGTGACCACCCCCGAGCAGCTGGCGCTCATCCACGCCGAGATCGACGGCGAGCTCGATGCCGGGCAGCGTGCCGAGCTCGCCCGCAGTCTCCTCGCGGATCCCGAGCTGCGGCATGTACGCGACGAGCTGCGGCGGGTGTGCACGGCGCTCGATGCGCTCGGGGACGTCGAGCCTCCCGGCACACTGCAGGCGAGCATTCTTGCTGCGCTGCCGCATACCCCGGTGCGGGGGACCCGCTGGGCGATGGGCTGGCGGTATGCGGCCTGCCTCGCCGGCGTCGCCGTCGCGGCAGCCGTCATTTTCACCACCATGCGGGGCGTGCGGCCGGCGCCGACAGAGCTCACCGGTACGCTGGCGCCGGCGGCCGCGGCCACGCTCGTCGATTCGGCGACCGTCAGCGGGCAAGGTGTCTCGGGGAGCGCGAGTCTGTATCGCGACGCTTCCGGGTTCAGTCTCGAGCTTGCCGTTGCAGCCGACGCCGCGCTCGACGTGCGCGTGGCGGGCGAGGGGTATACGCTGGCCGTCAACAACCTGAAGAATCAGGGGGGCAGACCGATCCGCGTGTTGCTGCCGGGCCTCGAGCCCGGCAGCGGCCGAATCGACCTGACTTTCCTCTCTTCGGGGCGCCCGGTCGGCAGTGCGAGCCTTCGGGCCGGAGAAAAATGACGGTGGAGCTTTCTTTTCGGAGCCGGGCCAACTTTCGCCGTC
>Ga0335079_10003342_pt1 | contig 18532 bp, 23 predicted proteins | sample Lox_Sample_33_FD_206719 | JGI IMG/M metagenome (GOLD analysis project Ga0335079, IMG submission 206719) | Soil microbial communities from Loxahatchee National Wildlife Refuge, Florida, United States - Lox_Sample_3.3 | ecosystem: Environmental > Terrestrial > Soil > Wetlands | place: USA... | reverse complement strand
AGCCTGGTAGACCCGAAGGGGCCAATAGCTTCCGGCTGTAGAGGTCGGCCATCGGCTGACCCGTTCAGCCTACTCAGGCCACAGTCACCGGAGTGTCGTCGGCTCAAATCCGCCGCGAGGCGCGGGGATTCCGACCTGCGGGATATCTCAAAGCAAACCTGCTGTTCGCTTCTGGCCCATTTTCTCCCTCCTTTTTCGTAGTGCGGCGTGGAACCGAGGCTGATTACCCCCCGCAAAAGCATAATGGGGAGCCTCGGCGGGCTGCAGAAGGATGAAGCTCTGGGTGCCCGTCGCCGTTGGCGCCATAGTGGTGATCGCGTACTCATTCTTCTACACGCTGAGCGTTACGGAACCTGAAGGGGACCTTTCTTTCAACCTGACAAATTCCGTTGGCCTCATCGTAGTGCTCGTGGGCGTCGTAGCGGCTGGGTTCGTGATAAGGCGAGCCAGCCCCCCGAAGTAGACGACTTAGCTGCTAGAAACGCTTAAGAAACTAGAACGGTCTGCGGGAAAAGCGCGTTGGATAAGGAATTCCTGGCTCTCTCAGTGGTCTTCATGCTGCTCGGCGTTGCCGGCGTCATATTGTTCAGCAGCCTGTTCTACAACGGATCCATCTTCCCCGTCATGACGCAGTCAGGGGACTCCTGCTATTGCGTGATTTCCAGCCCGGAGCCCTCGGCCGCCCAGGGGACTTCGAGCATAATCCTTGCTCTTGGCGTGATGTTTTTCCCCATGGGGCTCATGAAGGGAGGGCTCCCCACCTTCGGTAGGCTGCCTGGTGCGACAGCCCCAGTGAAGCTCCCGAGCGGGAGGGTGGTGAGCCCGATACAGATAGGCAGCGGGAAGTTGTTCGCATTCGGGCTGGCGGTTCTTCTCATAGGCGGCGATGCAGTGCTGGTTCCAGGCTTCCTCGTCTACAAGAATCTCTACATCGAGCTCGCCGGGGCGATGTTGACCGCAGCAGGGGCCATATCTATGGCCTGGGGCCTGAGAAAGCCGAAGCCCAAGTAGGCAGTGCACAAGGAATCGTTTTATTCCCCGTCTGGGCGGCTTTGAAACCAGTTGAGCTCTAGGCAGAAGAAGATCAAGCGAGAGAAACAGCAGGAGCACAAGGCCCCAAAGGAGAAGCCCCTGAGACCTGCAGGCAAAGCACCCGAAGCAATGGTGACGAGTCGCCACGGGACAGGTGTGGTCACCCGAACGGGCAAGGGATTCTCCATGGGCGAGCTGGCGGGGGCCGGGCTCTCTTCTGGTCTCGCGTCCGCTTGGGGAGTGAGGCTTGACCCGAGGAGGAGGAGCATGATCGACACCAACGTCGCTTCACTGAAGAGCTGGGGCGCCCACCCGAGCCCAGCCAGGAAGGCAGAGAGCAGGGCGAAGAAGGCCGAAGAGGAAATTGAGAAGGTCGGAAAAGAAGTGGAGAAGGAAGCGGTGAGAGTAGAGAAGAAGGCAGAGAAGGTCGAAGGAGAGATCAAGAAAGAAGCGGCGAAGGCGAAGGAGGCGGTCCGGCGAAAGGCGAAGAAGAAAGCGGAATCCTAGCTCACTCGGATTCTTCACGGGCAGCCATGTATAGGTACAGCTGGGCGTAGCCTGCGTACCTTCCGAAGTATGCCCTCACCCTGGCCGAGATCTTGTCGTAGTCGGAGGGGGACAGTTTCACCTTCCCAACAGCCGCATACCTTTTCCTCATCGACGGCCCCAGGAGGGCAGGGTACGAAGTGGCGAGAACCCTGGCAATCCAGACGTCGATCGGAAACGCCTCTTCCTTCCCGCACGAGTAAAGCAGTACGCAGTCGGCGACCTTCTGGCCGACGCCTAGAAGTAGCTTCTCCCCCAGAAGCTCTCTCGTAAGGAGCTTCTTCGATTCGAGGTACCCGAGGTTCGCCAAGGCCAGGAAGTCCACCTTCCCCTCCGAGACAGAGAGGGCGACTCTCCGAAGAAAAGGAGCACGGTACCCGAGACCGCAGGCGACCAAATCCTTCTCTGAAGCGGCCGAGAGTGCTTGAGGCGAAGGAAATGCGGAATACTTCTCACCCTCGAATTCGAACGCGTCCCCGTACCGAGAGCAGACGGCGTCCACCATTCTCCTTATTCGTGGTATGTTCGTGTTCGTCGCGAGCACGAAAGAGGCAAGGCACTCCCAGATGTCCTGGCCTACGATGCGGAGGCCATAGAATCTTTCGACCGCCCTGCTGACCGTCTCGTCCCTCGAAATACCCGCCAGTATGTGATCGAGGTCAACGTCGAGCCGGAAGTAACGAGCTACGAACCCGCTGTCAAGGTGCTCAGAGCTGGCCACGCACCTTAGAATCTCACCCTCCTGCCTCAGCCTCAGCACCCCTCCCGATACCACGCCAGACCACCACTCCCCCCTTCTCATCCAGCGGAAGAGCTGGCCGCTCTCCAGTGTGTACGCAAGGCTGAAGGGGGCATCCAGCGGGACGGTGAACTCCATCCTGGTGTGCGGTCACACAGAACCGGCTCTAAAGACTCTTGCGCAGGAAACGTGATTTGAAATAGCCGGAGGCGCGGCCGAGAGGTGTTGACAGGATCCTACGAGGAGCGGACCAAGAAATCGAAGGAGCTCTTCAAAAGGGCGAGGAAGGTCTTCGCCGGGGGTGTCAACCATAACGCGAGGTTCTACGAGCCCTACCCGATCTTCGTGAGCAGGGCGAAGGGGCAGCACATCTGGGACGAGGACGGCAACAGGTACACCGACTACTGGCTCGGACACATGGCCCTGCTCCTGGGCCACTCACCAAAGTTCGTGGTCGACGCTCTGCAAGCCCAGGCGTCCAACGGCACCCACTACGGCATGGGGAGCAGGCTATCTGTCGAGCTCGGGGAAGAGGTACAGAAGACTGTGCCTTGCGCCGAAGGGATGAGATTCTGCAACACAGGCGCCGAGGCGACCATGTATCTCGTGAGGCTGGCGCGGGGGTTCACCGGAAAGAAGACGATAATCAAGATGGCGGGAGGATGGCACGGCTTCAACACTGAGCTGAACAAGGGCGTCCACAGCCCGTTCGACAGGGCCGAGAGCGAAGGCATCCTTGAGGAGGAGCAGGCCCACGTCAGGAACGTTCGCTTCAACGACTTGGAAGCAGCTGAGGCAGAAGTCAAGCGCACCAACGGCAACACCGCAGCCATTTTCCTCGAACCGGTCCTGGGCGCGGGCGGATGCATACCCGCGGACAAAGACTATCTGAAGGGGTTGAGAGAGCTGGCTGACAAGACGGGTGCCCTCCTGGCGTTCGACGAGATAATCACGGGCTACAGGCTGGCGCTTGGAGGCGCCCAAGAATGGTACGGCGTGATGCCCGACCTGGCTACGCTCGGGAAGACGGCAGGAGGTGGGATGCCCCTGGGACTCGTCTGCGGCAGAAAGGAAATAATCGACCTGGCGGACCCTGCGAACAAGTCGAAGTTCGTGTCAATCGGCGGCGGGACATTCTCCGAAAACCCGATGACGATGGCCGCCGGCCTTGCGACTGTGAGGTTCCTGCGAAGGAATTCGGATCGGATCTACCCCAAGCTCGGGAGATCAGGTGCCGATCTGAGGAAGAGGATTGACGAAGAGCTGGGGGAGCGTGGGGTAGAGGCACACACGACCGGGCTCGGGTCGCTCTTCCTGACTCATTTCGGGCCGGAGCCCAGGAGCGCAGAGGAGGCTGGGACAGAGGAAAGGAAGCTTAAGGTCGGGTACGGTCTCCATCTCATGTCAAAGGGGATCTTCGTGCTCCCAGGCCATCCCTGCGGGATTTCGACCTGCCACACGGACACTGACTTGAGCCAGTTCGTCCGGGCAAGCGGAGCGTACGGGGAGATTCTGAACAGAAAATAGGGATGCGAAGGTCACTACTTGACCTTCGACATTCTCGAGTCCACGTCGGACCAATTCACAACGTTCCACCATGCTTCCACGTACTTCCCTCTGTCGTTCATGTAGTCCAAGTAGTACGCATGTTCCCAGACGTCCAAGCCTAGGAGAATCGTCATCTGGGCGAGGTGCATGAAGTTCTGCTTCTCGACCTGGGTTAGTACAAGGGAGTTGGTCTCTGGGTCATGGAGGAGAAGCGCCCAGCCGCTTCCTTCGACGGTCTTGGCTGCGTCGCTGAACTGAGCCTTGAACTTGTCGAACCCTCCGAAGTCCCTGTCTATCGAGTCTCCGAGCGCGCCGCCAGGGGTGCCTCCTCCTTTCCCGGGGGGAGCCATGTTCGGCCAGAAGATCGAGTGCAGGATGTGACCGTCGACGTTGAAGCTGTAGTCTCTGAGGACTGCCTTGATGTCGATCTGGAGCTCCCCCTTGCGCGCCTTCTCCAGTTTCTCGAGGGCGGCGTTCGCTCCGTTGACGTAGGCTTGGTGGTGTTTGTCGTGGTGCAGCGTCATTATCTGCTTGGAGATGTGTGGCTGAAGTGCGTCGTAGGCATATGGTAGAGGTGGAAGTGAGTATGTTTTAGCCATCGGGCGGGACTTCTGGTCTCCTCGTAAAAAGTTGTTGCTAGACGGTTATGGAAGCCTTTGCTTTCTTAGCCTTCTCCCAGTCGTCAAGGAACCGCTTCAGGCCTGAGTCTGTCAGCGGGTGCTGCATCATCTTCTCCATCACCTCGGGAGGCATTGTCGCAATGTCTGCTCCAACCTTCGCCGCTTCCAGCACGTGCTGTGGATGCCGAATGCTCCCTACGAGAACCTCTGTCTTCAGCCTGTAGTTGTCCCTGATCCTGACGAGATCCTCCACCAGTTCCATCCCCCGCTGGCCTATGTCGTCCAGTCTTCCGATGAAAGGGCTCACGAAAGAGGCGCCGGCCTTCGCGGCGAGGAGCCCCTGGTTGGCTGAAAACACCAGGGTCATGTTGACCCTGATGCCCATTCCGCTGACGGCCTTTGTCGCCCTCAGGCCCTCTGGAACTATTGGAATCTTGACCACCACATTGGGGGCTAGGGAGGACAGGCGTTTGGCTTCTGACACCATTCCGTCGAAGCTGGTCGAGACGACCTCGGCGCTCACGTCACCCTTCACCTCTTTGCAGATTGCAGTGATGATCTCCTCGAACTCCCCCGGCTCCTTTGCGACCAGACTGGGGTTTGTGGTTATGCCGTCCACGATGCCCATCTGGTTCAGCTTCTTGATCTGGGCAAGGTTGGCGGTATCGAGAAAGAGCTTCATTCTAACTCCGACTTCGCTGTTTGATATTAAAGCCTATTTTGTCTGGACAAGACCCAGGGCGGCCTGCTCGACGCTTGCAGCGGTAAGGCCGTACTTCTTCAGGAGCTCCCCAGGGTCGCCGCTTTCGCCGAAGGTGTCCATCACTCCGACGCGCTTCATTGGGGTTGGGCGCCTCTCGCCCAAGACTTCCGCGACGGCTGAGCCCATCCCGCCGAGAACATTATGCTCCTCAGCAGTGACGACCCCACCGCACTTCTGTGCGAACTTCTGAATCGTGTCTGAATCTATGGGCTTCACCGTGTGCATATCAATCACTGCCGCGGAAACCCCCTTGGCCTTCAGCGACTCGGCCGCCCTTAGGGCTTCTGGGACCATGATGCCGCAGGCAAAGACCACAACATCGCTCCCCTCCCGAATGACGTTCGCCTGACCAAGCTTGTACTCGAACCCTTCCTCATAGACCACCGGGGTCGCAGACCTTGTGAGCCTGACGTAGAAGGGACCATGGATTGCAGCAATTGCCTTGACGATGCCCTTGGTCGATGGGGCGTCTGCAGGGACAACCACCTTCATCTTCGGGATCGCCCTCATTATTGCGATGTCCTCCACCTGCTGGTGAGAGGCACCGTCGGGTCCCACAGAAATGCCGCCATGCGAGCAGACCAGCTTGACGTTCAGGTCGGGGTAGCAGATGTTGTTGCGTATCTGGTCGACGCACTTGCCAGGGACGAAGATTGCGTAGGTCCCAGAATAGGCGATCTTCCCCGCCAGTGCCAGCCCCGCCGCTATGGATACCAGGTTCTGCTCTGCGATCCCTACGTTGAAGAAGCGCTCAGGATACTTGGAACCGAACACCCCCGACTTCAGTGACCCTGTGGTGTCCGCCCCGACCACCACGACATCGCGGTTGACCGCGCCGAGCTCGAGCAGAGCCTCGCCGTAGGCGTCCCTCATAGCTGCCTGCTTCGAAGCCATCACGACGCCCTGTTCACCTCTAGAGCGCGCTCCCTCAGCACAGCGATCGCCCTGACCGGGTCTTTCTTCCCGTAGACTCCTGCACCAGCAACCAGCACGTTCCCGCCGTTCTTAACGACTTCGCGGACGTTCTCGGGCTCGACACCGCCGTCCACCTCAAGGTCCGTGCGGAGCCCCCTGTCGCTCACAAGGGTGCTGATATTCCGCAGCTTCGGCATGACCGACATGTCCATCGACTGGCCGCTGAACCCGGGGTTCACGGTCATCACCACGAGTGTTGAGATCTTGTCCAGCCTTTCCTCCGCCCAATCCGGTAGCTCAGTGTGCGGCTTGATCGCCAGCCCAACTTCCTTCCCCTTCGCGCGTACCGTGCTGTACAGCTCGTCAAACCTAGGGCCGTTCAGAACTTCGGCATGGAAGCTCAGCAGGTCTGAGCCTGCGTCCAAGAACTTGTCGATGTATAGGTGCGGGGAGTCTATCATGAGATGCGTGTCGAACTTGAGGTCGCATCTCTTGCGGAGCGCCTTCACAGTTCCCGGTCCGAACGTTATGTTGGGGGCAAAGTGTCCGTCGATTACATCGAGGTGCACCTGGTCGGCTCCACCCTCCTTCGAGATCTCGACCGCCCTCACAAGGTCGCCCAAGTCCCACGCCAGAATCGAGGGAGCGATCCTGATCTCTTTCAACTGATCACTTCAGTTCGCTCAGCACGTCTGGAAGCTTGTCCTTGGTGGGGGGCGTTCCGTGATAGTGTGGAGACCATTCCATGAAAGAGATACCCTTCCCCTTCACAGTGTGCGCCACTATGACGGTCGGCCTGTTCCGCGTACTGGCCGCCAGGTCGAACCCGTCCATTATCTGGGTGAAGTCGTAGCCGTCGATTTCTATGACGTTCCAGTTGAAGGCGCGCCACTTGGCAGCGAGAGGCTCCAGTGGCATGACCTGCTCTGTCAGCCCGTCCTGCTGGATTCCGTTCCTGTCGATGATGGCCGTGAGATTGTCGAGACGGTACTTCGAAGCTGACATCGCCGCCTCCCAGACCTGCCCCTCCTGCTGCTCGCCGTCCCCCATGAGGACGTATGTTCTGTACGACTTGTGGTCCAGCTTTGCTGCCAGACACGTGCCTATTGCAAGCGAAAGACCTATGCCCTCGGAGCCCGCAGGCGCTTCGACGCCCGGAATCCCCATCGAAGGGTGGCCCTGAAGCCGCGAACCCGTCTTCCTCAGAGTCATCAACTCTTCCGCAGGGAAGTATCCGGCCTGGGCGAGTATCGAGTACAGGAGAGGGGCGGCGTGCCCCTTGCTTAGGAAGAAGCGGTCCCTGTCTTCCCACTTCGGGTTCTTGGAATCATAGCGCATGACATGGAAGTACAGGGTGACAAGCAGCTCAACCGCGGAGAGGGAGCCTCCGGGGTGGCCCGACCCGGCTTCCGCGAGAGCCTCGAGAATCAGCTTCCGAGTGTTCTTGGCGATATCCTTCAGCCTGACCACTTCCTGGGCGGTCTCCATTATCTCCTCACCGGCGCCTGGACTATCCTTCTGACGAGTTCCTCGACCCCTTCGGTCCTTGCCTCGAGCTCCTGGTGCGACAGTGACGCTATCCTGGGGAGCTCGCTGCGCGCCTCGCCTGCGGCGTTCGCCAGCACCGCCGCCTGGTACGGATTTCCTCCTGAGGCGACGGCCAAGCTGAAGACCGCGGTCATTGCGTCCCTCACACCAACCTTGCTGAAGAGGTTCTTCCTCCCCCTTATGGGAGGGAAGATGGTGACGTTTTCCCTGTCAAAGAGAGCCACGCCTTGGTCACCACGGGTAATCAGTATCGCCTTTGATTCGAGCCTGCTGAGCAGGTTCACCCCCATGTTCCTCAGGCTCGTTTCGTTTACCATTGCCATGCCCGTGGCGTGCTCTGCCTCCTCCAGGTTCGACTTCACGTATGTGACGCCAGAGAAGTCCAGATAGTGGTGCATCTTCGGCTGCCCCACGACGATCTTGCCTGCGGATTGGGCGGCCGCAACCACGCCGCCAATCAGATAGCTCGTGATGACCCCTCTGTCATAGTCAGAAAGAATCACGCAGTCAACCTCCTTTATCTGGGGCTCGGCCTCCGCCAACAACCTCTTCGCCATTGCAAGCGGAACATCCTTTCTGTCTTCCTTGTCTATCCTTAGCATGTGGAAAGTGTTGACCATGTACCAGGTCCTCAGAGAGGTCGGCCTGCCCTGGTCGGCGATTACGCCCTTGGAGTTGAGCCCATACTTCGAGAACTCCGACTTCAGCCAGCTGCCATACTCGTCGGATCCCATCAGGCCCACCAGGCTGACGGAAGCACCGAGGGACGCGAGCTCCCTTGAAAGGTTGGCAGCGCCGCCTGGGAGCAGGGTCTGCCCCACGAAGTCTCCCGCGGGGACCGGGGCTTCCCGGGCCAGCTTGCGCGCGGCCACCTCGACGAAGCGGCTCACGAGAAGGTCGCCGATCACCAACACCTTTCTTCCTTGAAATTGGCGGAGGACCGCGGTCAGCTTCTCTCTGTCGACCGAGTCCAACGGCAACCTTTTTCGAACTCGATATGGTTGCTGGGGTTTTAAGGTTTGGCGACCTTCGAGCCGGCGGAGGATTTCTCGGAGGCCCACTTCTCGCCCAGAAGCACCTCTATCACTCCGACCGCCTTCCGCAGCTCCCTGTCCATGGCGAGCGGGTCGTATCCCTTCGGGGGAGGGTATTCGAGGAACTTCTTGTTCGGATCTGCGTCGAGGAAGTCCCGGCTTGATTCGTATATCGACATAAGGGCAGGCCCATCGAGCTGCTTCAGCTCGGACTTCCAGGCATGGTGGAACCCCTTTTCAGAGAGGAAGGTGAGCTTGACGTCCCCCTCTGCTTCCTTCTTCACGTCCTCCCAGAAAGTGCGGTCGAACTCTCCCGGTGAGACCCTCCCGGATTTGACCTTGGATTCGTAGGCCTTGATCAGAGAGTCCACCTTCGATGGGGACAGCCCGAAGTGAGAGGCCAGCAGCTCCGCGCTGAGCCCAGAACGAGAAAGATGGTAGCAGCCTTCCTCAAGCACCTCCTCGTCCATTTCGTCAGCGTCAGACAACGGTGCAGCCGCTCCCTCGCGCGCTTTAAGGGGTGCTGGCGGGTCTTGTCTCCCCTTCGAACAGGTGCCTGGAGCGGTTGAGGTAGGGAATCGGGCTGTACCAGTTCCACCTCCCTATCTTGGACATGACTGCTGGGACCAGGTACGTCCTTACCACAAGGGCATCAATCAGAATGGCGTAGGCGAAGGAGAACCCAATCTGCCTCAGGAGGAGGTCGTTTGATATCATTAGTGCCCCGAGAGACCCGGCGAGGATGATCGCAGCTGCAGTTATCACGGCCCCGGTCTGCTCGATGGCTCCCACTATCGCATCGTTGAGGTGCTTTCCCTTGGAAGCCTCCTCCCGCACGCGCGTGAGGATGAATATGTTGTAGTCCATCCCCAGGCCGAGGAGTGTCACGAAGAGGAAGAACGGCGTTATGAAGAGCAGCGGGTAGTTGTACAGCTGCTTGAAGACCAGCTCCGTGGCCGCCAGGGTCCAGACGATGCTCATGAGGACCGAAAGGACGGCGAACAGAGGGAGGAAGAGGGACCCAAGGACGACAAGCAGAACCAGAGCTACGCCGACGGCCACAATCGGGACGACGGTGTTGAATTGGGAGTCGAAGACATTCTTCGTGTCGAGGATGGAACCCGTCTCGCCGCCGACGTATATTCCTGTGACGCCGGGGGCCGAGTCGTATTGCGAGTGGAGAAGCTGTCGCATTGACTGTGCGTCGGAGATGGCCTTGGTGGAGTCAGGATCGATGTTGAAGTTGATTGTGAAGAGGGCGGTCTTGTTGTCACGGCCAACATTCTGCAGGACGGCCGAGAGATCCCTCCCACCCATTCCCGATGAAAGATTGATGCTTTCGTAGGGGACCTGCTGGCCGTAGACGTAGGTCGGACTCGTAACGTTCCTGACGTCAGGCGACTGGGCGAGGTAGGAAGTGACATCTCTGATGGTGGCCATTTCAGAGGCGTTGAAGGCATGGCCCTGTATCAGAGGGCCAGAGAAAGTCATGACCACGTACGACGGGAAAAGCGTCCCGCTGCCGAAGGCTGCCGTGAGTTGGTTGGACGCCGATATAGAATCGAGGTTCGAGGGGGCGGCTGAGAGGAAGTCGAAGGTGGGGGTCGTAGTCGCGTAGACATACAGCGCAGGTCCGGTCGCGACGAGGGCGAGTACGATGAGCACGCCGGCCCTTCTCACCGCGAACGTCCCGCTCCTCGAGAAGTATCCCCTCTTCGACCTGAGCTTCTCAAGCACGGAAAGCGAATACCGGGCGAAGCGCCCGCCAGAGTAGGGCCAGAAGGTTCGGCCTCCGATGACGCTCACCACAGCGGGGACCATGGTAAGCGCGACCAACAGCGCCACGAGGACGGCGAGGCCGACAACGTAGCCTATTGTCCTGAGGAACACGACAGAGGTGAAGGTGAGTGAAAGGAAAGAGATGATGACGGTGGCCCCGCTGGTCGTGATGCTCTCTCCTGCCCAGGTGACCGACGTCTCGACCGCCTGCTGCACGGAGTGCCCGTTCACTCTCTCCTCCCTGTACCTTGCAAGGACGAAGACGCTATAGTCGGTGCCAACCCCGATTAGGATGGTGAGCAGTATGGTGGGGACTGTGAAGTCAACCTTGGCGATGAGGGTGGCAACGAGAACGATGAACACCTGCGAGATTCCAAGGGCAATGCCGATTGCGCCCAGGGTCACGAAGGGTGTTAGGACTGACCTGAAGAAGAGGCCGGTGGCGACGATCAGCAGGATGATGGTGACCGGGAGGATGAGCATCAGGTCAGACTGGGCTGACTGCCCAAAGTCGTAGGAAATCGCGTCTCCCCCGGTCACGAGGGCGGATTCGACCCCGGAGCCCGCGTCGGACTGGCCCAGCACCGTGGATACAGCGGACCTAAGCGCCACGACGTTCGAGTCGGAAGACGTGCCCAGGCTGAGTGTGACAAGCGTGACGTTTCGCCCGGGAGACACGAGGGACGAAATCAGGGTTGAAAGTGCACTGTCGACCCCGTATGCGTCCGGCTTCCAGATGATGTCCCCAGTGAGAGCGTAGAGGGAGGCATTGTCATACGTCCGCCCAAGGCTGTAGCTGGCGCTCACGAACTGATGCGAGAATCCCGTAGAATTGGAAACGAAGCTCTGCGCAAGAGTCACAACCCTGGCGTTGGTTTGGGTGCTGTTGTCCGAGATGTACTCCGCAAGGGAGACAGACTGCAGCAGGGCGTCGTTGAAGAGCCGGGAAGAGGGAATGTAGGTGGCGACATACTCCAGCCCTGCGTTGCGGGCGGCGTATGACGCACGGACGAGCACGCTCGTGTTGGAAAGCTGCGGGTTCGACCAGGATGACACCCACGAGGAGTTGAAGAGAGAAAGAACGTGGGACGAGTAGTCCTGATATGCCGTCGAATTCGCGCTCGAGAGCTCCGAGGCAGCGTAACTGAAGGCGGTGCCGTCGGCATAGGTCATGTTGCCAGAGACGCCGTATGCCGTCTCCCATGCCCCGAAGTAAAGGGCAGGTACCCCCAGTAGCAGACTGACACTCGCGTTCGCTCCTTCGGCAGAGGAATAGATGGCTTCGTTCACGCCGACCAGGGCAGAGTAGATCGGCGAGTAGACGTCGATGGTCTGGTTGAGCCCCTTGAGGCTGGAATCCGTCCCCAGATAGTGCACCAGCCCGTTGACGAACTCCTGGGTGGCGGGAGTGCTCACGTTCGCCCCTCTCACGACCACCAGAAGGGTGCTGTTGGCAACCGTCTTCGAAAACTGCGCGGAGATGAGCTGCGACGCCTGGACCGATTCCAGCTGGATCCCCGATGCAGTTCCTTCGTTGAGCGATGTCGAATTCGTCACGGACATTATGACAGGTATTAGGAGCACAAGTGCGAGAATCCAGGCGACGATAACGTACCGTCTCCGCTTGTATACGAAATCCCCTATGCTCTTGAAGGGAGTGGAGCGGTGATGTCCTCCTTCGCCTGACGACAAATGAGAGGGCATCCCGAAGAGGTGTAATTATGCGTTAGAACGTTCTGAAGGTTCCTATCTGGATGAGGCCCGGTCATCGTTTCCTGACAAAGAGGGAGCCGTCATCCTCCTTCACGTCGTAGAGCGGCTCGTTCGAGAGGGGCTCGTCGAAGACTCCCTTCCCTGTCTTCAGGTCCCAGACGGTCCCGTGTCCTGCGCAGGTCACCGCGGTGTCTTCCAGAGTCCCCTCAGACAGGTCCCACCGTTCGTGGGTGCAGATCGCCCCCATGCCATAGTACCTGCCCTCAACGTTCGCAATGAGTACAGACTCCCCGGCGACCTCGACGGTCAGCATCGTGTCTGGGGGAACCTTCGAGGCCTCAACCGCTTTCTTGAAATCGGCCATGAGGGGAAGAAGCGGCGAGACAGATAGAAAAACTTGCTCGCCTTGATCGTCGGACTCGCGTGAGGATCGAACTGGTCACTACAACGGAGCCTGCAGGCCCTCTTCCAGCTCCTTGAGGTCCTTCAGCGAATCGATGAAGACCCAGTCGCCATAGTACGGATAGGAAAGGAGCTCCCCGCGCGTCACCAGATTGGGGAAGGTCTCTCTCTCGATGTCGCCCTTGTCTGGGAGATACTTTTGGGCGCGCTTTGCGTTCAAGACGTATACGCCGCCATTTATCCAGACGTCGGGGAACGAAGGTTTCTCTATGAAGTCCCGGACCATCTTCAGCTTGTCGATCTTGACGACCCCGAACCTCGAGCGGTAGGGCACGACGAGCATGGAGGCTGAAATCTCTCCTGCCTGTTTGTGAGCCTCGATCATCCGAGGCAGTGGGAGGTCTGTCATAATGTCTCCGTTGGTCACGATGCAGACGTCATCAGGCTGGGACTCCGACAGAGCTTTCTTCACTGCGCCTCCGGTGCCCAGCGGCGACTCCTCTACCGAATAGTCGATCGGGATTCCCTCGTACTTCGAGCCGAAGTGCTCCTTCAGCTTCTCCCACTTGTATCCGCACGCGAATGTGACCGCGTCCACGCCGCCGCCCTTGGCCAGCCACTCGATTTGGTACTCCGCAAGAGGGCGCCCTTTCACTTGGACCAGCGGCTTCGGCTTGTCGTCAGTGAGTGGGCGTAGCCTCATCCCGAGGCCTCCTGACAGCACTATCGCTCTCAACGCAACCCCCGAAGACGGAGAAGTCCCGTATGGTTGGAATAAATACATTCCCTACGCGTCCTGCAGAGTGTTGTGCGGAATTAGGCCAGAAATCGCGAGCACCCCGCCAGCGGGCGTTGTGGCACTGCGCTATCAACAACCCGCCGACCGAACACCCTGTTCCGCCTGGCCAATCTTGCCCGAGAGCGAGTTAGTGTCGGATTCTGAGATTGGTTAAAAAGCCCCTCTAGGCTGGTGGAGTTTCTTGTCGGAACAGAAGCTCGTAGAGCCGACGACGGCGAAACCACCCCTTCCGAGGCAGCCCGAAGTCAACATCGGTACTGCGGGACATGTGGACCACGGGAAGACGACCCTGACTCAAGCCATAACAGGAATCTGGGCAAGCGCGCACAGTGAGGAGCTGAAACGAGGCATCACCATCAAGGTGGGATACGCTGACGCTGCGTTCTACAAGTGCGCCATTGATCACGGAGTGGGTTCCTACTCGACAAGCGAGAAGTGCCCGATCTGTGACAGGAGGACCGACTTCCTTCGGGCGGTCAGCTTCGTCGATTGTCCAGGGCACGAGAGCCTCATGACGAACATGCTCGCCGGTGCGTTCCTGATGGATGGCGCCCTCCTCGTCATTGCCGCCAACGAGCCTGTGCCGAAACCCCAGACGAGGGAGCACCTGCAGGCATTGCAGATGCTCGACATGAGAAGGATAGTGATAGCCCAGAACAAGGTCGACCTTGTCTCTGACACAGATGCAAAGAAGAACGAGGCTCAAATCGCGAAGTTTGTCGAGGGCACCGTAGCCGAATCGGCCCCGATCATCCCAATATCCGCCCAGCAGAGGCTCAACATTGACGCTCTCATCGAGGCGCTTGAAGAGGTGATCCCCACGCCCAAGAGAGACTCGGCTGCCAACCCCCTAATGTACGTCGTAAGGAGCTTTGACGTAAACAGGCCGGGAGCGGAAATCGCTGGGCTCGCAGGGGGCGTGCTTGGAGGAAGCCTCACGAGGGGGGAGCTGAGACTCGGGGAAGAAGTGGAACTGAAGCCGGGAATGATAGACGAGAGGAGTGGGAAGTACGTCTCGATAATAACCAGAGTCTCAAGCCTGCAGACGGGTGCCGGTTCTTCGGACAAGGTTGGCCCGGGCGGTCTGGTGGCCGTCGGGACGCACCTCGACCCCACATACACCAAGGGCGACCAGATGGTCGGGAGCGTGATTGGGAAGCCGGGGACGCTTCCGGAGACTCTTGAGCATGTCACGCTGGACGTCACGCTGCTGGAGACAGCGGTGGGCGCCACTGAACTCGTGAAGGTTGACAAGGTGAAACTTTCGGAGACCCTCAGGCTGAACCTGGGGACCGCCTCGACACTGGCTGTTGCCACATCGGTGAGGGGTAGCGTGATCGAAGCAGACCTGAAGAAGCCCGTGGCAGTCGAAACGGGGATGCGCGCTGCAATCAGCCGGAGGATAGCCGAGCGTTGGAGGCTCATCGGATCCGGCGTCCTGAAGTAGGCTCTTGATCGAAGTAGTCTTCGACAGCAGCTTTCTGATGTCTGTGGTGGAGAAGCCCACGACATGGTATGAAGACATCGTGGACGCGATAGGCAAGTTCCAGCCCGTCTTGCTCGATTGTGTCGGCACGGAGCTACAGAAAATTGCGTCCGGCCAGGGAAAGAGGTCGAGGACGGCCCGCGTGGCACTGGACCTGGCGTCAGCCTTCAGGAGACGCCCCTGCGGCAGCGCCCGAGTGGACGACGAAATCATTTCGGCCGCCGCCGGCAGCGGGCGTCTCGTCGCGACGACAGACCGCGATCTTTCGAAGGGTGCAAGAGCAGCGCATGTCAGGGTGATCACCCTCAGTAAGGGCAGGGTCACCTTGGACTGAGGGCCGGCCGGCGGGGCGCGAGAAGCGATAAAAACAGACCCTCTCCGGTTCATCGGAGGTCAAGCGGTGTGAGCCTCGAAATCCGTGCGGACGAGGAGTGCGACAGGACAGTCGCCTTCATTGCCAAGACCGTGAATGAAGCCCACTCACACGGGGTGATCGTGGGGCTCAGCGGTGGGATTGACAGCGCTGTTGTGGGAGCCCTCTGCGCCAGAGCACTCGGCAAGGAAAAGGTGCTAGGCCTTCTAATGCCGTCTACTCATACTCCACGCGAAGATCTTCGTGATGCTCGGAGGCTCGCGGACTCCTGGGGGATAAGGCGGGAGGAGATTCCAATCTCCGGCATTGCAGACGGAGTCATGGCGGCGACGAAAGCTCACGGGACCAAGATGGCAAAAGCGAACGTCGAGGCACGGGTGCGCATGGTCCTCAACTACTATCGGGCGAACTCCCTCGGATACCTCGTAGCTGGGACAGGGGACAGAAGCGAACTGCTGCTTGGATACTTCTCCAAGTGGGGAGACGGAGGAGCCGATTTCCTCCCAATAGCGCACCTCTACAAGACCCAAGTCAGGAACCTGGGGGCATATCTTGGGCTTCCCAAGAGAGTTGTCGAGAAGCCTGCATCACCTCAGCTCTGGCCAGGCCAGAAGGCGACCGATGAGATTCCTGCTGACTATGGCAGGCTCGACGTCGCGCTGCACTGTCTCTTCGACCTGAAGCAGAAGCCTGCCAAGGCGGCAGCCGCTGCCCATCTGCCCCTCGGCGTGGTGAAGAGGGTGCTCGTGATGCACACGAAAACGGAGCACAAGAGGAGACTACCTCCCTCGTTGACCTGAGACTCGGACTGCGTCTCATGCTCGCTAAACATTAAAATCGCTGACTCAAAGGGGTGGGTTCGTTCCTGATTAATTCATGTTTCAGCTAGTGAACCTCGAAGATGTCGTCCGGGTACCCCCAGACAGGTTCGGCTCCCCTCTCGAGAAGGTGGCCATGGACCTGCTGAAGCTGAAGTACGAGAGCACCATCAACCCGGACCACGGCTACCTCGTCCTCGTCACAAAAGTGGACGTGGACAGGGTGGGTAAGATAATTGCGGGCGACGGCGCGACCTATCACAGAGTCAATTTCGAGGTTCTTTCGTTCTACCCGCTGAAACAGGAGATAGTCGAAGGCGAAATCGTGGAGGTGACCGACTTCGGTGCCTTCGTGAGGATCGGCCCCGCCGACGCACTCCTGCACCTGAGCCAGATCATGGACGACTACTTGACCAGCGACGTGAAGTCTGGGATAATCACTGCTTCACAGAGCAAGAGGACGCTGAGGGTTGGGAGTAAGGTGCGGGTGAGGATAACGGCTGTGAGCCTGGGTCACGGCATCTCGATGGGGAAGATCGGGGTCACTTGCAGGCAACCCTTCTTGGGAGCCCTCGAGTGGATTGACGACGAAGTGAACAAGGCGGCGAAGGCGAAGAAGGCGGAAGAAAGGTCGGAGAAGTAGGAGTATGAAGGAACTTGCGTGCAGGAAGTGCAGGGTTCTGACTACCGAGAAGGCCTGTCCCAACGATGGGTCAACGGAGCTCAGCAACGAGTGGTCGGGCCTCATCGTAATAATCAACCCGGACAAGTCTCAGGTAGCCAAGACCCTGAACATCACGAAGCCGGGAAGATACGCCCTCAAGGTAAGCTAGGCCCTTGCGCAGGACGTACAGGCTCCCGGAGGAACTCAGGGCCAGGCTCGCGACCCCGCTGGGAACGGTCTACGGCGGAGACGAGGTCAAGGGAGCTGAGTTCGAGAGGCTTGTCAGAACTGCGCCGATGACAGTGACCGTGGGAGACAGGGTGACTGACACTCTGGGTGCCATGGGGAGAACGCCTGACGTGCAGGTGGTGGACGGCTTCGAGAGGAGGATTCAGAGGCGAGTCCCCACGGTCCCGTACTCCAGGCTGATCAAGGTCGAGAATCCGGCCGGGACGCTGACATCCGAAGCCATAAGCGGGATGAAGGAGGCATTCCTTGGTAAGAAGCCGGTCAGGGTCCGGGTCAAAGGAGAAGAGGACCTGATGGCAATGCTAGCAATCGCCATGGCGCCCGTATCGGCCATAGTGTTTTACGGGCAGCCGGGAGTCGGGGTGGTCGCCGTGAAAGCAAACGCAGTGGCGAAGTCCAGAAACAGGGCGATCCTGGCGGAGATGGGCATCAAGGAGATACATTGACCCTCAGGGTTATATCCACGCTGAATTCGGGTGGCCCAGATTGCCGGTAGAGAAGAAATCCGAGTCCAAGGTGCTCGACAGATCCTATGTCGAGTTCTCGATGGAGGGGAAGGCTGGCAAGATCTCCCGCAACGAGGCAATCGCGGCCGTGGCTCAGGAACTCGGGGTGCCGAAGGAGAACGTGGGCCTGGTCAGAATCGAAGGTGAATCTGGGACCACGAATGTCACAGGGAGGTTCTATGTGTATGGCTCCGAAGCTTCGAAGAAGAAGCTCCACCCGAAGTACCTCGAAGAGAGGACGCTCACAAAGGAAGAAAGGGAGAAGCTGAAACAAGAGAGGAAGAAAGCAGGGACACCCGCTGCGGCTGCCGCACCGGAGGCCAAGAAGTAGGGATGTCGAAGGCCCCACCGACGCCGGCTACGCCTGCCCCCGCGCCGGCCGAGCCTGCAGCGCCGGTCGAGGAGAAGAAGCCAGAGAAGAAGGAGAAGCCGAAGGCTCCAAAGAGAAGGATCCAGGTCTACAAGTTATACAAGGTGGACGGCGACTCGCTCTCGAGGTTGAGAAAGGAGTGCCCGAGGTGCGGCAAGGGCTACTTCATGGCCCAGCACGGCAACAGACTCACCTGCGGCCACTGCGGCTACACGACCTACACGAAGCCTCAGCCGTAGCTCGAGAGCATGTCGCGTAGCATCTTCGCCATTCCTGGAGTGAGGAACGGTCTGAAGGGGCCGAAGTATTTCTGACCGCGAGCCCGGGCTATCTTCGACCTGTCCGCTGATCTTGCGTACGCCCCGAGAAAAGCCTCAGCCACCCTCCTCATGGCGTCCTCCCTGATCGAAAGCTTGGCCGTGTAGTAGAGGAACTCGGCAATGTCCCAGGACTGGTCCCCGCCCGGGTAGGCCTGCTCGAGGTCCGTCAGGTACAGGCCGTCGCTGGCGATGATGACGTTGCTTGGCTTTGAATCTCCGAGGGCGACGCCCGCTGCGTGCACCCTTGCGATCACATCGCCATAGGCAGACACGCTGCGGAGCCCCTCGTGCGCCCCCTTGAGGTAGGA
>Ga0335079_10003338_pt1 | contig 18540 bp, 11 predicted proteins | sample Lox_Sample_33_FD_206719 | JGI IMG/M metagenome (GOLD analysis project Ga0335079, IMG submission 206719) | Soil microbial communities from Loxahatchee National Wildlife Refuge, Florida, United States - Lox_Sample_3.3 | ecosystem: Environmental > Terrestrial > Soil > Wetlands | place: USA... | reverse complement strand
TCCCCAACCCGAAAGCCAGCGTGCCGACGAGTACCGGCACTTCATCGGTCATCCAGATTTCCTGGTTGCGCCGGCGTCTTTCCGCATCCATTTTGCCGTGATAACCCACCGCCTGAACGCCGGCCTGCGCCAGAAACTGCACCGTCTCGCCCACTCTGGCGATTGTCGGCGCGTAGACGATGATATTTTCGCCCTCGTGCGCGCGCAGCGCCGCGACGAGTAGCCGGCTTTGCGTTCGCGAGTCGCACTGCCGCACCAGGTATCGCAGGTTGGGCCGGTGGAAGCTCGCAATGTATTTGTCTGGTTCGCGCAAACGTAGCTGCGCCAGAATATCGTGTCGCACGCGCTGTGTGGCGCTGGCGGTAAAGGCCGCGATCGGCCGGTCCGGGAAATTCTCGCGCAGCGAACTCAGCAGCCGGTAATCGGGACGAAACTCATGCCCCCATTCGGAGATGCAGTGCGCCTCGTCGATGGCGAAGAACGCGATCGGCGTTCGCGCGAGCCAGGCGATCGTGTCCGCGCGCGCCAGGCGCTCCGGCGATAGATACAACAGACGGTAATCACCGGCCATCGCCCGCCGGATCACCTGCTCCTGCGCCACGGCCGGCAGCGAGCTGTTCAGCACGGCCGCGGGAATTCCCATCTGGTCGAGCTGCGCCGCCTGGTCCTGCATCAGAGCGATGAGCGGCGAGATGACGATGACCGTCCGGCCCAGAATGAGCGCGGGCAACTGATAGCAGAGCGACTTTCCGCCGCCCGTCGGCATGACCACGGCGATATCGTGGCCCTCCAGCAGGCTGCGCACGATGCGCTCCTGCAGCGGGCGGAAACCCTCGTACCCCCAGTGACGTTTAAGCGGGGTAAGTAGGTCGAAATCCGAAGGCAAACCATCATTGTATCCAGCCTCACGCTCTGTAATCTTTTTTGCGGCTTCCGCCGATGAATTACTAGGACGTGGAGTTCGCAGATGCCCGCAGAACCGCCCGATAGAAGACGATCCACTCGAAGAAACGAACATGGGATGGTTGTCCTCGTGACCGCCGGCATTCCGGCCCAGAAGATCTCAGGTGTCCTGATCGATGAAAGCGACGACGGTTTTCGCGTGCGCCATCCATACACCGGGTTTCGGCCCGGCGAAAAGGTGAGCTTCATTCATCGCTGGCGCGAAGGCGTCGCGCGTGTCATTTGGAGCAATGCTGTCGACTCTCAGGTCGAAACTGGGTTCGCGTACTTCTAGGAATCCTGCCCGCCACTCGAATTTAATCTTTCGAATTTAGCTCCGCAACGTGCTACTCTGCATCCAGCAGTCACGTGCTCCCTCGCCCCGTTTTTCACGCTCTGCTTCTCGGCTTGATCTGTCTTGTCCCGTCATGGGCAGGCAGCCTCAAAGGGAAAGTTACCGATCCCAGCGGCGCCGTCGTCCCCGGTGCGCAGGTCACCATCCGCTCTCAAGTTACCCAGGCCACGAAAACTCTCGCTACCGATTCGGCCGGCGCTTTCTCCGCCGACGCGCTGGAGCCTGGAACCTACAGCGTCGCCGTCGAGGCTCCGGGCTTCGATAAGTCCGAACAAACCGTCAACATCCCCGCAGCCGGCGACGCCAACGTCACCATTTCCCTGAAAATCGCGGCCGAAGAGACAGCCGTCGAAGTGAGCACCAGCCGTTCCGCGCTGGCCAATGCCGACCCGAACTACCGGGCTCTGCGCGCCGCAACCATTCAGGAGACCTTCCGCGTCGAAAATGTCGTCTTGAAACGCGACAATGGCGTCCTGGCGCTCCGCTCCGGGATGGTCAGCTTCGCCCGCCCCGTGCTCGGACGCGTCGTCATGGCAGTCTTCCGCGGTGATGGACAATTCACTTTCACGCCGGTTGTGGACATCGAACGCGACTACCTCATTAAGATCGCCGAACAGAAGATCGTCGAAGAACCGTTCGACAACGCCCTACTGGCATTTACCGATGCCACCTATGAGGAAATCCGCAAGCAGGGCCAGCCGGCTACTGACGAATCCGCCGCCGGACTCCTGGAAAACTACCGGCGCCATCTACGCCACCGCACCGAGACTCCGCGCAGCCTGGTCGAGGCACTGGTTTCGGGCGATTCGATTTCCAATCTGGATGCCCAGCTTCTCGCCGGCCTTTACAATCCCGCAGGCGGTAGCTCGTTTTTCATTTATCTCCACGGCAAGAAGCATCCGTCGTTGCGTTTTCTAGTCCGTCCCCGCGGGGCCCTTCCCGATCTTGCTCCCGAAGAGGTTGCCCTCATCAACCTCGACCCCGATGGCCGGCAGGATGGCATCTGGTATCTCAGCCATTCCCTCAGCGAATGGACCGACCACACCGCTGCCTCCACGGAGGATAAGCGCATCATCGCCGCCCAACACTACCGCATCGATACCGTGCTGGGACGCCGCGACCGGCTCGCGGCCACTGCTGAAATCCAGTTCCGGTCGTTGCGCGATGGCGACCGCGTGATTGATTTCGACCTGCTGCCGAATCTCCGCATCAGCCGCGTCACCTACCAGGAGAAGGAGATTGGATTCATCCAGGAAGACCGCAAGCACGATGGGTCTTTCTACGTCATCTTGCCGGAAGCCACCGTCAAGGATCGGTCATACCGCATTCTGGCCGAATACGACGGAAACAACGTGGTGCACAACGAGGGCTCCGGCAATTTTTCCGTGGGCGCCCGCGAAAACTGGTACCCGAGCACCGGGGCGTTTCGCGATCGTGCGACCTTCGACCTCATCTTCCACGTGCCCAAACAATATGTGATGGTCAGCGTTGGCAAGCTAGTCAAGGAGTGGCGCGAGAACAACTTCGCGGTCACCGAATGGCAGTCCAATATTCCCCTGGCGGTCGCCGGCTTTAACTACGGCTCCTACAAGAAGAAACAGGTGCACGACGACACCACTAAGTACGACGTGGAAGCCTACGCCACCAGTGAATTGCCGGATTACTTACGGAACGCCTCTCAATTCGGCGCCATGACACCCTCTGTGCTGGCGCAGAATGCCATGGTCGATGCTGAAAACGCCGTACGATGCTTCACGGCCTGGTTCGGAGAGCTGCCGTATGGCCGCCTGGCCATCACGCAACAACCCGAGTTCAACTTCGGCCAATCCTGGCCCACGCTGATCTACCTGCCTATTAGTGCCTTCCTCGATTCCACCCAGCGCTGGAGTTTGTTGGGCGGCAACGCTTTCAAGTTCGCCGAATTCATCCAGGAAGTCACACCGCACGAGGTGTCGCACCAATGGTGGGGGCATGCAGTCGGATGGGCTTCCTATCACGATCAGTGGCTTTCCGAGGGATTCGCCGACTTCTCCGCCGGCTTGTTCCTGCAGCAGATGGAGCACAGTCCCGACACGTATCAGAAGTATTGGGAAGACGCCCGCAAGATGATCATCGAGAAGAACGAGTTCGGCAACCGCCCTAACGACGCCGGACCGATCTGGATGGGGCTGCGCTTGAACACCTATAAAACGGCCTCGGCTTACCGCCGCATGATCTACCCCAAGGGCGGCTATATTCTGCACATGCTGCGCTATCTGATGCAGGACGAAAAAGGCGACCAGAACTTTATCGATACCATGCACGATTACGTGAAAACCTACGCCAACCGCTCAGCCTCCACCGAAAGCTTTACGAATCTCGTGGAAAAGCACATGACTCGGGCTCTCAACATGGAGAATAACGGCAGCATGTGGTGGTTTTTCCGTGAGTGGGTTTACGGGACGGAGATCCCGTCATACAAACTGCAGTATGCGCTAACGTCCGCCGAGGGCGGCAAGTTCCTGCTCACCGGCAGAGTCACGCAGTCCGATGTGTCCGATGCGTTCAAGATGCGCGTACAGGTTTACGCTGACTTTGACGGAAAAGTTGTTCGGTTGGGCTCGCTAGGATTGTTTGGGTCGCAGACTACGCCCGAATTCAAGATCCAGCTTCCCAAGAAGCCGAAACGAATCCTGCTTAACGCCAACCATGACGTGCTGGCATCGTCCACCACCGTAGAACAAATGTAGAGGTGAAGACCTTTACCGCGCAGCGGCCTTCAACGTGTACCCGCTCAGCACCCGCATGTAATTGGCGCGCTCGAATGCCGCCGGCTCCGGAACGGCGCGCAGACTCATGCTGCCCTGCATTTCCTGGATCGACTGGTACTCGTGGTCCTGCATCCATTCCACCAGTTTCGACCGCACGCTCGCGAAATGCCCCAAGCCGTAACGCAGCACCGCGGAAGTCATCATCGACACACGGGCGCCCGCCATCATCGACTTGATCACGTCCGCCGCCGTGTGGACTCCTCCGGTGATAGCCAGATCCGCCTTTACGTTTCCGTAAAGAATGGCCACCCAGTGCAAGCGCATCAGCAACTCGCGTGAGTCGCTGAGCGCCAGGTTGGGTACAACCTCCAGGGTTTCCAGGTCGAAATCAGGCTGGTAGAAACGATTGAAGAGCACCAGGCCGTCGGCGCCAGCTTCATCCAGCTTCTTCATCATGTTGGGAATGGCGCTGAAATACGGACCCAGTTTCACCGCCACGGGAATGCTGACGCTCTTCTTAACCTCCCTGACGAGGTCGGCCTGCATTTTTTCCACCCGCACACTGTCCTCGCTGGTACTCACCGGCAGGTAGTAGATGTTCAGTTCGAGCGCGTCCGCCCCGGCTTCCTCGATCAGCTTCGCGTATCGGATCCAGCCTCCCGCCGATACGCCGTTGAGACTCCCGATCACCGGAATCCCCACGGCTTTCTTGGCCTTGCTTAGATGCTCGATGTAACCCTCCGGCCCGATGTTGTAGGCCGTCAGCTCCGGCAGGTAGCTTTGCGCCTCCGCGAACCCTTCGTTCGGCGAAAGCTGCCGGTCCAGTTCGTTCGCCTCCAGATCGATCTGCTCCTCAAACAGTGAGTGAAAGACAATAGCGCTCGCGCCCACGTCCTCCAGCCGGCGAATATTGTCCAGGTCCCGCGTGAGTGGACCGGCGGATGCCACCAGTGGATTCCGGAGCTTGAGCCCTAAATACTTCGTGGAAAGATCAGGCATGGGGAGTCTCCTTCACAGGCTGCGTTTCGGCGGCCGGTTGGGCTTCGCCTGCGCCGTTCTGCGCCGCGCGCGCCTCATACAGTTTCCACCGCTCGTGTATTTCAGTCTGCGCCTGCTCTAACAACCGCTGCGCGGCTTCGGGCTTGCTGTGCTTCAGCATGGAATAGCGCGTCTCGTTATAGATGTACTTTTCGAGCGGCAGCGTAGGTGGCTTCGAGTCGAGAACAAACGGATTCTTTCCGCTCCTGGCCAGTTCGGGATTGTAGCGGAACAGAACCCAGTGCCCGGAATTCACGGCGTTTTTCTGTTGCTCCAGTCCGTGTACCATGTCGTAGCCGTGCGCGATGCAGTGGCTGTACGCGATGATCAGCGATGGTCCCTCATAGGCCTCCGCCTCGACGAAAGCTTTCAGCGTGTGCATGTCCCCGGCGCCCATGGCCACGCGCGCCACATACACGTTCCCGTAAGTCGTGGCCAGCATCGCCAGATCTTTCTTGGGAGTACTCTTGCCGCCGGCCGCGAACTTGGCCACCGCGCCCTTGGGTGTCGATTTCGACATCTGGCCTCCGGTGTTGGAGTAGACCTCCGTGTCCAGCACCAGGATGTTCACATTGCGGCCCGACGCCAACACGTGATCCAGGCCCCCGTAGCCAATGTCATACGCCCAACCGTCGCCGCCGAAGATCCACACGCTCTTCTTCACCAGCAGGTCGGCCACCGCAAGCAGCGCGCGGGCTTCGGGCGATGTCATTCCTTCGAGCTGCTTTTTCAGCGCCGCCACTCGCTCCCGTTGCTCCAGAATGCCCTTCTCTTTGGATTGATCCGCATTGAAAATCGCCGCGGCCAGCTCATCGCCGATTTGCGGAGCCAGCTTCCGCAACAGTTCCCGCGCATATTCGGTTTGTTTATCGATGGACAATCGCATCCCCAACCCAAATTCGGCATTGTCTTCGAATAGCGAGTTGTTCCACGTGGGTCCCCGTCCCTCCGGGTTCACCGTGTACGGCGTGGTCGGCAGGTTGCCGCCGTAAATCGACGAGCACCCCGTGGCGTTGGCGATCACGGCACGGTCCCCGAAAAGCTGCGTGACTAACTTGATGTACGGCGTCTCGCCGCATCCCGTGCAAGCGCCCGAGAATTCGAACAGCGGCTGCAGAATTTGTATATCCTTCACCTGGCCGGTGTTGAGTAGCGTACGATCCAGTTCCGGCAAGTTCAGGAAAAAGTCCCAGTTCCTGGCTTCTGTCTCACGCAGTGAAAGCTGGTCGTGCATGTTGATGGCGCGGCGCTTCACCTCTGTCTTATCCTTCACCGGGCATGCTTCTATGCATAACCCGCAGCCGGTGCAGTCCTCCGGAGCCACCTGCAGTGTGTACTTCAATTCCTTAAACTCCCGCCAGCGCGCGGGCGCAGTCTTGAAAGTGTCCGGTGATCCCGCAAGCTTGTCGGAGTCGTAAATCTTGGCGCGGATGACGGCGTGCGGGCACACCAGCACGCACTTGCCGCATTGGATGCACAGCTTCTCGTCCCAAACCGGAATCTCCAGCGCGATATTGCGTTTCTCCCATTGCGCTGTCGCCGTCGGAAAAGTTCCGTCCACCGGCATGGCGCTCACCGGCAGCAAATCGCCGTTGCCGCTGATCATCGGCGCGATCACGTTCTGCACGAAAGCCGGCGCCTGCTTGGGCACTGCGGGACGAACCTCGAACTGGCTGGTGACTTCCGCCGGCACCTTCACTTCGTGCATGTGCGCCAGCGTATGATCCACCGCCGCATAGTTCTTCTGCACCACGGCTTCGCCGCGTTTGCCGTAGGTCTTCTTGATGGAAGCCTTGATGTGGTCGATGGCTTCCTGGCGCGGCAGCACCCCGCTGATGGCGAAGAAGCAGGTCTGCATGACGGTGTTGATGCGCGAACCCATCCCCGTCTGCTTGGCAATTTCGTACGCATCCACCACGTAGAACTTGATCTTCTTGCCGATGATCTGCTCCTGCACACTGCGCGGCAGATGGTCCCACACCGCGTCCGGGCCGTACGGGCTGTTCAACAGGAACGTGGCGCCGGGTTCGGCCGCCGCCAGCATATCCAGGCGGTCCAGAAACACGAATTGGTGACAGGCCACAAAGTTGGCGCGCGAAATCAAGTAGCTCGAATGCAGCGGCTTCGGACCAAACCGCAGGTGTGAAACCGTCACCGAGCCGGATTTCTTGGAATCGTAAACAAAGTATCCCTGCGCGAAATGTTCGGTCTCCTCTCCGATGATCTTGATCGAATTCTTGTTGGCTCCCACCGTGCCGTCCGCGCCCAGACCGTAGAACAGCGCGCGAACTGTGCGCGGATCTTCGGTCGAAAACTCGGGATCGAAATCCAGACTCGTATGCGTGACGTCGTCCTTAATTCCGATGGTGAAGTGATTCTTGGGCGACGTCTTCTTCAGCTCGTCATAGACTGCCTTCACCATTGCCGGCGTGAATTCTTTCGACGATAGCCCGTAGCGACCGCCGATCACCGCGACATCTCGCCTCGACTCTCGCAGCGCCGTGACCACGTCCAGATACAATGGCTCGCCAATCGATCCCGGCTCCTTGGTGCGGTCGAGCACCGCCAGGCGCTCTACACTCTTGGGCAGCGCCGCGATGAACTGCTCCACCGCAAACGGCCGGTACAGATGCACTTTCAGCAACCCGACATTCTCGCCGTGCGCGTTCAGGTATTCCACCGCCTCCTGCGCGGCCTCGGCGCCCGACCCCATCAGGATCAACACGTGCTTCGCATCCGCGGCGCCGCAATAGTCGAACAGGTGATACTGGCGGCCCGTCAGTTTCGCGAACTTGTCCATGGCGTTCTGTACGATCGTCGGGCAAGCCCGGTAATACGGCTCCACGGCTTCGCGTGCCTGGAAATAGACATCCGGATTCTGTGCCGTCCCGCGCAAGACCGGCTTGTCGGGCGTCATGGCCCGTTTGCGGTGCGCGCGAACCAGGTCGTCATCGATCATGGCCCGCAGATCCTCCACCGTGAGTTCCTCTACTTTGCCCACCTCGTGCGAAGTGCGGAAGCCATCGAAGAAGTGTGCAAACGGGATGCGCGCTTCGAGCGACGCCGCCTGCGAGATCAACGCGAAGTCCATCACCTCCTGCACCGAGTTCGACGCCAGCAGTCCGAAGCCCGTCTGGCGAACCGCCATCACATCCTGGTGGTCGCCGAAAATAGAGAGCGCGTGAGTCGCGATGGCGCGCGCCGCCACGTGGATCACCGTCGGCGTCAGTTCCCCCGCGATTTTGTACATGTTCGGGATCATAAGCAGCAGACCCTGCGCCGACGTGAACGTTGTGGCCAGCGAGCCCGACTGCAGCGCGCCGTGAAGCGCACCGGCCGCTCCCCCCTCACTCTGCATCTCGACAACGCTCGGGATCGTGCCCCAGATGTTCGGTTTGCCTTCGCTCGACCACTGATCCGACCATTCGCCCATTGGTGAGGACGGCGTAATCGGATATATCGCTATGACTTCATTAATCTTGTGGGCAACGAAGGCGGCCGCTTCGTTCCCATCGATGGTTACTTTGCGTCGTGACATAAAATTGATGATCCGTTCTTCCAACAGGCAGTTCGGGGGCCCACGTCAAATGTGCTGATTTGCTGGATTTAGTCTCCGCATGGAGTGATTTCGCGGCTGATGACACGATGGGCCGTGATCGGCGTGGGGCATTTCACCCAACCCGCCGCCATGGCCGTCATTCACTGCGCAATTCGTCCAGCAGACCACCGTCCGGCCCCACCAGTTGAATGCGCATGGCCATCTGGCCTAAGGCATGGGTCGAGCAGCTTAGGCAGGGATCATAGGCCCGGACGACGGCCGACACCCGGTTCAGCATGCCTTCCTGGAGCCGGTCGCCGTGGACGAAATGCTCGCTCACCTGCTGAATGCTGCGATTCATTGCCAGGATGTTATGCCCGGTGGCGACGATCAGGTTGGCCCACACGATCGCTCCCTGCTCGTTCACCTTGTAGTGATGGATGAGTGTGCCGCGCGGCGCTTCGATCATTCCCACGCCTTCGAGAGAATTGACGCCCGCTTTCGCGCGCACGTGCTCGTCGAGAATGCCCGGTTCATGGAGCAGCATCTCCATCCGCTCGAGTGCATGAATGATTTCGATCAAGCGCGCGTAATGGTAGAGGAACGAGCTGTGCGGCACGCGTCCAAAACGCTGGCGGAATTCTTCCAGTTCCCGGTCGGCGCGCCGAGTCCCGCAGCGCTCGGCGGCGTTCAACCTCGCCAGCGGTCCCACGCGATAGACGCCGCGCGGAAAGCCCTCCGGCACGTAATAGGGCGCCTTCAGATACGAATCGCGCTGGGCGGCTTCGGCGATGAAGGTCGCGTAGTCCTCGGGCGCAATCTGATCGCGCGCAATCGTCCCGTCGGCGTTCCGAAACCGCAACTGGCCATCGTAAAAACGGAGGTTCCCGTCTCTATCGACCATGCCCGCGTACATCGTCGGCGCCGAGCCGAAATTATCGATCTCCTCCTGAAACGTATCGATCTTCGATTTGAACAGCGCAAGCGCGCGCTCCACAATCGCATGGGCTTGTGGCAAGGCCGCCAGGATCTTGTCGCGCGTCTGAATATCCATCGGCGCATTCACACCGCCCGGCACCACCCACGACGGATGAATCCGCTCTTTCGCCAACTGCTCGATCACCTGCTGGCCGAACTTTCGCAGCTCGATGCCGTCGCGCGCCAGATCGGGATACTGTGCCAGCAGGCCCAAGACATTCCGGCTGGCCGGATCCGAATCCATGCCCAGCAGCAGGTCGGGCGCGGACAGATAAAAGAAGCTGAGCGCGTGCGACTGGACCATCTGCGCGCAATGCAGCAGGTCGCGCAGCATCAGGCCCGCCGGCGGGACGCGAATCGCCATAATGGCATCGCAGGCTTTCGAGGATGCCAGCAAGTGGCTGACGGGGCAGATGCCGCAAATCCGCGCGGTGATTCCCGGCATCTCGTAATACGGCCGGCCTTCGGTCAGTTTTTCGAAACCGCGAACCTGGGTGACATGAAACTGCGTGTTCGCCACGTGGCCCGCGTCGTCCAGATGAATGGTGATTTTCGCGTGCCCTTCGATGCGCGTTACGTGATCGATGGTGATTTTTTTCATGTCGGGTTCCTTAGCCGAACTTGGCGCCGTTGTTCGAATTTGGTTTGCGGCCAGCCAGAAAATCATTCACCAGCCGCAGAATCGCCTGCGAGTTGGGCGGGCACCCGGGAACATGCACGTCCACTTTCACGAAATCGTGAACGGGCCGCGCTTGCTTCAGAAGCTGCGGGACGCCGTCGGTGGGCGCTCCCTTTATCTCCTGCGCACCTTCCACGTAAATCCGTTGCAGCAGCCGGCTCACGGGAATGGAGTTCCGCATGGCCGGAACGTTGCTGGTCACGGCGCAGTCTCCCAGCGCCACCAATACGCGCGTGTGCTCGCGGATTTTCTGAATCCTGTTCAAGTCATCCTGGCTGCTCACCGCGCCCTCCACCAGCGTGATGTCGACTTCCTCGGGAAACTCCTGCGCATCGACAAGCGGCCCGTAAACAATGTCCGCCCGCTCAGCCAGCGCCACAATTCCCGTGTCGATATCCAGCAGCGACATGTGGCAACCGGAGCAGCCATCGAGCCAGGCCGTGGCCAGCCGGATCTTTTTCATGCCTCCACTCCTCTCCGCTCCGCCAGCGCGCTGATGTTGTCGTTTCGCTTCATCATCTCTTCCACCGCCCAGCCTTTCTCGGCCAGCGCTCCGGTGGGGCACACCTGTACGCACTTGCCGCAGTTGGTGCAGGTGCGGGCGTCACCCCACGCCTGGTTCAGGTCGCTGACCAGCCGCGTCTGAATGCCTCGTGAAGTCAATTCCCACACGTGCGCGCCTTCCACTTCGGCGCAGACCCGGATGCAGCGCGTACAAAGGATGCAGCGGTTCTGATCGAGCACGAAACGCTCATGCGACATGTCGACCGGCAGCTTCGGATAGTCGTACGGATAACGCACGTGCGTCACGCCGAGCGAGCCGGCCATGGATTGCAGTTCGCAGTGGCCGTTGGACACGCACACGGCGCACACATGATTGCGCTCGACCAGCAAAAGCTCGACGGCCATTTTCCGGTACTCCGCCAGCTTGGGCGAATTCGTCGTCACCGCCATGCCGTTCTGCACCGGCGTGGTGCAGGCAGGCAGCAAGCGGTCGATGCCAGCCACCTGGACCACGCAGAGCCGGCAAGCGCCCACGGCGCTCAGCCCTTCCAGGTAACAGAGGGTCGGGATGTATTTTCCGCTCGCCCGCGCGGCCTCGAGGATCGTCTTCCCCTCAGTGGTCGAGACCAGCTCACCGTCGATCCGGATTGAAAGCTCTTTCTGCGGCACGCTCGATCCTCCCTTTACCTCGAGTTCACAGCCTTGATGTCGCAACGAAGGCATCGGCAGGCTTCATCTCGCGCTTCTTCCGCGGTCAGATCCGTCACCACTTCGTTGAAACTGCGCACGCGGAGAACTGCCGGGACATGGTGGCCGCCATGCCGCCGGCTTTCGCCGGGCTGCTCCGGAGGCGTCTGATCGTACTCAAACTCGGGAAACAACTCGGTCCACCGATGCGTCCCCATCAGGCGCTCGTCCATGTTGCGCGCGGCCTTCTTGCCGTAGCCCATGGCATTGGAGACGTTGGAAGCTCCGGTGATCACGTCGCCTCCGGCATAAAACGTGGGACGGCTGGTCTCGAGCGTGAAGCGGTCCACTTCGATGGTCCCCGCCTCCTTCATTTGCAGGCCGGAGGCTCGCGCGAAGTCCAGGTCGAAGGTTTCACCCACCGCCAGGATCAGGGTGTCGCACTCGAAGCGCTGGATTTCGCCGGTGGGCACGGGCTTGCGCCGGCCTGAGGAATCGTATTCGCCGAGGCGCGTTTTCACCACCTCGATGGCTTTCACGCTCCCATCCGCCCCTCCGACGATGCGATGCGGCGCGACCAGAAACACGATCTTCGCCCCCTCCTGCTGCGCTGCCTCGGTCTCCTCTTCAATCGCGGGCATGTCCTTGCGCTCGCGGCGGTAGAGGATCAGCACTTCGGAACCCTTGCGCAGCGCCGTGCGCGCCGAATCGATGGCTGCGTTTCCGCCGCCGATGATGGCCACTCTCCGCCCCAGCGGAAACTCTTTCGGCTGCGCCACGGATTCCAGGAAGTGGAGCGCCGTGTGGACGCCCTTCAACTCCGTGCCCGGCAGGTACACCCAGGATTCTTTCCAGGTACCTATAGAAATGAACACGGCGTCGAACTGCTCGTGCAACTCGTTCAGCGAGAGATCCACGCCGATTCGCGTGTCGAACACGAATTTGACCCCTACGCGCTCGATCAGCTCCACTTCCCGTCGCAGCACCGATTTCGGCAGGCGGTAATCCGGCAGCGCGAAACGCAGCATGCCGCCCGCCTCGGATTTCGCGTCGAACACTGTCACGTCGTGGCCCAGCATCGCGAGATAAAACGCGGCGGTCAGACCCGTTGGGCCCGCTCCCGCAATCGCAATCTTGTGTCCTGTCGCCGGGAGTCTTCGCGCGGCAATCCGGGCCACCATTTCTTCATAGCGATCGGACATGAAAATGGAATCCGCGATGAACCGGTGCACCTCTCGCATGTTCACGGCTTCGTCCACGGTCTGGCGCCGGCAGCGGTTGTCGCAGGGATGCTGGCAGACGCGGCCTGTGGAGGCCGGCAGCGGATTGTCCATCACCACGGATTCGAACGCATCCTCCAGCCGTCCTTCTTTATAAAGCTGCAGAAAGCGCGGAATATTCATGTGCAGCGGGCAACTGTTTTCGCACGGCGACAGCGCCAGCTCTTCGCACACGCCCGCCCGGCAGCGCTGCGCGACGATGTGGTCCTCGAACTCGTGCCGGAAGTGGCGCATGGTCGTAAGCACGGGGTTTGGCGCGGTTTGCCCCAGTCCGCACAGTGAGCAGTCGCGAATGAATCGGCTTAGCTCGTCCAGAACGTCCAGCCGGTCCACCGAGCCAGTGCCCTCGGTAAATCCGTTGAGAATTCGCAACGCCTGGTTTAATCCCACGCGGCACGGCACGCACTTACCGCAGGACTCCGAATGCGTGAACTCGACGAAGTAGCGCGCCACGTCCACCATGCAGTTGTCTTCGTCCATCACCACCATGCCGCCCGAGCCCATGATGGAGCCAAGCTGTCCCAGGCTCTCGTAGTCCACCGGGGTGTCGAACATCTCCTGCGGAATGCATCCGCCCGACGGCCCGCCGGTCTGCACCGCCTTGATCGATCGGCCGTTCACACCGCCTTCGCCGATGTCGTAGATCAGATTCTTGAGCGGCGTGCCCAGCGGCATCTCCACCAATCCCGTATTCAGCACCTTGCCCACAAGCGAGAAGACCTTCGTGCCGGAGCTTTTGGCGCTGCCGGTTTCGGTGAACCACGCCGGGCCCTTAGTAATGATGGGCGCGACGTTGTACCAGGTCTCGACGTTGTTGATGTTGGTGGGCTTGCCCCAGAGTCCCTTCTGCGCCGGGAATGGCGGGCGCGGCCGGGGTCTGCCGGCCTGGCCTTCGAGCGACGCGATGAGCGCCGTTTCCTCGCCGCACACAAATGCGCCGGCGCCTTCCACCATCTCGATGTTGAACTTGAAACCGCGGCCCAGGATATTCGAGCCGAGCATTCCGTATTCGGTGGCCTGCTCGATGGCGTGCTTCAACCGGTGCACGGCCAGCGGGTATTCCGCGCGGATGTATACGATGCCTTCGCTGGCGCCCATCACGTAGCCGCCGATGATCATGCCTTCCAGCAGCGCATGCGGATCGCTCTCGATTTCGTTGCGATTCATGTATGCGCCGGGATCGCCTTCGTCGGCGTTGCAGATGATGTACTTCTGGTCGGCTTTGGCCTTCGCCAGAAACTCCCACTTGTTGCCGGTGAGATACCCCGCGCCGCCGCGCCCACGCAGCTTAGACGCCTTGATCTGTTCGATCACCGTCTCCGGCCGGCCGTCGATCAGGACCTTGTAGAGCGCTTCATAACCGCCCACCGCGATGTACTCTTCGATGTCATCCGGGTTGATGAAGCCGGAATTGCGCAGCACGATTTTTTTCTGCCCTTTGAAAAATGGCACTTCGTTCCACGCGGGCAGTTCCGGGTAGCCGGGGCCGTATCGGATGTGCGCGGTGATGTGGTCCCATTCCTCCACCTGGCAATAAGCCAGATCCGGGCTGATATTGCCGGTGGAAAGATCGTGTAGAATCCTTTCGGCATCGTTCGCCTGCACCCGTCGCATCACGATCAGTGCGCGGCCCGGGATCCGGATGTTGACCAACGGCTCCTGCGAGCAGGCGCCGAAACATCCGACGCTGGCGAGTAGCACGTCCGCGCCAGTGCGGTCGATCGCCTCAGAAAAAGCTTGATACACGCCTTCGGCGCCGTTGCCGCGGCCGCAAGTGCCCATACCGATGGCAATTCGCGGCACTGGCGGGACCAGCTTGTTCAGGCCCGCCTCGCGGACTGCGTGGAACGTGCTGATGTCCTGTATGGCCGGCATTACCTGTGCTCCCGTTCGAGCGCCTGGACCTCGCGTTCCAGCGTTCGTTCGTTCACATGCCCGCAGATGCGGTGATTGACCTCCGCCACCGGAGCCAGCGCGCATTGGCCGAAACACGCCACGGTGCGGATGGTGAACTTGCCGTCCGGGGTGGTGGCTGAGAGCTTGTCGGCTCCGCCGAGTTCGGCGCCATCCTCCATACCCAGCTCCAGGCGCAGACTCTCCAGCAGTTTGCGCGAACCGCGCGTGTGACAAGCCGTGCCGCGGCAGATGCAGATGGTGTTGTCGCCTTGCGGCTGCAGGTTGAACAGCGCGTAGAAAGTCGCCACGCTGTAGACTCGCGCCAGGGGAACGTGCGTCCTCTCCGCGACGTACCGCAAGGTGCCCATCGACAGGTATTTGTGCGGATCGTGGTCCTGCACGTCCTCAAGAATGCCGAGGAGCGATCCTGGACGCTTGCCGCGACGGGCGATCACTTGATCGATAAACACCCGTTCCGCAGCATCCGGCTGATCGGTAGCCACCGCATTTTGTCGCATGGTCAATCCCCTCTTTCTACTAGGCCCGTCTCCAGAGTTGGCGGTCTCTTACTCTCGAAGTGTCAAATAGCTGCAATCCTCTCGCCGATCTGAGCACCACGGGAAGTTGCTGCTTTCTGGTCGTAGGGGACTGACCACTTTGGCTCGAATCTTGGGGGTTTTGCCCAACATCGTCGCCTGTCTGCGCTATAAGGCGCGGGCCACGACCCGTAAGAGCTCATTCTAAGACCCATCACTCCTGGCGAAGCGTGATCATCGGGTCAACCCTGGTGGCTCGCAGCGCTGGGATCAGGCTTGCCAGGACGGCAATCACAATGACGAACAGCGCTGCTCCGGCAATGCTTCCAGGGTCCGCCGGGCTGACACGATACAGCAGAGGAGCGATCTGCGGGGCCGCTGCCAGGGCGATGGCGAGCCCGGCGGCGATCCCCGACAAGGCCAGTGACAAGCCTCGCCGGATCACCATCCACAGCACGCCTCGACGGCCGGCCCCCAGCGCCATGCGGATACCGATTTCCCGGCTCCGGTGGCTCACCGAGTAAGCCATAACTCCGTAAAGGCCCACCCCGGCGAGCAGCACGGAGATGCCGCCGAGCACTCCGAGGAAAAGCGCAGCGAGCCGTGGCCCGAACCAGGCAGCCGAGATGTAATCCGCCAGCGGCATGGCCGTCAGGCCGGCCGAGTTCGGATCGATGGCCGACATCTCGCGGCGGAGTACGGGAACGAAACCGCGCGCATCGCCGGCGGAACGGGCGTAGAGGGCCACGCCGCCTTCCCCGCTGCCGTCGTGTACCTGGTCGAATGACATATAGAAGAATGGTTGCGGCGCTTCAGACAGGCTGAGGTACTTGCTGTCCTTCACCAATCCCACAATCGTGAACGTTTGGCTATATATCTCCACCCGGTGACGCACCGGGTCGCGTCCGTCGAAAAAGCGCCGCACGAAGGATTCGTTGACGATCATGACGCGGGATGCCTTCTCGTTGTCCTCCGGCCTGAAATCGCGTCCGGCGAGAAGCGGTATCCTCAGCAGGTCGAAGTATCCGGGCGACACCGAGGCGTGATGCACGTCCAGGTTCTCGCCGGGCCTCGGCGCATACCCCTCGACCCTAACTTCGCTCCATTTCCCCAGCCCGAAGCCGAGCGGTATGGAGTCGGAATAAGCGGCGCCTGTAATCCCGGGCGCGGCGCGCAGGCGCTCGCGGAGTCGCCTGGAGAACTGCCGCTCCTCGCTGGCAGTGTAGTTGTTCGTCACCAGAAAGAGACGGCACACCGTCACGCTGTGGGGATCGAAACCGGCCGGAGTGTTCTGCAAGCCATAAAGGCTCCGGAGAAACAGTCCGAGCGTCACGAGAGCGGCGAGCGCCAGCCCCACTTCGGCTACCACCAGTAGCGCTGAGATGCGTCGCGAGTCCCGGCCCTGTGTATCGCCTCTTCCTCCTTGTTTCAGTGCATCCACTAAGCTACGCCGCGCCGACTGAAACGCCGGCGGAAGACCCGAAATCAGGGCGGAAGCCAAGCAGACCAGGGCGGCAAAAAGGAACATCCGAGCGTTCGGGTGGACGTCGAAGTACAGGGGCAATCCCGTAGGCGGCATGAGATACGCGAGGACGTCTTGAGACCACAAGGCGAGAGGCAACCCCGCAAGCGTCGCCAGAGCCGCCAGCAGCAGGCTTTCGGAAACCAACTGGCGGCTCAACCGGACTGGACCCGCGCCCAAGGCTGCGCGGATGCCGAACTCCGTCTGCCGGGCCGCGGACCGGGCCAGTAGAAGATTGGCGACATTAGCGCACGCAATCAGCAGCACAAGTCCGCAAGCCGCGCCGAGGATCGCCATCGGCGACGCCAAAATACCTGATACACCAGACTGAGCCTTCCAAATGGGTACGATCCGGGCGCCGATCCCCTCATTGGTCTTTGGAAACGCGTGTGCAAGCCGGGCGGCAACTGTCGCCGCTTCGGCATTTGCCTCGGACACGCTGACGCCGGGTTTGAGCCTGACGATGGCCTTGAAGTGCCGCGCATCGCGTTCGCCTTCGCCCGCCAGCGGCGCCGGAATCCAGCCGTCCAGCGCGACTCCCGGAAAATCGCCGTGAAACTCCGGGGACGCCACACCCACGATGGTCACCGGGTGCCGGTTAATGTGTACGGTGCGCCCCAGAATCGACGGGTCGCCCCGGAAATAGTTCTGCCACAGCCGGTAGCTGATGACCCCCGTGAATGCTTTGGCCCTGTCGCCGTATTCGTCGCGAACGAACGTGCGCCCAAGGAACGGCTTTACGCCCAGGACGTCGAAGTAGTTTCCGGAGACCAGTTCGAACCACGCGGAATAGGCGTACTCTCCATCGCCCACCGAAGCGGGAGCCTGTTGGTTGAGCAGCAAGCCGGAGATGCTTCGGAGGTTGTCCTGGAAGTCCCGGCAGTCGGCATACGAAAGGTTAGGATCCTCGATGCCGCTGGCTCGGACGGCTTCGAGCACGGCGAGTCGTCCGTCGTCCGTGGTGCCGCGGAACGGGTGAAGGACCATCCCGTCGATCCAGCTAAAGACGGTCGTAGTGGCGGCAATGCCGAGCGCCAAAGTAAGCGCTGCGACTGCTGTCAGGGTAGGGGTCCGGCGTAGGACACCCGCCGCATACCTTAAGTCCTCAAAGACGCCTCGCATGGGGTTCCTGCTTCTGAATGCACTTTCGCTTCCACTGTAAGTCCGAAAATGGACACTAGCCCATCACAGCCTCTCGTGACGCGATTTCCTGCGCCAACCGCTCAGCCGCCCCCGCAACTTCCGGGGAAAGCGGCCCTCCGATTTCGAATCTGGTCCCCTCAATCCCGTAGATCACGAGCTTTCCAGGCAACCGGCCCAGCGCGCGGGCTATCTCCACCGCTTCGGCGGCGCCGAACGCGTGAGTGGAACAGCAGAACCGCTCCGGCGGCAGGGGAGACGTTCCTGCGTCCCAGACAGTGATCGTGCCCGGCGCGGCACCGCTCACTACGGTATCAATCACGATCACTTCAGGCGATCCGTTCCAGGCTTCGATCAGCGCCAGCGGGTCGCCGGTAAACTCCTGCGCATCGGCGCCCATTTCCCGAAGCCGCCGAGCAACCAAGACGCCCGCCGCGTCATCCGAGCGGTCCGGATTTCCGATGCCAATGATCCGCACGCGTCACTCCCGCTCGACGTGCAGCCGCAGAAAATGAGTCGCGCAGGAGATGCACGGGTCGTAATTGCGCACGGCCTGTTCGCATTTCCAGGTCAGCTCGTCGGTGGGACGGCTGGCCAGTTGCGGCACGAAGTGCTGCAAGTCCTCTTCAATCCGCTTCTGGTTTTGCGAAGTGGGTGGAACGATCTTTGCGAATTGCACCAGGCCCTGATCGTCG
>Ga0335079_10003337_pt1 | contig 18542 bp, 12 predicted proteins | sample Lox_Sample_33_FD_206719 | JGI IMG/M metagenome (GOLD analysis project Ga0335079, IMG submission 206719) | Soil microbial communities from Loxahatchee National Wildlife Refuge, Florida, United States - Lox_Sample_3.3 | ecosystem: Environmental > Terrestrial > Soil > Wetlands | place: USA... | reverse complement strand
ACGCACGAAATGCGTACCCCGCTCACGGCCATTCAGGGCTCGAGCGAATTAATGAGCCGCTACGCGATGACGGAGGAGAAGCGCAAGCAGATTGCGCAGCTCATTCATTCCGAATCGAAACGCATGGGACACATGATCGAAATGTTTCTCAACGTGGAGCGCCTTTCGTCCGGGGAAGTGGAATTGAAAAAAGAAAACTTTCCCGTGCGAGCGGTTATGGCCGGTTGCGTGGAACGCGCCGCGCCGCTAGCCGAGCGGAAACAGATTCGCATCACCATGGATGATCTCGGCGATGAGGTGCTGAGCGGCGACCGCGAGTTGATGGAATACGCCTTTTATAATCTGCTGACCAACGCCATCAAGTACTCTCCGTCCAAAACGGAAGTGACGGTTTACGGCGGACGCGACGGAGAACGCTTCGAAGTGTCGGTGCGGGATCAGGGTATCGGCATGGATCAAAAGGAAGTCCGCAACATCTTTCAAAAATTCTACCGGACGCGGAAAGCCGAACAGTCGGGCGAAGTGGGCACCGGCATCGGGCTTTCGATTGTCGAGCAGATTGTGCTGCAGCACGGCGGTAAGATTGAGGTGACAAGCACGCCGGGGAAAGGTTCCTGTTTCACTCTGATATTACCGGTCTCGCAGACAGCAGCTCCCAAGCCGCTGGCAGCCAATTGATATGGAACGCCTACTCATAGTCGAGGATGATGCCGGCGTTCGTACCACTATCGTCAACTTCCTGGAACTCGAAGGGTACGCGGTGGATGCGGCCTCGTCCACCGATGAAGCTCTGGAACGGCTGCGGCAGCAGGCCTACCCCATCGTCATTTCCGACATTTATATTGACTCCCGCACCGGGCTCGACGTGTTGGAAGCGGCGCGGCGCAAAGATCCGTCGTGCTCAGTGATTCTGATGACCGCGCGCGGCACGATGGAGACCGTGATGGCGGCTACGCGCGGCGGTGCGTTCGATTACATTGCCAAGCCGTTCGATCTCGACCGAATGCTCGAAACCGTCAAGCGCGCCGAGGCCTCACGCAACCAGGAGACCGACGAAGTCGAGCCAGAGGAGTTACCGGAAACCGAGATGATCGGCAGTTCCACCGGGATGGTCGAGATCTACAAGACGGTTTCACGTGTGGCGCCCACAGATGCCACAGTGCTGATCGAGGGCGAGACCGGCACCGGCAAGGAATTGGTGGCGCGCATGATCCACCGCAATAGCCCGCGGGCTTCACAGGCATTCGTTCCGGTGGACTGCGCCTCCATTGCGCCGACGCTGCTTGAAAGCGAACTGTTCGGCGCGGTCAAGGGCGCGTACACGGGAGCTGATCGCGATCGCATGGGCGTATTCGAAGCCGCGCACCACGGAACCGCGTTCCTGGACGAGATCGGCGACATCGAGCCCAGCTTCCAGTTGAAGTTGCTGCGCTTCATGCAGGAGAGGGAAATCCGGCCACTGGGCTCCTCCAAGTCCAAACAGGTGGACGTACGCGTGATCGCGGCCACCAACCGCAGCCTGCAAAAAATGGTGGAGGAGGGCAAGTTTCGCGAGGACCTTTGGTTTCGCGTGAACGTGGTGCGCATTACGATTCCGCCCTTACGGGACCGCCACGGCGATGTCCTGCTGCTGGCGCGCTTCTTCGCGAACAAATACAACCTGCGCTACGGGCGCGATGTGAAGCTCACCGAATCCGGCGTCAAGGCTATGGAAGAGCACGCCTGGCCGGGTAACGTCAGGCAACTGCAACATCTGATCGAGCGGCTGACCATCCTCGCGCCCAACGACCGCATCGACAGCGAATCCGTCAATGACGCGCTCGAGGCCATGGACGCTCACGACGTTCCCGTGGAAACACTGGCCGAGGCCGAGTCCGAGCAGATCCGCCGCGTGCTGGCCGCTACCGGCGGCAACAAGAGCCGCGCCGCGCAGATTCTGGGCATCGAGCGGAAAACGCTGTACCGTAAACTCGAGCGGATGAAGCCGTAGAGGACGGTTAATCCCGCGCTAGAATACCAGTTTCATGCCCGAGCTCTTTCCCATCGCCGCCATCACTGACGAATTCTCACCCGACCTCGCAACCGCCGCCGAATCCATGCGGGAGGTCGGCATGACCGCCGCTGAGCTGCGTGTGGTGTTCGGCAAAAATATCATCGACCTCAGCGATGAAGAACTGGATCGCGCCCAACAGATCGTCGCGGAGCAGGGGCTAAAGATCATTTCGATCGCCTCGCCGCTGCTCAAATGCGTGCTGCCCAACGCGCCCGCCATCGATTCCCGCTTCCAGCAGGACATCTTCGCTTCCAAGCATACGTTCGAGGATCAGCCGCGGCTCACGGAGCGCGCCTTCGAGATCGCCCGGCGCACCGGCGCCCGCATCGTCCGCGTATTCTCTTACTGGCGAACGGTGGAGCCGGAGAAGTGCTTCGACCGCATCGTCGCGGCGCTCGGGGAACTAGCCGACAAGGCTGCGAAAAACGATCTGATCATCGGCCTTGAAAATGAACATGCGTGCCATATCGCCACCGGCGCCGAAACCGCGCGCGTGCTGGGCGCGATCGGCCATCCCCATCTCAAAGTTGTTTGGGATCCATGCAACGCACTGGTCTCGGGAGAAAACCCTTTTCCGGAAGGCTACCGCCGGATGGCGGCAGATCGCATTGTGCATGTGCATGCAAAAGACTGCTTCGTGAATAACCACACGCCCACGTTTGGCCCGCTAGGCGAATGCGGAATTGACTGGCGGGGACAGATCCGCGCGCTGGTGAGTGATGGCTACCAAGGCTACATCAGCCTGGAAACGCACTGGCAGGGACCGGACGGCGACAAGCACGCCGGCAGCGTGATCTGCGGGCGAAATCTCAAGATGCTCGTGACTGCGTGATATTCTGAAGAGCAGACGAGGGCTTTGCCGATGCGCTTCCGCTTCTCGCTCCAAATCGTGAATCGCGATTTCATCTTTCCCGCTTCCGTGATCCTCAACGAAAAGATTCAGGTAAAGGAACCGTTACCTTCGAGCCTGGGCGGACGTATCAAAATCGTGGGATCGCCGCGTCACGAGCCGGTGTCCAACACATGAACGATCGAGTGGCGCGCTAGTCGCGTCCGCCCAGGGCCTCCATTTCGATGTTCGAGTTTCTTTTCAAATATCCGTCGACGGTCTTTTCGCGCGGGCAATTTGTGTTTCTCGCGCCGTGGCCGGCATGGCTGCTTGGGCTCGCCATCGTGATGGCCGCCGGAGCTCTCGCCTGGCACGTTTCCCGCCATCGCGCACTACTCTCAGGCGCGCGTCCGGCGTTGGTCTGGCTGCTGGAGACCGCGCTCGTGGCGCTGGTGCTGTTCCTCCTATGGCATCCGGCAATTAGCATCGCAACCTTGCGCCCGCAGCAGAACGTCGTGGCTGTGCTGGTGGACGATTCGCGCAGCATGGCAGCTCCTGAGAACGGAACCACACGCCTCGCGCAGGCGAAGAAGCTGCTGTCAGACCGCCTCCTTCAGGAACTCACCAAGAAGTTTCAAGTGCGCCTTTACCGGTTTGGAGATCACCTCGAGCGAATTCAAAAGCCGGATCAGCTCGCGGGTGCGCAGCCGGCCACGCGCATCGGAGCCAGTTTGGAACAGGTGCTGGTCGAAGCCTCGATGCTACCCCTGGGCGCGGTTGTCCTGCTCAGCGACGGCTCGGACAATTCGGGCGGCATCGGTCTGGATACCATCGCCCGCATCCGGCAAACGCGAGTGCCGGTGCACACGGTTGGTTTCGGGCGCGAGAAGCTGTCGCGCGATGTGGAGATTTCCGATGTGACGGCGCCCGCGCGTGCGCTGGCCGATTCGCGTCTGAATGCCGAAGTGACCTTCCGGCAGTTCGGATACACGCGTGAAAAGGGCCGACTGGCCGTGCGCGAAGGCGGCCGGCTGCTGGCCTCCAAGGAATTCGCCTTCAAGAATGAGGACGCGCCGCAAACCGAATCGCTGGTCTTCAATGCCGGCCTCGCCGGGCCGCGCAGCTTTCAATTCACCATCGAGCCCCTTCCCGGCGAAGAAAATTTGAATAACAACGCCGTCACGCGCCTGGTAAACGTCACGTCGGCCAAACCTAGAATTCTTTACATGGAAGGCGAGCCGCGCTGGGAATACAAGTTCATCCACCGCGGCATCGAAGACGATCGCAGCCTGCAAATCTCGTCCCTGGTCCGCACGACGCAGAACAAGATGTATACGCAGGCAATCGACGCGGAGGACCGAAAACGGCTCGAAGACGGATTCCCGTCCAAACCTGAGGACTTGTTCTCTTTTGACGGATTGATCATCGGCAGTGTCGAGGCGGGATACTTCGCCCCGCAGCAGCAGACGCTGATTCGTGAGTTTGCCGACCGGCGCGGCGGCGGCGTTCTGTTTTTGGGGGGACGCGCGGCACTGGCGGATGGTGGCTGGGCGCAGTCCCCGCTGGCCGATCTGCTGCCGGTTCGCCTTGCCGATGCGAAGGATACGTTTCACCGCGACCCGGCCTCGGCCGAGCTCACGGCGCAGGGCAGTGACAGCGTGATTTGCCGCCTGGAAGAGGATCCGAAGCGCAACATCGAGCGCTGGAAGACCATGCCGGTGCTGGCGGATTATCAGCAGGTCGGTGACGCCAAACCTGGGGCGCTGAGCTTGCTCGAAATGAACGCAGGCGGCCGGCGTCATCTGCCGCTTTTAATCGTTCAGCGCTATGGGCGCGGCCGGACGGCGGTATTCGCCACCAGCGGCAGCTGGCGCTGGCAGATGATGCAGCCGCTGGCCGACAAAACGCACGAGATGTTCTGGCAGCAACTGTTGCGCTGGCTGGTGGCGGACACGCCGGGGCGAGTCATGGCGTCGACGCCTCACCAGATTCTTTCCGACCAAAGCCGCGTGCCGCTAAGAGTTGAGGTGCGCGACAAGAGCTTTCGCCCCGTCGCCAATGGCACGGTGGAAGCGCACATCGTCGGCCCGGGCGGCTCCGCGGCCAATATTCCTCTTGCGCGGGCGCCACTCGAGGACGGTGTCTATGTGGCCGATTGGAGCGCCGACAAGCCGGGTTCTTACATGGCGGAGATCGTGGCCCGCGTGGGAGCGCAGGAAGCAGGCCGAGACGTTTTGGTGTTCCGGCGCGAAGATGGCGTAGCCGAGAATTTTCATCTCACGCAGAATCGCGAGTTGCTCGAAAAGCTGGCGGAGCAGACCGGAGGGCATTATTACCCGGTGGCGCGCGCCTCGCGTCTGTCAGAAGATATTTCATACTCTGAAGCAGGCATCACCACTCGCGAGACCAAGGACCTCTGGGACATGCCCGTGGTGTTCCTAGCGGCGCTGTTGCTCCGTGGTTCCGAGTGGCTGCTGAGGCGAAAGTGGGGCGTGGTGTGAGGTCTCCCCGTCTCCCCATCCCCCCATCGCCCCATCTGTTCGCTCTCGCTGCCATGCTCTTGCTGCCGGCCTCGTCGATGGCCGCGACGTACTACCTCACAGTGGCCGGCCTCGGCGGTGAACCGGATTATGAGCAGCGCTTCGCCATGTGGGCCGGGGAAATCGAGGCCATTCTCAAGGCGGCGGGTGACGCCAAGGTCGAAACACTGAGGGGCCCTGCGGCCACGCGGGCCAACGTGCGCGCTGCGTTTGAAAAAATTGCGCGTGAAGCCAAGGCGGAGGATTCCCTGGTCGTGATGCTGATCGGGCACGGCGGCGACGACGGCGTGGAATACAAGTTCAACCTGCCGGGCCCCGATCTTTCGGCTACCGAGCTGGCCGCGTTACTTGACCGCGTGCCCGCCGCGCGTCAGCTCGTGGTCAACATGACTAGCGCCAGCGGCGGCGCCATCAACGCACTGCGCAAACCGAATCGCGTGGTCATCACGGCCACCAAAACCGGCACCGAGCGCAATGCCACGGTGTTTCCTCGCTTCTGGGCGGAGGCGCTGCGCGATCCCGCCGCCGATACCGACAAGAACGAAACAATTTCCGCTCTGGAAGCTTTCCATTACGCGGAGCGCAAGGTCGCCGAGTATTACGAGTCGCAAAAGCGGCTGGCCACCGAGCATCCGCTGCTCGAAGACACCGGCAAGGGCACAGGTGTCCGCGCTCCGTCCGCGGAAAACAGCGAAGGCCTGCGCGCCGCCGCTTTCCCGCTCGTGCGCTTGGGAGGCGCGAAATCCGTTGCCGCCAGTCCCGAAAAGCGGAAACTGCTCGACAAGAAAGATCAACTTGAGCAGCAAATCGATGAGCTGAAATATAACAAGGCCACCATGGCGCCAGACCAGTACCGAAAGCGGCTCACCGCGCTGTTGCTGGAACTGGCGAAAACGCAGGAGGAGCTGGACAAGTGAGAAAAAAATTCTCAAGATCTTCTCTGCGACTCTGCGCCTGTGCGGTGATCGGTCTGCTTTCTCTTCACGCCCAAACCCTGGAGCGAGCGGAAACATTCTGGAAGCAGCAACAATACGAGGCCGCCAACGCCGAGTTCCGTGCCCTGGTAGCGGCGCATCCGAAAAATCCGGATTACCGCGTTCGTTGGGGCCGGCTGTTCCTCGAAAGATTCAACGGCGCCGAAGCCGCCAAGCTGTTCGAGGAGGCTCTCCAGATCAAGAAAGATCACGCGGGCGCTCTGCTCGGCCTGGCTTTGGTTGCGGCTGAGGACTTCGAAGGCAAAGCCGTCGAGCTTGCGCTGGCGGCACTCGTGGCTGATCCCAAACTGACGGAGGCCCGTGTGCTCCTGGCGCGCCTGGCGCTAGAAGACAACGATCCCGCTCGCGCCGCCGTGGAGGCCGACAAGGCGCTCGCCATGTCGCCGGATGCGCTCGACGCCATGGCTATCCATGCCACCATCGACTGGCTGAATGACCAGACCGACACTCCGTGGATGGACCGTGTTCTGGCGAAGAATCCGCGCTACGGCCAGGCCTATGCCCTCATCGCCCATTTCTTCATCCTCAACCGGCGCTACGAAGAGGGCATCGCGTACTACCGCAAGGCCCTCGATCTCCAGCCGGATCTGTGGAGCGCCCGTTCCCAGCTCGGCATCAACCTCATGCGTCTAGGCTTCGAGGATGAAGCGCGCGCGCAGCTCGAACAGTCCTACAACCACCACTATCGCGATGCCGCCACGGTGAACACTCTGCGGCTGCTGGATAGTTACAAAAACTTCGTTACTTACCAAACCCCTGCGACCATCCTCAAGCTCCACTCGAAAGAAGCCGAACTGCTGCGGCCATACTTTGAATCGGAACTGGAACGCGCGCTCACTACCTATGAGAAGAAATATGGCTTGAAGCTCGATCGGCCCGTGCAAGTTGAGGTCTATCCCGATCACGAAGATTTTGCCGTGCGCACCATGGGCATGCCCGGCCTTGGCGCGCTAGGCGTGACGTTTGGCTACGTGGTCGCTATGGATAGCCCTTCCGGTCGCAAGCCGGGCTCGTTCCATTGGGCCAGCACCATGTGGCACGAGTTGAGCCATGTGTACGTCCTCACGGCCACGCATCATCGCGTGCCACGATGGTTCACCGAAGGCATGGCAGTTTATGAAGAGACCGCCGTCTCGCCGGAGTGGGGCGACCGGCTGGATCCAACCGTGATTGCGGCCATCAAGCAAAAGAAGCTGCTGCCCGTAGCCGAGCTGGATCGCGGTTTCGTCCATCCCACCTATCCGACCCAGGTGGTGGTCTCTTATTTTCAGGCGGGGCGCATTTGCGGATTCATCGCGCACGAGTGGGGCTACGACAAACTCCTCGCCATGATGCACGACTTCGCCACCAACATCACCACCGCGGAAGTGATCGAAAAGGAACTTGGGATGAAACCCGAAGACTTCGACAAGAAATTTCTCGCCGCTGTGAATGCCGAAACTAAGAACGTGGTCGAGCACTTCGACGACTGGCGAAAAGGGATAAGAGAAGTGGCGCGTTTGGCCCAGGCCGGCGAGAATCAGCAAGTGATCGACAAGAGCGCCAACCTGCGCGACATCTATACGGACTACGTCGAGCCTGGAAATCTTTACGAGTTCCGCGCAGACGCGTACGTAGCGCTGAGCAATCCCCGCGCCGCCATTGACGAACTGGAGCACTACGCCAAAGTTGGCGGCCGCAGCCCCGAGACCCTGAAGAAGCTGGCGAGCCTGCTGGTGGAAGCCGGCCGTCCCGCGGACGCCGCCGCGGCCCTCGACCGGCTGAACTACATCAACCCGGTCGACGAGGATCTGCACCGCCGCCTCGGCGACCTCTGGTTCGATCAAAATAATCTCAGCGGAGCCATTCGCGAATATCAGGCCGTAGTGGCCGTGAAGCCCGTGGATCCCGCCACCGCCCACTTCAATCTCGCCAAGGCCTATCGCCGGGCTAACCGGCCCGAGGATGCACGCGAGGAACTGCTGCTGGCGCTCGAGGCTGCCCCAGGATTCCGGCCTGCCCAGAAAATGCTGCTCGAATTGTCCCAGTCAGAACTAGGAAAATAGGAAAAGCATGTCAACCACCGTGACGCCGCAGTTGCAATCCGAAGAATTAAAGAGCCGCATCGCCCGATTTCGCGAAGTGGACACCGAGATTAACCGCCAGGTCCGCCGCGTCATCGTCGGGCAGGAGGAGGTGCTTGAACAGATCATGATCGGGCTCTTCGTCGGCGGCCATTGCCTGATCACCGGCCTGCCCGGCACGGCCAAAACGCTGCTGGTGCGGACCCTGGCGCAGAGCCTTGGCCTGATGTTTAAGCGCATCCAGTTTACGCCCGACCTGATGCCCTCCGACATCACCGGCACCGACATCATCGAAGAGGACGCCACCACCGGCCACCGCACGTGGACGTTCGTGAAGGGTCCCATCTTCGCCAACGTGTTGCTCGCCGACGAGATCAACCGCACTCCTCCCAAGACACAATCCGCGCTGCTCGAAGCCATGCAGGAGATGGCCTGCACGGTGCGCGGCAATAACTACAAATTGCCTGCGCCCTTCTTCGTGCTGGCCACCCAGAACCCCATCGAACTGGAAGGCACTTACCCGCTGCCTGAAGCGCAGCTCGACCGCTTCCTGTTCAACACCGTGCTCGATTACCTAACGCCCCAGGAAGAGATGCAGGTGATCGACCTGACCACCACCACGCACGTGGCGCAGGCTGACCCGGTCACCAATGCCGGCGAGGTCCTGGAATTCCAGCAGCTTGTCCGCATGGTGCCCATTGGCGAATCGGTGGCGCGCTACGCCATTGACCTGGTGAGAGCCACGCGTAGCCGTGACGAAACCGCACCGGATTTCGTCAAAAAGTATGTGAACTACGGCGCCAGTGTGCGCGCGGCGCAATTCCTGGTCTTGGCCGGAAAGGCTCGCGCCCTGAAGAAAGGCCGTTACCACGTTTCGTACGACGATATCCGCGCATTGTTCATCCCCATTCTCCGCCACCGCATCTTGCTAAACTTCCATGCCGAATCCGACCGCCTGCGTCAGGACGACATTCTGCGGCAGGTGCTGGATTGGAAGCCAGCGCCTCGGGAGTGAACGATGCACCGCAGAGACGCAGAGCCGCAGAGAACAAACGAGATCACGAAGCGCGTGATTGGCTTCGCGATTGACGTGCATCGCGCGCTGGGCCCTGGTCTGTTGGAGTCGGCATATGAAGAGTGTTTGTGTTACGAACTCTCAGAGGGACACATGTTGTTCCGCCGCCAAGTCGCGCTTCCAGTCCTATACAAGGGCGTGAAGCTGGATTGCGGTTATCGCATGGATCTGACGGTTGACGACCTCGCAGTTGTGGAAATTAAGGCGATTGAATGTCTTTCTCCGATACATGAAGCCCAACTACTGACTTATCTGAAGCTCTCGGGGAAGAGTGTTGGTCTGCTGATCAACTTCAACGTTCCGGTATTGAAAGAAGGCGTGAAGCGCATCGTGAATCATTTCCCGGATTCCTCCGCGTCTCTGCGCCTCTGCGGTGAACGTCCAGATGCAGCGCTTTCTTGATCCCGCCACCCTCGCCGGACTCTCCGGCCTCGACCTGGTCGCCAAGACCGTGGTCGATGGTTTTGTATCCGGCCTGCACCGCTCGCCCGACTTTGGTTTTAGCCAGGAATTTGCGGAGTACCGCGCTTACACGCCGGGGGACGACTTGCGCCACGTCGACTGGAACGTCTTCGCGCGCACCGACCGCTGTTACCTCAAGCGCTATCGCGGCGAGACCAATACCCAACTGCTCATCCTGCTCGACACCAGCGCTTCCATGTCGTTCGGCTCGGCCCGCGTGAACAAGCTCGACTACGCGCGTTTTGTCTCCGCGTCGCTCTGTTATCTGGCGCACGAGCAGCGTGACGCCGTCGGCCTGATTGTCTTCGACGAAGATGTCGTCAACTATGTCGCGCCCTCCACCCGCCAGGGGCAACTGTTCCGGCTGCTGCACGCAATTGAGAAAGCGGAGACCGGCACGCGCACGGATTTCACCAAGCCTTTTGCGCATTTCCAGAGTTTTCTCAAAAGGCGGGGCATGGTGGTGGTGTTGTCCGACTTTTACGAGCAGCCGCAAACCATCGTCAAGACCATCGAGCCGCTGCGCTTCCGCGGAAATGACGTGGTCCTGTTCCACGTGCTCGATCCGCAAGAGATTGCGCCCAGCCTTCGCGAACCTGCGTTGCTCATCGACGTCGAAACCAAGGACAGCATCGAAGTATCCCCGGATTACGTGAGGCACGAGTACAGGCGCAAAGTGGACGCCCATATCGCGGAGTTGCAGACTCGCGCGCGCGCCGCCGGACTGGATTATTTCCTGATGAACACCGGGCGCCCGCTCGACGAAGGGTTGCGCGAATATCTGGCGGTGCGGCAAGGGAGGATGTAGTGGGATTTCTGGCTCCATGGTTTCTGGCCGGTCTCGCGGCCATCGGCTTGCCGGTCTGGCTGCACTTGCTGAAACAGCACAAAACCACTCCCCTGCCCTTCAGCTCTCTGATGTTTTTCGAGCGGCGCGTGCAAAGCTCCATCAAGCACCGGCGCCTCAAATATCTGCTGCTCTTCGCGCTGCGCACGGCGCTCTTCGCGCTATTGGCTTTCGCCTTCGCCAGACCATTCGTAAATTCCACCACGGTGGCCTCAGCCGGTGGCGGCAAGCTGTTTGTCATGGCGGTGGACAATTCGTTCAGCATGCGCCAGGGCGATCGGCTCGATCGCGCGAAATCGGCGGCGGCCGCGTCGCTCTCCAGCCTGCGTCCGGAAGATCGCGGGTTGATCCTGGCTCTGGGCTCGCAGGCACACCTGATGGGTGAGCCGTCCGGCGACGTGTCGGTTCTGCGCGGCGAAATCCGCGCCATTCAGCCGTCTGACGATCACAGCTCCTACGCCGAGCTGGCTCACGCGCTCAAGTCACTTTCGCAATCCGCGCGCATGCCCGTGGAGGCCCACCTGTTTTCAGATATGCAGAAATCGTCCCTGCCGCCCAGTTTCGTCGACCTCGAGCTGGGGCAAGGAATCGCTTTCATTCCGCATCCCATGGCCAGTCAAACGCTCGCCAATTTCGCAGTCGAAAGTGTAACCGCGCCGCGCCGCCTTTACGATCCGAAAACGGTGCGCGTCCAGGCTACCGTGATTGCTTCCGGCGGTGCTACCGGCCGGCGGCGTGTGTCGCTCTGGCTCAATGGCCATGAACTCGCGTCAAAGCCGCTGGACGTCCCCGCTGATGGACGCGCTACCGCCGAGTTCATCGGATTAGAAGCGCCGTACGGGATGAACCGTGGCGAGGTGCGCATTGACTCGGCGGATGCTTTCGCGCCCGACGATCACTACTACTTCTCGATCGAGCGTTCCGACCCTCGTCCCGTGTTGTTTATCCATGCCGCGCGCGACGGGCGCGATCTGCTCTTTTACCGCACGGCCATCGAGTCGTCCCGCGACGCTGCTTTCCATCTCGAAGCCGCCTCGCCTGACCAGGCCGCCAGCCTGCCGCTCTCTCGTTATGCGTTCGTGGTGCTTTCCGATGTGCTCGAGGTCCCCGCCAACCTCGAACAAGCGCTCCGCAGTTACGTTCGCGCCGGAGGCTCGCTGCTCGTCGCCCTCGGTCCTTCGTCAGCCGCTCGCAAGCGGGTTCCCGTGGTGGATCTCGCAATCCGTGATTCCGGTTCCACGTCCCGCGATGCCGGGCACTTCGAAATCGTCGCCACTCTCGACGCGGCTCATCCGTCCACACACGTCCCTGGCAACTGGGCCGGTGTGAAAGTGTATCGCTCCGTTCGTGTCGAGCCGGGAACGGCGCGTGTTCTCGCCAAGCTGTCCGATGAAATGCCGCTCCTCATCGAGCAATTGGTGGGCGATGGGCGCGCGCTCGTGTTTACCTCCACATTCGACAACGTGGCGAACGATTTCCCGGTGCATGCCGGATTCGTGCCGTTCGTGGATGAGACCGCGCACTATCTCGCGCGCCTGGACGATCGCTCCGCCAATCTGACCGTCGGCTCGTATCTGGACCTGCGCACGGGCCGTGAGCCTTCGGGCTCCGCGATCGAGGTCTTCGATCCGCACGGCTCGCGCGCCATGACTCTGGCGGAATCCACGCGCGCGCAGAACATTCAGCTCACCGAAGAAGGATTCTACGAAGTGCGGCGGCCCAATAGCCACAACGATCTGGTTGCTGTGAATCCCGACCGCCGAGAGTCGGATTTCGACGTGATTCCGCCGGAAACACTGGCACTATGGCAAAATACGGGACAGGCGTCTCGCGCGCAGCAAGCTCGCGGTACGGAGCAGGAGCGGAAGCCTCTGGACTTCTGGTGGTACGTCATGATCGTGGTCCTGGCGCTGGCCGTTGCGGAGTCGCTGGTGGGAAATCAGCATCTCGCCGTGGATAAAGAGGCTGCATGAATTCGCTCAACGGACTCACCGAGTATCTGCAGCGTATCGAACGCCGGTTGCGCATGCTGGCGGTGTCCCGAGGCGTGGCCATGGCCGCCCTGGCGGCGCTGGCTTTCACTATTGCCGGAGTACTGGCGGCAAACTATTTCGGCTTCTCATCCGGAAGTGTTTTCGGAGCCCGGCTGGTTTTGTTTCTCGCGCTGGCCGCAGCCCTGGGAGCAGGTTTGATCCTGCCCCTGCTCCGTCTGAACCGCCGCAACGCCGCCCAGCAAGCCGAACATGAGTGCCCGCAATTCGAGCAGAGGCTGGTGACGTTTGCCGAACGGGCCGAAACGCGTGACCTGTTCCTTGAACTGCTCGCTGCCGACACTTTGGATGTCGCGCGCGACGCCCAGCCGGAGCGCATCGCGCCGGGGAAGCGTATCTGGAGCTTTGCTTCGGCTGGCTTGGTTTCGCTCGGCGTTCTCTTGTGGCTGGGAACTTCCGGCCCCGGTTTTCTCGGCTACGGCACTTCCCTGCTTTGGGGCGCGATCCCACGCAACCAGATGCCGTTCTACGAACTGCAAGTCCAGCCCGGCGACCACACCATCCGCCGCAAATCCGATCAGCTGGTCACCGCGCACCCGCTGGGCTTCCAAACGAATCGCATCCGCGTGTTCGCTAAATTCCAGAGCTCATCGAAATGGGAAGAAGCGCTCATGAGCCCGCAATCCGGTTCGGGCGCCTTTGAGTTTCTCTTCGCCGGCGTGCCCGAGGCCTTCGATTACTACGCGGAAGCGGGCGGCGTTCGCTCGAAACAGTACCGCATGAATGTCGTCGATCTGCCTGCCGTCAAGAAGTTGCGCGTCACCTATCACTACCCGGGCTGGACCGGTATGAAGGACGCCGTCGAGGACCCCGGCGGCGATCTTCGCGCGGTTCAAGGCACGGAGGCCGAGGTGAAGGTGGAAACAGACCAGCCGCTGTCCAATGGCGCACTCGTGCTGGATGACGGATCCAAATTCGAGTTGCGCGATGGCGTGGCGCGTCTGCCTCTGCAGAAGGACGGTGTCTACCACGTCGCCACCGCGGTAGAACACGGCGACATGGTTCGCCTCAGCAACGACTATTTCATCGAAGTGCGCGCTGCCCTGCCGTCCAGCGTGCGCATCACGCGGCCCGGCCGCGATGCCAAGGTGAATCCGATTGAAGAAGTCACCGTCACCGTCGACGCGCATGACGATTTCGGTCTGCGTGGCGTGGAGATGCACTACTCGGTGAATGGCGGCAAGGAAAAGACCGTCGATCTGGGCGGCAAGAATGGGAAGGCCGCTGAAGGCTCCACCACCATCTATCTCGAGGATTACAAGCTGGCGCCCGGCGATATCGTAAGCTTCTATGCGACGGCACGCAATGGTCTCACCACCACTCGCAGCGACATCTTCTTCATTGAAGCGCAGCCGTTCGAACGAAATTACTCCCAATCCCAGCAGATGGGCGGCGGAGGCGGTGGGGAGCAAAGCCCGCAGGTTGCCGAGCACCAGAAGGATATCATCTCGGCAACCTGGAACCAGATCAAAAACGAGCCCAAGAACAAAGCAGAGGGGCAGGAAAATGCCAGGCTGCTGTCCGGTATCCAATCCAAGCTTCGCGAGCAGGCCAAATCGCTTGCAGAGCGCATGCAGGCCCGCGATCTTGGTTCCGCCAACCCCGCTTTCAAGAGTTTCGCCAACGATATGTCGCAGGCGATTGAAGCGATGGGCCCCGCCATCGAAAAGCTGCGCGCCGGCGATTACAAAGAAGCATTGCCGCCGGAACAAAAGTCACTCCAGCACCTCTTGCGCGCCGAAGCCACGTTCCGCGATATTCAGGTAGCCTTCGGCAACCAGGGCGGCAGCGGCGCCGGCGCCGGCCGTGACCTCGAGGGCCTCTTCGACCTCGAGTTGGACCGAGAGAAGAACCAGTTCGAGTCCGGTCAGAATGCCGCGTCGCCGGATCAGCGGCAGAAGGAGATCGAAGAGTCGCTGGCCAAGCTCGAAGAACTGGCGCGCCGCCAGCAGGAACTGGCCAATCAGCAGAAGCAGAACCAACAGGCATACCAGCAGCGCTGGCAGCAGGAAATGCTGAAGCGTGAAGCGGAGGAACTGCGCCGCAAGATGGAGCAGTTGGCGCGTAGCCAGTCATCTGCCCAGGGGCAGCAGGGTGAGCAAGGGCGCGAGAGCCGCGAAAGCCAGGGCCAGCGGGGTCAGCAAGGTCAGCAGGGCCGGCAATCCGGTGGGCAATCCTCGGCGTTAAATCGCGCGATCGAGCAGCTTGCCGAGGCGGCGCGCGACATGCAGAACGCCGGCAACGCGCAGAACCAGGGAACCCCTCAGAGCGAAGCCGAAGCGCGGCGCGCAGCCGAACGGCTCCGCGAAGCACGCGAGATGCTGGCTGGCGAGCGCAGGCAGCAAGCCGGTGAGCAAGTGGAAGAACTCGCGCGGAAGGCTCAGCAGCTCGCCGAGGAGCAGCGAAACTTCGAGCAGCGCATGCGCCAGGCGCTCGGCAGTATGATGCAGGACGAACAGGGCGGCCGGCCAGGATTGCTGCAGCCCGGCACCTCGCGGCGCCAGACGGAGCCACTGCAAACCGAAGAGAAGAAGCTCATCGAGGAGCTTACACAGATCGAGAAGGACTTACAAAAAGCGGCGCGAGCCATGGCGCCTACCCAACCGTCGGCATCCGGCAAACTCCGCGACGCGCTGGCCGAAGCCCAGAAGCAGGATCTGGGCATGAAGATGGGTTTGAGCGTCGAAGTCATGCGGCGGCCGGGCTACGCTCCTTATGCTCTGACTTACCAGCCGGCGGTCACTCAAGGCTTGAACCAACTGCGCGACCACGTGCGTGAGGCGCAAGGCGCACTAAACCGCGACCAGTCCGGTGGAAACGATCTGGATGCCGCTCTGGGCCGGGCTGAGCGACTGCGAGAACAGCTCGAACAGCTCAAACGCCGGGGCCACGGTCAAGGCCGGCAAGGCGAGCAGCCAGGACAACAACAACCTGGCCAGCAACCCGGCGGGCAGCAACCGTCGTCAACCGGAACGCCCAGCGCGACCGAGCCCGGAGGCGAATCTTCCCAAGCCGCCGAGGGTCGCGGCGGTATTGGCTCACAGTCCTTTGGCGGGCCGGGTATCAACCGCGCCTCTGCCGAAGGCGCCTTCCGTGAAGGGATTCGCAATCTGGCACAACTCGATCAGATGCTGCGCGGAAATCGCGAGGTTCCTCACGAAATCTCGCGCGACGTGCAGGACCTGATGCGCCAGATGCAGGGCGTCGATCCGCGCCTTCTTGCTGCCCGGCCGGAGCGGCTCGATCAAATCGTCGATAGTCTCATGACTGGTGTTGAAGAGATCGAACTGAAGTTACGCCGCCTCGCCGACGGCGACCAGACGACCGGCAGTGTTCGCAGTGGCGCTTCTCAACCGCCGCCGCCCGGATACGCGGACGCCGTCGCCGAGTACTTCCGGCGCCTTGCTAACCATAAGTAAACAAATAAGATATCAGAGGCTTGCATCCTGTCTGGAATTTGGATAATCTCTATAGGGTATAAGTAGATTGTCCCTATAGCCATGGCAGCCGCCGTTGAAGAGAGTTTGGCGATCCGCGAGGCCTTCGAGGAGCAGCACGACAAGACTGTTCGCGAAGAGATCGAGCGGTTTCGCGCCAAAGCGGCGGGAGTTCTGGCCGGCACCGTCACCGACGATGAGTTTCGCCCGTTCCGCTTGCGCTACGGAATCTACGGCCAGCGGCAGCCGGGCGTGCAAATGGTGCGGACCAAAGTTCCCGGCGGCGCACTGACCGCGGCGCAGATGGTGCGGATGGCGGAAGTCGCCGACGAATTTGGCGGCGGCCGCGCGCACACCACCACGCGTCAAAACATTCAGTTCCATTTTGTTCCGCTCGCGAGGGTGTCCGACTTGATGCACCGGCTCGCCGACGCTGGCCTCACCACCCGTGAAGCCTGCTTCAACACCGTGCGCAACGTCACTGCTTGCCCGCTGGCTGGCTTGTCGCCCGACGAAGTTTTCGATGTGCGCCCTTATGCGCAAAAAGTGGCTTACGCGTTCCTGCGCAAGCAGCTCACCGACAATCTTCCCCGCAAGTTCAAGATCGCTTTCGACGGCTGCCCCACCGATTGCGTGGCGGCCGCGATTAACGATGTCGGACTGCATGCCGTCATTCGCGATGGCCGGCGCGGTTTCCGCATGACGGTAGGCGGCGGTCTGGGCCCGTTACCCTCCGAGGCGCAACTGCTCGACGAATTTCTCCCGGAAGAGCGCCTGGTAAACCGCATTGAAGCCGTGATTCGCGTATTCAACAAATACGGCAACCGGGGGAACAAGAACAAGGCGCGTCTGAAATTCGTGCTGCGCGAACGCGGTTGGGAATGGGTCCGCGAGCAAATCGAAAAGGAATACGCGGACATCCTGGCGAACGGCGGAATCGCCGCGCCGGAATTGGTCCCCGAGGGTTTTGGCGGGTATCAGTCGAATCCGCAGCCGCTCGGCCAGGGCGCGCTGTTGCCGGTGGTGCATTCGAACGGCACCGGCCACGCTGATTATGACCGCTGGCTCAGCAGCAACGTGCGCAACCAGCGTCAGACCGGCTACGCCATGGTCACGGTGCGCGTGGATCAGGGCAATCTCACCGCCGACCAGATGCGCGGCATCGCGCGGATCGCGTCCGACGCAGGAGACGGGCTGATACGCGTCATGATCGACCAGAACCTGCTCCTGGGCTTTATTCCGCTGGGCCGTGTTCGCGGAGTGTATGCGGCCTTGGACGATCTCGGGCTCGCTGGCTCAGGCGCGCGTGAGATTCAAGACGTCACCACTTGTCCTGGGGCGTACTCGTGCAATCTGGCACTGACGAAATCCATGAACTTGGGAGCGGCGCTGCAGGAAACCACCCGGCAGTATGACGACCCGCTCGTGCGCAAGCTCAGCATCAAGGTGAGCGGGTGCCCCAATTCCTGCGGGCAGCACTGGATCGCCGACTTCGGTTTTTACGGCAACGCGCGCAAGATCGATGGCAAAGAGGTCCCGTACTACCAGATGCTGTTGGGCGGAGGTTACGATCGCGACGGCGTCATGCGATTCGGTCTCGCGGTGCAGAGCGTTCCCGCGCGTCTGGCGCCCGCAGTGGTGAAGCGCATCCTCGATCACTTCATCGCCAACCGCGCTGACGGCGAGACTTTCCGCGAATATGTGATGCGCCACAAGGTCGAATTCTTCCGCGAGGCCACCAGCGATCTCGCCAAGCCCGCCGAACTCGCGCCCGAGTTGTATCAGGACTGGGGCGACGACACGGACTTCTCGCTCAAGCTCGGCCGCGGCGAGTGCGCGGCATAAGTTCCGCTGGCTAGAACCTAACACCTGACACCTAGCACCTCGTTCCCTGCGTTACCCTATAGATCCATGGCCAAAATTCAACGCGCATTGCTGAGCGTGACGGATAAGACCGGCATTGTGGATTTCGCGCGCCACCTACGGGATTTAGGAATCGAGCTGATCTCCACCGGTGGTACCGCCAGGCTGCTGCGAGACTCGGGAATCGAAGTCAGGGACGTGTCCGAAGTAACCGGCTTTCCCGAGATGTTGGACGGCCGCGTGAAGACCATGCATCCGCTCATCACCGGCGGAATCCTGGCCATTCGCGGCAACGCCGAACATGTCCGCGCGCTCGAAACGCACGGC
>Ga0335079_10003334_pt1 | contig 18547 bp, 17 predicted proteins | sample Lox_Sample_33_FD_206719 | JGI IMG/M metagenome (GOLD analysis project Ga0335079, IMG submission 206719) | Soil microbial communities from Loxahatchee National Wildlife Refuge, Florida, United States - Lox_Sample_3.3 | ecosystem: Environmental > Terrestrial > Soil > Wetlands | place: USA... | reverse complement strand
CAAGGGTGAGTTTGTCAGCGTGGTCGGGCCGTCGGGCAGCGGCAAGTCTACGCTCTTTTATCTTTTGGGCGGTTTGACCCAGGCCGATTCGGGCCGTGTCGTCATTGATGGCGATGACTTCGCGCGATTGTCGGACGCGGAACGCACCCGCATGCGCAAGCGGAAAATTGGCTTCGTCTTCCAGAAGTTCAACCTGCTGCCCACATTGGACGCCCGCTCTAATATCGAAATCGCGCGGGACATCGCCGGCACCAATGGCACCTGGGATCAGGCCTACTTCGACAGGATTATCGGCCTTTTAGGTCTGGAGAAGCGGTTGCCCCACCGGCCATCTGAACTTTCCGGTGGAGAACAACAGCGGGTCGCGCTGGCGCGCGCCTTGGTGAACAAGCCCGCGATCGTACTGGCCGACGAACCCACCGGAAACCTGGACTCGAAAAACTCCGAAATTGTGCTGGGGATGCTGCGGCACTCCAATCAGGAACTCGGGCAGACGGTGCTGATGATTACGCACAATCCCGAGGCCGCGCGCTACGGCGACCGCATCATACATATGCGCGACGGCAGCATTGTGCCGCCGGAAAGGGATCCGCAGTGGACCGGTCCCTAAGAATTGTTGCGGATTTTTGATTCGTAATTGTTGATTTGAGGTTTTGAGGGACGTCAACCAGGAATTAACATTAATAATCCTCCGATGGATGACCTGCGCAAACCGATTCTGCCTGGAAAGGGCGCTTCCGACTACGAGCGCTATCTACGCACTGACGAACTGCTTTCGTTGCAGAAAGCAGCCGCGGATTTGTCGCATCCCGATGAGATGACGTTTCTGGTCGTGCATCAAAGCTCCGAGCTGCTGTTGAAGGGCGCGGCTTTCGATCTCGACCTGGCCCGGCAGCGCATCGTGCAAGGCGATTTCGGCATGGCGGCCCAACTGCTGCGACGGGCCAATCAGATGGTGGAATTCCCCATCTCCCTGTTGCACCTGCTGGAGACCATCACCCCTTACGACTACCACATTATCCGCGCCGGACTGGGCCACGGCAGCGGTCTTGATTCGCCCGGGTTCCTTGCCCTGTTGCACATCGGCCCTCGGCTCGGCGAGGCATTCTACGATCAGCTTCATAAGGCTGGGATCTCGGTGGACGAGCTCTACCGGCGTCACCGTGAATTTTTTGGGTTGCACGATGTGGCCGAGCGGCTTTTGGATTTCGATGAGCGCGTCCACCTGTTTCGCTTTCACCACCTGAAGCTGGCGCAGCGCATCATCGGCGGAGGGGTGGTAGGCACCATGGGCACGCCGGTCGAGGTCCTGCACCAGCGCATGGAGCACCTCTTCTATAAGGAACTCTGGGATGTGCGCAACCAGATCACCGCCAAGGCCAACGAGTCCATGCAAAAGAACGCGGCCAGCTCGCGCTACTAGCGGACGGCCTGCATGGCGGTGCCGCTGCACAATTGAGCAGCGATGAGTCGCCGGCCCGAAGCTCAGACACGTTGACATCGCGCAGGTCTCCCGGCACAATGCAAGGGAGCGGCCGAGCCGTACTGGGCATGTCGCGGGTGGAGACAGAAGCCCGAGAGTTCGGTTGCTTAGGTCGCGGAAGTGGTTTAGAATGTGATGATTGAGCGGGAGTAACTCAGTGGTAGAGTGCGACCTTGCCAAGGTCGAAGTCGCGGGTTCAAATCCCGTCTCCCGCTCCAGATCTTGAATGCCGCCCCCGGATTGCGAGGGGGTTTTTTGTTGCGACCGGTGAGGCGGTGGCGGTGCGTGGCGGGCGAAATCGCCGCGTGGACTTTTTTCGCTTCTAACGCTACCTTATTGGGGCGGGGCGCGGTACCCAAGTGGTAAGGGAGAGGTCTGCAAAACCTTTATGCGTCGGTTCGATTCCGACCCGCGCCTCCAGTCTTAGAACCCGGGCGTTTTCCCGTCGACCCCCTCAAAAATCATCTCCGTCCCGCCGCTCCCAGGGCGAGGTGGCCGAGACGGGCAGGTTCGAGGTTCACATCGGCTTTGCCCTTGTCGCCGGTCATGATCGGTTTCTTAGGAACTGTTTCGTAGGCGTATCCGGTGAGCGTGGCGGAGATGTCGCACAGATGGAGCGAGACCCGCAGTCGTGCCCAGGCATAGTGAATCTCGCCGTTGATCTTGAACTTCAAACCCAAATAGCGGTGCCGAACATTCTTCCAGGAGCCGTGGTAGCGTGGACCGCTACTGCTATCGTTGCTGCCGCCGCAAAATTCCAAGTGGCGGTTTGCCGCGAGTTTCTTGAAGAATGGAAGCCCCGGTCCCACCAACTGCTGCGGCCGGATCGCGGCTGCATTGTAGGAGCTGTTCATGACTGGCTGGTTCGCGAGCCGGCTGCCCTTGATGGCCAAATAAGCCTCGAAGCCGCCGGTCTGGGGATTGGGCACGGTCCCGTCGTCCTTGTGAGCCGCAAAGCTGGTGGCGAAGTTGGATAGTGTGAAGTCGAACCTGCCATCGTGGTTGAGATCAAACTGATAAGTGGTATCGACGGGAATGGCCTGGTCGGCAGGCGTGTACACGACACGGCCTTCCGCAGGACTGGCCCATGCCAGCAGGCCCACTCCGGCGGCACCCGCGGCAAGCGCATAAGTGGTGAGGTTCCGTTCGAGCCGGGCATTTAGCGACGTTTCAGCACGGCCTTGCACTCTCGACATGGGCTTTTCCTTGCAGGCAAACAGCAAAGCGGCGAATTATCCTTCGCTTCGGACGGGTAAGTCAATAGAGTCTCATCCGGCCCTTCGGCGATGGTTTGCCCAGCCAGACTCCGACTCTCATCTTTACGAACCGATGGGTCATTGCCCTTGGTGTGCGAGCCCAAGCCGCCCTCCCATTACCTCCGTTACCTTTGATTTGCCCGAGGGTCAGGCAGAATTGATGTGCTGCCGCGCGATTTCCATCCGTCAGCGCACCCGCAATGCAAGAACTGAGTAACGATCAGTTAGAAAAACTGCGGCGAGACATCAACTCCGTCCAGGGCCGGTTCTTCCATCTGCTCTCGGTCACGGTGGTGGTCATGCTGGTGCTGGCGGTTGGCATGCTCTTGCGTGTCTTCCCGCGTTTCTTGTGGAACCTGCAGAGTTTCGAATGGGAACAGAATTACATTCCGCAATTGCTTTGTGGCCTGGTGGTTCTGGTCCTGCTGCTCAGTGGATATGTGCTGGAGCAACGGCGCAATTTGAGGCGGACCCAGGACCGCCTGATTCAGGAACTGATCGCCCGTGAAACGGCGGAGCGGCTGGCCGTCATCGATCCGCTCACCGAGCTCTATAACCGCCGCTACATGACCCAGGCGATTACCCGCGAGGTGGCGCGCGCTGACCGGCAGAATTCCAGGCTGGCATTTCTGATTATTGACGTGGACGGATTCAAGCACGCCAACGACTCTTTCGGGCACCTGGTTGGCGACCGTATTCTGCGTGAGGTCGCTCTGCTTTTGCAAAGGACCTTCCGCACCTCCGATGTGATCAGCCGTTACGGTGGAGATGAGTTTCTGGTGCTGATGGTGGATGTGGATGACCAGAAGACTGCGAGTTCCGAAGAACGCCTGAAGAGCGAGGTAGAGAAATGGAACCGTACAGCTTCCATCGAGGGCTACCAGATGGCACTGAGCTGCGGCACCGCCATTTACCGCCGGGGCGAAGACCCGAAGGCGATCCTCGCCGCCGCGGACCAGGCGATGTACGAACATAAGCAGAGGCAGGCATCTCCCGCCGGGAGTCCCGTTTAGAAGCCTTCCTACGCAGGAGCAGCCTCCGGAGCACCCACCAGCCGACGCCGCCGTTCGATCCACTTGGCCCACTCGTGAACCCCGTGGCCGGTCAGACAGGACACTCGGATAATTTCCATACCCGGATGCACCCGGCGGGCATTGCCAGCGGCTTCTTCCACGTCGAACGGGACGTAGGGCAGCAAGTCGATTTTGTTCAAGACCAGCAGCTCCGACTTGAAGAAGATCGACGGATATTTCAGCGGCTTGTCCTCGCCCTCGGCCACGCTGAGCACGACCACCTTGGCAGCCTCGCCCAGGTCGTAGCTCGCCGGGCAAACCAGGTTGCCGACATTCTCGATAAAGAGATAATCGAGCTCTTCGACTCGCCAGTCTTCGAGGGCGCGTTTGATCATGCGGGCATCCAGATGACAGGTTCCCCCGGTGGTGATCTGTTTGACGGGAAACCCGTAGCGGCTAAGGCGCAAGGCATCGTTTTCCGTCTGGATGTCACCGGTGAGAACCGCGACCTTTTCCCCCGGACGGAAGTTTTCCAGAGTACGCTCCAACAGACTGGTCTTGCCCGAACCCGGCGAGCTGATCAGGTTGAGGCACAGGATTCCATGAGAAACAAATTGCTCGCGTAGGCCGGCCGCGATTCGGTCGTTCTCCTTCAGGACTTTACCTTCCAGCGGCAGTCGGTTCATGATCATCTACCTCCAGGTAGGCCAGCGCTAATTCGTCGCCGCCGATGCATTCGCTTTCCGTGCCGGCACAAGTCGGGCAGGCAAAAGAGTAGTTCTCAACCTTGAACTCGGCATGGCAATCGAGACAGCGGTGACGCCGCGGGCAGAGTTCAATCTCAAGCTGCAATGATTCGAAAGCAGTGCCTTTCAGCAGGGCCTCGAAGCAAAAGCGCAGAGATTCAGGATCGATTGCGCTCAACTCGCCAATCCGCAACCCAATCCTCCGCGGGATCGCTCCCGGAGTCCGAAGGCACTCCCTGCGGACGGCCTGCAATACCTCGGTCGCAATGCTCAGTTCGTGCATAGTCCTCAGCAGATTCTCGGCAGTTGATCGCCGGACAACATGTCAACCACGCGGGTGGTACCTAGTGCGGTGCGCAACGTGACCAGGGCCGGATGATTGCTGGTCACCGTGCCGACAATCTCCGCGCCTGCCCCCAGAGGATGACGCCGCATCGCAGCCACCAGCCGGTCGGCCTGCTCGGCAGGCACAATGGCGACCAGCTTTCCCTCGTTCGCGACGTAAAGTGGATCGAGCCCCAGCATCTCGCAAGCACCGCGTACTTCCTCGCGCACTGGAATGCGCCGCTCCTCGAGTTCAATTCCCACCTGCGATCGCGCTGCGATCTCATTCACCGTGCTGGAAAGACCGCCGCGCGTGGGATCGCGCATGCAACGGATCGTGGGGGTTGCCTGCAACATGGCAGCAACCAGGGTGTGCAGCGCGGCGCTGTCGCTCGCAATGGCGCCTTCAAATTCCAGGCCTTCCCGCTGCGCGAGAATCGCGATGCCATGCTCACCGATGGACCCGCTGAGGATTACCTTGTCGCCGGGTCGCGCCTGGTTCGCGGAAAGGTTCACGCCGTCAGGGATTAGGCCGATTCCAGTGGTGGTGATGAAAAGGCCGTCCGCACTTCCCTTCTCCACTACTTTCGTGTCCCCAGTGACGACCTGCGCGCCCGCAAAAACTGCCGCACGCTGGAGCGACGCGGCGACCCGGCGGAGCACATCGATCGAAAGGCCTTCCTCCAAGATGAACGCGGCGCTGAGGAATAGAGGTTGCGCGCCTCCCATTGCCAAGTCGTTCACTGTGCCATGGACTGCCAACGAGCCGATATCTCCGCCCGGAAAGAACAGCGGTTTTACTACGAAGGAGTCGGTCGTGAAGGCTAGGCGTGAGCCATTTACATTGACGGTGGCCTGATCCTCGAGCTGCGCCAGCACTGAGTTCTGAAATGTGGGAAGGAAAATGTCTCGAATCAACTCGGCACTCAGCCTGCCTCCGCTGCCATGACCGAGCAGTATGGTGTCTTTCGCCCGTAGAGGCGGTGGGCAGGTTAGCTCCGCGATGGTCTTCTCAAAGGCCATTTTTCCCTCAATCTGCAGCCGCATGCCGACGGTAAAGATAGTAAGCGGCACAGGCTCCCTCGGAAGACACCATCGGCGCACCCAAGGGATTATCCGGGGTGCAACGGATTGCGAAAGCCGGGCAGTCGGTCGGTTTCTTCAGTCCCTGCAACACCTCGGCACTCACACACTCTGCCGGTTCCTCCGCAGTGATGGTAGCAATGTCGAAGATTTTCTCCGCGTCGAAGGCGGCGAATTGTGGCCGTAGCTTGAGCCCGCTCTTGGGAATCGTTCCAATGCCGCGCCACTTCTGATCCGCGATCTCGAAGACCTCGGTCATCAACCGTTGCGCCAGCAGGTTGCCCTCATAATTCACCGAGCGCACGTACTGGTTTTCAACTCGCGCTTCGCCCGCCTCGAGCTGCTTCACCAGCATGAGAACAGCTTCCAACAGGTCGACGGGCTCAAACCCGCCGACCGCGATTGGCATGCGGAAATCGCGCACCAGGTCCTCATATTCCTGAATTCCCATCACGGTGCAGACGTGTCCGGGCGCGATGAAGCCCTGGACGCGGTTCTTCGGCGATGCCATCAGGGCGCGGATCGCTGGAGGCACCAGCACTTGTGAAACCAGCATAGAGAAGTTCGTCAAGCCGGCGCGCTGCGCATGCCATGCCGCCATGGCATTCGCCGGGGCCGTGGTTTCGAATCCAATCGCGAGGAAGACGACCTTGCGCTGGGGATTGGCCAGAGCGATTCTCACTGCTTCGACCGGGGAGTAAGCAATGCGAATGTCGGCGCCCTTCGCCTTGGCCTGAAACAGGTCAGATTGCGAACCCGGAACGCGCAGCATGTCTCCGTAGGACACCAGGATTACTTCGGGCCGCAGCGCCAACGCAATCGCACGGTCAACCGTCTCCAGGGGAGTAACGCAAACCGGGCAGCCGGGACCGTGCACCAACTCCAGTTGCCGCGGAAGCAGTTCATCCAGACCGTAGCGCATGATGGTGTGGGTCTGCCCGCCGCAGATCTCCATGAGTACGCACGGCCGGGTCAGGCGCTCGGCAATTTCCGCCGCCAGGGTACGGGCGATGTGCTCGTCACGGTACTCATCGATATACTTCATCGGCAGCCTGATCAGGGCCAGACGCGGCCCTGAGAAGACTCTAGCGCCGGATGAACACACCATCGGTGACTTAGATCACATCACTACGTGAGTCTGGAGCACGGTGAATCTCACCTCCTCCTAACCTTAAGCTACGCTTAAGAAAACGTTCTACTCCCTTTCCTTTTTCCTCTAGCTGGGCTCTCATTTTTGGACGTAGACTAATTGCCAACGTAAGCATCCGCGTCGAGGCGCCGCAGCAGCAGTATGACCAAGCTATCAGGTGTGAGCCGCTCGCTTTTTCTGCTTTTCTTTTCTTTTTCCGTTTTTTTGAAAGCCGGGGCCCAAAGCGCCTCCTTGTTCGATACGGGCATTCATGCCGCCGGCGGACCGGTAGCGGTGGCCGACTTCGATCAGGATGGCAATCTCGATATCGCAACCGGGAGTGGCGTTTTGCTCCTCGGCAATGGAGATGGCACTTTTCGTGTCGGCACCAGCCTCCCTCCCACCTCCAGCTTGACGGCGGCTGACTTCAACAACGATGGGAAGCCAGACTTGGTGTTCGTCAACCCGCCGAATATCTCCGTCCTGCTGGGAAACGGAGATGGCACCTTCCAGTCGGCCACGAATACCGACGTCGGTGCCACCGTCACGTACCTGGCTGCAGCGGATCTGGGTAACGGCAAAGTGGATCTGGTCATGCGGAACCCGTCGGGCGATGGCATCTGGGTGCTGATTGGGAAAGGAGACGGAACGTTCGAGTTGCCCGTTCCTTATTCCACGGGCGCAGAGGCTAGCGCGGTTGTGATAGCCGACCTTAACCACGATGGCAAACTGGACGTCGCCGTGGCCGACCACGTATCGAGCGGGACGGGCAGCGTGACCGTCCTGTTGGGAAATGGCGACGGCAGTTTGCAAATACCGCAGGCCGCCAGCGCTACGATCAATCCGACCGCGCTGGCTTTCGGAGACTTTAACGGCGATGGCAAGCTGGACCTGGCAGCGGCGGCAGTGGACAGCACTGACCTGAATATCTTCGTGGGCAATGGAGACGGCAGCTTCCAGGCCCCACAGAGCGTGACACTGAATATTCCACCCAGCAATATCATCGCCGCCAATTTCGGCAGCGCGCTGGCATCCGATATAGCCGTGTTTATCGGGGGAACAGAAATACAAATTCTCAGCAACAACGGCAGCGGCACCTTCGCCGGGGGGAATATATTCGGGGTTGGCGCGGGAGCAGGGGGAATTACTGCCCAGAACTCCCTGGTGATCGCCGACTTCAACCATGACCAGAAGCCCGATCTGGTTGCAGCGGACGTAAACACGGCGAGCGTAATGCTTGGCAAAGGCAGCAGCACATTCCAGGGAATGCGGATTTTCGCGCCGCCGGCGCCAGTGGCCACCGGCGATTTCAACGGCGACGGCAAGCCCGACGTGGTTGGCATAATCACCGCGCCTGTAACTGCTCTCGCAATCGCAACCGGAAATGGGGATGGCACTTTCGCGGCGTTGCAGACTTTTCCTGCGCCCTTCTCCCGCGCTATCGCCACCGGAGACTTCAACGGCGATAACAAACTGGACGTAGCGGTAGGGGGTAACGGCACCGGCGTCGCTTTGTTGCTCGGCAATGGCAACGGGACTTTCCAGGAGGCCCAGACCATTTCCGACACCGGCGGTCAGTTTCTAACCGCCGTGGATCTTACTGGCAATCATCACTTGGATCTGGTCAGTCTCACCGGATCGGGCGGAGGCAGCGTGGTGGTCGAGCTCGGCAACGGTGACGGAACCTTTCAGTCACCCGTGTCTTATCCGGCGGGCGCTTCCTCACGCTCCCTGGTCGTGGCCGACTGGAATGACGATGGCAAGCTCGATTTGATTCTGATGAATTCCAGCGGCATGGAGGTTCTGCTGGGTAATGGCGATGGCACGTTTGCCGCTGCCGCTGCGGTTGCTTTCAGTGGCGTGACTCCAAGTATTTTCGCCGTCGGAGATTTCAACCGGGATGGACTTCTGGATGTTGCCATCGCCGACGCGTCCAAAGGTAGAGTTTTCATCCTGCTGGGAAGCGGTGGCGGAAGTTTTACGGCAGGCCTAAATTACGCGCTCACGCCGACCACGTTGCTGGTTCAGGACATCGACGGTGACACCAACCCCGATTTGGTCATGATCTCTACGCGGAGCGTCTTAGTCGCACTTGGCAACGGCGATGGCACCTTTCAAACGGTTTCAACTTTCCGCACCGGTGGCATCTCGGTCCTGAGCGGGTTGACTTTCGCGGATTTCAATCGTGACAGCCATCTCGACGCGGTCGCTTCCAGTGCGGACGGGTTCAAGGTTCTACTGAATCATGTGACACCCGGTTTCACCCTTGGGCTGGCTTCTGGACAAAAGAATTTTCAGAGCATCCACAAGGGTGATAGCGCCACTTTCAATCTCCTGCTGACGCCGTTCGGACCGTTCAGCGGAACCGTCAGCCTGAAGTGCAGTGTGAGCCCGGTGGTCTCGCCGGCTCCTGCGTGCAATCTGCCGTCCTCGGCGGACGTTGCATTGGGAAGTCCAACCCCGTTGGCCGTCACGCTGGTCACTCTGCCCAAAGGCGGCGCGGTGGTGATGTGGAGAGGGAATCAAACGCCCGCCGTGCCTCCAATGGCTTTGACAATGTTGCTGATAGCGGCGTTGCCGCTGCTTTGGACGAGGCGACGGCGATTTACGCTGGCGCTGACTTGGGGTGTGCTCGCCCTGGCAACGTTAGTAGGGTGCGGCGGGGGTAGCTCTCAAAGCAAGCATGGAACCCCGGGCGGCACCTATACTCTCACGGTAACCGCCACTGCTCCGGGCGGGCTCTCAAGCACTCAGACCCTGAGCGTACAGGTGCTGCAATAGGAGGGTTCCGGGGCGAAGTCTAACCGGGAACTGCCTTCCACTAACCCGCGAGAGAGTTGCCGTTGAGGCTCCGCGGGAGTGCGGTTCAATTCATCAAGAATTAACACCCGCGAAAAGCCACTGAAACCTGGCCCTGATACAGTCACCTACGTATCTACATTCTCTGTGACGAGGAGCAACTGACTATGCGCTTCTCGAGGGACGACCGTCAGAGGGTCCTTCTCATCGATCGCGACTCTGTCAAGCGGCAGGTCCGCGCCGCCGCTCTCCGAAACTGTGAGATTGAGGTTGATCTGGCCTGCAACCTCACGGATGCCAACTCTTTTTGGGCAAGCGGTCCCTATGATCTGGTGTTGCTGGCAGCGGAGGAACACTCCGAAGAGGCGATCCTACTTTGCGAAAGAGCGCGAAAAAGCAAACCGCGGCAGCGGGTGGCGCTTCTCGTCGGACCTCCGCACTATGTTCGCGAGGTAGGTTGCGAGGCCGCGCGGAGACCAAGCCAAACACCCGTGCCTGCGGCCCGGACGACGTCGACGGTTTTCACCCAACCTACGCAGTGGCAGGCTATGTTGGAATGCCTGGCCGGCACGCCGTAGAGGCCGGTTCGCCGGGCTTGGGACCGAACCCAGTTCATACCTGAGAATAGGCCAGAAAATCTCGCGAACTCTCGATTGACTGCTATCCCCGGCCGGCGGATAATGCTGGCCCTTTCGGAGGAAGACCTTATGTCTCGCTCTCTCCGGCTCCACCCGACGCCTTGCCGTTCGACCGATTCCCTCGATCGCCGGTTCACCATGTATGCCCTGGCGGCTGGGGCTGCGGGGGTAAGCGCCGTTGCGCTTGCTGTGCCAGCCGATGCTCGTATCATCTACACTCCCGCACGCACAAGAATCTCGCCGCCCCACACCATCCCGCTGGATCTCAACCAGGACGGGAAAAGCGATTTCAAGTTTCAGGATACTTTCAGTACCACAAGCGCCGGTTTCTTTCGCGAGGGCGTTCTGTCGATCTTTCCCGAACACGCTAATGAAATCTGGGGCCACGCCACCGCTCGAGGTGGACACTATGCCTCGGCGTTGTCCGCGGGAGTTCCGGTTTCGTCGAAGGGCGCATTCTCTTCCGGACCGAGGTCGCTCGCCTCCGGAGGCAGAGAAGGCACCTCCGTCTTTTGTGAAGGCAAATGGTACGGCTCACATCAGCGCTACCTGGGTTTGAAATTCAACATCCGCGGCAAGACTCATTTCGGATGGGCGCGCTTGAACGTCAACTGCGGCCCGCCCGAGGGCAAAACCCATGGACTCCTTACCGGCTATGCGTACGAAACGGTTGCCGGCAAACCGATCCTGACGGGGGACAAGAAGGGTCCAGCCGATCTGAGGCCCGACCCTGCGGGTCTGGGTCAATTGGCCCGCGGCGCCTCGGGTCGCCCCCGCTAGAAAGATCGCTGCCCCGCACGTTCTTTTACCAGGCCGGCGCCGCCTGCCTCCCGCCCGCCAAACTTTGATTCCTCATGGCACTTGACACCTCCAATCATTCATATGAATATATATTCACTTGGGTGGCTAAGTATTCACAATGACAAGACTGAGCCGGCAGGGCGCAATCCTGCAGATCGCGGGCATCGGCCCCATAGCGAGCCAGGAAGAGTTGCAGAAAGCCCTGAGCAAACGGGGCTTTCGGGTGGGCCAGGCGACGCTTTCACGCGACATTCGCGATCTGGGCCTGGTGAAAACCGCGGAGGGTTACAGCTTACCCGGTGGCGAGGGCGCCGCTGACTCGACGTTGCCGCCCGTTTCCCGGCTCGTAAGGGAATTCGTGCTGAGTGTGATACCGGCGCAGAACCTGGTGGTGGTCAAGACGGCCGTGGGCAGCGCGCAACCGGTAGCCGCCGCACTCGATGGAGAACAGTGGCCCGAGGTGGTGGGCACGATCGCGGGGGACGATGCCATCCTGATCGTGACGCCCAGTAACAAATCTGCGCAGAAGCTCGAACAGAAGATTCGGGGATTGCTTGCGAAATGACGGCCAAACTCAAAACCGCGGTGCTGGGCGCCACCGGCTATTCCGGTTTGGAGTTGACCCGTCTACTCGCCCGGCATCCGAATGTCGTAACACCGCTGCTACTGCGACGCGAGAGCGACTCCAAGAACGCTTCTGGCTTTGCCGAGGTCTTCCCAGGCATGGCCACGGGCGCGAACGATCCTCTTGAACCTTTCTCCTGGAACATACTGCGCGATCGCGGGGTAAGCCTGCTGTTTCTAGCGACGCCGCACGAGGTTTCTCGCGCCCTGGCCCCGGAAGCAATTGCTCGAGGGATCCGGGTCATCGACCTGAGCGGGGCCTGGCGTCTCAAAGCCGAAGAGCATCGGGCTGTCTACGGCTTTGCGGATGCGGATACCCAGACTGCCGCGCGACTGGACCAACAGGCCGTCTACGGCCTGCCCGAACTGGCGCAGGCGCAGATCGCGGATGCTTCGCTGGTAGCGAATCCGGGATGCTATGCCACCTCGGTGATTCTCGCGCTCGCCCCCCTGGTGCAGGCCGGACTGATCGACCGGCAAAGAGGCATTGTTTCCGATTCCAAGTCTGGTGTTTCCGGCGCTGGCAAAGAGCCAAGCGCTCGCACTCATTTCGTGTCCGTCGCAGACAATCTTTCGGCTTACTCGGTCTTTGGCCACCGGCACACCGGCGAGATTCTCGAACAACTGCACTTGCAATCGCGAGAACTCATCTTTACGCCACACTTGTTACCCATCCCTCGCGGTATTCTGTCAACCATTTATGTCCACCTGGCGGCGCCCGCCTGCGCCGCCGAGATCGAGTGCTGTTTCCGTGAGTTCTACCGTGGCATGCGCTGGGTCCGGGTATTCGCCCCGCCTCATTTGCCGCAGATCCAATATTCGCTGCGCACAAATTACTGCGATATCGGGTTCTGCCTTGCTGACGATCGGCAGCGACTGGTCCTGATTTCATGTATTGACAACCTGCTAAAAGGCGCAGCCGGACAGGCCGTGCAAAACATGAACCTGATGTACGGATGGCACGAGGAGGCAGGGCTGAATTGAGAGGCGTAGTCAAGATCGGAGGCGCGGCGCTAGACGACAGGGCGACGCTCCAAAAGTGCGCGCGGGCCTTGGCCGAACTAGCCAAGGATGGTCATCAGATCGCCGTGGTGCACGGCGGGGGATCCGCCCTCACGCGCACTCTGGCCCGGTTTGGAAAATCGAGCACCTTCGTGAATGGATTGCGCGTAACTGACGCTGAAACCCGTGATCTCGCAATCATGGTTCTGGCCGGTATCGTGAACAAGAGCCTGGTAGCCGCAGTCGGGGCCGCAGGGCAGCCTGCGATGGGCCTGTGCGGCGGCGATGGGCTGGCGTTCCGCGCCCGGAAGAAAAATGCGGATTGCGATCTTGGATATGTCGGCGAGATCGCTTACGTCGAACCGCGGTGGATAGAGGCGATCTGGGAGTCGGGGGGCATTCCGGTCATCTCCAGCATCGCACTCGGCACCGATGGCGAATATTACAACATCAACGCCGACCAAATGGCGGCCGCCTGCGCGGTAGCGTGCCATGCCGATGCCTTGATCTTCCTGACCGATGTTCCGGGCGTGAAGGATGCCGACGGCTCGGTAATGCAGTGGCTGCCCATCAAGCAGATTCCCGACCTGGTGCGCGACTCAGTGATCGCCGGCGGCATGCTTCCCAAGCTGGAAGCCTGCGGGCATGCTCTTCAGCATGGCGTGGGACGAGTGCGGATTCTGCCGGCCGAGCAGGCCCACGTGCTTCCGCAGTTCTATTTCTCACGTCTCGACTGTGGAACCGAGGTGCTGGTGGCATGAAACTGGCATCGATCATGCAATCGGAGGCCGCATTCCTGCTGCCGACCTACGAGCGGACTCCCGTGTTGTTTACTCGCGGGCGCGGTGTGTACCTGTGGGATGCGAATGGGAAGAAGTATTTGGATTTCCTAAGCGGCATTGGCGTAAATGCCCTCGGATATAGCCATCCCGCGATTCAAAAAGTACTTTTCGAGCAGGCTCGGAAGTTGTTTCACGTTTCGAATCTGTTCTTTCACGAGTACCAGGGCGAATTAGCGAAACGATTGACTTCGATTTCCGGCTTGGATAGGGCGTTCTTCTGTAACAGCGGCACCGAGGCATGGGAAGGAGCGCTGAAGCTGGCACGCGCTTACGCCCAATCCCAGAACCACAATGGTGATAAGGCGAAGTGGACGATGCTGGCTATGCATAATTCGTTTCACGGCCGGACATTTGGAGCGCTCGCCACTACCGGACAGTCGAAGTATCGCGCGCCTTTCACTCCCTTGATGCCCGGAGTGACTTTCGTGCCATTTAACGATGTAAGCGCACTCAGGCGTCAGTTTGACGGGGCGGTCTGTGCAGTTTGCCTAGAAACGATTCAGGGTGAAGGCGGCATCAATCCTGTGAGCCCGGAGTTTCTGGAGGCGGCACGGCAGTTGTGCCGCAAGCACGGCGCGCTGCTGATGCTGGACGAGATCCAGTGCGGGCTGGGACGTACCGGGCGCTATTTCGCGTACCAGCACTACGGCATTCAGCCAGACATTGTGACCGTTGCAAAACCGCTCGCGGCCGGTCTGCCGCTGGGCGCGATTCTCGCTTCAAACCAGGTTGCCAGCTGTATGCGTCCCGGCCTGCACGGAACCACCTTCGGCGGGGGACCGCTGACGTGCGCCGTCGCAATCGAGTTCCTTGCACAAACAGACGGTCTCCTCGGGCACGTTCGCAAAATGGGGGACTACTTCCGGCAACAGTTGGGAGACCTGGCGCGGAAACACAGCTCCATTGTTCAGACGCGAGGGGCAGGCCTGATGTTGGCACTCGAACTGGACTCCGCCGAGTTGGCGAAGGAAGTGGTGCGTCGGCTGCTGGACCGCGGCATCATCATCAACCGGACCCACGACACGGTGCTGCGCTTCCTGCCGCCATACATTATCGAAAAGAGGCACATCGACAAAGTTATCGAAGCACTGGACGCGGCTCTGGGTGAAATTTCCGCAAGTGGTGAGCCGATCGAGAAAAGGAGTAACCGATGAACAGCCAGCCAATTCCTGCCCCGCATTTTGCCGAAGCCGCAAGCCCGAAAGGGCTGTGGTCCCGTGACCTAGTTTCCATTCGCGATCTGGCGCCCCGCGAAGTGGAGGCTATCCTCGAACTCGCCGCGCTGATGAAGGCACGTCCCGCGGACTTTCGCGGAGCGCTGGCGGGCAAGCAACTGGTGATGTTTTTTGAGAAGCCATCGCTGCGCACACGGCTCACGTTCGAGGCCGGGATGACGAGCCTGGGCGGCTCATCCTTTTTCGTCGACCAGACCCAGAGTCCGCTCGGAGAACGCGAGCAACTGGGCGACGTTGCGCACAACCTGGAGCGCTGGGTCGACATCATCGTTCTGCGCACGTTCGCCCATCAAACCGTCGAGCAGGTAGCGGAGCACGCCAATATCCCGGTGATCAACGCGCTTAGCGATTTGGAGCATCCCTGCCAGGCGCTGGCCGATTATTTCACCTTGCAGGAAAGGTTCGGCGACGCGAAAAACATCCGGCTGGCATACGTCGGCGACGGCAACAACGTGGCGCATTCGCTGTTACTCACCTGTGCTTCCCTGGGCTCGGCGATTCGCATTGCTACTCCCGAGAACTATGCTCCGGATACGCAGGTCCTCGCCGACGCGCAGGAGATTGCGCGGCGCACCGGCGCCACCATCGAATTGTTTACCGATCCGGCGGAAGCCGTGCGCGGCGTCGACGCAGTCTATACCGACACCTGGGTCAGTATGGGCCAGGAAAAGGAAAGCGAGCAGCGCGCCAGGACTTTCGCGCCCTACCAGGTGAATGAACCGCTGATGTCCCAAGCCGCGGCCTATGCGGTGTTCATGCACTGCCTGCCCGCCTATCGAGGGAAGGAAGTTACCGGGCAGGTGATCGATTCATGGCGCTCGGTCGTCTTCGAGCAGGCGGAAAACCGCTTGCATGTGCAGAAAGCCGTTCTGTTGCTGTTGCTCGGAGGCGGCATGGCCCGCTTCCCCCTGAGGAGCGCGCATGCCTGAAAGAGTCGTACTCGCTTATTCCGGAGGTCTGGATACCTCCATCATCATTCCCTGGCTCAAGGAAAACTATGGCTGCGACGTGATCGCCATGGTTGGCGACGTGGGCCAGGGAGACGATCTCGATGCGGTCGTAAAAAAAGCGCGCAACACCGGCGCCAGCAAAGTCGTGGTCGAAGACCTGCGCGAAGAGTTCCTGGCCGATTACGTTTTTCCGGCGCTCAAGGCTGGGGCGGTGTACGAGCATAAGTACCTGCTCGGCACATCGCTGGCACGGCCGGTAATCGCGAAGCATCAGGTTCAGATCGCCCTGCAGGAAGACGCCACTGCACTGGCGCATGGCTGCACCGGAAAAGGCAACGACCAGGTGCGCTTTGAAATGACCTACCAGGCCTTGGCCCCGGAGCTCAAGGTAATCGCTCCCTGGCGCGAATGGAACCTGAAATCGCGCGAAGACTGCCTGGACTATGCCGAGCAGCATGGAATCCCCGTGGCCGCAAGCCGCGAGAAGATTCACAGCCGCGACCGAAACCTGTGGCACGTCAGCCACGAGGGCGGAGAGTTGGAAGATGCCGCCCAGGCGCCTTTTCCCAGCACTTGGCAGTGGACCCGGTCCCCGCAGGATGCGCCCGACCGCGACGAGCAGGTCGAAATCGGTTTTGAAAAAGGCGTGCCCGTATCGGTCGGCGGAATGAAGATGGACCCTGTCTCCCTGGTCGAGCTGTTAAATGAGATCGGGGCACGCCACGGGGTCGGCCGCATTGATCTGGTCGAGAACCGCTTTGTGGGCATCAAATCCCGCGGGTGCTACGAGACGCCCGGCGGGACCCTGCTGCTCGCCGCTCATCGCGAGCTGGAAGCCTTGGTTCTAGACCGCGATCTGCTCCACTTCAAGCAGCACCTCGCCTTGAAATATGCGGAGTTGGTGTACTTCGGCATGTGGTTCACGGCACTGCGCGAATCACTGGATGCGTTTGTCGAGTCCACACAGAGCGAGATCACAGGCGCCGTCACGCTCTCGTTGTATAAGGGAAATATTTCGGTCGTGAACCGCCTTTCCGAATTCTCGCAGTACTGCACCGACCTGTCGTCATTCACCATGGGCGATAGTTACGATCAGAAAGACGCCGCGGGGTTCATTCGCATACTGGGACTGCCTTCCCGCTCTCGCGCCCGCTCGCGCATGGAGGTAACCAGGTGAAGATGTGGTCCGGGCGCTTCCGGCAGCCGCTTGATCCCGACTTTGAACGTTGGCAACGCTCCTTCCCTTTTGATCAACGCCTGTTGGCGCACGAACTGGAGTCAAGCCGGGCCTATGCCCGCGCCCTTGGGAAAACCGGCAGCCTCTCGGCGGACGAAGTCGCATCGATCCTGTTTGGCTTAGACCAGATTGCCGAAAGAACCGCTGCGTCGCCCTCTTTCCTGCGGGATGAAGATGCGGAAGATGTTCACCACTTCGTCGAGAAAGAACTGGTGGTGTTGATTGGTGATACCGGCTTCAAACTGCACAATGGGCGTAGCCGCAACGAGCAGATCGCTGTAGATCTCCGTCTTTACGTCCGCGCCAGCATTGATCAGCTGAGAATGTCCCTGACTGATCTTTGCCAGATTCTCGTCAGCCGGGCGGAGCAGGCTGGCGAGGCGGCCATGCCCGCTTACACGCACCTGCAACGGGCGGAACCCGTGCTCGTGGCGCACTGGCTCCTGGCCTATGTCGAGATGTTTTTTCGTGATGCGGAGCGGCTGGCAGACTGCCGTGTGCGGGTAAATTTGTGCCCTTTGGGTGCCGGAGCGGTCGCGGGCAGCACGCTACCGCTGGATCGTGAGAGCATCGCGATGGAATTGGGCTTTGATGGGCCGACTGCCAACAGCATCGACACTACCAGCGACCGGGAATTCGCTTTGGAATATGTGAATGCACTTTCCATGCTCGCGCTACACCTGAGCCGATGGGCCGAGGAGATGATCCTCTATTCCACCCAGGAGTTCGGCTTCATACAGCTCCCGGAGGTCTTCTCCACCGGTAGCAGCGCCATGCCGCAGAAGAAAAATCCTGACTTGCTGGAACTGGTTCGCGGCAAAACCGGACGGATTGCCGGGAGCGCCACTGCTTTGACGATTACGATCAAGAGTCTGCCCCTCGCGTATAACAAGGATCTGCAGGAAACCCAGGAACCGTTGTTCGACGCCTCCGAAACCACGCTCGCGCTCCTGCCTCTCGTTGCGGAATGGGTAAAAACTGCAGGGTTGAACTACGACCTGATGCAGAAGGCGGCAAAATCGGGATTCCTGAATGCGTTCGCTGCCGCCACCTACCTCGCGGGAAAAGGCGTACCGTTTCGCCTGGCGCACGAGCAAGTCGGTCAAGCCGTGCAGTATTGCATCGATAAGGGATGCGAGCTGCATGAGTTGCCGATCGAGACCTTGCGGCAGTTCAGTCCAGCCTTCGATCCAGACGTGTATTCGTTCCTGACGTTGAAGTCCGTGCTGGCCCTCCATGATGTGACGGGAGGAACAGCTCCTCTTCGAGTCAAAGCAGCGATTGCGCAGGCGAAGCAGAGAATCTCGTCCATGCGCGGAGCGGTGCATGCGCACGCGTGAGGCGATTCTTCCCGACGCCGAGCAGATCCACGATCTGATCTCGAC